>ERZ1673751.1451-NODE-1451-length-14735-cov-40.153815_pt1 | contig 14735 bp, 28 predicted proteins | sample MGYA00580202_ERZ1673751 | MGnify/ENA primary metagenome ERZ1673751 (study PRJEB41218, sample SAMN15661780) | gut metagenome | host: Homo sapiens | place: Canada: London | collected 2015-08-20/2019-03-30 | study: EMG produced TPA metagenomics assembly of... | reverse complement strand
AGCCTTTACATAATTTGATACAGTTCTCTGATGAAGTCCATCATTAATACCTGCTACTTTTCTTTTAATATCGTAAGAGGAATCTGTAAAAGCTTCTATCATATCACTATCCTTTCATAAGATTGTAGAGTGTTATAGCTCTATTACCAACTTGCTTAGCCCATAGAGAGTCCATCATCTCCTTTGCAGCATCCTCATAAAGGCCGTTTTTAAGGGCCTGGAGAAGCTTTTTAAATTGGGATAGACGAGTATAGCCTAGATTAAACATCATATCTGTAAGGACGTAAAAACGCTGTTCAATTAGATTGTCAACATCTATACCAAATTCTTTACAGAGTCTTCTTACTTCTGATTCAGCAGCTGCAAAGTCTCTTTCAAATAACATATCAGCTTCTGTCTTAGTAATACCAACATCATCTAAGTTTCTACCGTAGCCTATTGTAAGTTTACCAGCAGTACATCTATAAGGCTTGAGACGTAGACCTTCAAAGTCTTTTGTCATCTGTTTATATTTGCTATTCATTAGTCTCTCCAAACTCTATTAAGTCTATTAAGTTCTTCTAAGCTAGGACAATCTTCAGTAGCTGTCTTTAATAGCACACAGAATCTACCATAGTAACATACCTACCTGTAAAGAACCCCATAAGAACTCACCAATGTTCCAAGCAGCTTTAGTATTGTTGTACTGAGTCTTGTATAAGGCTATGGTAGGAATGATGTAGCATACAGGCAGTAATAAACCTCCTAAAGCAAACAAGATATCACCAGTAAATAAAGCTATGCAAGCATTCCATATAAGTCCTCTGATAGCTAAAGCAGCGCTGCCCCAGAGTCTAGGATACTTCTCTAGTTTTTTAACACACCAATCAATCCATTTACATTCCTCTGCAGGTTTTACTCCTGTTGTAATAGAACCTATATAAGCTCCCCAACCACATATTTGCTGACCTAAGTAGGCGCCTAAAGGAACCAATACATTGTTTGTAATGAATCCTAAAAAGATTGGATAATATATTTTATTAATAGGAACATCCCAAAGCCCTCCTCTAATTCTATTTAAGAAAGCTCCAATGACTTTAAGCAACGTGTACATTATCTACTTTACCTTTTGTTACAATTTCACAACCACAAGCAGCATAACCTGCAATATCTATCCAGCTATCAACGTGTGTAATATCTGATTTAAGTCTTGCAGCTTTCATAAGAATCATCATAACAGCCACATCTTCTGCTGAAATAACTTTGTCATGTAGATAGGTACTCCAAAGATTTGCAATATTTTGAAAGTTATCTTCAGGAGAGCCATAATGTTCCTCTCTATGTCCTTTAGTAATTTCTTTAGCAACATCTAAAAGGTCTTCTCTACGCATGTCTTCTATCCCCAATCTCATCATATACATCATCGAGTACACATAAGACTTCACCTAAAAGGTTATACAGTCTGTCTACCTCTATCTTTTTAAGAGCTTCATAGCTTACTGAGTATCCAAAGCAATCATCCTCAGCATCATAAAAGATTTTAAAAAGATTAGTTCTTTCGTTTCTCATCAGTATCCTCCGGTTCTTTAAAGTATTTTCGTGTTTTAAATTCGCTATATTTACCTTTATTAAATTCTGAAGAAGGTCTTAAGTAACCCATTACTCTTGTCCAAACTTCACAAAGTGTTCGAGTAGTTCCGTCTTTAAAAGTAATTTCCATATTAGCATTGACAGAATCTACAATGTCTTCAGGAATTCTATTAGCTTTCAGAATACCCTTAGCCCATTCATTTAACATCTTTACGTTTATCTCCTTTAAATTGTAATAGACAATTACTACAACCTTTAGCATCTAAAGAAAGAACACTACCACATTTAGGACAGACTTTATAACAAGTCATTAAAAACTTTGCTTGTCTTATTTTCCATTTAGGTATGTATTCATATCTTGTTTGGTTAAGCATAATCTCATTATAGTTTTTATTTATATTAAACACAGAGTATCTCCTTACAATATTTAGCAATTAATAAAGCTTCCGCTCTACCATCTTTACTAGCTGTTAATTTATCTGCAACAGATGGAAAGAATCTTTTGGCTAAGTCTATTGAAAGATGTTTACGTTCTGTCTTAGTAAGGCCTTTAGTAGTTAAGCCAAAGTGTTTTTTCCATGTAAGAGGAGAGACTTTAAAGTAGTCAGAGTTTGGATTACCTACTGCAAAAGAAGCACCAAGTAATTCTGCATAACCTGCTAATTTCATAAAGGTTGTATTGGCTATACAGGATTGCCCCGGTCTTCCTCTGACATCTTCAACAGCAACTGAATAAGAATCAGTAGGATAGCAAACGTATATCAGAATACCTGCATAGTCTATAACATTAGAAGTAAGGTCTCTAATATCTACGACTTCACCGTCTTGGTTAAGTACTGCCATAGCTCCTTTGCTGCCAGGGTCAATTCCTATATAGTATCTCATTAATCTATCCTTGTATAAGATTCATCACCAGATATAAATTCTTCTTTATGTTCTATAAGTTCATCTTTAATTCTATTTAATAACCATTCTTCATCTTTGTTTAGGATATAAAGAACTTCTTCAATAGAATATAAAGAAGCTACACGCTCTATTAAATCTTGTATAGACATTCCATATTTCTCCATACAAAATTAAAAGGATTAACTTCAATCTCTGTAAAGCCCTTAGACCATTTGTTGTTAGTCTGCACAGCCCAGTTAGATACCTCAGACATAAAGCAAGGACTTCTTAAAGCAGTAATAGTTTCTCTAGTAGCCATTGAGAAGCTTTCAAAGAAATCTTTATGGTGTCCATGGCCTACTACAATATTACCATGCCAGTTCTCTAATAGTTCTTGTGCTGTTGTACAGATTGAATCTGATAATCCTCTATGCATACAGTGTACAAAGGTAATACCTTCAATCAATACAGGTTCTAAGTAAGGATATACAGACCAACCAAAACTCTCAAAGAGCTCTTGTATATGTGTAATACCATTACGAACATCGTGATTGCCCAGTGTAAGAACTAAATGAGGTCTGTACATCTTCTTTTTATTTTGTCTTTGTTTATTATTGTAATCTTTAAAGACATTGTGAAAAGCTTCTAGTGTATGTTCTACAACTTTTAATTCTTCTTCTAAAGAATACAGACCTCTATTAGAGATAAGTCTAGCTTGACTGTCTAAGTCTGCAACATCTCCTAAGTGAATAATATAATCTGGTTTAGTCTTTAAACAATATCTGGCCAAACAACTCCATTGATATATACTATCATAGGAAGGCCTGATATGTGTGTCAGCTATAACCAATAACTTAGGCATCTTGCAGAGGTTCTCCTTTATCATACTTCTTTTTAAAGTCAAGTACACGAGCCATTGTAGCTGCTGCATTAGATTCTGCTTCAGCCTTTTTAGATTCTGCTTCAGCTTCAATCATTTCTTCAACAGCTTTAATAATTTCTTCAGGTTTATCAATGACTTCAAAGTATTCATTATTGCCCATAAAGATAATTGTTCTATCTTTTCCTGCTGCAATAGTAGGTCTTTTAGTAACATCAAAATAGATATCTACAGTTTCTTTAGTTTTTACATCTGCGATACTTTTAAGTTTAATAAAAGGTCTCCATTTATTTTTTACAATCTCTACCAATCTTTTATCTCCTCTACTTTAGGTTCATTAACAATTGTTGTAAGATATCTAATACCATCAGAATATTTAAAGGCTCTTAAATTCTCCCAACATTTCTTTTTATAAGAACAATAATAACACCCTTTATCTAATTTTAAATTACCGCTTTTACCATCTGGTATAGGTTCATAACATCTCTTTTCAGGAGGCGTATCTTTAGATAAAGCTTCTTTACAAGACTTTATAAGTTCTTCTGTATTAGGTATATCAAAGTCTACATCAGGTTGATATAAACAAATCTCTCCAGTGACTTTATTAACTGCTAAAAATCCTGGATGACCTTTACCAACTTCTGAATCATAACTGCCTATCTGTGCTAAATAACCAAAGGGGTCATTATCAGTATCAGCTAATGTTCCATTAAAGAATTTCATAAAGCTTCTTTGACTAGCCGATTTAACATCAACAACTTCACCATCAATAATGCTATCAATATGTCCGATTATACCATGATGATTAACTTCTCTTTGACAATCTGTTACAGTATGTCCAGAGACTTTAGCTAGCCATAATACTAATACTTCAATAATATCTCCATAAAGAAATTTAAGTCTGTTACTTGGACTGACATTATCTTCTTTAGGCTCTTTTAAATCATACCATAACTTTCTTAAAGGTTTACCAATTGATGACAAAGAAAGATGGTCACGTCTTTTAGAGTCCTGTGATAATCTATCAGATATAACTTTTGTTAAATTATCAGATAATTCTTTTATAGATTCTTTATCTATACTATCACAGGACTCTAATGTTTTATATATATCCTCTACTAAACTAGATAAGTTCTTCATCAGAATCAAAGGATTCTTCAGAGACGTCATCATCATCTCCAAAGTCATCATCTCCAACGTATTCTTTAACTGAGAGAACTTTAATAGAGCCTAAGCCAGCAAATTCACCAAACTTTTTTGTATTATATTTAGTAATTTTTACATGTGCTACAGAGCCATTGCCAACTTTAGTAAGTTCATCATCAGTCATAAGAACTTTATTAGCATTATATACACGAGGCTTTACAGAAGATTTAAGAGTAATGACTCTCTCACCAGCTCTTTCTTTAATCTTCTGACGTTTATTAATAATACCTTCAAGAAGCTTTTCATCATCTTTATTAAGTACAATATCTACTTGATACTTATTAGAAGCGTATTCTCCTTTATCATTTTTCTTGGCTAGAAAAGGCCATTTAATAACTACATTTTTCAATAAGACTGTTTCCATATTTATCTCCTTTACAATTAAAGTGTATCATATTATATTCATCTTGTCAAGTCTTTATTAGACATAATAATCTTTTTATTCTCGAATTCCTCTAATTGTTTTAGACGAGTCTTAATTTTATTAGTGTAGATTAAATCAGATTCTTTATAAGGTCTTTTATCTTTTATATTATCAAACATATTATCACTAGTAATTGTAGATTCTGGCCAATTCTCTTTGATAAAATCTACACAATCTTCTACGTTTCTTCTAGTATAGCCATGAATAACATGTTTAAGATTTGTTGAAATAAAACCTGTGTAATTATTACTACTAGCTATTACAAAATCTGGTTTAGTTTTCATACTGTCCCTCTTCATCTGTTAAATACATTTTATCTACTGTTATAGGCTGCCAACCTGAGCATAAAAGGAATCTTCTAAAGATTTCCTTAAGGTCTTCAAAGGATGTATCACCGTTTGTTCGTATCTCTACGATTTCATCACCGCATTTCCAATAAAATTTATAAAACCATTCAGGATTTTCTTTTACATTATACATGTAATTCTCTCCATTTTTTTAATAGTTTCTTTTTTAAAGCTCTTTTAGAAGTACTCAAATCAAAATTTAAAAAGCTATTATCTACATCACTTACAATTCCTCCCATCCATTTAATAACTTTTATAGTATCTCCTCTAGTATTTACATAAACACAATAAGGATACGCTTTTATTTTTATATTCTTTGAAGTAATAGTAATCATTTTTCTAAATATGCCATGTTTAATCTCCTTTAATGTGTTTCTAACCAGTTATTTCCAATTTTATATTCACCTTCAAGAGGACAGAAAGAATTAAAATGTTCTCCTGCATCTCTAATACATTGTCTTAATATAATCCCTACAGCTTCTGCATCTTTTTCTGCGCAGTCCCATTGCATTTCATCATGAACTACTGCAACTTGAAAAGCATCTAAACCAGCTTTTTTAATTCTTCTATATGCTTCTATCATAGCCCACTTCATACAAACAGATTCAAAAGCTTGTAAGTATGTTGACATAGCAAAATGAGAATTCTTTAAAGGAATCTTTCTACCATCAAGACCTATGAAGTATCCTATCTTTGCTCTGTATTCTAATTCTTGTTTAAATTTTGTCCAGCCCTTACAGTTCTTTCTCAAGTTATCAAAAGCTTCTTTACCTTTCTTTGCAGAACCTAAGAGACGTCCTATTCTAGCTTCTCCAGCTCCCATAATAATAGCAAAAGTGCAAGTCTTTCCCTTCTTTCTACCTGCTACCATATCAGAATCTTCTTCATTATAATCTTTATCTAAAGGATTCAAACCGTAAAGTTGAGAAAAGTAATAATGCATATCCTTATGCAAAATATTATACTTTAAATTTTCATCTCGCATATAATGACACAGACCTCTTAATTGAATATTACTAGCATCACAACCAACAAGTTTACGACCTTTATCAACTGTATACATTTCTCTACATACAGAACCATAGAGACCTTTAGAAGGAATATTACCAGTATTAGGATTTCTATGAGCCATTCGATGTGTAGCTGTACCAATACTCATAACAGTACCGTGTACTCTATCATTACTATCACAAGCATCGAAGTATGATTGAATTAAAGTAGACCTACTCTTTAGAACTTTACATTCCTTTATAAGCTTTAATTCATCTGGTGCAGATTCTTTAAGAGTATCTAAATTTTCTTCACAAACTTTTGGTTGTCCTGTTGGAGTAAAGATAAAAGGCTCCCAATAATCTTTTAATCTTTCTACAATTTCTGCAGGACTGTCGATATTAAACTCTTTCCATTCATATTTAAATCTTCTATATAAATCTTCTCCTTCATCTTCTGCTTTCTCTACAAAACCTGAATCAAGTATTCTTTGAGATACAGCGTTAGGTTTACCCTCTTTAGTTAATCTAACTTTCCAAAGTTTTGTATCATACTTTTTAACTTTTCTAGGAGGGAATAACTCTTTAAGCCTTTCAATTATTTGAAAGTATCTATTATCTATCTCTGACTTTATAGATAAAGCCATTTCACTATTAAGTTTAAAACCATGCCTATGTTGTAGAGATAATAAGTATTGAGAAAGCTGTTCTATTTCTATAGATTCTCTTGAAAAGCCTCTTAAATCTTTTTGCAATTGTCTATACACTGCTAAGTTTACATTGACATCTTGTATACAGTAGTCTTCCATTTCTTTAGACCAGTGTGTCCAATCTTCATTATGGTCTTTGTATACTCCTAAACGTTCACCCCAATCTCTTAAGCTATGAGACTTTCTACTACTATCAGATAATCTTGATAAGACTAAAGTATCTATAATATTTGTAACAGGTATATGGATACCCCATAAAGTTCTTAACCAATAACTATCAAACCCTATAAAGTTATGACCAATAACCCTTTGATATTCCTTAAAATATTCTTTAGCAGCTTCTTCATCTCCTTCTCTAAAAACTTTTAATTCATCTGTATCTACATCTCTACATACACAACACCAGATATGCTTACAATTTTCTATACCATCTGTTTCAATATCGCAAATGCATTTCTTCATGTCAATTCTCCTATTGGTATATAATTTATATCTACTGTTTTACATAAAGTTTCAGGAATACCATAGCTAGCCATAGGAGCTCTATCATATCTTGGTATATATGTTGCCAATCTTAATGAATAAATATTTTCTATAAATTTAAAAAATTTCTTTTTAGAAATTCCTGATAAACCTGCAATACATATTTTATAATTAATTTCCATTATTTACTCCACTAATTCATCTATACTTTTATTTGTATCTCTTGCTACTTTTATAATATATTTTAAAGGCAGATATTGTCTTTTATTAATAGATAAATCATAAATTGATTGTGTTATTAGAGGATGTTTATTAAGCCAATAATAATTATTATAAGTCTCTATAAAATTATTAAAGGATAATGTATCAGAATGTTTATATTCTTTTAATCCCTCTCCAAATATTGCATAATCAAAAGAAATATTTAAAGCTTTACAGATTCTTTTAAGCCCTTTAAAGTTTGGTACAATACATTTATATTTTAACCTGTGTTGTAATTCTACTTTAGACTTATATCCCATAGCTATAGAAGCTTTACTTAAAGTTCCGTACTTATCCTTTAATAAATTTATTAATCTATCTACACAATTTAATAATATATAATATTCTCTATCAAAATCTCCCCATACTTTTTTAATATCTCGATATCTTTTAAGGCTAGTACTTACCATTTAAAATATCTTTCTTAGTTAATTTAATTCTCTTCTTCTTTTTATTCTTCTTCGTCATTGAAATCCTCTAAAGAAGTCTCAACAAGCCTTGTTGTTTCTTTATCGTACACAACAGCAGAAGCTGGGCCTTTAACACCGAAGTCTCTATTCTTAAGAACTCTTAAGATAGTTGTATTTGCTTTTATAGGATTCTCATCTTGAGAATTTCTTTCAAGACCTATAATAATATCAGGCAATTGCTTTAAACTGGATGCACCTTTAAGGTCATCAAGAGATACATGCCCCCCTTCTTCGTGTGTCTTAGTAGCATTTGCTGCCTTTCTAAGATGACAAGCTGCAAGAATAATTAAGTTCTCTTCAACGGCTAATCTCTTTAACTCTGGCATAAGTTTATTAATTTTATTAGTAGCATTCTCATCACTGCCTTCAGCAATCATTGTAATGTGGTCAAGAATAATAACTTTGCAATCTCTAGCTTTTGAAAGATATCTTATCTTTTCTATTAAAAGGTCTATATCATCAAAATCAAAACCATCAAATAAGTCTAATCTATTTCCAGAAGCAGTCTCTTCAAACCATCTTTTTAAATCCTCTGGAGACTGCGCTTTCCACACATCAGGCTTCTTAAGATTCTTACCTGCTTCTAAAGACATAAGAGAAATAGCTGTATCTTCAGCAACTTCTTCAAGAAAGAAGGCACCTACTCTAACTGTTGAAGTCTTTAGCAAATGCTGAATAAAAGTCTTTAAAAACAATGACTTACCTTGTCCTGTACCTGCTGCAAATACAACAAGTTGTGAAGGTCTTACACCATAAAGCATTTCATTTACACCTGTCCAAGGTGTAGGAATATATGAGCGAGTCTTATTAAACTCTTGAAGTCTATCCCATAGCTCTCCCATACTTACAATGTCTTTTGGTTTATATTCTTCTGCTTTCCACCAAAGGTTTTTAAATTCCTCTACCTTTCCTGCTTTAAGAAATTCACTAGCATCTTTTAAATCCTCTGGCATTTTAACAATACGGACTTTCTTAGGTGGCAAGAGTTCTGCTATCTTTAATGCTGCTTTTTTACCTGGTTCATCACCGTCAGTACATATAACAATCTTATCAAAGCTATCAAGATACTCATAATTATCTTTAATATTCTTTAAAGCTGTACAGCCATCTTTAATAGAAACTACAGGATATTTACTTCCTTGCATCTGATATACAGACATAGCATCTAGTTCGCCCTCTGTGATTGTTATGTAAGCCCCCTTAGCTGGAAAAAGATTTTGTCCAAACAAGGTAGCTTCTTTCATAGAACCTAAACAATGAAAGCCTTTACCGGCTACTGTTCTAACTTTCTGTGCTACAATTTTTCCTTCTTTATTATAATAAGGATAGATATGCTGAGCAATTCCTCCAGCTCTTACAATAACTTTAACACCAAATTTTCTACAAGTATCTGCTGTAAGCTTCCTATCAGGGATACCATCGACAGGAAAAGTACCAGCATCTAGTTTTAATGTTTCAATATTCTTTTCATCCATGTAAACTACTTCCTTTATATCTCCTTTATGATAGGTTGAACAGCTAAAACAATAAGTAGAACCGTCATCATATATTGATAATGCATCATGACTTCCACAATCTTTACAAGGTAAATGAGCCTTAACTAGATTCGACATTATTGAGAGCCTTAATAGCTATTGATACCATTTTATTCATATCTTCTTCAGCACTTGCAATCTTTATAAGAGCTTTCTCATATTTTCTATAGCGTTGCATATAATGCTTTAATATAAATATATCACATATAATAAGGACTGTCAATAACAATATTAAAATATTCATTCCATTTTTCCTATACAATAACACACATTATAATCATCTGTAAAGTATTCTCCACTTGCTTTAATACGTTCATATGATTTTACAGTACAAGAATCAGGGAAAAACATATCATTGTTTATATAAATATACTTTTTTTCTTTATTAGGAAAACTCCAAAAGCTATTAAAGTTATGACTTTGTTTATAACCACGAGGGCAAATCTTTTTATAAAAGGCTTTAAGTTTTTTTAAATTACTTTTTTCAGTAATAGAAAAATTATAAGGAATAATCACCCCATATATATCATTTTTCATTTCTTTTATCCTTTCTTTCTATATACTTAATAAGTTCTAAACCAGACATCTTAGATAGCTTTAAATCCTCCTCATTTATATCCTCATACTTTCTATTGCAATCTCTAATAGCTTCTAGACAAGTATGACAAATACTTACAAGTCTACCGTCAGGGTCACGTCTAAGATTATTAGTTTCTCTATCACATATATAACAATGCATCTAAACTTTCTCCTTCAATTGGGGGAAGTCCGATGACAGATACTTCCGTAGTTCTATTAAAAGAATCATCAATAAGCTTTTCATAATCCTTTAATTGCGTATCTGACAAAGGGTATTCTCCAATACCATATTCAATAAGATTGAGTCTACAACGAGCTTCTTTATTTTCTCCTGTGATTTTAATCTTGTTATTTGTAAAATCAATAGTAATACTTTTTATTGTTTTTAGTGGTTCTTTTTTCTTATCAAGAACACTCGTATCTAATGCAAGAAGGATTACATCACTTTTAATAGCGAATGCTCCTGCTTCTCTAACATTATTATAAGGCCCTGAGATATTGCCAGCTGTATCAGATAGATAAACTTTGTTAGCTATAAAAGGTTTACCAGTTAAAAAATATACTTTTTTCATTTTATATCTCCATAAATATTCCAGTAATCTGAATCATAATATGATTTATTTTTATTATAATAAGAAGGATAATGAGAAGCTGTTTTATAATCTTCTACAGGAGCAGGATAATGTACAAAATAATCTAGAATATCTTCTAAATCTTTTTTAATAATTTCTAATCTTTCAAAGTCTGTAAATTCTTTAGCAGTATGCGGATTAAAATATGCTACTGACATATTAACAGATTCAATATATTTAGAAATTGTTTGAGTATCTGATAAAGTTCCTGAACTAACTTTATAATCTCTATTTAAAAAGTTTTTAAGATTATCTGCTAAGCATTTGCAATAGTTTGTTGTAGAACCCTTATTAAGAATTTCATTATTATCTCTTCTATCTAATACAATACAATAGTCTGCTTTAGAATTTTTAATTTCCTGTTCAATCTTTTTAATACCTACACAGCCTACCTCTTCAGATTCTGAAATAATAAAATCAAATTCTTTACCCTTCTCAAGAAGTTTTAGAATAAGCCATACTCCATTTTTATCATCAGCACCTAAAGAAGTCCTTTGAAAATTACTATTGTAACCATAAATATATCTATTAGCTACCTTATAAAAGTGTACAGCCTTACCCTTTGTAGCTACTTGGTCAAGATGTGCGGATAGTAAAGCTTTATTATCTTTTCCAATATGATAAATAGTATTATCTACTCTTTTATAGTCTACTTTAAAATCGTCTAATCTTTTACAAATCCAATCACAAATTTCTTTTTCTTCAGGTGTCTCTGATACAGAATGTATAGAATATAATTTTAATAAGTCTTTCATCTTATGAGTCCTTCTTAATATTTTTAAATACTTGAAAGTTTATTTTTTCTTTTTCAATAATCTTTAAAAGAACTGAAAAGTCTTCAAAGTCTTTAATAGAACCTTTAATATTTTCTTTCAAAGATTTTAAATTTATACCTCCTCTTAGAATACTACTATTATTAATATTATAAATATAATAGTGACCTCTTTCAATTCTACAAGTTAAACCAATGCCTATAGATGAAATATCAAATTTATAACTATGTATATCTACTGTGTTAGTACTATCCTCCATAAATACAAAGCCATCCATATAATCAAGTACAATCAATTTCTTAACAGGCTCGGTAAAATACTTTGCGTATACATGTTTATTTTCTGAGTTATTTATGTGAAGTTGTGTAATAGGACATATCTTATAATTATACAAGAAACCTTTCTCAATAGCAAAGGGCTTTAACGGATTAAAATCATCAGAAAAAGATGTCACTGTTTTCGCATACTCTGAAAAATTCCCGCTATATTTATCTCTCCAAGAAGGCGTATAGTATATCTCATCTGGATTATATCCTTTAGCATATTCAAAATACACAGTCTTTTTACTATCAACTCTTCTTAATGAATCTGAATAAAATTTCAACTTATAAGTTGACCAAATTGCATAAAAATCTTTTCCATTATTATAAAGAGCTCTCTCTTCGTCATCAGAAGTTTTATCACAAATAACACCAAATTTTTTATGCAATAATTCACAGCAAAAAGATATAAAAGTATTCGTTTCTTCTTCGGCTTTTCTATATTTTTTATCTAAAAGTAAGCAACCATTAGCATCTGCGTATCCCCATGCTCTCCAAATCATTTGAGGATTGTGAAATTTAGAACCACTGATAATACCAGTTTTCATTACGTCACCAGTCGTTGCATAAACTATAAAGTTTCCTGGCGTCATACCGTAAGGAAGATAACCATGCCAGCACATCATTGGTGAATTTAAAGCGAAGCAACTTTGAAAGGCATTACCGTAACTGCAATAGAAATAATCCAAAATATTCTTTGAAACTACAATCGCTTTTGCAGATATTGTAGCATCTGAAATAGATACTTTTTTATCTTTAGCATACTTTTTAAAATCATAAATATCTTTTTCAGATAAAGGAATAATAATTCTATTATCAACTACTTCAAAATCTTTGAAGTTTGTTAAAATAAAATCATGTTTAGCATAATAGTATTCGTAAAGTCTATCTCTTAAAGCTTCGGGATAATCTGCTAAAGCAAGAAGCACATTAAATTCTTTTCCAAGTTTTTCTATAGTCATATCAGATTTAATAGGGCAATTTAAAGCTTTAGAATAATCGTGTTTCTTTTGTTTTTCTTCAAGTTCTTTTAAATATTCAGGAAAAAGAGTCTCTTTATCTAAAGAATTAAATTTACAAAAATCAAGTTCAAGTAAAATTTTAATTGTTTGAATAAGATTTGCATAAGAAACTTTCAAGTTTTCTTTGAGACCTTTTTCTTTAATATAATCTTTTGAAATTGAATAAAAAGTATTTTCTTCTCGAAGAATATAAGGATTATAAAACTCTAAAAGCTTTTTTGAATTTGCATCAAAAGCAATAATAAAATTACCTGTGCAAGTATCTTCTAATTTATCTGTATTACAGAATTTTTTAAAATCTTTTTCAGTTAAAGTTGAAATATCAATTCCATTATAAAGGAATTCAATAGCTTTAAACAATCTCATTAAGTCATTTGATTGCATTTATACCTCCATTAAATTTCACCAATTAAAAGCTTTTCTTTTTGAAAGTTTAAAAATTTTACTCTACTACTCTCACAGTTTTTGTTAGATTCATTAAAAGGAGCATCAAGAGAAGAGAGATACCAAGAAAATTTAAATTCATTAGGGCAATAAGCACGGCGAATATTACCGTTATATGCCTTATTATTATGGGCTAAGTAAACAGTTCCCTTATTATCACAATATAAACAACCTTCGATAATATCATCATATATTTTAACTACAACTTTTTCTTTATGACAAGCTGCTTTATATAAAAATTCATGTGTTATTTTCATTTATGTATCCTCATAAAAAAGGAGGGAGCTTTCGCTCCCCCCCCCTATAAAGTACTAAAGAATGTAAACGACTTTGGAATTCTTACGAGCTTCGTCTACTTTCAAGCCTGTACGATAATGTTTTCCATTGTCTCCAAGGATACGAGTGTACCAACCGTCTTCATCTTTACGTTGTACCTCAATAACTTCTCCTCTGGTATGTTTAGTGTTACCGTCCTTTGCAATATGACATACAAAAACTTTGTCACCTACTTTAAAATCAGTAGCAGGCAAAACCACCGGAGAAGGAGCTTCTACAACCGGAGAAGACGAAAAAGATTCGAAGATGTTGATAACAACATTGTTTCCGTCTTTCTTCAGGTCTTTAATCAGTTTTTTAATATCAATCATTTTATTTCCTTTCTTTAAGTTTGTTAAAAAAATAAGCAGCATAGCTGCTATCTAAGTATATTTCTATACTTAAATTCTGCCAATTAAAAATTTTAAATTTCTTATAGAGGGTTCATAAAAACATATTCTTTTTTTCTATTATATATTGAAAGCTCCATATAAATTTTTATCATCAGAAAGTATAAAACACCGCTTATAATGAACCTATAAAGTATTTTGATATTTCAAATTTAATAAATTTTACAGCATGGTCATCTAATTCATAAGGAGTATAAGTAGAAGATACAATTCTTGAATGAGTGTATTTAGTATTATTATTCTCAGGATGAGCACCATATAAGCGTACGTCATAAGACAATATAAATACTTTTTCAGATGTATATGACCTTTCATAATATAAGATACATTGTATAATACAGCCACTAAATGAAATAGTACAAGGTATACCAGCACGTGCATATGCTTTAAGAATTTCATGTGTTATTTTCATTTGTTTTATTCTCTCTAAAGTGGTGACCCTAAGATGATTTGAACATCTGTTTCAGACTTGAGAGGTCTG
>ERZ1673751.1446-NODE-1446-length-14782-cov-14.266721_pt1 | contig 14782 bp, 8 predicted proteins | sample MGYA00580202_ERZ1673751 | MGnify/ENA primary metagenome ERZ1673751 (study PRJEB41218, sample SAMN15661780) | gut metagenome | host: Homo sapiens | place: Canada: London | collected 2015-08-20/2019-03-30 | study: EMG produced TPA metagenomics assembly of... | reverse complement strand
TGGTAGGTCCAAAAATGCGCTCGCAGTACAGGCCGTCGCGCTCCGGCTTCAGGGTGCGGTAGTTGATGGTCTCAGGCTTCTTGACCTCGCCGTAGCTCCAGTTGCGGATCTGCTCCGGAGAAGCCAGGCCGATTTTAATGGAATCGAAAACGTTGTTTTCCATGAAACGAACCCTTTCTTAATCTCTAGTTGTTTCGATGATGACAGGCGACCTATAAAACCCGCTGCTCTCCCCTGTCTGCGGCGGCAGCACGCGCACCGCAGCGGGAAAACAGCCTATAAGGGGTTTATTCGTCAAAATCCACTTCATCGGAGGAAGCGGACTCTGCAGAGACAGAGTTGTCATCCTCCAGCACAGAGGGATCATCGAAACCTGCATCGGCGTCCTTGATGTTATAATCAGTCAGTTCGCTCTCCTGCACCACAGTCTCGGTGCCGGCAACATCACGCATATCAAAGCCGGTCTCTTCGTCGTCGAAGTTCTGGCGCATATCGATCTCGTTGCCGTCCTTATCCTGCACGATCACGTCCATACCCAGAGACTGTAGTTCCTTCAGCATAACGCGGAAGGACTCGGGGATGCCGGGCTGCGGGATAGGCTCGCCCTTGACGATGGCTTCGTAGGTCTTGACACGGCCCTCCACGTCATCGGACTTGACAGTCAGGATCTCCTGCAGGGTGTAAGCGGCACCGTAAGCTTCCAGTGCCCAGACCTCCATCTCGCCGAAGCGCTGGCCGCCGAACTGCGCCTTGCCGCCCAGAGGCTGCTGGGTGACCAGAGAGTAGGGGCCGGTGGAACGGGCATGGATCTTATCATCGACCAGGTGATGCAGCTTGAGGTAGTACATATAACCAACGGTAACGCGGTTATCGAACTTTTCACCGGTACGGCCATCGTAAACAGTGGTCTTGCCGTCACGATCCAGCTCGATCTTGGAGAAGTCGATGATGTGACCCTTCTCGCCCATGATCTTGGGGAGCTTGGTGGGATATGCAGGAGCATTCTCGCCGTGCCACATCTCGCGGGCGGTATCAAAGGTATCGCCGATGTCGTTCTCACGGGCAGAATCAAAGACGGGGGTCATGACCTTGATGCCGCAGGCCTTGGCAGCGTAGCCGAGGTTGACTTCCAGCACCTGACCGATGTTCATACGGGAAGGCACGCCCAGCGGGTTCAGCACGATGTCCAGCGGAGTGCCGTCGGGCAGGTAGGGCATATCCTCCTGCGGCAGGATGCGGGAAACGACACCCTTGTTACCGTGACGGCCTGCCATCTTATCGCCGACGCTGATCTTACGCTTCTGGGCGATATAGCAGCGGACGACCTCGCGCACACCGGGCTGCAGCTCATCGCTGTTCTCCGGGGTAAAGACCTTGACATCCACAATGATGCCGTATGCGCCATGGGGCACACGCAGGGAGGTGTCGCGCACCTCGCGTGCCTTCTCACCAAAGATGGCGCGCAGCAGGCGTTCCTCGGCGGTCAGCTCGGTCTCACCCTTCGGGGTGACCTTGCCGACCAGAATATCGCCGCTCTTGACCTCGGCACCAATGCGGATGATGCCGCGCTCGTCCAGATCCTTCAGGGCATCCTCAGAAACGTTGGGGATGTCGCGGGTGATCTCCTCGGGTCCCAGCTTGGTATCGCGGCTCTCGGTCTCGTACTCCTCGATGTGGATGGAGGTGTACACATCCTCGCGCACGATCTTCTCGTTCAGCAGAACGGCGTCCTCGTAGTTGTAGCCCTCCCAGGTCATGAAGCCGATCAGGGCGTTCTTACCCAGAGAGATCTCGCCGTTGCGCATTGCGGGGCCATCGGCCAGCACCTGACCGGCGGTGACAGTCTCGCCCACTTCCACGATGGGGCGCTGGTTGATGCAGGTGCCTGCGTTGGAGCGGGCAAACTTGATCAGAGAGTACTCCTCCAGAGCACCCTGCTCGTTGCGTACAACAATGTGGTCGGCATCGGCCTTTTCCACAACGCCGTTGCTCTTAGCCAGCACAGCGGTACCGGAGTCGGTAGCTGCCTTGTACTCCATACCGGTAGCAACAATGGGCTGCTGGGTGACCATCAGAGGCACTGCCTGACGCTGCATATTAGAGCCCATCAGTGCACGGTTACAGTCATCGTTCTCCAGGAAGGGGATGCAGGCGGTAGCAACAGAGACCATCATTCGCGGAGAAACGTCCATGTAGTCGACCTTCTCTGCGTCGATTTCCAGGATCTCGTCGCGGCGGCGGGCAGACACGCGGGGACGAACGAAGTGCTTGCCTTCATCCAGCGGCTCGTTGGCCTGTGCCACAACGTACTCGTCCTCCACATCGGCGGTCATATACTCCACCTCGTCGGTGACGACCTGCTCAATGAGGTTGTTGTTCTCGTCGTAGACCTTCTTGACCTTGCGGTAGGGAGCCTCCACAAAGCCGTACTCGTTGATCTTGGCGTAGGATGCCAGATAGGAGATCAGACCGATGTTGGGGCCTTCAGGGGTCTCGATGGGGCACATACGGCCGTAGTGGCTGTAGTGAACGTCGCGGACCTCGAAACCTGCGCGGTCACGGCTCAGACCGCCGGGGCCCAGAGCAGACAGACGGCGCTTGTGGGTCAGCTCAGCCAGAGGGTTGTTCTGGTCCATGAACTGAGACAGCGGAGAGGAGCCGAAGAACTCCTTGATAGCTGCCACCACAGGACGGATGTTGATCAGCGCCTGCGGGGTGATGACGCTCTGATCCTGGCTCTGCAGGGTCATGCGCTCACGGATGACGCGCTCCATGCGGGAGAAGCCAATGCGGAACTGGTTCTGCAGCAGCTCGCCCACGCTGCGGATACGGCGGTTGCCCAGATGGTCGATATCATCGGTGGTGCCGATGCCATAGCCCAGACCGTTCAGGTAGTTGATGGAGGACAGGATATCGTCGATGGTGACGGTACGGCCGATGAGCAGGTCGTGATCCTTTTTCAGGCTCTCCATGACCTCCTCGGCGCTGGAAGCGTTATCGAGGATCTTGCGCAGCTCCTTGAGGTTGCAGCGCTCGTTGATGCCGCACTCCTTGACATCCACGCCCTTGAATGCAGGGTAGTAGCTATCAATGATGGCCTGTGCATCCACGCAGCCGTTGGTGATGACCTTGACCTTGTGGGGCTGATCCTTCATGGGATCATCGATCTTCAGCACGACCAGATCCACGCCGGCGGCATCGATCTGCTCGGCCAGCTTGCGGTCGATCTTCTTGTCGGCCTCGGCAAGGATCTCGCCGGTGAAGGGATCCACCACGTTCTCTGCGGCCACATGGTTCATGATGCGGCGTGCCAGAGACAGCTTCTTGTTCATCTTATAGCGGCCGAAACGGGACAGGTCGTACCGGCGCGGATCGAAGAACAGCATATCGATCTGGCTGGTAGCGGACTCCACCGTGGGAGGCTCGCCGGGGCGCAGCTTGCGGTAGACCTCCAGCAGACCCTCTTCGCGGTTCTTGGTGGTATCCTTTTCCAGCGTGGCCAGAATGCGCTCGTCCTCGCCGAAGTAGTTCAGGATGTCCTCGTTAGAGGACAGACCCAGTGCACGGCACAGAACCGTGACGGGCAGCTTACGGTTCTTGTCGATACGGACATAGAACACGTTGGCGGCATCGGTCTCGTACTCCAGCCATGCACCGCGGTTGGGGTTCATGGTGGCGCTGTACAGGTCGTTGCCCACCTTATCCTTGGCATCGCCGTAGAACACGCCGGGAGAACGGACCAGCTGGCTGACGATCGCACGCTCTGCACCGTTGATCACAAAGGTGCCGGCGTCGGTCATCAGGGGGAAGTCGCCCATGAAGATCTCCTGGTCCTTCACCTCGCCGGTCTCCTTGTTCAGCAGACGGGCGGTGACGCGCAGGGGTGCTGCATAGGTCACGTCGCGCTCCTTGCACTCCTTGATGCTGTACTTCGGCTCCTTATCCAGGCGGAAGTCCACAAAGCTCAGTGCCAGATTGCCGGTGTAGTCCTCAATGGTGCCGATGTCGTGGAAGACCTCTTTCAGGCCCTCGTCCAGGAACCACTGATAAGAGTTCTTCTGGACCTCGATCAGGTTCGGCATACTGATGACTTCGTCGATGTGGGAGAAGCTCATGCGCTCGGTTTTGCCGAGCTTTACGGGCTTGACTTTCATCATAAAATCAACCACTCCTTACTTTTATACTCTACGGGATGTCGTATACACGGGTCAAATTTGAGCAGACACACATAATTCGACCCGCGTCCTGCGGAACGTTCCGGCGTTTTGCACAAACTTTTCGGGGCAAGCCCTCAAGCGGCAGCCATCGCAGTTCCCTTTTTGGCGCACTAGTCCATTATGTGATACTAATGCAGTATACACCCGAAAACCCCTGTTGTCAAGCCATTTTTCAGTTTTTTGCCGAAATAAATTTAATTTTCGCTTTGTTTTCGAACGCCCGGCAGCGTGTAGCTGTTTGTCTGCCAAGTACTTGATTTTTTTATTTTGCACGTTCCTGTTCATAACACCCTTGTGCAATTTGTCTATCTTTACTCTTGTGCCCGGAAGTGTGACTTTTGCACTTCCCTGCCGCAAAAAAGAGACCGCCGCACAAAATGCTGTGCAGCAGTCTCGTCCTGAAAATTTTATGCGATTCACTCGTCCAGATAATCCCGAAGCAGCTTTGCGCGGCTGGGGTGGCGCAGCTTGCGCAGCGCCTTTGCTTCGATCTGCCGCACCCGTTCCCGGGTCACGTTGAACTCCTTGCCCAGCTCTTCCAGCGTGCGGGCACGGCCATCCTCCAGACCAAAGCGCAGGGTGATGACCCGTTCCTCCCGGGGCGTCAGGCTTTTAAGGACGTGCAGCAGCTCCCGCCGCAGCAGCTGACGCCCGGCTTCGTCCACCGGGACACCGGCATCTTCGTCCTGAATAAAGTCCTCTAAATGGGCGTCCTCTTCCTCCCCCACCGGCGTTTCCAGACTGATGGGTTCCTGCGACAGTTGCAGCAGCTCCCGCACCTTGTCCGGTTCCATATCCAGTGCGGCGGCGATCTCCTCCACGGTGGGCTCCCGTCCATTTTTATGCAGCAGGTCGCCCGCCGTTTTCTTGACCCGGTTGATGCTCTCCACCAGATGCACCGGGATGCGGATGGTGCGTCCCTGATCCGCAATGGCGCGGGTGATGGACTGACGAATCCACCACGTTGCGTAGGTAGAGAACTTGAAGCCACGCTCCGGCTCAAATTTTTCCGCCGCCTTCATCAGGCCAAGGTTGCCTTCCTGAATGAGATCCAGAAAAGGCAGTCCCCGCCCGGCGTAGCGCTTGGCTACCGATACCACCAGCCGCAGGTTTGCTTCGCTCAAAGCGCGGCGGGCATCTGCATCTCCGGCGCGGGCAGCCTTTGCCAGTGCCATCTCCTGTCCGGCGGTCAGCAGCGGCACCCGGCCGATCTCCTTTAAATAGGTCTTGACCGGGTCATCCAGCGCCACACCCTCTGAGGACAGCTCATTCTCCAGCCTGCCGATCTGTGCATCGTCCAGCACGGGCAGCTCGGCAGGTTCCTCTGCCAGATGGACGCCCCGCTGCTCCAGCGCCGCGTAGAGTTCATCCAGCTGCGCAACATCAAAATCCGTTTCCTCCATGGCGCGGCTGATCTGCTCCGGGGTCAGGGTGTGGCACCGCGCCTTTGCGGCAAGGCTGCGGGCAAGTTCTTCCGTTTGCGACAATTTCTGCATGATTCCTGCTCCTTTTCTCTCCAGCTCCAGCCGGAGGGAAAACAGGGATCAGTCTTGTTCGGGCAGTGTCCCCTGCTTTTTTTCGCGCATCGACTGAAGATACTGTGTGATCTCATCGCCGGACATTGCAGCAGCTTTGCTTGCAACCGGCATTCCCCGGGCGATCCTGTCCAGATACAGATGGATATCCTCCGGGGTGCAGTTCACATCGCTGTATTGTGCCGCAAGTCGGCTCAGTTCATTCAATGCTTCTTCGCTTACAAATGCCCGCAGTGCCGTCAGGCTGAGCTCCACGCCCTCCCGGCTGCAATTGAGCATCGCTTCGTATAGTTCCTTCTGCTGCGGCTGGATGAATTGCTCCGCCGTCAGCTGCTGTTTAGCCAGTTCCAGATACCGCGGCTCCCGCAGGATGGCCGCCAGCAGCCGCTGCTGGGCGCTGGCAATGCCCAGTGCCTGACTGCCGCCTGCGCTGTATGGTACCTTGATCTGATCCATCTCGCCGGAATGCAGCCGCTCGTGGTTTTTCTCCCGGCGGTACTTGCCGCCTGCCCGCTTTGCTGCGGTGCCCAGCTGCGCCAGAATGGCGGTTTTGGAGATGTTGGTCTCCTCTGCCAGCCGCCCGGCGTACACCTCCTGCTCGGTAGGGTTAGAGCGCTCGGCCAGCATTTCCACGGCTTCCTTTACATATTGCAGCCGCTGCGCATCCTGCGAGAGATCGTACTGATCCCGCAGGCGCTTGAGCCGGAAGTCCAGCGCGTTGCCCACCCCGTCCAGAAGTGCCTGAAAGCGCTCCGGGCCATATTTTTTGATATACTCGTCCGGGTCCTTTGCGCCGGGGATCTGCAAAACGCCCACCTTTACCGGGCTGTTGCGGAACAGCTCCAGCGAGCGCAGGGTGGCCTTCTGACCGGCCTCGTCCGAGTCGTAGCTCAGAATGACTTCGTCGGCATACTCGCTGATGATGCGCACCTGCCCGGGGGTCAGCGCGGTGCCGCAGGCGCAGACGGCAGTGTCGATGCCCGCCTGCTGCATACTGATGACGTCCATGTAGCCCTCGCACAGCACGAACCGCCGGGAGGCGCTGCGCTTTGCGATCTGCATGGCAAACACCGTCTCAGATTTGTGGTAGACCAGCGTCTCCGGGCTGTTGACGTATTTGGGCTTGGAGTCGTCCATCACGCGCCCGCCAAAGGCAATGATGTTGCCGCGCAGGTCAAAGATGGGGGTCATGACACGCTTCCAGAACAGGCAGTAGATGCGCCCGGACTGGCTGCGCTTGAACAGGCCGCTGGCATCCAGCTCCTGCTGGTTGTAGCCTTTATCCCGCAGGTACTGGTACAGCGCCTGCCCATCGTTGGGGGCATAGCCCAGCCCGAACCGGACGATGGTTTTATCGTCCAGCCCGCGCCGCCGCCAGTAGGCGCGCGCCTGCCGTGCCTCTTCCACGGTAGAGTTCAGGCAGGCGTGGAAAAAGCGAGCCGCCTCCTTGTTCATAGAAAGCACCCGGCTGCGCAGGCGTCCCGTCTTATCGTCCTCCTGCGGTTCCGGCATCCCGGCGCGGGAAGCCAGCATCTTGATGGCTTCGCCGCTGCTGATATTGTTGATCTTTTTGACAAAGCTGATGGCATCTCCGGCTGCCTGACAACCGAAGCAGTAAAAGCTTTGGGTGTCCGGGTACACATAGAAGGACGGCGTTTTTTCGCTGTGAAAAGGGCACAGCCCGCCATACAGCCGTCCCTTGCGCTTGAGCTGCACATAGCTGCCCACCAGCTCCACAATGTCGGTGCGGCGGGTAAGCTCCTCGATGTATTCGTGTGGGATCATGTTGTTTTAAACGACCTCTCCAGTTTTAAAGGACGTGCCATTTCTGGGGCACGAACAGTTCTTCAAAGGTGCGGATGGCAAACTCGTCGCTCATACCGCTGATGTAGTCGGTGACGGCGCGCTCCCGTCCCTCCTGATAGGCCAGCTGCACATAAAAGTTGGACATCCGGTCTACATGGGTCAGGTAGTATTCGTACAGCTCCGCGATAAGCTTGTCCACCTTCTGCTCCTCACGCTTGGCGTTTTTATCCACATACACGGTAGTGTACATGAAATCCCGCAGAGCAAGGAACGCTTCGTATTCCTCCGTGCCCATGCGGACATCCCCCTCGCTGTGGGTGAGAATGCTGTTGATCATGGTGGTGATGCGGGCAGATTTGGTCTGTCCCAGCACTGCCGTGCAGTCCTTGGGCAGGGTGGCAGCGTCCAGCACACCGGCGCGCACAGCGTCCTCGATATCGTGGTTGACAAAGGCGATCTGATCCGCCAAGCGCACGATGCGTCCTTCCGGGGTAGCTGCCCATGTGCCCTTGGTGTGGGTAACGATGCCGTTACGCACCTCCCATGTCAGGTTGAGCCCTTCGCCGTCCTTTTCCAGCCGGTCCACCACACGCAGGCTTTGCATATAGTGGCGGAAGCCGTCCGGGCAAAGAGCATCCAGTGCCTTTTCTCCCGCGTGGCCAAAGGGGGTATGCCCCAGATCATGCGCAAGGCTGATGGCCTCGGTCAGATCCTCGTTCAGGCGCAGGCCCCGGGCAATGGTGCGGGCAATCTGCGAGACCTCCAGCGTATGGGTCAGCCGGGTGCGGTACAGGTCGCCTTCCGGCGAAAGGAACACCTGCGTTTTCTGCTTGAGACGCCGGAAGGCCTTGCAGTGCAGCACCCGGTCGCGATCCCGCTGGAACACCGGGCGCAGCGGATCCTGCGGCTCCGGCACGACTCTGCCGCGGCTTGCATCGCTGAAGGTCGCCCACGGCGCAAAGGCAAGATGCTCGATCTCTTCGGTTCTCCGGCGCACATCCATACAGATCCTCCTTTTGTTTTTCGGGCTTCTCCCCTCCCCTCTGCGCGCAGCCGATCCCAATTGCTGCGCTGCGGCAATTGTAGCACATCGGCCGTGTCGAAGGGGGAAGTTCGGTGTCGGTTTGCAAAAAAGACTTTGTTTTTTAAAATGGTGCGTAGAACGGGTCAGACACCGTCACCTGAGCGCTGCCCCGGGTCAGTTCTCGCAGCTGCTCCAGCAACGGCGCTTCGGTGTGCTCCGGCATCTGCCAGCGCAGGGTGACACGGTCTGCAAACTCCGGCGGTGCCTGTTTTGCCCCGGCGGCATCAATGAGCAGGGACGCACGTTCGTAAAGGGCGTAATCCACCGTTACCTGCAGCTCTACCACACTGCGCACTGTGACGACCTCGGCATTTTCCAGTGCGCGGGCGGTAGCGGTGGTGTAGGCACGCACCAAGCCGCCGGTGCCCAGCAGCACTCCGCCAAAGTAGCGGGTGACCACCACGATCAGGTCGGTCAGGCCGCTGTGCTGCAGCACCTCCAGCGCGGGCGTACCGGCGGTCTTGGCCGGCTCGCCGTCATCGGAATAGCGCTCTCGGTTGCCCGCCCGCAGGCGGTAGGCGTAAACATTGTGCCGCGCGGTGCGGTTGGCTGCTCGCACCTGTTCCAGAAAGGCAACGGCGGCTTCCTCGCTGTCGGCAAAGGAGAGCTGCGCGATAAAGCGGCTCTTTTTCTCTTCGTATTCGCCGGTGGCCGTGCCCCGGACGGTGCGGTAATCCTCCACGTTAGATCCTCCTGATAATAACTCAGAATAAGTATAACACAAACGGGCGCAAATAAAAAGACTGACGAAGCCTTGCGGCCCCGTCAGTCTTTTATAAGAAGAAAGCAGTTGATCACTTGGTAAAGATCTGAATCCACTGATGACCCCAGGTGCTGTTGCTGTTGTAGTAGTAGCCAACACTCATCTTGCGAGCCTCAGGGTTCAGGATATTGGCGCGATGGCCTTCGGAGTTCATCCATGCGTTGACGACCTCTTCAGGAGAGACGCTGCCCCATGCGGCATTCTCGCCGGTGGGGGTATCGGTAACGCCGTAGTCCTTCAGGACGGTAAAGCACTTGGAGCCATCGGGGCGGACGTGAGAGTTTACAACGGCGATCTCCTCGGCGCGGGTCTGTGCAGCGGCGGTCAGATTATCATCGCCCATTTCCAGAGCGGTCAGACCGTACTTTGCGCGCTGAGCATTGACCAGATTCAGAACTTCCTGACGGTAGTCCTCGGTGTGAGAATTTTCAGGGTAAGAGAAGATCAGCACCCAGTAGTTGTTGTAGGCGCCGCCCTCGTAGTGGCCAACGCTCACGGTGGTGGCATCGGCGTTCAGGATGCGCTCGCGGGTAAAATCGGTAGCCATCCACTGATCCATTGCGGAATCGGGGGTGGAGCAGCCGGCCATGTAGTTCTCGCCGGTGGAAACATCGCTGATGCCGTTCTCTGCCAGAACGGTGAAATCGCGCTGACCGTTGGGACGAACGTAGGAGTAAGAAACTGCCAGCTCCTCGGCACGCTTCATTGCAGCGGCGTTGTGGCTGCTGTCGCCCAGAGCAACGGGAGCCAGACCAGCCTGTGCGCGCTCGTTATTGATCAGGGTCAGGAAGCTGCGCTGGTAAGCGTCTTCCTCAAAGTAGGAGTTCTCTTCCTCCACGGAAGCGGCAGCAGGCACGGCAGCCTGTGCTGCGTTTGCGGTGACGGGCTTGAAGCCTGCAAAGCCAAAAACCACAGCCAGCGTCATAGCAGCTGCTGCGATATTCTTCATGGTACTCATTGCACACTTCATAAGATTGCCTCCGGTCTGCTGCCTTATACAGTGTGATGTTGTATGCTGCAACTTGTTTGCAACTCTGTCGTATCACATCTGCAACTCTTGTGTCACAAGAGTATCACAAAACCATACAGACGTCAAGAGGTTCAAAGGCTAATTTGCAGAAAAAATACAGATTTTTTAAAATTTTCCCGCTCTTTTACCGCAACTCAAGCGTAACAAAAGTTCCGAAAACGTTACAGTTGTGTTGCGCTTCTCTTCAAAATCAGCCAAGTGCAACAGCTTCCGCACACTTTCCGGGCTGTTTCGATGCCTACCGGAGTGTATATTATCGGATTTTTATACATTATTTTGCATATCAATGCTTTGTGTACGCTTTTGTAGCGCTTTGTTGCGTTCCTGTCTGCATTCTCTTCTTATAAGGAGATTTCGTTTCAAATAAGCACACAAAAAAGGGGCTGCTGCACATTACTTTGTGCAACAGCCCCTCCGGGTTGTATTTTACTGTTTTTCCTTGCGGTCTCCCACAAGCTTTTTCAGTTCATCAAGAAAGCTTTCCACATCCGCAAACTGGCGGTAGACCGATGCAAAGCGGATATAGGCCACCTCGTCGATCTTTTTCAGTTCCTGCATGGTCAGCTCGCCGATGCGTACACTGGGGATCTCGCGGTCGTAGGAGCTGAACAGAGACTGTTCGATGCTGCTGACGGCGTGCTCCAGTGCTTCATAGCTGACAGGACGCTTGGCGCAGGCACGCAGCATGGCATTGAGCAGCTTCTGCCGGTCAAAGGGCTCGCGGGAGTTATCCTTTTTAATGACCACCAGCGGCACCGTTTCCACCACCTCATAGGTGGTAAAGCGCATATGGCAGTTCAGGCACTCGCGGCGGCGGCGGATGCGCTCGTTGTCTTCAGTCGGGCGGGAGTCGATCACCTTGGATTCCTCCGCACCGCAATAAGGGCACTTCATCGTTTGTTCCTCCGCCTTAGTCTTTCTTTTTCCTGCGCTCGCTCCACAGCACCCATGCCGAGGTGGAAACACACAGAGAGGTGTACACACCGCTGATCATACCCATCATCAGCGGGAACGCAAAGGTAAAGATGCTGTCCAGACCGTAGAGCTTTGCCACGATGCACATGACGCCCAGTGCCATCACGGTGGTGATGGTGGTGATCAGGGTGCGGCGGGCAGACTGGTTGACCGACTGGTTGACCAGCTCTTCAAAGCCAGCCTTTTTACCCATCAGGGCGCGGTTCTCGCGGATACGGTCGTACACCACAACGGTATCGTTGATGGAGTAGCCGAGGATGGTGAGCATAGCGGCGATAAAGTTGCCGTCCAGTGCGGTGCGCAGCAGCACAAAGGTGCCGAACACCACCATCAGGTCGTTGACCAGCGCCAGCACTGCCATCATGCCGCCGGTCAGACCGCCGATGTTCTTGAAGCGCAGGGCGATATACAGCAGAATGAGCACCAGTGCAAACAGCACAGCCACCAAGCTCTTCTGCAGGAACTTGGTGCCCATGGCTGCGCTGACGTTGCTCAGGGACAGCTGGGTGAACTGGTTATCCGGGTAGTTCTCGTTCAGGGAGTCCAGCAGGTTCTCCACCTGCTCGGTGGTCACAGTCTCGGTACCGGGCATGGAGATCTTCAGGGTCTGGTCGCCGGTGGCTACGTTCTCGCCGGTCTGCAGGGTCAGACCGGTGTTTTCCAGCGCCGCTGCAGCGGTCTTTTGCACAGTGGCTTGGTCAAAGCTGCCCTCGTAGGACAGGGTGATCATAGCACCGCCGGTGAACTCGGTATCCAGATGCACACCGAACACCACGGCGCACAACAGAATGGCTGCCATCAGGCAGGCGGAGATGGTCAGGAACTTTTTGCGCAGGGATACGAAATCCACCGGCTTCTTTTCGATCTTTTCCTGCCCGGGCTTTGCAGCACCGTACAGCCACGGATTGCGCAGTGCCTTGATGGCGGCTGCACCGCGGATCATCACACGGGTAGCGAACACACCGAACACGAAGTTCAGCAGCACGCCGGTAAGCAGCGTATAGCCGAAGGCGTAGATGGTGCCTGCGGTAGAGGGGCCGAAGGCAAAGAACACAAAGTGCAGTGCCTTGGCAAACAGACCATCCGAGGGGCCGAAGGCACCCATGAGCACGATGGCCACGATGACGATAGTCACGTTGCCGTCAATGATGGGGGTCAGACCGCGGGCAAAGCCGCTCTTCAGGGCGCCGTCCAGAGATTTGCCGTTTTTCAGCTCCTCTTTGATGCGCTCGGCGGTGATGACGTTGGCATCCACGCCCATGCCGATGGCCAGAATGATACCTGCGATGCCGGGCAGGGTCAGGGTAAAGCTTTCAAATACCGGGAAGTAGCCGGACACAAAGGCCAGCGTAGCCGCCACCTGACCGGCCAGCGCGATGCAGGCCAGAAAGCCCGGCAGACGGTACAGCACCGTCATGAACACCACGATGAGGGCAAAAGCGATCAGACCTGCCAGCACCATGGCACCAAGGCTGTTTTCGCCCAGACTGGGGCTCACGGTAGAGTAGCTGTCCACGCTCAGGGCAAAGGGCAGCGCACCGGAGTTGATCTGGCGTGCCATCTTGACCACGGCATCCTGCGTAAAGGGATTAGAAGCCGAACTGGTGATGATGGCCTGTCCATCGGTAATGGCGGTGTTGACGGTGGCGGTGCTCACGTTCTCGTCGTCCAGCCAGATGCTGATGCTGCCCTTATCGGCGGCCAGCTTGGTGGTGGCATCGCCAAAGGCCTTGGCACCCTCGGTGGTGAACTTGAGGGCAACGTAATACTCTGAGCTGCCGCCGTTGCTCACAGCGCCGTACTGCGCCGAAGCGCTTTCGACCATGGAGCCGTCCAGGATCAGCTCACCGTCCTTGCTGGCTCCCTCGCGGAAGGTCAGGTAGGCGGTGGTGCCGATCTCCTGAATGGCGGACTCGGGGTCAAAGTCCGTCTCGCCGGACTGCCACGGGAACTCCAGGATCAGGCTGTCGGAATTGTTGTCCACATACAGCTCGTAGTCCGTCACGTTCAGCGCGACCAGACGGTTCTCGATGACCAGACGGGCGGCATCCAGCTGCTCGTCCGTGGCATCGTAGCCATCCGAGGGCACAAAGGTGACGTTGACGCCGCCTTTGATATCCACACCAAAGCGGATATCCTTTGCACCCTTAATATAGGTGGTGGTCACATCGCCGTATTTTGCTGCCACGCCAAAAAAGGCGGTGTAGACAAATACAACGATCAGCAGCGCGGTAACGACCAGCTGCCATGCTTTGCCTTTTGTTTTCATAAATCAGGGAACCTCCAAAAGCGGCGGCTGTGCAGCCGCAGCCGTTTTTGTTGTGAACCGCAAGTTTTGCCAACGGCTCCTCTCCTCACAGAGCAGCCGTCGTGCCGGCCTTTCTGTGATAAAACTCCCCTGCCGGCCCTGCAAAGAGCCCCGCAGAGGAGAATATACAAGTTATTTCAAGCCTTAGGCCATATCAGCCAGCAGCTTTTCCACAACGGCCAGACGCACACAGACGCACAGCAACTCGGAAGCGGTCTCCACCTCGTCCAGACTGGGGTAAGTGGGGGCAATGCGCAGATGAGAGTCCTGCGGGTCCTTGTGGTACGGATAGGCAGAGCCTGCACCGGTCAGCACCAGACCTGCGTTCTTGCACAGTTCCGCCACGCGCTTAGCGCAGCCGGGCATGACATACAGGCTGATGAAGTAGCCGCCCTTGGGGTTGGTCCAGTGGGCAATATCGCCGCAGGGGGTGAGGTTGGCGGCAAAGGCAGTCTTGACGGCATCGAAGCAGGGCACCAGACGGCGGCGGTGCTTTGCCATGTGTGCCAGAACGCCCTCCTTGTTCTTCAGGAAGCGGACATGGCGCAGCTGGTTCATCTTATCGTAGCTGATGATCATCACTGCAAAGCGCTTGCACATATACTTCATGCTGTTGTCGCTGCAGGCAATGGCAGAAACGCCGGCACCCGGGAAGGTGATCTTGCTGGTGGAGGTGAACATGAACACGCGATCCTGCGTGCCGTACTTCTTGCTCACGTTCAGCAGAACAGGAGTCTCGATGATCTCCTCGGTCAGGTGATGGACGATGTAAGCCTCGTCCCAGAAGATCTTGAAATCCGGGGCTGCGGTCTTCATCTTGGCAAAGCGCTCGATGGTCTCATCGCTGTAGGTGTAGCCATCGGGGTTGGAGTACTGCGGCACACACCAGATACCCTTAATGGTATCATCCTCTGCCACCAGCTTTTCCACAACGTCCATATCGGGACCGTTGGGGGTCATGGGCACGCTGATGAGCTCAAAGCCGAACTCTTCGGTGATGGCAAAGTGACGGTCATAGCCGGGCACCGGGCAGAGGAACTTGCGCTTCTCCACCTGAGACCACG
>ERZ1673751.1432-NODE-1432-length-14910-cov-5.253113_pt1 | contig 14910 bp, 12 predicted proteins | sample MGYA00580202_ERZ1673751 | MGnify/ENA primary metagenome ERZ1673751 (study PRJEB41218, sample SAMN15661780) | gut metagenome | host: Homo sapiens | place: Canada: London | collected 2015-08-20/2019-03-30 | study: EMG produced TPA metagenomics assembly of... | reverse complement strand
GATTATATATTCAATTATTAGGAAGATACATATGCGGAGGGAAGACTAATGAATGAAAAAATGGATAAAATTTTAAGTACTTATGTAGGTGATGATACGGATCTTTGCTATTATATATTTGATATATTGAAAAAGTCAGAAAATCCTGGAAGAGGCTTAGAACATTTTATGGAAAGGATTAGAATGCAAAGTTCGGATGCTACTTATTCTTTGAAAAAAAATTTTTCAATTAATGAGTTGCAACGATTAGATTCGCTTTATGCAAAATATGTTAATGAATTACTGAATGCAATAGTACATAAAGCACATATGTCTAACTGGAGTGTTGAAAAATTTTATGATATTTTATGGGAAAAGATAAATGAAGATATTTTGTTTGAAAATGATAAAGTAAAGTCTTTTGCCTTGTTTAAATTGGCACAAAATCCATTGATACCCTATGTTCAGATAGAAAAGCCACTCTCAATGGATGACGAAAAATTTAAAAATATACTTGAGAAAAATAAAAATATAATTATAAATATACGACATATATTAGCTCTTAATTTTACACAAAAAACGGAGTTTGCTTCGTTAATTCTTAAAGAAATTCAAAAGAATAAATCTTTTGATGAACAATGTGTTATTTTAGCAATTGTATTAGATGACTTTGCTAAAGATAAAGTGATGCAGATGCTGGGAAATACAAATGTTAAATTTGGACAAAATAAATAAGTAAAGTAGACTTGGATAAAACGAGTAGAAATTAAATATATAGAAAAATAACCAACTAAAGTTTTTGTGAAAAAGTTAAATATATTCAATGTTATTAGAAATATAAGAATGTATTTTATAAATGGGATTATATATTTTAAATTTGTTGTATGCTAATATATCTAAAGAAAAAGTTTGTGTTTTTTGATTGAAAATTCTTCGAAGGTAGGCGGGAAACATGCTATACTAATTTGGAAAATGTCAGGAACATACAGTTTGATTAATTAAAAGATTATATATAGTAATTTCTTGTGTACTACTTTACTGTGTGTTATAAATAAAGCACAAGTATACCAATACGTGACAAGGAGAAAACCAACATGTACGATTATTTAATAGTAGGCGCCGGCCTCTACGGTGCCGTATTCGCCCATGAGGCGAAGAAAGCGGGCAAGAAGGTTCTGGTGATTGACCGCCGCCCGAATATTGCAGGAAATGTGTATACAGAGCCGATGGAGGGTATCCAGGTTCACAAGTATGGCGCGCATATTTTCCATACGAATAATAAAGAGGTCTGGAGTTATGTGAACCAGTTCGCAGAGTTTAACCGTTTTACGAACTCCCCGGTGGCGAATTACCACGGCGAGCTGTATTCTCTGCCGTTCAATATGTACACGTTCAACAAGATGTGGGGTGTCGTGACTCCGCAGGAGGCAGCGGCGAAGATTGAGGAACAGCGCAAGGCAGCAGGCATCACGGAGCCGAAGAACCTGGAAGAGCAGGCGATCAGCCTGGTTGGCACGGATATTTATGAGAAGCTGATCAAGGGCTATACACAGAAGCAGTGGGGAAGAGAGTGCAAGGATCTTCCATCTTTCATCATCAAGCGTCTTCCGGTTCGTCTGACCTTTGACAACAACTATTTCAACGCCCTGTATCAGGGAATCCCGGTTGGCGGCTATACGAAGATGGTTGCCAATATGCTGGACGGCATCGAGGTTCGCCTGGAAGAGGATTATTTTGAGAATAAGGCTGATTGGGATGCGATGGCAAAGAAAGTAGTTTACACCGGTGCGATCGATGCGTATTTTGAGTATTCGTTGGGCGTTCTGGAGTATCGTTCCGTGCGCTTTGATACTGAAGTGTTGGATACTCCGAATTTCCAGGGCAATGCGGCAGTCAACTACACAGATGCGGAGACTCCGTGGACGCGTATTATCGAGCATAAATGGTTTGAGTTTGGCAAAGATGCCGATGGCAATGACCTGCCAAAGACGGTCATCAGCCGCGAGTACAGTTCTGAGTGGAAGTTAGGCGATGAGCCGTATTATCCGGTCAATGACGCGAAGAATGGTGCGCTGTATGAGAAGTACAAAGAGCTGGCGGAGAAAGAAGATAAAGTGATCTTTGGCGGCCGTCTGGGCGAGTACAAGTATTATGATATGGATGCGGTGATTGCTTCGGCGTTGGAGCTGGTGAAGAAAGAGCTGTAGGAGAATTTTTGATTTTTATCCGGATCGGCGGATGGTTTCGGAATCATGAAATGGATGGGAAGCTATCTGCTGATTCAGATAAAATGGTGAAATGAAAATTGCAAAATTTAATATTTCAAAAATAAAGCATAATAAAACATCTTGAATACAGATAAAAGATATGCTATAGTAGAAATAGGAAAGCCAGAGACATACGGCCTGCCGAAATGAAACAGTTAATCTCTTATGAGACCAGCCGCCCCTATTGCAGTAGTGGCGGCTATTTTCTTCTCGTGAAGATTGTATAACACAATCCTACGAGAGCGACAATGAATATTCCAGACTGAATTAAATCCGAATATGTAATATACATTGTTATCGCCCTCCCTTCTGTCATTGGTATGACGAGATGCTGGAGGGGAAGCCCTCCAAAAGTAGGGGGCAGGCCGCCTTTCATATGCTCTGACTTTCCATAATTTTAGTTTATCATAATTATAATGTGAGATCAATAAAAAACACATCCAAACTGTGCAAATGATACTTTTGAAAATGCACAAACTATGCACGCCATTGATTTGGCGGTCATTGATTCGGCATCAATTTCTCCAAATCCTCCATCATTCTCCCCAAATCCCGTTCCACCACCTCATACACCAGCACATCCGGCTTATTTTCGTTCAAAAATTCCGGCTCGAATGCCTGCCAGTGATAGAAATCGGTATGCGCGAAGTATTTCGGCAGTCCGACCAGCAGGGCGGTGCCGAAGGAGTCGCGGTAGATCGTGATGCGTCGCGGGTCGGGCGCCTGGTCTGCTGAGATGTGGGCGATGTTGCCATCGTCGGAGGCACTGTCGTAGTGGATGGTTACATTGTTTCGGTAACCGGATACATCTGCTTTGGTATCGTCGCACATGGATTCTGGCATGTGGAACAGGTTTGCCAGATCGCCCGGATCGCGTGGCTCATAGGTGACAGTGACGTCCTCGATCGGCGTGGAGGTGCCGCCAGCGGCATCGATGATCTGCCCGGAGACGAGAAATCCGGTGGCATCGTTCCAGTGGGTGTCGGTTTTGAAATACCACTGATAGTCCCGGCGGTTTTTGAGCTCCGGGTATGGATTGACAACTGGGACATTTGTGTGTATTTCCAGATAATCGAGCAGTTCACTGCGGCGGGTAGGTCCGTCCGGTGCGGTGAAGCCATCCGGGAGGAATTCGCTGTATACGCCTTCTTTATTGGGAGCACACAGGAAGATAAATTCGGTGCCTTTTTCTTTCCAGGCGTCGTGGACGGTCTGGAGTTTGTCTGCCAGCATCTGGAGTTCCCCGGTGGAAAAACGGTTGGTGCCGAGGAAGTCCTCGACAGAGCTTCCGAGCGTGTAAAAGTACCAGCCATCTTTTCCGGTGATGACGTCCTGCGAGTCTCCGAACTGGAATAAGGAGAGGTTTAAGCGGGCGTTCAGGCTTAAGAAGCGGTTGCGGAACGCCGCATGGTCGTTGATCCAGTCCTCAACATCGGATGGAAAGGTATCGATGGTTTCCAGCGACAGAGTTGGAAATGCCGCCAGACTGCGGTTTTCGCCGGTGCCCTCATCGGCTGTGGTTTTCAGGATAGGAAACAGCAGGTTGGGGGAGAGGATGCAGGCGAAGAAGACTGCGATCATGATATGAGTGCGTTTCATAGGATAAAGTCCTCAATTCATAAAATTTTATTCATTTCTTGAATTTTCTGTAGTGTTTATGGTTTCATTGATAGCATTTTCGGAAGATTCGCTGTTTACCTCTTTTTGAATAGTAGCTTCTTCTGGTATATTTGTTTTTTTCAGTTCATCGTCCTTTTTCGGCTTTTCAGCCGCTTCGGAAGCATCGGCTTCTTCTATTATTTCTGCGTCCTCCACCACCTTCTCCGGCATTTTCTCCACCAAATCAAACGTCACCTGCGCCTTAAACAGATCCCCATCGATATACAAACTAAACTGCCCGTTCTGCAGTTCTGTCAGATCTTTGGCGATCGATAGTCCCAGTCCGCTTCCCTCGGTGGTGCGGGCGACGTCGCCGCGCACGAAACGCTCGGTCAGCTCGTCCGCACAGATGTTGAGCGGATTGGCAGATATATTTTTGATGGTGAAGACTGCCTGACCAGCAGTACCGGTTTCTGCATTCCCGGGAACGCGGGCGAGGTCTACGTAGACGCGGCTGCCTTCCATTGCGTATTTGCAGACATTGTTGTACAGGTTTTCAAGTACGCGCCACAGGCGGCGTCCATCGGCGCGGATCATCAGCGGTTCCCGCGGGGCATTGATGATGAGCTGCAGATGTCTGGCATCCAGTTTTTCTTCAAATTCGCCGTTGGTCTGAAATGCCATCTGGACGAGGTCAATGTCGGTAAATTCAAGCTTCACATTGCCGGAGCTTGCCTTGGATGCCTCGACGAGGTCTTCAATCAGTGTTTTGAGACGCTGTGATTTCTGGTCGAGCACATCGAGATAGGCGTTGATCCGCGCATCTTCAATATGTTCCCGTTTCATTAGGTTTACATAATTTATAATCGAGGTCAACGGCGTTTTGATGTCGTGTGAGACGTTGGTAATCAGGTTGGTTTTGAGGCGTTCGCTCTTCATTTTCTCCTGAAGGGCGGTTTCAAGACCGGAACTGATGTTGTTGAGTCCCTCTGCCAGCGTGAGCTCCGGTCCGTCAAATTCATCGAGGTTGAGCTGGTAGCTGGTTTCTCCGGTGGATAGCTGCTGGACGGCGTCGCGGATGGATTCCTGTTCGATTGCCTGCCGGAACAGTATGTAAAAGATCCACAGGTTAAACAGCAGAAATACCAGCACAGTCAGACCTGTCAGCAGGTAAACAACGTATAAACTTGCATACACGCGGTCCCAGAAATACCAGGCAAGGCTGATAAGCGCTGTGTTGATTGCAAGATAGAGAACAAATCCGATGCCGAGACGGCTGCGGAAGTTCTGGCGTGTTTTGAGGATCGCCATTTTTTTCTGGAACCGGCAGATCAGGCTGGAGGTCCACAGGGTACCGGCGCGGTAGCGGCGCAGGAGGCTGAAAAAGAGCAGCAGTCCGCCCAGATACAGGACCAGCGCCTGCAGGCTGTGATCGGAGAAGTACCAATACTGCGATGGAATGACCAGATGCAGGATGCGGACGAGAATCAGGTCGCTTACAACCAGGGCGATCGCGGTCATGGCGGCAAAAAAGATGATGCCGGTTTCGGTGCCGCTCTTGTCGAAGCCGTGCAGTGTCACGTCGAAGCTGCGGTAACTCTGGTAGCCGGACACCCGGAACAGAAACAGGAAGCTCAAAAGCAGTCCGATCGTTGCGAAGATCGTCAGTGCAAATCCGGTCAGATACAGGTGCTGCCGGTGCAGGTATGCGGTATGCGCCCGCGCGTAAAGGTCAGTGACTGGATAATTTGTATCGATTCCGACCAGCAGATAATAGTCGCTGCCGGTGTACGGGTTATTGGATGCCAGTGCGGAAATGCTGCTGAGCGGGATCGCTTTCATGTTGGTATCGTAGAAAACGGAATTGCCCGGCAGATACGCGTAGCGCCCGTATTCCTTGACATTTTCCGGCGTCAGGGAATCGGTGTTTGTAAACTGGGTTGTTTCGTTCTGATCCGAATCCGGCTCCGTGTACTGGATTTTAAAATGCAGGTTGGACGGATTGGCGACGAAACGGTTATACACTGTGTAATAACGATGCAGTGTGTCCATGATCTCGACCGCCGCGTCCTCCAATGTGCTGCGCTTTTGGCTGGCAGAACGGTAGCTGTAGATCCGCTGCGGCTCCTGAACCGACCATTCGACGTAGCCTTCGCGGCTCTTGACGCCGTCTTCCGGTTCGGAAAGCTTCTGGCAGTTAAAGTCGTCGTCGAGCTGGTACCCCATGGATTCCAGATAGGAAATCAGGGAGGACAGGGAGAAATTTTCGGTCTCGCTTGGTCCAAAGGTCATTTTGAGCATCCGGCGCGAGAGGTCAATCGAGCTGTCGGCGCCGAAGACGTCCTGATAGTCCATATATAGGAAGATATCGTTCAGATCGCTATTAAATTGTGTGTTAAATTCCGCGGTGTCCTCATAAGGAACCGAGCCAATGCCGGTCAGCCCCAGACCGAAATTTCCGTGAATATACATGAGGCAGATACCAGTCAGCCCCAGAATCAGGAAAAACAGATGCGCGAGGCTGGCGATCCATTTCTGGATCTGCATCGGAATATGTGAGAGTTTTGTCATAAATTTTGCAACTCCTAACTTCTGTTAGATGGATGATTCACATTTTTACTGCTTCTCAATTTTATATCCAACACCCCAGACAACTTTCAGATAGCGCGGCTCTCTCGGGTTAATTTCGATCTTTTCGCGGATATGGCGGATATGAACCGCAACTGTATTGTCCGCGCCGATCGCCTCCTCATTCCAGATCGCCTCGTAGATCTGGTCGATGGAGAAGACTTTTCCGGCGTTTTTAACGAGCAGAAGCAGGATGTTGTACTCGATTGGTGTCAGCTTGATGAGTTCGCCGTCCACGGTTACTTCCTTATTTTCATCGTTGATCTGCAGGCCGCCGCATTTGAATACGTGGTTGCCCATCTGATTGTTCATATTTCCCAGCTGCGTGTAGCGGCGGAGCTGCGATTTCACGCGGGCGACCAGCTCCAGCGGGTTAAATGGCTTCGTGATATAATCATCCGCCCCGATATTTAAGCCCAGAATCTTGTCCGCATCCTCAGACTTCGCGGAAAGAATAATGATCGGGATGCTGCTGGTCTCACGCACCTTCAGCGTCGTCCGGATTCCATCTAACCCCGGCATCATAACGTCCAGAATCATCAAATTCACGGTGTGCGTTTTCAAAAGCTCCAGCGCCTCTGCGCCGTCATACGCCTTGATATCCTCAAATCCCTCACCGGTTAAGTATATGTCAATCGCTTCTACGATCTGTTTATCATCGTCACATACAAGAATACTCTGCATAGCAACTCCTCCTTTTAATAGGGTAATATATAGATAATATAGTATACAAATTTCTGTATAGATACAATAAAGATACCTATGTCTTATAATTATACAACGAAAAAGAAAACCATGGAATCTTATTTTTGCGTATTTCAGGAGAAGATTGGGGGCGGCTCTTCTCTGTCCGGGTTGCGTCTTCTCACCAGAATCCTGCCGTTCATTTACAAGTTACCCTTGACAAACCCCACATTCTCCGCTACACTCTAAATTAATTTGAATATCAAACCATTTGAAATTAAAACTATCTTTTATAGAAGAAGCGGAGTTAAACGAGAAAATGACAGCTAGAATCATTGGAATTGGCGCGTATGCGCCGGAGCAGGTTGTGACGAATCAGGATTTGACGAAATTTCTTGATACAAATGATGCCTGGATCCGGGAACGGACGGGTATTGGAGCCAGACATGTCTCGACGAGCGAGGGAACCTCGGCGTTGGCGACAGAGGCGGCGAAGCGCGCGATCGCGGACGCGGGCATTTCTCCGGAGGAGATTGAGATCGTGATCGTGGCGACTTCTTCCCCGGATCGGGCGTTCCCGAGTGCGGCGGCGGATGTACAGGGAGCCATCGGGGCGAAACATGCGGTGGCGTTTGACATCACGGCGGCATGTTCCGGATTTATTTACGCCTTACATATTGTGCAGGGATTTATTCAGGCGGGCATCTACAAGACAGCGCTGATCATCGGTGCGGAGACGCTGAGCAAGGTGTTAGACTGGACGGATCGCAGTTCCTGCATCCTGTTTGGTGATGGCGCGGGCGCGGCGGTTGTCCGGGCGGACGAGACGGGTGTGGTGAAGACGCTGGTCGGCAGCGACGGAACGAAGAACGACGTTCTGTACTGCCAGGCGAGAAGTCTTGAAAACTGCCTGACGGGCGGCAAGCCGGAGCTTGGTTTTATGCAGATGGACGGTCAGGAAGTCTTCAAGTTTGCGGTGAAGAAGGTACCGGAGATTGTGAATGCGATTCTGGAGGAGACCGGAACGGACCGTGAGGCGGTACAGCATTATCTGCTGCATCAGGCGAATATCCGGATTCTGGAAGCGGCGTCGCGCCGTCTGAAGGTTCCGATGGACAAGATTCCGGTCAATATCGAGCGCTACGGCAATACGTCGGCGGCTTCGATTCCGATTCTCCTGGATGAAATGCACCGGGACGGACGCTTAAAACGCGGCGATACGCTGGTGATGGCAGGTTTTGGCGCGGGTCTTACCTGGGGCGCGGCATTGATGACCTGGTAGGTGTCTGGAGAGGCAAAAAAATATATAGCAAAACTAATGTACATTATCCCATTTTTTGATAAAATATAAGAACAGTGATTGCATTTTTGCGGTCACAAAAAGAAAATTCATTTAAAAAGGAGATTGAAACGATGTTAGAGAAAATGAAAGAAATTATTGCAGAGCAGCTGAGCGTAGACGCAGATTCCATTACCGAGGCTTCCTCTTTCAAGGATGATCTGGGTGCTGATTCCCTGGATCTGTTTGAGCTGGTTATGGCTCTGGAGGACGAGTACTCCGTAGAGATCCCGGCTGAAGATCTGCAGAACCTGGCAACGGTAGGCGATGTTATGAACTACTTAAAAGAAAAAGGTGTAGAGGCATAATGAAAACAAAGATCACAGAAATGTTGGGGATTGAATACCCGATTATTCAGGGCGGCATGGCATGGGTGGCAGAACATCATCTGGCAGCAGCCGTTTCTGAAGCTGGCGGTCTGGGCTTAATTGGCGGCGCCAATGCACCAGGTGAGGTTGTCCGCGAGGAGATCCGCAAGGCGAGAGAGCTGACAAAGAAGCCGTTTGGTGTCAATGTCATGCTGATGAGCCCGTATGCGGATGACGTGGCAAAGGTAGTTGTGGAAGAAGGCGTCAAGGTCGTAACGACCGGCGCCGGTATTCCAGGCAAATACATGGGCATGTGGAAGGAAGCCGGCATTAAGGTAATTCCGGTTGTCGCTTCGGTTGCACAGGCACGTCTGATGGAGAAGAGCGGCGCAGATGCAGTCGTTGCAGAAGGCATGGAGTCCGGCGGACACATCGGCGAGGCGACGACGATGACGCTCGTTCCGCAGGTGGTTGATGCGGTTTCGATTCCGGTGATTGCAGCCGGAGGTATCGCAGATGGACGCGGCATTGCGGCGGCATTTATGCTGGGCGCAGAGGCGGTCCAGATGGGAACCCGCTTCGTCGTATCGAAGGAATCTATCGTAAGCCAGGCTTACAAGGACAGAGTCATCAAGGCGAAAGACATTGATTCGACCGTAACCGGTATGAGTCACGGACATCCGATCCGCTGTCTTAGAAATAAGATGACGAGAGAGTATCTGAAGCTGGAAAAAGAGGGACGCCCGTTCGAGGAACTGGAGTATTTAACCCTTGGAACGCTTCGGAAGGCAGTCATGGAAGGTGACGTGGACAACGGAACCGTGATGGCTGGACAGATTGCAGGTATGGTGAAGAAAGAGCAGACCTGTAAGGAAATGATTGAAGAAATGATGGCCCAGGCGGAGGCGCTTTTGGGCAGAAAGTAGAGAGTGAGTGTAACGCTATGAGCAAAATTGCATTTATTTTTCCGGGTCAGGGCGCACAGACCACTGGCATGGGACAGGATTTTTATCAGGAAACGGAAACGGGACGCGAGATGTTTGAGAAAGCAAGCGAGATCCTTGGGTTTTCAATGACCGATCTTTGCTTTGATCCGGCGCAGACGAACCGTCTGAATATCACGGAGTATACGCAGCCGGCGATGGTAACCGCCAGCCTTGCGATGATGCGTGTATTCATGGAACGTACCGGAATCCGCCCGGATGTGGCTGCGGGCCTGAGCCTGGGAGAGTATCCTGCAATGGCGGCTGCAGGCGTTATGTCTGACGAAGATGCCATCCGTACCGTGCGGCAGAGAGGTATCCTGATGCAGGGCGAAGTCCCGGTTGGTCAGGGCGCCATGTCTGCCGTACTGGCGATGGATGCAGAGAAGATCGAAGAGGTGATCGCGCCGATCGAGGGCGTGCAGATTGCCAACTATAACTGCCCGGGACAGATTGTTATCTCTGGTAAGACAGAGGCGGTTGCCGAGGCAGGAGAGAAATTGAAGGAAGCGGGCGCAAAACGCGTTCTTCCGTTAAAGGTAAGCGGACCGTTCCATTCCAAGATGTTAGTGGGAGCTGGCGAGAAGCTTGGAAAGGTACTCGATACCGTTGAGATTCATACACCGGAGATTCCGTATATTGCGAATGTGACGGCAGATTATGTGACCGATGAAGCCGATGTAAAGCCGCTTCTGATGAAGCAGGTTTCTTCCTCCGTCCGCTGGGAGCAGACGATCCGGAAGATGTTAGCAGACGGTGTGGACACATTTATTGAGATCGGACCGGGTAAGACCCTGACTGGTTTCATGCGTAAAATCGACAAAAACGCGAAGGCGTTCAATATAGAGAAACTGGAAGATATCGACAAAGTAAAGGAGGCGCTTGGATGTTAAATGGGAAAGTAGCAGTTGTGACAGGTGCCAGCCGTGGCATTGGCCGTCAGATCGCTATTTCGATGGCGAAAGAGGGCGCTGTGGTGATCGTCAATTATAATGGCTCTGCGGCAAAAGCAGAGGATGTCGTAAAGGAAATTACCGAGGCGGGCGGACAGGCGGAAGCCGTTCAGTGCAATGTTTCGGATTACAGCGCGGCGGAGGTGTTCTTAAAGGACATTATCAGCCGCTATAAGAGAATTGATATTTTAGTCAACAACGCGGGCATTACCCGTGACAATCTTCTGATGAAGATGAGTGAGGAAGAGTTTGACGCCGTCATCGATACGAACTTAAAGGGCGCATTTAACTGCATTAAGCACGTATCCCGCCAGATGTTAAAGCAGAAGAGCGGACGCATCATCAATATTTCCTCTGTTTCCGGCGTGATGGGAAATGCGGGACAGGCAAATTACTGTGCGTCCAAGGCGGGCGTGATCGGACTGACCAAATCCGTGGCAAGGGAGATTGGAAGCCGTGGTATCACGGTCAACGCGATTGCACCGGGATTTATTGATACGGAAATGACCGCCGTTCTTCCGGACGATGTGAAGAAGGCGATGGGCGAGCAGATTCCGTTAAAACGTTTCGGTACGACCGAGGATGTAGCGCAGGCAGCCGTATTTCTGGCTTCTGACCGCGCAGCTTACATCACAGGACAGGTTCTGTGCGTGGACGGCGGAATGGCGATGTAGGGAAAAGGTGCTTTACAGATAGGCACTTTTGGAACCGAAAGTGGCGTACGATAACGTAGTGGCAGCAGATTTTGCCGATTTGGAATGCAAAGCATCGGCAAAATCGTGTCGCAGTTTGCACAACGTGTGAACTGTGACGATAGAAAGGCAGGTTTTTAGATGGGAAATAAGACACGTGTAGTAGTAACCGGTCTGGGAGCGATCACTCCGATTGGAAATGATGTAGCAAGCTTCTGGCAGGGATTAAAGGATAAAAAAGTCGGTATCGCGCCGATCACATATTTTGATACAACCGATTATAAGGCAAAGCTGGCAGGCGAGGTGAAGGATTTTGATCCGAAGAAATACATGGATCCGAAGGCAGCGAGACGTATGGAGCCGTTTTCCCAGTATGCGGTAGCGGCAGCCGGTGAGGCGATCGCACAGGCGGGTCTGGATATGGAAAAAGAGGATCCGTTCCGCGTGGGAACCAGCATCGGTTCCGGTATCGGAAGCTTACAGGCGATGGAACGTGAGCACAAAAAAATGCTGGAAAAAGGACCGAATCGTGTGAACCCGCTGCTCGTTCCGATGATGATCAGCAACATGGCAGTCGGCAATGTGGCAATGCATTATGGTTTAAAGGGCAAATCCATCAACGTGGTAACTGCCTGTGCGACCGGTACGAACTCTATCGGTGAGGCGTTCCGCTCGATCCAGTACGGCGAGGCAGACGTGATGGTAGCCGGTGGTACCGAGTCTGCGATCACACCGCTCGGTATGGCAGGTTTCGCGGCTTTGACGGCTCTTTCTACCAATGATGACCCGGAGACGGCATCCCGTCCGTTTGATAAGGACCGCGATGGTTTCGTCATGGGCGAGGGCGCTGGTATCGTAGTTCTGGAGTCCTTAGAGCACGCGCAGAAGCGCGGCGCAAAGATTCTGGCAGAGGTAGTCGGCTACGGCGGAAGCAACGATGCATTCCACATCACTTCCCCGGCAGAGGATGGAAGCGGCGCAGCGTATGCGATGGAGATGGCGCTCAAGGATGCAGGTATCGCACCGGAGAAGATTGATTACATCAATGCACATGGAACCAGTACACACCATAACGATCTCTTCGAGACGATGGCAGTGAAAAAAGCGCTGGGCGACCACGCTTACAAGGTGAAAATTAACTCCACTAAGTCGATGATTGGACATCTTTTAGGTGCAGCGGGCGGTGTTGAGTTTATCGCCTGCGTGAAATCCATTGAGGATGGATTTGTACACGCAACCGCAGGTTTAAAAGAGGCAGGCGAGGGCTGCGATCTGGATTATACGATGGGCGAGGGTGTTCCGATGGATATCCACTATGCCCTGACCAACTCCCTGGGATTTGGTGGTGTCAATGCCAGCCTGGTAATCAAGAAATTTGAGGACTAAATTGGGAAAGCAAAAGAGGTAACTGAAATTATGATGGGAATTAAAGAGATCCAGGAGATCATCCCGCACCGTCATCCGTTTCTTTTGATCGACTGTATCGAGGAAGTGACACCGGGCGAGGGCGCGGTTGGATATAAAAATGTAACATACAACGAGCCGTGGTTTGCAGGTCATTTTCCGCAGGAGCCGGTCATGCCGGGCGTCCTGATCGTGGAGGCGCTGGCGCAGGTCGGCGCGGTTGCGATTTTAAGTGAAGAAGGAAATAAGGGCAGGACGGCATATTTCGGGGCAATCAACAACGCAAAATTCAAGAAAAAGGTAGTTCCGGGCGACAAGTTAAAGCTGGAGTGCCATATCATCAAGAGAAAAGGACCGGTCGGCATCGGAAGTGCGACGGCAACCGTCGATGGCAAGCTGGCTGTTTCCGCAGAGCTGACGTTTATGATTGGCTAATAAGTGAGGTTGAATAAGAGATGTTTAAAAATCTGTTTAAGAAATCGTATACTTCGATCAATACAAACGACCACGGTTCTGCCGGCGTAAGCCGTGCGGAGAGTGCGAAAGCAGATAAAAGGGCGGCAGAGGCAGCACAGGAAAAACCGGAGAAGATTCCGAGCCGTCCGACGGCGATGACGCCGGAAAGTCTGCGTTCTTTATGGCGTAAGTGTAATAAATGTGAGAAACCGATTCTGGTGCAGGATGTCAAGGACAACCTGTATGTGTGTCCGCGCTGCGGCGGATATTTCCGGATGCATGCGTACCGCCGGATTGAGATGCTGATCGATGAAGGTACCTTTGAAGAGTGGGATAAGGAGATGTCTGTGGTTAATCCGCTTGCATTTCCGGGCTATGAGGGCAAGGTTGAGGCAGCCAGAGAGAAAACCGAGTTAAATGAGGCGGTTGTCACTGGTAAAGGAAAGATTCACGGTTATGAGACTGTGATCGCGGTCTGCGACTCCCGTTTCCTGATGAGCAGCATGGGTCACAACATGGGAGAGAAGATTGCCCGTGCGGTAGAGCGTGCGACCGAGGAACGGCTTCCGGTTATCATCTACGCGGCTTCCGGCGGCGCGAGAATGCAGGAGGGCATGATCTCCCTGATGCAGATGGCGAAAACTTCCGCAGCCTTAAAACGTCATTCCGAGGCGGGACTTCTCTACATAAGCTTTATGACGGATCCGACCACCGGCGGCGTAACGGCAAGCTTTGCGTCCTTGGGCGATATCATCCTGGCAGAGCCGGGAGCGCTGATTGGATTTGCGGGTCCGCGTGTCATCGAGCAGACGATCGGCCAGAAGCTCCCGGAGGGCTTCCAGAGAGCCGAGTTCCAGCTGACACACGGTTTTGTGGATCAGATCGTGGAAAGAAAAGATCAGAAGCGTGTTCTGGGACAGATTTTGAAGCTTCACAGCCAGGAGCATGGCTGGGAGAAATGGAACGACGAGGCGGAGAACCACACAGAAGCGGCATCTGCATCCAAGGCAGAAAAAGCAGCCTCTGTGGAGGAAGGCAAGTTAAAGAGCCGGAAAGCACCGTTCTCCGGTATCATGCGCCAGAAGACATTAAATAAGATCGCAGGCCGAGAGAGAGATGCCTGGGAGGCAGTACGCCAGTCCCGTAGCGCCGGACGTCTGAACGCCAGCGATTATATCCGGATCCTGTTTGACGATTTTACCGAGTTCCATGGCGACCGGTATTATGGCGATGATATGGCGGTCATCGGCGGTGTGGCATCCTTCTATGGAATGCCGGTCACGGTCATTGGACAGGAGAGAGGTAAATCCCCGAAAGACAGCATGAAGCACAACTTCGGCATGCCGTCTCCGGAAGGATACAGAAAGGCGCTCCGTCTGATGAAACAGGCGGCGAAATTTAACCGTCCGATCATCTGTTTTGTCGATACGCCAGGTGCATTCCCGGGTATGGAGGCAGAGGAGAGAGGCCAGGGCGAGGCGATTGCCCGCAACCTCTTTGAAATGTCGGATATGAAGGTGCCGATTCTGGCGATTATCACCGGTCAGGGCGGCAGCGGCGGCGCACTGGCGCTGGCGGTTTCCAACGAGGTATGGATGATGGAGAATGCGACCTACTC
>ERZ1673751.1409-NODE-1409-length-15149-cov-5.318140_pt1 | contig 15149 bp, 10 predicted proteins | sample MGYA00580202_ERZ1673751 | MGnify/ENA primary metagenome ERZ1673751 (study PRJEB41218, sample SAMN15661780) | gut metagenome | host: Homo sapiens | place: Canada: London | collected 2015-08-20/2019-03-30 | study: EMG produced TPA metagenomics assembly of... | reverse complement strand
GTATCCTCTATCAGGATGCCATGGGCCGTATGAACCTCGCGCTCAAGTTCAACGAGATGGTTCGCAACGGTGAGATCGGCCCCGTCATCCTTGGCCGTGACCATCACGACACCGGTGGTACCGATGCGCCCTTCCGTGAGACCTCCAACATCAAGGACGGCTCCAACATCATGGCCGAGATGGCGACCCAGTGCTACGCTGGTAACGCTGCCCGCGGCATGAGCTACATCGCCCTGCACAACGGCGGTGGTACGGGCATCGGCCGCGCCATCAACGGCGGCTTCGGTATGGTTCTCGACGGCTCCGAGCGTGTCGACACCATCCTGCGCATGTCCATGCCTTGGGATACCATGGTCGGCGTTGCCCGCCGCAGCTGGGCGCGCAACGAGAACGCCATGACCACTGTCGCCGAGTACAACAAGATGTACGAGGGTCAGGATCACATCACCATGCCTTACGTCGCGGACGAAGAGCTCTGCGAGAAGGCCGTGAAGGAATACATGCACTAAGAAAACACTTCAAAAAAGGGGCTTTTTACAAAGCCCCTTTTTTGAGCTGGATACACTCCGCTGCGCGCACTCGCTTTGCTCGCACACTTGCGGAGCGCAAAGAATCTTTCCGACGCACATGTCGTCGGAAAGATGATCTCAATTTATTTGCCGCCTGCGGGCGGCCTGGGCAGCCGCTGGCGGCTCTGCCGCCTTGCGGATGCCGCGTACCCCTTGCGGGTAAAACTCTGCGAGGCTTTTTTGACAAGCCATCGAACAGAATGCTCTTTCCAACAGTGAGAAAGGACAACATTTACTATGAAAAAGTTACTGGTCAAAAACATCGGCCTGCTGGCGACGCCTGAGGGCAGATCCGCCCATCGCGGCGAGGAGCAGGGCAAGATCAAATTCTTAAAGGATGCGTGGGTGCTCATCGAGGACGGCATCATCGCCTCCGTCGGTACCGGCGCGGTTCCCGCCGTCGAGGGCGCGGAAGTCGTCGACGCGGAGGGCCACCTCGTCACCCCCGGCCTTGTTGACGCCCACACCCACCTCATCTTCGGCGGCTGGCGCCAGAACGAGCTGGGTCTCAAGCTCCACGGCGCAAGCTATCTCGACATTCAGAACGCGGGCGGCGGCATCCAGTCCACGACGAACGCCACCCGTCAGGCCAGCGAGCAGGAGCTCGCCGCCAAGGCCTCCAAGGCGCTCGACGAGATGATGGGCTTCGGCACCACCACGGTCGAGGCCAAGAGCGGCTACGGCCTTGCCACCGAGCATGAGCTCAAGGCGCTCGAGGTCATCAAGGACCTCAACGATCACCACCGCATGGACCTCGTCGCGACCTTCATGGGCGCGCACCTTGTCCCCGCGGAATATAAGTCCAACCGCGAAGAGTATGTCCGCCTTGTGTGCGAGAAGATGATGCCCAAGGTCAAGGAACAGGGCATCGCCAAGTTCTGCGACGTCTTCTGCGAGGCCGACACCTTCACCGTCGAAGAGTCCCGTCAGGTGCTCGAAGCGGGTCTCAAGTATGGCCTGCGTCCCAAGATCCACGCCGACGAGATCGAGGCCATCGGCGGCAGCCAGCTCGCCGGTGAGATCGGCGCGATCTCGGCTGAGCACCTGATCGTCTGCCCGCCGGAGGGCATTGCCTCCATGGCCAAGGGCGGCGTCATCGCATGCCTGCTGCCCGCGACGAGTTTCAACCTCGGCGCGGTGTTCGCGCCCGCGCGCGACATGGTCAAAGCCGGCGTGCCCGTTGCAATGGCGACGGACTTCAACCCAGGCTCCTGCCCGTGCCTGAACATGCAGTTTGTCATCAACCTCGGCTGCCTCAAGTACAAGCTGACGCCGGAGGAGGTCCTCACGGCTGTCACGCTCAACGGCGCCGCGGCGATCGACCTTGCCGACAAGGTCGGCTCTGTCGAAGAGGGCAAGCTGGGCGACCTTGTCATCTGGGACGCGCCCGACCTCGACTACATCTGCTACCGCGTTGGCAGCAATCTTGCAAAAACCGTCATCAAGCGCGGCGAGATCGTGTGAGGGAACGGTAGAGGGAGAACATGATGGATCGGACTGACTACCAAATCCTCAACCTCCTCCAGGACGACAGCCGTTGCACGCTGCGCCGCATGGGAGACCTTGTGGGGCTGACGCCGCCCGCCGTGTCGGAACGCATTCGCCGGATGGAGGAAAGCGGCGTGATCCGCGGCTATCACATCGACATCGACCGCACGAAGCTTGACTGTAACATCACAGGCTTTATCTCCGTTGCGCTCGAGCCGGACAAGTACGACAAATTCTGCGATTTCTGCGCCTCGCAGAGCGCCATCATCAGCCACTATCACATGGTGGGTGAGTTCAACGCGCTGCTCCGCTTCGCCGTGCGCGACACGCAGCAGCTCGACCAGCTTCTCTCCCTCATCAAGAAGTTCGGCGACTCGCGCACCTCGATCGAGCTCAAGACGCTCTTCGACAGCAAGGAGATCCCGCTGCCGTAACACAACATTCCCTTTGCACCAAGCAGGGCGGCTTTGGCCGCCCTGCTTTTTTGCGCGATCTGAATGCCCCCTTGCTTTTTTCGGGCCATTCCCGCGCATCTGTGTATTGCGAAGAAAGGCGAAAACTGCTATACTTCAATTTACTGAATGAGCATCATTTGGGGAGGGAATCTATCGTGCAGCTTGAACAGAAGCAGACGCTGAGCCAAAAGCTCGTGCTGACGCAGACGATGCGCCAGTCGCTCGACTGTTTGCAGCTCTCCGCGCCGGAGCTTACCGAATACGTGCAGGAAGTCGCGCTCTCAAACCCGCTGCTCGACGTACAGTCCCCCACCTATTACGAGACCGAGCTCCCCAGCGAGGCCGCTCCCGCCGAGCGTGAACCGCTCGAGGTTCGCGAGACGGACTCGTGGCGCGGCGTCACCTCCTCCGGTATGGAGGATGTGCAGGACTTCACCGCCTTTTTGACGCGCGAAAAAACGTTCCGCGACCACCTGACCGAGCAGATCGGGCAGATGAAGCTCGTCGACGACGAGCTTCTGCGCCTGTGCCGCTTTTTGATCGACTGCCTCGACGAGCGCGGCTATCTTGACTGCCCGCTTGAGGAGCTGTCCCGCGAATTCGACATCCCGCTCTTCTCGCTCGAGCAGGCGCTGTTTGCCGTGCAGATGCTCGACCCGCCGGGCGTCGGCGCGCGGAACCTGTCGGAATGCCTGACGCTCCAGCTCGCGCAGGGCCGCTCGCTCGACCCGCTGGCGCTGAAGATCGCGCGCGATGGGCTCGAAATGCTCGGCAAGCGCAACTTTTCCGGCCTCGCCGCCCTGCTCGGCGTCAGCGTCGGTGAAGCCAGGGCCGCTGCGGCCAAGATACTCGCGCTTAACCCGATCCCCTCGCGCAGCTTTGCCGGCAGCGAGCAGATCGCCTATGTCGCCCCCGACGCGGAATTTTCCGTGCAGCAGGGCCAGCTCGTCATCGAGCTCAACGAGCGCATTCTGCCGCGCCTGTCCGTCAACGCCGAATACGCCGCGCTGATGAACACGAGCGACGACCCCGAGGTCCAGCGCTACGTGAAAGAAAAGCTCTCCGAAGCACAGGCCCTCATCAAGGGCGTCCACACCCGCTGCGACACGCTCGTACAGATGCTCACGCTCATCGGGCGCGAGCAGCACGGCTTTTTCTGTGGCGGCGAGGCACTGCTGCCCGTGACGATGCAGCAGCTTTCCGAAAAAATGGGCGTCAGCACCTCCACCGTGAGCCGTGCGGCGCAGAATAAATACATTCAGTTCCAGGGCAGGATCATCCCCGTGCGCAGCTTTTTCACCACGGCGATCCGCCCCGACGCGGCAGTCTCGTCCCACGCGGTCAAGCAGCGGCTGCAAAGCCTCATTCGCGCAGAGGACCCGGCCGCGCCGCTCTCGGACGAGGCGCTTCGTCTGGCGCTCTCGGCTCTCGGCATCGAGGTCAGCCGCCGCGCCGTCGCCAAGTACCGCGCGGAAATGGGCATTCCGTCCTCGTCCCAGCGCAAAAAGCGCTGAGCGCAGGGCGCGATCCAATATTTTGTCAGGAGGAACATTCACTATGGCCAGCGTCTACGACCGCACCGACATCTACGACCTCTTCGACTCCCCGAAAAAGGATGCACAGACCCTCTCCCACTGGCAGGCCGTTTTCAACGGCAGGCCCATTCGCTCGGCGCTCGATGTGAGCATCGGGACGGGCTCGCTCACGCTGCCGCTCGGGCAGCTCGGCGTCTCGCTGTACGGCTCCGATTTGAGCGACAGCATGCTCGCGCGCTGCCGCAAAAAGGCGGACGAGCGTGGCATCGCCATCGACCTGCGGCAGAGCGATTTCCGCGACCTGACGTCTCATTTTGACCGCAGCTTCGACTGCGTGATGAGCACCGGCAACTCGCTTGCCTACGTGACAAACAACGAGATCACCGGCGTTTTGGAGCAGATGGACGCGCTCGTGGAGCCCGGAGGCTGCCTCTACTTCGACCTTCGCAACTGGGACCGTATCGTGGGGCAGAAAAAGCGTTTTTACTGCTACAATCCCGCCTTTCTGCCAAACGGCGACCGCGTGAACCTCATGCAGGTCTGGGACCATTTATCCGACGGCTCCATTGTCTTCAATCTTGTCTACACCTTTGAGCGCGATAACAAAATCTTCCAAAAAGAGCGTTTTGAGGAGCACTACCACCCCGTGCCGCAGAAATTACTGCTCGACAAGCTCACGCAGCTCGGCTATCAGGACATTCAGGTCAAGGCTTTCCCCGTGCAGTTCGGCGCGTTTGACATCGAAAACAGCGAGTGGTACTGTGTGCTGGCGCACAAAGCAAAATAATCATTGCCTTTTTCCGCAAAAAGGGCATGATAAGAAAGTCATATCACGCGCGGCGGTAAACGCCGCGCGTTTCAACAGGAGGAAAACTATCATGGACGGTATGAAAAATATCAGCAAGGCAGAGGTCCTGACCCTGCGCGATCAGGTCGCCTATCAGTCCGGTCAGGTCGTCAGCCGCACGCTGGCGCAGAACGAGCACGTGAGCGTCACGCTCTTCTCGTTCGACAAGGGTGAGGAGATCAGCACCCACGAATCCGGCGGCGACGCGATGGTCACCTGCCTCGACGGCGTGGGTCGGATCACGATCGACGGCGTCGAGCACATCCTGCACGAGGGTGAGAGCATCGTCATGCCCGCGCGCCATCCGCACGCGGTGTACGGTCAGGAGCAGTTCAAGATGCTGCTCGTCGTGGTGTTCTGATCTTTTTATTTACCGAAAAGGTGCGAAAGCAGTCTGTTTTCGCGCCTTTTTTGCGCCTTTACCGCAAGGTGGCGCATTATCGCGCCGCATGCTTCTTTGCGTGGCCTGAATGAAGCTTCATCCATCGGCCCAATTTTTCGCTTCCGATTTTAACATATCATTTTCTCATTGATACTTGACAAAATGTAATGTCATGGTATAATGGGGCCAATTTCCGCAGCAAAGGAGGCGATCGTTTGAACACCATGGTTACGTCCAAAAATGTCAATTTTGGAGTAAGCTGGCGACTGATCGTTGGCGTAGAGAGGCATTCGTCCGAATCTATGTCGTCGAAGCAGTCGGCAGCGGTTTGATCGACCTCATTTTCCAAGGCTCGGTTTGATTCGCTGCCTGCAATGATCGGCAGCATGGATCCGGTATGCTCCATTGATCTGGCAAAGCACTTGTGGAATGTTCCACAAGCATGGGAGTATCCCCTTGCAATGTCAGAGCGCGGGAACAGACCGGTTTTTTTGTTACCCAAATCATTCAGGACGGGGCATTTTTGCCCCATCGCCAAGAAAGGAAATTTTTTACCATGAAACGCAAGCTCACCGCCAAGGAATACACCTATGTTGCCAGCATGCTCTTCGGCCTGTTTTTCGGCGCAGGTAACCTTATTTTCCCCGTGCACCTCGGCCAGATGGCCGGTTCCAACGTTTGGCAGGCCATTCTGGGGCTTCTCATCACGGGCGTGGGCCTGCCGCTGCTCGGCGTGGCCGCGCTCGGCATCAGCCGCTCCAACGGTCTTTTTGACCTGAGCAGCAAGGTCAACCGCCCCTACGCGATGTTCTTCACCTGCGCGCTGTATCTGACCATTGGGCCGTTTTTCGCCATTCCCCGCTGCGCGACGACGTCATTCACCGTGGGACTTGAGCAGGTGCTTCCGCAAAATGGCAGTAACACACTGTACCTGCTGCTCTTCTCGGCAGCGTTTTTCGCCGCGGCGCTCTTTTTCGCACTGCGCCCGGGCAAGATCCTGACCTGGGTCGGCAAAATTCTGAACCCCTGTTTTCTCGTCTTCCTCGCCATTCTGGTCGTCGTCGCGCTCCTCTCTCCGAGTGCGGCCATCGCGGATGTCGAGCCGCTCGGCGACTACGCGTCCCAGCCGTTTTTCGCTGGCTTCCTCGAAGGGTACAACACCATGGACGCGCTGGCGAGTCTTGCCTTCGGCATCATCGTCGTGCAGGTCATCCGTGACCTCGGCGTGGACGATCCCACCGCTGTGGCGGGGAGCACCGTCCGCGCGGGCATTTTCAGCAGCCTTCTGATGGCGTTCATCTACATCGCCGTCACGATCGCCGGCACGCAGAGCCGCGGCGTGCTTGAAGCCAGCGAGAACGGCGGCACGGCGCTCGCGCAGATCGCACAGCACTACCTCGGCTCCGCCGGTCTCTTCATCCTCGCCGCCACGGTGACGCTCGCGTGCCTCAAGACCGCCGTCGGTCTCATCACGAGCTGCGCCGAGACGTTCAGCGCGCTCTTCCCCGACGGGCCAAAGTACCGCATCTGGGCAATCATTTTCAGCCTCGTGTCGCTGCTGTTTGCGAACCTCGGCCTCAGCGCCATCATCAGCTATTCGCTGCCGGTGCTGATGTTCCTCTATCCGCTCTCCATCGCGCTCATTGCGCTGGCGCTGCTCGGTAAATTCTTCGGCCACGACCGCACGGTGTACTGCTGGACGATCGGCTTCACGCTCATCGCTGCCGTTTACGATCTGATCATCGCGCTGCCCGAGAGCGTGTTCAACGCCATCCACGGTCCGGCCATCAAGGCGTTCGGTCAGCAATACCTACCGTTTGCCGACCTCGGCCTCGGCTGGATCTGCCCGACGCTTATCGGCGCGGCCATCGGCCTTATTCTGCACTTCATGCGCGGGAACAGGGCCAAGGCGTGAACCCCTTACAAGTCAAAAATCCGTCCGGTCGATGACCGGACGGATTTCTTTTATTTATCGCGTGTTTTCGCCGCTCACAGCGTCGCGGCAAACTTCGTCACCGCGGCAAGGCCGTCTCTGAGCGTGTTGACGTCGCAGGCGTAGCCGACGCGCATGCTGTGGGGCTGCTCGAAGCAGTCGCCCGGCGTGACGAACGCACCGGTCTCGTGGTACATGCGCTTGCAAAACTCGTAGGAGGGGATATCGAAATCGTAGTAAACGAGCGCGGTCGTACCGGCTTTGGGCTTGGTGTAGAAAAAGTGCGGATTTTCCTTGATCCAGTCATCGAGGATGGCGAGGTTCTCGCGCACGATGCGCTGATTGCGCTTGAGCATCACGTCGCTGTGGCGCAGGGCGATGGACGCGATCGCATCGTCGAACATGCCGCAGCTAATTAAATTGTAGTCGCGATGCGACAGGAACGCCTTGCGCGCCGCTTCATCGTGCGTGGCGATCCAGCCCATGCGAAGGCCCGCGAGCGAGAAGACCTTGGACATGCTGCTGACCGAGATGCCCTTTTCGTACAGGTCGACGATGGATTCGCACCACTCGTCCTTCTGCGTCAGGTGGCGGTAGACCTCGTCGCAGAGGATGTACGCGCCCACGCCGCGGGCGATCTCCACGATGCTCCCCAGCAGCTCCTTACTCATCCGCGCGCCGGTGGGGTTGTTGGGGTTATTGATGCAGATCATTTTCGTCTCGGGCGTGACGAGGCTCTTGAGCTCATTCAGGTCGGGGAGATAGTCGTTTTCCTGCTTTAGGTGCATGATGGCGACGTCCGCGCCGATGGCCTCGGGGATGGAGTAGAGCTGCTGATAGGTCGGCATGATGCTGACCACACGGTCGCCCGCGGAAATGAGCGAGCAGAACACATGATGGTTCGCGCCCGCCGCGCCGTGCGTGAGCACGACCTCATCGGCCTTGATCGTGTGATAGAGCTTGGAAATGCCGCTGCGCAGCGCCTCACTGCCCCAGATATCGCCATAGGTCAAGCGCTGGGCACAGAAGTCCTTCAAAAAGTCCTCCTTGTTCTCGCCCGTGAGCTCGAAAAGCTCGTCGAGCGAAACGGAGTCGACGCAGGTCTCGGCGATGTTGTATAGCGCACCCACCTCGTACTCGTTCATCCATTCTTCCACAGCAAAGGGCTTGATGTTCATATCGTTCTCCTTTTCTCTATAAAAAAGTAACAGCACCCACGACCCAGCCTTATCCGGTCGCCCGGAATACCTACGGCTCAGTCATGGATGCCTTTTCTCCCCGGCCGGTGCCAAAGGAGGCATTTCATATCAGATTGATTGTATTATAATACAGTTTTTCAGATTGTCAAGCGGGAAAACGCAAAATGTTCAATCTCTTATCGGGTGAATATTCAGTTTTCCGCATTGCTCGCGCAGACTTTTCCCGCCGCCGCGCCGCACAGCGCTTTTTTCTTGCGCTTTTGCGCGCGGACCGCTATACTGGGAAAAAACGACGAAAGTGAGAACGATCATGCCGAATTTCGATCCGTTAACTTACCGATATTCTTCCCGCCGCAACGTGGTCTACGCCAAAAACGGCGTGTGCTGCACGTCCGTTCCCCTCGGCGCACAGGTCGGCCTCGACGTGCTGAAAAATGGCGGCAACGCCGTCGATGCCGCCGTCGCCATGGCCGGCGCGATGCCGCTGCTCGAGCCGACGGGCAACGGCCTTGGGTCCGACTGTTTCGCGCTCGTGTGGATCGAGAAGGAGAAAAAGCTCTACGGCTTAAACGCCAGCGGCGTTGCGCCGATGGCGCTGAGCGCGGACGAGGTTCGCGCAAAAGGCTTTTCCGAGGTGCCCGAGGAAGGCTGGCTCCCCACGATGGTCCCGGGCGCGCCCGCGGGCTGGTCGGCGCTCAATGCGCGCTTTGGCACAAAGCCGCTCTCCGAGCTCTTCGCCCCCGCCATTTCCTACGCCGAAAACGGCTATGCCGTGCCCGTCAATGTCGGCAAGCTCTGGGTGCGCGACAGCAAGCGCATCGCCAGGGTCATGGCGCAGGACCCCGCCCCCTATGAATACTGGTGGAAATGCTTTATGAAGCTGGACGGCTCGCCGTACCGCGCAGGCGACGTCTTCCGTTTCCCCGCCTATGCCGACACGATGCGCTCCCTCGCCGAGACGAACTGCGAAAGCTACTATCGCGGTGAGCTGATGGAAAGGATCGTCGCCCATTCGCGCGCCACGGGCGGCTACTTCTGCGAGGACGACTTCAAAAGCTACCACCCCGAATGGGTCGAGCCCATCACGCAGGACTACCGCGGCTACACCGTCTGCGAGATCCCGCCCAACGGCCACGGCATCACGGTGCTGATGGCACTCGGCATGCTCAACGGGCTGACGCTGCCCGAGCAGCGCGAGGACGCGGACTACTATCACAAGGTCATGGAGACCATCAAGCTCGCCTTTGCCGACACGAAGACCTACGTCGCCGACCCGCGCTATATGAAAACGAAGGTCAGCGAGCTGCTCTCGCCCGACTATCTCGCCGCCCGCCGCGCGCTTATCACCGACAAGGCGCTCGAGCCCAAAGCGGGCGACCCGCACTGCGGCGGCACGATCTACCTCTGCACCGCGGACGCAGAGGGCAACATGGTCTCGCTTATCCAAAGCAACTACTGCGGCTTTGGCGCGGGCATCGCCATCCCCGGCACGGGCATCTCGCTTCAGGACCGCGGCGCGAACTTCTCCCTCGACCCGAAGAGCGATAACTATTTGGAGGGCGGCAAGAAGTCCTACCACACGATCATCCCGGGCTTTCTGCTCAAGGACGGCGAGGCCGTCGGCCCGTTCGGCGTGATGGGCGCGTTCATGCAGCCGCAGGGGCAGGTCGAGGTGCTGACGAGCACCATCGATTACGCCTTGAACCCGCAGGAGGCGCTCGACGCGCCGCGCATCCAGTGGATCGGCGGCAAAAAGCTCCAGATCGAGCGCGAGGCGGGCGAGGCGATCGCCGAGCAGCTGCGAGCAATGGGGCACGAGGTCGAGATCGTCGACGACCGCACGGCCATGGGCCGCGGCGAGATCATCTGGAAGTGCGAAAACGGCGTGTATGCCGCCGGCACCGAACCGAGATGCGACGGCACGGTCGCAAGCTGGTAATAAAGCAAAAAAAGGAGGCTTCCCGACGGGAAGCCTCCTTTTTTGCACATTTTTCAAAATTAAACCTTGCCCTCGCTGTTGTGCTTGCTGGCGACGTAGCTTCTCATCGAGTTCACGACGATGGTCGCGCCGAGCACGATGAGCAGCACCGCGATGATGAGCTGCAAGCCGTTGGCGATAAACACCGCGCCCCAGGTCGTCTCGCCCGCGGGGATGGTGACGGCAGCGGCATTTTGGATGGCGCTCACCATGGCCATCAGGCGCTGCACGAGCGCTGTGAACGTGACGCAAAGCATGATGACGAGCGGCGGGAAGAGCATCTTGTTGCTGCGGCCCGTGACCTTGAGGAAGACGCACAGCGTGATGAGCACGAGCGCGGAGAGCAGCTGGTTCGCCGAGCCGAACAGCGGCCAGATGTTGGAGTAGCCGATCTTCGTGAGCACGTAGCCGAGCACGAGCGTCAGCACCGTGGAGAAATACGTGTTGCACAGGAGCTTGCGCCAGGGCTCGGCGTGGGCCATGTCGTCCACACTGAAAAGCTCCTGGAAGCTCATGCGCGCGATACGCGCGACGGCGTCAAGGCTCGTGAGGGCGAGGGCGGAGACGCACATCGTCATAAAGACCGTGGCGGCGTAGTTCGGCACGCCGAACATCTCAAAGAAGCCCGCAACGCCGCGGCTGAAGATCTGGAACGGGGTACCGGCGGCGGGAGTGCCGTCCGCCGCGGCGGCCGCACCGGCCACGCAGAGTGCGAGCACGGCAAGCAGGCTCTCGAGGATCATCGCGCCGTAGCCGACCTTGAGCATGTCCTTCTCGTTTTCGACCGTCTTGGACGACGTGCCGGAGGAGACGAGGCTGTGGAAGCCGGACACCGCGCCGCAGGCGACGGTGACGAACAGGATGGGGAACATCGTGCCGAGCTTTTCATTGTTGAAGCCCGTGAAGACGGGGAGGTTCATCGTCGGATGCGCAACGAGAAGGCCGACGACCGCGCCCGCGATCATGCAGATGAACATGAAGGTGGTCATGTAGTCGCGCGGCTGCTTAATAAGCCACATCGGGAGAACGGCGGCGAAGAAGATGTAGACGAACGTGATGTAGCTCCAAGTCGCCTTGCCGAAGATGAGCGGGCAGTTCATGCCGACGGCGAACGAGGCAACGATGCAGAGGATGCCGAGCACGACTTCCTTCCAGCCCGAGAGGTTCAGCTTCTTCTGCACAAGGCCGAAGACGACGGCGAACACCATGAACATGATGGACACCATACCGGCTGCGCCGTTGGTCTGCGCGGCGTCAGCAAGCTGCGTCACGCCGTCGACCACGGTGTAGGCGTTGAACGTGCCGGCGACCATGTCGGCGAACGCCGCGATGACGATCAGGCAGAACAGCCAGCAGAACAGCAGAAACAGCTTGCGGCCGAGCTTGCCGATGTACTTTTCGATCAGCATGCCCATGGACTTGCCGTCATTTTTGACGGAAGCGTACAGCGCGCCGAAGTCCGTCACAGCGCCGAAGAAGACGCCGCCGAGCAGCACCCACAGCAGCACCGGCAGCCAGCCGAACGCGGCGGCCTGGATCGCGCCGGTGACAGGGCCCGCGCCCGCGATGGAGGAAAACTGATGGCTGAAGACGGTCCAGCCGTTGGTGGGGACAAAGTCCTTGCCGTCGTTATACTTGACGGCGGGCGTCTGCGCCTTGGGGTCGATGCCCCAGGTTTTGGCGAGCCAGCGGCCATAGAGTGCGTAGGCAGCGACGAGGACGACCGCCGCGATCAGCACGATGACGAGTGTGTTCATGTGATTTCCCTTTCTTTCCTAAAAAAGCTGTGTTCTTCGTCAATGCCGGGAGCAAAAAGAAAAGCCCCGCCTCTGCTGCGGATTTTCCACAACGAAAACCCATCGCAAAGACGAAGGCCAATATCGCGGCGATATCCGCCGCAGATCTCAACTTCCGCGTTACCACTTTGCTTGCCGGAAAACCGGCCGCTCGACCGCTGCCCGAATGGATCGGAGAGCGTACCCTGTTAACGGTGGGGGACCGGCTGCGATTACTCGGCGTTTGTGCCTTTCACCGCGGCTGCTCACAGGGGATGGCCTGCCCGTTCCTTGCTGCCGTTTTGCACCACCAACGGCTCTCTGAAAGCGGTGATCCGGGGAAGTCGTGTCCTGCTCAAAGCATTTGACGAATGATGTGTGTACAATAGACCCATCCTCCGCCGTTGTCAATACAATTTTGTCCGCGCAGGACGGATTTCGTCGAAGAAAATAGACGCCCCATCACTTCTCCGCCGCTGCTTTAGGCAAAATGCAAATGCAAAGTATGAATAGCACCATGCCGAAACGAAATAGAACCGTGCCGCCGAAGGAGTGTCGAAACCATGCCCCGCTTTTTTCACAGAACAACCGCCGTCTGGTGAAACCAGTCTCCCGCTGGCAAAATAAAAAATATCCTGAAGTCTTGCGGCTTCAGGATACCTTTCTGGTTGCGGAGGCAGGACTCGAACCTACGGCCTCCGGGTTATGAGGCAGTCTCAAGCACAAATCGGAGTCATTTCGGCTCCGATTTGTGCTTTTTACCACCGCTCGCTCGGCGGATCTTCCATTGTCTCCGTCCAGCCCTGCCCACTTTTTTCGTGTTCTGGGTCAAAACTGGGTCAGACACGGTGCGCCCGCACCCACGCTGTCCACGGCTTGTATGGACTGCTCAGTCGCCTGCAAAGCGTTCGGTGGTGGCGTTGAGGGTTACTCGAAGGTAGGGGCCGGTGTCGGCGATGCCGGTATAGCCAGTCTCAGCGGTGAAGCGGTAATAACCGTCACCGAAGTTCCTGCCGTGGATGGGGCCGTCAGCCAGAGTGACGGTCAGCACGGCGTTGTTCCCATCCTGACGCAGATCCGCATTCTCGATGAGGGTGCAGCTTCCCGCCAGCTCCCCGGCGGGGAAGTTCTCTGGGTAGAGGGAGCCATACTCCTTCAAAAAGTCCGGGTCTACATCCTTGGAGAGGGTGCCGCTGCTGAGGAAGGTGTCGTGCATGGTGACGGTGAGGGTCATACCGTCCTCCGAGAGAGCCACCTCGGTATAGGGGATCTCGCAGTAGGCGGCCACGAAGTCGCTGCCGTCCGCCAAGGGCGCGAAGGCCACGGTGAGGCCGCCTGCATCGACCTGGGCGGAGCGGATGGCCTCCCGGCGGCCCTGCATCCCCATGGAATAGCGCTCCCCAGCCCCGGCCCAGTAGATTTCAGAGCTACCAATGCCGGGAGAAACATAGGGATCATAGCCTCGGTCGCGGCCCTGCTCATCGTAGAGAAGGCACAGTGTGGCCAACTCCACGCGTGGAAAACCGGGGACGCCGTTATAGATGTTAGACCCGCCAGTGATCACCCGGACGCTTGCCTGGGACTCAATCTCGCACCAAAGCAGGGGCGTATCCAGCCACAGCATCCGGCGGCGGATACCGCTCTCACCGTAGACCCAGTCCAAGCTGGGGCAGGAATCATCTGTTCCCAGTTGCACCAGGAAGTCGCCTTGGTACGCCTCGATGGAGGCGATGAGGTCCGCGTCGTCCCCATAGATAACTCGGACCTCTGCCTCCGTGGTGACGGGGGAGAAAGCATCCGGCTGGGCGGGATCGGCTGAAGATGAAGAATCGCCGGAGGAACCTGATGGATTGGAAACGGAGCTTTCCCCGCAGGCGGCAAGGTTCAGCAACAGGAGGGCTGCCAGAGCCAAGGAGATAAGTTTCTTCATGGGATAGCACTTCCTTTCTGTTGTTTGGGGCGTGGCCCCGGTGAGGAACTTGCAATTGCAAACGGGAATTTAACGGCATAATTGTTCTGAAATTCTTCCAATTCCTTGGATTTATCGTACCATAGCGCAAAAGTGTTTGCAACTGGAACTGCCGACAGAAAATTCTGTATATTCGAAAAAAATAGGCACTGCGCAAGGAACGCTGCTCACCCGACCTCAGAAAACGGCAAGTTAGCCGCTTTGACAAGCGGCCGTCCGGCGTTTCGGCAGCACGCAAAGCACGCCGAGGGTAGTGATACCTCCCATGTCTCGCACACGCGGAAAGACCCTGAGCGCATGGCATACAAGCCACAATTTCGACAGAAGAAAAAGGATCACGCAGCCCAGCGGGGCCGCGACGCCTCGGAACAGCGACACGCATAAGCGCATCGCTGTCCCGAAGCCTCTTTGCGTTCTTTGGGAGCACACCCGGCCAAGACCCAAAAACGGCAAAGTTTGCCGCTCTACCCCCTGGCCACGCAGGGTTTCCGAAACGTGCGGAACGGTCCGAGGGTAGTGATACCACCCCCGTCCGAAGCGCCCCTGTTTCGGCGTGTAAGCCGCTGTGTGCGATCCTGTTGGCGAAGGCGAGTGTGTACCCGCTTTTGCTCGTGAAAGCAAACATGGGCCGTTTGTGCGAGAAGTTGAAAAATGCGCTAAAAAGCGGTTTGGAACAGCGTTGTAACAGTAACTTTTTGGCGATATTCGTGGAAGTGATTTTGTGGTTTTTTGACAGGTTGAGGAAGGCTCCGGCGCTTTTGGCACCGGAGCCTTCCTTGAGCCTTACTTTACAAGTACAACGGAAATTTTGATCTCCTTTTCCGTCTCGCTCAGGTCGAACGCGCCGCCGTCCGCGACACTCACACGCAGCTCATACAGTGTGCCATCGGACAGGGTATCCACGGCAGCGCCTGTCTCATCCGTGATCGACCACAGCTCCTTGCCGACCTCCGCCAGCTTTCCATCTGCACCGTAGGCATAGAGCTTCAAATCAGCGGCGCTTCCGGAAAGATTGTTCA
>ERZ1673751.1404-NODE-1404-length-15203-cov-11.984486_pt1 | contig 15203 bp, 9 predicted proteins | sample MGYA00580202_ERZ1673751 | MGnify/ENA primary metagenome ERZ1673751 (study PRJEB41218, sample SAMN15661780) | gut metagenome | host: Homo sapiens | place: Canada: London | collected 2015-08-20/2019-03-30 | study: EMG produced TPA metagenomics assembly of... | reverse complement strand
CGCAGGAGATCGACGAGCTGATGGAGATCATGCGCGGGTTCAAGAAGGAAGGCAAATCCATCCTCTTCATCACCCACAAGCTCAACGAGATCATGGCAGTGGCAGACCGCTGCACGGTTCTGCGCAAGGGCAAGTATATGGGCACTGTGGACATCAAGGACACCACCAAGGAAGAGCTTTCCCGCATGATGGTCGGCCGCGATGTTCAGCTGCAGGTGGACAAAAAGCCCGCCGCCCCCGGTGAGGTGGTGCTGGACGTGCAGAACGTTACCATGCACAACGCCCAGCACAAGAAGGATGCCGTCAAGAACGTCTCTTTCCAGGTGCGTGGAGGTGAGATCGTCTGTCTGGCGGGCATCGAGGGCAACGGCCAGACAGAGTTTGTCTATGGTCTGACCGGTCTGGAAAAGTTCAACAGCGGCAAGGTGCTGCTGGACGGCAAGGAGATCACCAACGAGAGCATCCGCCAGCGCTCCAAGGACGGCATGAGCCATATCCCTGAGGACCGCCACAAGCATGGTCTGGTGCTGGATTACAGCCTGGAAAACAATATGGTGCTCCAGCGCTACTGGCAGCCCGAGTTCCAGCACAACGGCTTTATCCGCAGTGAAAAGGTGCGGGAGTACTCCGATAAGCTGATCGCCCAGTATGACGTGCGCAGCGGCCAGGGCAGCGCTACCATCGTGCGCAGCATGTCCGGCGGCAACCAGCAGAAGGCGATCATTGCCCGTGAGATCGACAAAGACCCCAAGCTGCTGGTGGCAGTGCAGCCCACCCGCGGTCTGGATGTCGGTGCCATTGAGTATATCCACAAGCAGATCGTGGATGAGCGCGACAGGGGCAAGGCTGTGCTGCTGGTCAGCCTGGAGCTGGACGAGGTGATGAACCTCTCTGACCGGATCCTTGTGATGTACGAGGGTGAGATCGTGGGCGAGTTTGACCCCAAGACCACCACGGTCCAGGAGCTGGGTCTGTACATGGCCGGTGCCCGCAAGCAGGGAAAGGAGTAAGCAGAAATGAAAAACAAAAAACTTTCCCACAACGGGCTGCAGGGTTCTGTCACCAGCGTGATGGCTGCCCTGCTGTGTATCCTGATCGGTTTGTTTGTGGGCTTCCTCGTGCTGCTGGCCATCAATCCGGCCCACGCATGGGCAGACGGCTTTGTCCGCATCCTCAAGGGCGGCTTCCATGATGCCCCCTATGGTGTCGGCAAGGAGCTGGCCAACGCCGCGCCCCTGATCATGACCGGCCTTTCCGTGGGCTTTGCCTTCAAGACCGGCCTGTTCAACATCGGTGCCGCCGGTCAGTACACGCTGGGCGCTTACGGTGCCCTCTACTGTGCCATCATGCTCAAGCTGCCCTGGTTCGTTTGCCTGCTGGCTGCGGCCATTCTGGGCGGTCTGTGGGGTGCCATCCCCGGTTTCTTCAAGGCCTACTTCAACATCAACGAGGTCATTACCTCCATCATGTTCAACTGGATCGGCCTGTACCTTGTCAATGAGCTGGTCTACCAGAACGGCACCGGCCCCATGTACGATGTGCGCAACACCCGCACCCTGAACCTGGGCAAGAACGCAGATCTCGCCCAGTCTGTCATCCCGGACTTCGGCCTGAACAAACTGTTCCAGACCAACAGCACCACCATTGCCATCTTCCTGGCCGCTGTGGTTGCCATCCTGATCTGGGTGGTGCTGAACAAGACCACCTTTGGCTATGAGCTGAAGGCGGTCGGCCTGAACAAGAGCGCTGCCCGCTACGCCGGTATCAACGAAAAGAAGAACATCATCCTCTCTATGGCCATTGCCGGTGCGCTGGCAGGCTTTGGCGCGGGCCTGTTCTACCTGTCCAACGTGGGCCAGTGGAACCCCCTGAACTCCACCAGCCTGCCCGCCATGGGCTTCAACGGCATCTCCGTTGCCCTGCTGGCAAGCTCTAACCCCATTGGCACTATCTTCTCGGCCCTGTTCATCTCCCACATCTCGGTGGGCGGCACCTTCCTTTCCACCAAGTATTACCCCACGGAGATCGCCGACCTGATCAGCGGCATCATCATCTACCTGTGTGCATTCTCCATGCTGTTCCGCGGCAAGATCCAGAAGCTGCTGTTCAAGAATGCGGACAAGACCAATGTGAACGCAGAGCCTGCCCCGGCGGAAAAGGCCAACGCGAAGAAGGAGGGCAAGTAAGATGCTGCTTTTGATCAAATATACCCTGCTGTATGGCATCGTCCTGATGCTGGTGGCACTGGGCGGTATGTTCAGTGAGCACTCCGGCATCATCAACATCGCGCTGGAAGGCATCATGGTCATCGGCGGTGTGGCGGGTGTTCTGACCCTGACCATGCTTCCGGCCGACATGTCGCCGTTCCTGGTGGTGCTGATCTCGGTCCTGGTGGCTGCGCTGGCCGGTATCGTGTACAGCCTGCTTCTGGCCTTTGCTTCCATCAACCTGAAAGCGGACCAGACCATCGGCGGCACGGCCCTGAACCTGCTGGCCACCGCCATTGCCGTGGTCATTGCCAAGTATTTCAGCGACAGCGGCAGCGCCAAGCTGAACTATTCCAACAAGCCGTTCCTGTTCAGCATCGGCGGCCTGGAGCTGAGCATCTTTGTGCCGTTGGGCATCGTGCTGCTCGTCATCAGCTATGTGGTGCTGTACAAGACCCGCTTCGGTCTGCGCCTGCGCGCCTGCGGCGAACATCCTCAGGCAGCCGATTCTGTGGGCATCAACGTCTACAAGATGCGCTACGCGGGTGTGCTGCTTTCCGGTGCGCTGGGCGCTATCGGCGGTCTGGCATATATCGTGCCCCCGGTGCAGACCTGGAACTTTGAGGTCGGCGTGGCTGGCGCGGGCTTCCTTGCACTGGCTGTTATGATCTTTGGCCAGTGGAAGCCCTTCAACATCTGTGCCGCCGCCATGTTCTTTGCCGTGTTCAAGAGCCTGGCAAACATTGCGGACTCCACCTTCCTGGCGCAGCTCCACTGGTCCAGCAACATCTATAACATGATGCCGTTCATCGCATCCATGATCATTCTGGCCTTTACCTCCAAAAACAGCATGGCCCCCAAGGCTGAGGGCATCCCTTACGACAAGGGTTCCCGCTGAGCGAGGTTTGTTCCAAGGGCGCAGCTGCTTTTCCGGGCAGCTGCGCCCTTGGTGTTCAAAACCCGACAAAGGAGACGGAATGTGGATTGCCTTTGTCAAAAAGTCTGTTATAATGGAATTTATTGAAAGTCATACTGTCAGACAGGAGAATTGCGATGCGTATTTATGATCTGATCGCGAAAAAGCGCGATGGCGGTACCCACACCCGGGAAGAGTTGGAAGCCATTGTCAACGGCTTTGTCAGTGGGGAAGTGGCCGATTACCAGATGGCTGCCTGGATGATGGCGGTCTACCTGCGCGGCATGACCAACGAAGAAACAGCCGAGCTGACGGACGTGATGGCCCACAGCGGCGTGATGGTCGATCTTTCCCCCATCCCCGGCATCAAGGTGGATAAGCACTCCACCGGCGGCGTGGGCGATAAGACCACCCTTGTGATCGCCCCTGTGGTGGCGGCCTGCGGTGTAAAGATCGCCAAGATGAGCGGCCGCGGCCTGGGCCATACCGGCGGCACCATTGATAAAATGGAGAGCGTGCCCGGCACCAGAACTGCCCTTTCGCAGGAGGAGTTCTTTGCCCAGGTGAACAAGATCGGGCTGTCGGTCATTGGCCAGAGCGAGGGCATTGCCGTGGCGGATAAGAAGATGTACGCCCTGCGGGATGTGACCGCCACGGTCAGCTGCATCCCGCTGATCGCCTCTTCCATCATGTCCAAGAAGCTGGCCTCCGGCTCCGATGCCATCCTGCTGGATGTGACCACCGGCACCGGTGCCTTTATGAAGACCGTGGACCAGAGCATTGAGCTGGCTGAGCTGATGGTTGCCATCGGCACCCACCATGGCCGCCGGGTGGCCGCCATGATCACGGATATGGACACCCCGCTGGGCCGTAACATCGGCAACAGCCTTGAGGTCATGGAGAGCATGGACGTGCTCAAGGGCAAGGGCCCTGCCGACCTGACCGAGGTCTGCCTGCAGTTGGCCGCCAATATGCTGGTGCTGGCAGGCAAGGGTACCCCGGCGGAGTGCCGTGCCATGGCACAGGCTGTGATCGCGGACGGCTCTGCCTTTGCCAAGTGCAAGGAGATGTTTGCGGCCCAGGGCGGCGACACCCGTGTGCTGGACGATTACAGCCTGTTTGAACAGCCTGCAGCCAGCTTTGAGCTGCTGGCCGAGCAGGATGGCTACATCGTGGCCAACGATGCCGAGAAGATCGGCTCTGCCAGTGTGCTGCTGGGCGCTGGCCGCCAGAAGAAGGGAGACCCGCTGGACTTTGCGGCCGGCATCACCCTGCACAAAAAGCGCGGCGACTATGTGCACAAGGGCGAAAACCTGGCCACCTTCTACGGTGCGGCAGATAAGTTTGAAGCCGCTGCTGCGGAGTACCGCAGCGGTCTGGTCTATGGTGCGGAAAAGCCTGAGGAGGCCCCGCTGGTCTACGCCCTGGTCACCAAGGACGGCGTGGAGCGCTACTAAGAAAGCATCCTTCCCGCAAGGAGGGAGGGACGGAAAGGACATTTTCTATGAAGATCATTCTGGTGGGCTGCGGCAAGGTCGGCACAGCGCTGGCACGTCAGCTCAGCGAGGAAGGCCACAATGTCACGATCATCGATACCAACAAGGCCCGTGTGGAGCATATCAGCGAATCCTATGACGTGATGGGCATTACCGGCAACGGCTCCTCCATCACAACGCTGTCCGAGGCAGGGATCGAGGAGGCGGACGTGTTCATTGCAGTCACCGGCTCGGACGAGCTGAACCTGCTCTGCTGCATGTTTGCCAAAAAGGCGGGCCGCTGCCACGCCATTGCCCGTGTGCGCAACCCCTCCTACAGCCATGAGCTGGACTTCATCAAAAAGCAGATCGGCATTTCGGCCATCATCAACCCGGAGATGGCGGCGGCGCGGGAGATCTCCCACCTGCTGCGCTTCCCCGGTGCCAGCAAGATCGATACCTTTGCGGAAGGCCGGGTGCGGCTGATCAAGTTCACCCTGACCGAGGCACAGGCACTGGACGGCGTGGCCATCCGGGAGATCCCCACCCGGCTCAAGAGCGATATCCTGGTCTGCGCCGTGGAGCGCGACGGCGGGGTCATCATCCCCAACGGTAACTTTGTGCTCCAGACCGGCGATCAGGTCACTTTTCTTGCAACGCAGGAAAAGGCCCACGAGTTCTTCCAGCGTATCCATCTGGCCGTGCGCCCGGTGCGCAATGCCCTCATCGTGGGCGGCGGTGCCATTGCCTTCTACCTGAGCCAGGAGCTGCTGGAAAACCATGTCCGGGTGCGCATCGTGGAGCGGGACCCCGCCCGCTGCGATGTGCTGGCCCAGGCCCTGCCCGAGGCACAGATCCTGTGTGAGGACGGCTCCAACCGCGAGTTCCTGCTCTCCGAGGGCCTGACCTCCACCGAGGCCTTTGTGGCCCTGACCAACATCGACGAGGAAAATGTCCTGCTGACCCTGTTTGCCAAGAAGCATTCCAACGGCAAGCTGGTCACCAAGATCAACCGCCTGGAATTTGACGATATCCTGGCCGGGCTTGATCTGGGCAGCATCGTCTACCCCAAGTACATGACCTGCGATTACATCGTGCAGTATGTGCGCGCTTTGCAGAACGAGGCAGGCAGCAACATCAAGACCCTGTACCGCATTCTGGACGACCGCGTGGAGGCGCTGGAATTCACGGTCCATGAGAAGAGCTGCGCCACCGGTGTGCCCCTGAGCCAGCTCCACCTGAAAAAGAACCTGCTGCTCTGCTGCATCACCCGCGGCAGCGAGATCAAGATCCCGCGCGGCGGCGATGAGATCCAGGTGGGCGACAACGTCATCGTGGTCACGCTGGAGCACGGCCTGCACGACCTGCGGGACATCGTGGAAGATTAACGGAGGCGCGGCATGAATTATGCGATCGTTCTGCGGCTGCTGAGCTACATCCTCTATTGCGAAGCCGCGCTGCTCCTGCTGCCTGCCATGGCCAGCCTGATCTACGGTGAGTGGATGGTGCTGGGCGTGTTCCTGCTTACGGCAGCGCTTTCTGCGGTGGCGGGCGCGCTGCTCCACCGCATCAAGCCCAAGAGCCAGATCTTCTATATGCGGGAGGGCTTTGCCACCACGGCGCTCTGCTGGCTGCTCATCAGTGTGGTGGGCGCGGTGCCCTTTGTGCTCACGGGCAGCATCCCCAACCCGGTGGATGCCATGTTTGAGACCGTTTCCGGCTTCACCACCACCGGTGCCAGCATCCTGCCCGCCGTGGAGAACCTGCCCAGGGGCATCCTGTTCTGGCGCAGCTTCACCCACTGGATCGGCGGCATGGGCGTTCTGGTGTTCCTGCTCTCCCTGCTGCCTCTGACCGGCGGCTCCCATGTCAACCTGATGAAAGCCGAAAGCCCCGGCCCGCAGGTGGATAAGCTGGTGCCCAAGGTGCAGTCAACGGCAAAGATCCTCTATGGCATTTATTTTGGCCTGACTGTCATCGAGTTCGTGTTCCTGTTGTTCGGCGGGATGCCGGTGTTTGAAGCTCTGCTGACCTCCTTTGGTACAGCGGGCACCGGCGGCTTCGGTTTCCGCAATGACAGTTTTGCCAGCATGTCGCCCTATGTCCAGTGGGTCGTGACCATCTTTATGATCCTGTTTGGCGTGAACTTCAACGCCTATTTCCTGCTGCTGATGCGCCGCTTCCGCCGCGCTGCCGCCAGCGAGGAGGTGCGCGCCTACTTTGTGATCATCGGTGTGGCTGTGGTCATCATCACGGCCAACATTTACAGCATGTACAACGGCTTGGGCGAGGCCCTGCGCCACGCCGCCTTCCAGGTGGGCTCCATCATTACCACCACAGGTTTTTCCAGCTGTGATTTTGACCTGTGGCCCACCCTCTCCAAGGAAATCCTTGTCATGCTGATGTTTGTGGGTGCCTGCGCAGGCAGCACCGGCGGCGGCATGAAGGTCAGCCGCCTCCTGCTGATGGGCAAGACTGTGGGCAAGGAGCTCAAGCAGGCCCTTCACCCGCAGGTGGTTGCCCCCGTCCGGATGGACGGCAAGGTGGTCAACCATGAGACCATCCGCGCCACCAATGTCTATGTGGCGGCCTACATCTTCATCTTTGCGGCATCCTTCTTCCTCATCAGTCTGGATGGCTTTGACATGGTGACCAACTTCACCGCCATTGCCGCCACGTTGAACAACATCGGCCCGGGCCTTGCCCAGGTGGGCCCCATGATGAACTTTGGCAGCTACTCCAACCCCGCCAAGCTGGTTATGATCTTTGACATGCTGGCGGGCCGTCTGGAGATCTTCCCCATGCTGGTGTTCTTTATGCCGGACACCTGGCGGCGGTTCTGAGCAAAATAACAAAGCGGATGCGCTCCCACCGGAACGCATCCGCTTTTTGCTGTATCAGGATTCCTGCGGCTTTTTCCCCAAGAGCGCCACGCCGCTCAGCACGATGACCCCGCCCAGCAGGGCAAGGCCTGCACCGGCCTGCCCGAAGGCATCGCCGACAGCACCCACCAGAGGACTTGCGGGGATCATCAGCAGGCTGTAGGCCATGCCGTCCACGCTGATGAGGGTGGCCCGCTGGTCACTGGGGATGGCATCGTTCAGCTTCTGGCTCTCGTGGAGCAGATAGACCTCCAGCACACCCTGCACCAGCATCATGCCCAGGATGCCGCCCCAGGCAGGTGCAGCACCCACCAGCAGAGTGCCCACACCGCAGAGCAGGGCACAGGCTGTGTAGAGCCGCCGCATGGAGCGGCATCTCACCCGGCGGCCAATCTCGGTACCCGCCACGCAGGCCAGACCGCCCAGCAGCAGGGGAAGGAAGAGCAGCTCCGTGGGCCAGCCCAGCTCAACGAGCCGCTGCTGCAAAAACATCTTGGTCAGGTAGCTGGGCACGCTGATGAGGGCGCTGGATGCGATAAGCTTCACCGCCATTGGGCAGGTGTGCAGGACATGCAGGCTGTCCCGCACCAGCTGGCGGAACTGTTCGGGCAGAGCGTGCAGCGGGTGCTTTTCCCGGCTGGCCTGCGACTCAGTGACGATGGGCTCCGCAAGTAGCATATTGGCAAGGGCAGAAGCACCCTCAAAGGCGGCGTTCAGCAGATAAAAGCCCGCGTAGCCGAGAAACCGGTTCAGGATGCTGGCCATGGAGCCTATGGCGTTGGCCAGCATGGAGATCTGGGAGCCGTTGGCAGAGACCTGAATGTATTCCTCTTCGCAGCCCTCCTGTTTCAGGCTGTCGTAGAGCAGCGCCGTGGAGGTGCCGGAAAACATGGTCATAGCCAGCGCGTTCAGCCCCATGGCAAGGCAGATGGTGAATAGGTCTGACGCAAAGGCCATCAGCAGGCTTTGCAGGACCATGCACACGCCGCCGGACACGAGGGTCTTTTTCCGGCCCAGCAGGTCTGCCGCCATGCCGCTGGGCACTTCACACAGCAGGCTGACAACATGGAACACGCTCTCGGCCAGGCCGATCTCCCACAGGGAGAAGCCCCGGGCCGCCAGCAGGGCCACCCATACCGCATCCGTGATGCGCAGACCGGAGAAGAGATCAGAAGTATAAATGCAGGCGAGCTGCTTTTTTAAATTGAGTTTATGATCCATTGGAAACACCCTTTCTATTTATAGTGAATGATTCAAAATAGAAAGTGTACCCTTGCAAACGGAAGCAAGAACTTATGCCATGGATCGCGCCCTCTCAGGCGCTGCGCGCCAGCTCTCCCAAAGGGAGAGCCAATTGCTATCCCACGGTTAGCTGCTGCTGAATCTGGGATATGCGTTGCCTCTCCCTCTGGGAGAGGTGGCATTGCGAAGCAATGACGGAGAGGGTGAGGCCGCTTCCAAAACAAAAGCGCCCCACAGCAAAGCTGCGCGGCGCTGAAAATCATGCTCCACGTCTTGCTGAAAGAGACAAAAGGGTACACTTCGAGCCGGAACGTATTAAATCTGACCTTTTTTGAAAAAGATGCAGCCATTCCAACCCATCTGGGTGTACCCTCCTTTCAGTAAAACGTTACGCTTACAATACCATACTTTCGGCCAAAACACAAGCAAAACCGTAAAATTCAGGGAAAAAGTGCCGCCCCGGCTTGCAAACAGGCACAAAGTGTGGTAAGATGATATCCGGTTATGAAACCTGAATATCTTGAAAACGCAGCGACGGAGAGAGTACGCACGCAGTTCCACAGCAAAGAGAGAAGCTTCACCGGCTGAAAGGGCTTCCGCGTGGGTGTGTGCCGAAGTTCGCTCCTGAGCGGCCTGCCCGAACGGCTTCTATTAGGGCAGGACGGCGCGCCCCGTTACGGCGTTTGAGAGCCGCCCTTGTTTTTGCAGGGCGGAAACCGGGTGGTACCGCGGAGCATTGGATTTGCAAAGGCTTCGTCCCTTTTGTCCGGCCAGAAATGGCCCGGCAGGGGACGGGGCCTTTTTTGCTGCCCCGCTTTGAAAACACGAACTGAGAAGGAGAGAATTTCCATGCAAGCAATGATCGACGAGCTGGCCAAACAGGCCGCAGAGAGCCTCGGTCAGGTCTCTTCCAAGGAGACGCTGGCCTCGTTCTGGCAGGAATATCTGAGCAAAAACGGCAAGATCCCCGCGCTGATGAAGAATCTGCGCTCTGTCGCGCCCGAAGAGCGCCCCGCCATGGGCAAGATCATCAACGAGCTCAAGCAGAAGGTGCAGGCAGACTATGATGCCGCCGCCGCCAAGGTGAAGGAGGCCGAGCTGGCCGCCCGCAACGCCGCTGAGACCGTGGACATCACCCTGCCCGCCAAGACCCGCACGGTGGGTGGTCTGCACCCCCTGACGCTGGTCACCAACCAGATCATCGACGTGTTCTCCGGCATGGGTTTTGCCGTGGCCGACGCACCTGAGATCGAGGACGACGACCACAACTTCACCCGCCTGAACGTGCCCAAGGATCACCCCGCCCGCGACATGCAGGATACCTTCTACCTGTCCGACGAGTTCCTGCTCCGCACCCAGACCTCCGGCGGCCAGATCCGCACCATGGACAGCCAGAAGCCGCCCATCAAGGTGCTGATCCCCGGCCGTGTGTTCCGTTCCGATTCCGATGCCACCCACAGCCCCATGTTCCACCAGATGGAAGGCCTGGTCGTGGATAAGGGCATCACCCTGGGCGACCTGCAGGGCGCGCTGAACACCTTTGTGCAGAAGCTGTTCGGCAAGGACACCCGCACCCGCCTGCGTCCCTCTTACTTCCCCTTCACCGAGCCCAGTGTGGAGGTCGATGTCAGCTGCTTTGAGTGCGGCGGCAAGGGCTGCCCCCTGTGCAAACACACCGGCTGGATCGAAGTTCTGGGCGGCGGTGTTGTCAACCGCAAGGTGCTGGAAAACTGCAACATTGACCCGGATGAGTATTCCGGCTTCGCCTTTGGCATTGGCATCGAGCGCATCGCCATGCTGAAGTACGGCATCAACAACATCGGCCTGATGTTCGAGAACAACCTGCAGTTCCTCAAGCAGTTCCACGAATAAGAGGGGAGAGAACAAACAATGAAAGCACCTTTCAGTTGGTTAAAAGAATTCGTTGATATCGATGTTACCGCACAGGAACTGGAGGAGAAGCTGTTCTCCTGCGGTTTCGAGGTGGAAGAGCTCATCCCGCTGGATGCCGGCATCAGCAAGGTGGTCGTCGGCAAGATCGTGGAGATGGAAAAGCAGGAGGGCACCCACCTGACCAAGTGTGTGGTGGACTGCGGCGACTACGGCCACGACATCCGCATCAGCACCGGTGCCGCCAACATGAAGCTGGGCGACTGCGTGCCCGCGGCTCTGGATGGCTCCACCCTGCCCGGCGGCATCAAGATCAAGGCCCGCAAGATGCAGGGCGTGGAGTCCAATGGTATGCTCTGCTCCGGCGAGGAGCTGGGCCTGAACGACGACCTGTTCCCGGGCTCTGAGGTCTATGGTCTGCTCATCCTGCCCGAGGATTCCGTTCCCGGCACCGACATCGCACCCGTTGTCGGCCTGGATGACTATATCTTCGATATCTCCATCACCGCAAACCGCCCCGACTGTCAGTCCGTGCTGGGCATTGCCCGCGAGGTCGCTGCCATTCTGGGCAAGCCCCTGCACATGCCCGCCATGGATTATAAGGCTGTCTGTGAGCCGGATGCTCCCATTACCGTCCAGGTGGAGGCCCCTGACCTGTGCCCCCGCTATATGGCGCACTACGTCCGCAACATCCGCATGGGCGAATCTCCCCGCTGGATGAAGCGCCATCTGGCTCTGTGCGGCCTGCGCTCCATCAGCAACGTGGTGGATATCACCAACCACACCCTGCTGGAAATGGGCCAGCCCATGCACGCCTTTGACCTGAACAAGGTCGCCGGCCGCACCATTGATGTGCGCCGTGCCCACGAGGGTGAGAAGATCGTGACCCTCGATGAAAAAGAATTCACCCTGAACCCCAACAATCTGGTCATCTGCGATGCCGAGAAGCCTGTGGCTCTGGCCGGCATCATGGGCGGTGCCAACTCCGGCATGGATGAGAACACCACCAGCCTGCTGTTCGAGTGCGCCACCTTCGCCCGTGACTGCGTCCGCAAGACCAGCCGTGCTCTGGGCCAGAACAGCGATTCCTCTGCCCGCTATGAAAAGGGTGTGGACCGCAACTCTCCCGAGCTGGGCCTGGCTCGTGCCCTGCACCTGATCCAGGAGCTGGACTGCGGCGATATCACCACCCTCGAGTATGACCTGACCGATGGCCGTCCGCTGGAGCGCAAGCACATCGTGACCACCCCTGCCAAGATCTGCGGCGTGCTGGGCATCACTGTGCCCGAGCAGACCATGATCGATATCCTGCAGCGCCTGGAGTTCACTGTGGATGTGCAGGCCGATGGCAGCTGGGATGTGTCTGCTCCTCTCTACCGTGAGGACGTGGAGAGCTTCCCCGATCTGGCGGAGGAGGTCATCCGTGAGTACGGCTATGACCACATCAACCCCACCTTCCTGAACACTGCCTCTGTCACCAACGGCGGCCTGAACTATGCACAGAAGCAGCAGCTCAAGACCAAGCGCCTGCTGGCTGCACAGGGCTTCTATGAGGCCTCCACCCTGGCCTTCTACTCCAACGCGGAGCTGGATATGCTGCACATCCCCGCTGAGGATGCTGCCCGCAAGGCCATCCGCATCCTGAATCCCATCAGCGAGAACCTGTCCATCATGCGCACCCTGCTGACCCCGTCCATGCTGAATGTCATCGTGGACAACCTCAAGAAGGGCAATGCCGAGGGCCGCCTGTTCGAGATGGCTCCCGTCTATCTGGCCAAGGAGCTGCCCATCAGCGAGCATCCCCATGAGCGTCAGACCCTCTGCATTGGTGCCTTTGGCCCCGAGGAGGACTTCTTCACCGTCAAGGGTGCAATGGAGGCGCTGGCCGCAGGCTTTGACCTGACCTTCACCTACGAGCGCGAGACCACCCCGTGGCTCCACCCCGGCATCAGCGCCGCTGTCTACTGCAACGGCAAGCGTCTGGGCGTGTTCGGCAAGCTCTCCAATGAGATCAACGGCGAGCTGGAGATCGCAAAGGACCAGAAGGACAGCCAGAACATCTATCTGGGTGAGCTGGACTATGAGGCTCTGATGTCCTGTGTGGACGGTGAGCTGCGCTATAAGCCGCTGAGCCCCTACGCTGCTGTCAAGCGTGACCTGGCCCTTGTCTGCGAGGAAAAGGTCACCTGCGGCGAGATCGAGGACACCATCAAGAAGGCAAGCTCCCTCATCACCGAGGTCAAGCTGTTCGATATCTACCGCGGCGCAAACCTGGGCGAGGGCAAGAAGAGCATGGCCTTCTCCCTGACCCTGTCTGACCCCAGTGCGGAGATCTCCGCTGATCAGGTCGAGCGCACCGTCAAGAAGGTGCTGGGCAACCTGAAGTTCAAGCTGGGCATTGAGATCCGGTAAACGGTGATCTATACACAGCACTATGAGTCTCCTCTGGGCGGCATCCTGCTGGCCGCTGATGACACCGGCCTGACCGGCCTCTGGTTCGAGGGGCAGAAGTACTTTGCCCGCACCCTGGATGCGGTGCATCAGGAGCAGGAGACCGCCGTGCTCTCCGAGGCCAGACGCTGGCTGGATGTTTATTTCGGCGGGCAGGAGCCGGACTTTACCCCGCCGCTCCATCCCGCTGGCTCTGCCTTTCAGCAGGAGGTGTGGGCGCTGCTGCGCCGCATCCCCTGCGGCCAGACCACGACCTATGGGGCACTGGCAAGACAGCTTGCCGCAGAGCGCGGCCTTTCCCGGATGTCTGCGCAGGCTGTGGGCGGGGCTGTCGGACACAATGTGATCTCTATCATCATTCCCTGCCACCGCGTTGTCGGAGCAAACGGCAGCCTGACCGGATATGCAGGCGGCATCGATAAAAAAGCCGCGCTGCTGAGACTGGAAATGAAAATGACGCGGTAAGAAATGCAGCAAATGAAAAATCCGAACCTTTTCCCGATGGGAAGAGGTTCGGATTTTTCTTGTGTGGTGGAGCTAACGAGTCCCTCGTCGAACTCACCGCCCTCGATATTTGAGAGGTCCGCTGACTTGAGTTTTCCGTCTTCGCTACTGATATTGAAGTAGATAAGAAGCCGGCCGTCATATAGGTAGACCTCTGAAACAAAGTCAGAGATGATTCTCCGGTGGTAGTCCTGCTCGGACTCTCCCGGGTACGGCTCAAGGTGTTTCATCAGTGCAAAGAGAATCTGGTCCTCTGTAAACGCGAGGTGCTTGCCTTTGAGGAAGCTGAGCTCGCCAAGAATGACCGCTTGCTCGTTCTCGAGTTCCTGCAAGCGCGCAGGCAGGGTCTGCGTCGCTGCGCCGGACTCGATAGCTCGCAGCACGTTCGCAATGGACTTCTTATTGTCTGCCAGCTTCTTCTCGTAGAAGACAATCTCTGAGGTGGTATCGTTTTGGCGCTCTTGCGCCGCGTGTACCTTCCTCGCAAGCTCTTCAAGAACGTCCTCTTGAAGGATATAGCGGACAGTAAAGTCAACAACGGCGCGCTCGAGGCGGTCACGCGAGACTTGCTTCTTATCGCAAGTTTTATTCTTGCCGCGAGTGTTCCCACAATAATAGTAGTACCATTTGTTTCCGCTCTTGCCCGTGCCGCTGACTCCCTGCATTGGCCCTTTACAGTGACCGCAGAAGAGTCTACCGGCTAAGAGGTATTCAGCCTTTGGCGACTTCGGAGCCTTACGAGTGCGCCGGCGTTCCATTTCGGCCTGAGCGAGGTTAAAGGTGTCCTTCGAGATAATCGCAGGCATGCCACCCTCGACGACTATATCATGATACCGGTACTCGCCGATGTATTTTCGGTTTTTAATGATTCGGTTGATGCTGTTCTTGTTAAAGGGCTTGCCCTGAGCAGTACGCAGCCCACGGCTATTCAGGAGCTCACAGATGGCCGCATTTGATTCGCCCTTAATATACTGCTCAAAAATCGTTTGAACGGTCTGGGCTGCTTCTGGGTCTATCTGGAAGTGCTTCTGCTCGTCGACCCGATACCCGAGCGGCCTCCCGCTTCCGGTGCTCTGGCACTTCAAAGCGCTTTCATGCATTCCCCGCTTGATTTTCTGAGCGAGCTCTGCTGAGTAGTATTCCGCGAGGCCTTCCATAAGACTCTCAAGGATAATGCCCTCGGGCCCGTCCGGTATCGCTTCGGCGGCATAAAAGATTTGGATTCCGTTCCTCTTGAGCTCCCGCTTATAAACGGCGCTGTCGTATTTGTTCCGGGCGAAGCGGTCCGTCTTATAGACAACCACCGCCTCGAACTTCTTGCGCTTGGCGTCGGCAATGAGCCTTTGGAACTCTGGCCGCTCGTCCGTCCGCCCTGAGATATGACGGTCGCAGTATGTGTCGATAACGGTAAGCCCTCGCTGCTTACAAAAGTCGGTACAGACTCTAAGCTGCCCTTCGATACTCTGGTCGGTCTGTCTCGGGCCGGCAGAATACCGAGCATAAATTACTGTATTCATGTGACCCTCCTAAAAATTTCGTCGTTATGGTACTCCAGAAGCTCTCTACGCGGCGGAAATCGGGGGGGGGGGGGGGGTAAAAACATTCCGTCAAGAGAAGCCAGCCAGCGGGCGGTAAA
>ERZ1673751.1396-NODE-1396-length-15292-cov-11.360070_pt1 | contig 15292 bp, 17 predicted proteins | sample MGYA00580202_ERZ1673751 | MGnify/ENA primary metagenome ERZ1673751 (study PRJEB41218, sample SAMN15661780) | gut metagenome | host: Homo sapiens | place: Canada: London | collected 2015-08-20/2019-03-30 | study: EMG produced TPA metagenomics assembly of... | reverse complement strand
TAAAATGAGTTTCATGAATCTTAAAGCATTGTCTAATTCAATTGATTTTAATGTGAATAGTATTTATGATGTACTTGTGTATTTCGTTGATATTGCGTCCGATTGCTTAATACAAACTCGGTTTGTTGACTGCATTGATGTATACGGGCTTAGTGATGTGCTTGACGATGGCGTGTTTCACGCTCCGGGTGCAGTCTGTTTAGGCTATCTTATTACTCGGTGATTGAGAAAAAAGGGGAATTTGAGCATGTTTTACAAGCGTAATACTTGTGATTTCGTCAAGGGTTATAGGGTGCGTGGTGAACAGCGCGTTAAGGTCGTTGATATTAGTGCGAAGTGGTTTAAATGTGATTCGTATGTGTCGGATTATGTGTTTACGCATTGTTGTGATATGGTTGATTTGATGCGGCGGGGTTTGTGGGCGGGGTGAGGTGTGGTGATGGCCTATTAGCTCAGTGGGTAGAGCGGCATTCTTATAAAATGTGCGTGCCGGGTTCAATTCCCGGATAGGCTACGTGATATATTGGGTCATGGTGTGTCGTTCGATGCGCCATGACCTTTCTTAATATCGAGGTGTTTTGATGGATATTAGTTCGATTGTAACCGTTGTCGGCAGTGTTGGTTTTCCGATTGTCGCGTGTTGTGGTATGGCGTGGTTTATCGCCACGACGTTTAGTGATTTTAATGATTTGATGACAAAAAATAATGTGTTGACGGAAGAACTTATTGCATTGCTTAATGATAACAAGGGGGATAGTGATGTCTCGAATATGGCGTAGCGCGTTAGCTTGTGTTTGTACCTTAATGCTGACTGTTGCACCTTCAGCTAGTGCGGATATGCGCGGTGTTGACGTGAGCAATTGGCAGTGTGATATTGACACGGGAGCGGTTGACGCTGATTTTATTGTAGCGGGTGCCACATGGGGCGTAGGCGGTTTCAACAACGTGTGTTTGACCAATGGCGTGAATCAGGCAGCGAACTATCAACTTGGACGCGCAACGAATAGCGGCAAGAGTATCGGCGTATATCATTACGCGATGGGACGTGACGCGAACGCGGAAGCTGACTTTTTCATAGATAATGTGCGCGGATACGTCGGTAACGCGGTGCTTATTTTGGACTGGGAATCTCAGGATAATCCGCAGTTTGGTAACGGCGCGTGGATTGAAACGTGGGTGCGCCACGTGCATGACCGCACCCAGGTGTGGCCGATCGTCTATGTTCAAGCCTCAGCATTGGGGCAGCTTAGCGCGTTTGTGCGTGAGCATTGCGGCGTGTGGATTGCGCAGTATGCGTCAATGGCTGCCACCGGGTATCAGGAAACGCCGTGGCTGTATGGCGCGTATGGTGAAGCCATGCGGCAGTACACGTCGAACGGATATGTGTCGGGTTATGCCGGACGATTGGACTTGAATTATTTCCGGGGCGAACGGTGGCAGTGGGACGCATACGCGCATGGCGACGGTGCGAATGTGTCCGCGCCGGAAACGAACACCGGTGGCAATGTCGCGCAGTCTGCTTGCGTGGTGGTCACGTCGGGCGACACGTTATCGGGTATTGCTGAGCGCACGGGCTTGTTGCCGTGGCAGTCGTGGCACGGGTTCGCGTCGGGTAATCCGGCTGTAATTTATCCTAGTGAAACCGTGTGCTATGGCGGCAATGTGGTTGCGCAGCCGGACGCGGCGCGTACGTATACGGTTGTGTCCGGGGATAGTCTGTGGTCAGTGTTCGGCGGTGATTGGGCGCGTGTCGCGTCGCTTAACGGTTTGTCTAATCCGAGTCTGATTTATCCGGGGCAGATTTTGCGTTATTGAGAATCAATATCAATACTCGGCGTGTCGCTTTTTGCGCACGCCGATTTTTGTGCTATAAATATTTATGTCGCCAAAATGGTTGACAGAAAAACAGATACAAAGGATAACAAACATGCGAAAGATTCGTAAAGTAATCGCTGACAGCACTATAAGCTATTATGACAGGGACGGCGTGGCACAGACGTTCCATACTATCGGAAACGTTCGTAACGTTGAAATGGCTGTGAAGGCGCTTATGGATGCCGGTATTGTTAACGTGTTGATTGACGATATTACTGTTGATAAGACAGTGTACGTCATGGACGTTGATACGTTTATCGAGCATGCCGAGCGTGTTGCGGTTGACGTCACCGGCTCTGACGTTGATAACGACAACGACAACAACGAAATTGCATTCTGAAAGGAATTGAAATGGACGAAGTAAACGAACCGATGAACGACACCACCGCGAACGAAACCGCACAGAATACCGCTGATAACTATCGTTATATTTGCACGATGGATAACAGCACGTTTGAGGGCAAGCGTGCGATCGTCAACGCACGTAATAGCGCGTTGTCGCTGAACGGACGCGGTGCGGAACCGTTGACGATTGTTGGTGCCTATATCGCGCCGGGCGTGCGTTCTCAGACTGGACAGAAATGTGCAAACGTCTATCTTTTTGGAAAGGACGGCGACACGTATTTCAGCCAGTCACAAGGTATTTACCGCAGTGTGTTGGATATCTACGATATGTTCCCCGATTTCAACGCGCCGGACGGCATCACTGTCGCGGTCAAGCAGACACCGCTGGGCGGTGGCCGTTCCACGAAATCGCTTGAAATCAAGTAGTGTGAAATGAAACAAAAGTGCCATACATGTTATGGCACTTTTTTTATAAGGTGGTGAACATGCCTAGAGCACATAAACAAGCGGACTTATTGACCGCGAAACGCAAGCGCGTGCGTCGCGCAATCAACAGTTTGAAAAAAAGCATTACCGGCACCATGCCTGAAAGCGAAGCGAACGCACGACACGCTTACATACAACGGCTTGAAACGCAGTTGAAAAACACGTATGTCGGGCGTGTCCGTAATAGCGGCATGCGTGATGAACTGTATCAGCGTGCGAACGAAACCGCCGATAAGCTCGTGCAACAGGTGAGCGGCGTGCGTGGCGGTAAAGGGCATGCGAGGGAGCGTGCGCGTTCGTTCAACATTTTTCGAGAGGAAATGCGAATGGCATCCAAGGGAATGCCGAGCGCGCTAGGTGATCTCGGACGGGAAAAAGTCAAGGTGTTTTGGCGATACACACAAAACATATGGCAGAAATCGAACGTTCCGCCGAACAAACGACTTGAAGCTATCATGAAAGCATACGATGCCGATTCACTCAGTGAGCTTTTTGATACTATCATGCAACGAAATGAAAAGGCGTTGGAATATGCCAAAAACATGAAAATGCACACGGGCGAATTAGAGGATTATACGGACGTTGACGGCGGAAGCCCGATATGGCTATTAGCAGTGTCACCCGACGTGATACGATGAAAGAACGCAAGGAATTTAAGGTAGCGGCGATATTCGACACCGAAACAACGAACATTGGTGAGGGTGCCGAAACACGCGCATACCCGATATTATACATTTTCAACGATTTGCGTAATATGCCACTGGAATCGTACACTCCCGATACGGACGATGTACGGTTTTACCGGCACACGTCCGAAGCGCTGACATACATTGACGATCTTATCGAATATGGGCGCGCGCACGGTTATGTTCCGATAATCGCAGCTTATAACCTCATGTTCGATATGCAGACTCTCATGCTGGAATTGGCGCAGACGTACACGATTGAGGCCAACGCGCAAACCGCTACAAGCGTGTACACGCTCGATCTGCTTGTGAACGATACCGTGGTGTGTCGCTTTTGGGACACATTCTATCTTGAAATGGGCGGACTGCGCGCGATGGGCGAGACATGCGGATTGCCTAAAGCGGTGGGCGACTGGGATTACTCACTTGTGCGCACGCCAGAAACTCCGTTGACCAAGGAAGAATTGTTTTACGCGCGGCGTGATGTACAGGTAATTCCGCAATATCTGCAATGGCTTTTGCGTGCGAATCATTGGCTTACGCCGGACATGCTGGGTTGCCGCGTGCTTACCAAGACGTCGCTTGTGCGGCAGATGGCACGCCGTGAGATCGGCGGGCGGCGAGTCACGTTGCAAGGTGGTAAGAAAATCACATTGCAACGTGCTTTCGAGATGACGTGCAATCAGGAATTTCCGAAAGATTACGAGTCTTACGCGCTGCGTAAGGCGTGTTTCCGTGGCGGGTTGACTTTTACGAGTGCTAAAACCGCTAGTGTTGTCGTGGATAATGTCGCGTCCTTGGATGTTACGTCGATGCATCACGCATTCATTAACGGGCGACGGCTGCCGGTGAAATTCGCTACAGCGCCTACGGATATACTGCAAATCGCATGCGAACGTATCGTTAGCACACCGCTTGACACCGTGTTGTCGAATTATGATGACCCGTTTCTTACGGGATTGCATGCTGCGGTGAGATTTACGAATCTCAGATTACGCGAAAACACATGTTTCGACGTGTGGGGGATTGCAATATGCCCGCGTTCCAAGTTTGTGAAAACGTTGCAAGCGGACACCGATTACAGCAACAACGAACGTGCGAAAACACAGGAAAACAGCGTTAGGGCGCATGGTTACGTTGATAGTGCCGTTAATCCAACGTATGCTTTCGGTAAATTGTATCGGGCGAACGAATGCATATTACATGTCAATGAGATCGAATTATGGAACGTGGCGCAAGTGTACGAATTTGACGAAATGCATGTATTATACGGTGAAGCAACTACTAAGACGATTGTTCCACCCGATTATGTAACTTTACAATCAAACATGCTTTTCGCACGAAAAACCGACGTGAAAAACCTGATTAAGCATTATCATGAGGGCACGGCGTACGTGGGCGAAATACCTGATTCAATCCCCGAGGGAATCGCACGCGACGCTAAGGCGGGTACATTGAGCATGAAATTTCTGCAATCTTATTACGGGTCTACTGTTAAGGGGCAATTTAATGGCATATACGGCACACAGGCACAGGACGTTATGAAAGCGGCTTATCGCGTGACGGAAAACGGCGAGCTTGAAGTCGATAAAAACACTGTCTGCACTCCCGAGAATTTTGCGAAAAAACGGCCGAAAACACCACGTGTTCTCTACACGTACGGAATGCGAATCGTAGCGGGTAGCAGAATGCACCTCTTGATAGCCATGATGCTAATATACCGTCATTTCGGCGCACGCGTAGTGATCACTGGCGGCGATACCGATAGTCTGAAAATCAGTTGCGATGACGATGTGAGCGACGCGGAATTGCTGGATGCGCTCAAACCGCTACATAACGCGATTGAAAACGCGATCAACCGTACCATGCGACGCGTCCGAAATACCGCGCCCGACATGGCGTCAACGCTAGATCATATCGGAAAATTCGAGGTTGAGGACTGTGGCGGTGTCACGCGTTATGTCGAACATATGGAATTGTGGAACAAAGCACGCGTGAGTTTGGACAAGAACGGGCGCGTGCATGTCACTTGCGCCGGACTCCCACGGCCGGACGGTGCGTACACCATTGAAGATTTTATAGCCGATCTCATGCATGCGGGGCACCGTTTCGCGGAAACCGTACAAATATCGCTCGGTTATGACGTATTGGTAGATTATGAGATTTGCCACACGTTGCAACGTAACCGCCCGCATGTATGGGGCAGGTACGTTGGCACCGTCACCGATTATCGGGGCGCGACATATCATGTTGACGCGCCCGAAGCGATTGCATTGTACCCGTCCGGCAGATGGCTAGGTGAATCGGATAAACAAGCTAACGGCGAGAATCTGACATATATCCGAAACACGTATAATAGGAATGCGGAAACAACGCCCCGCGAGCTTATTATGCGGAACGGCAAACCTATGATTGTGAGTATTGATGGCGAAATATTATTATGACCGACTTAAGACGCTGATATTACCGCGAAACGCAGATGTGAATATGATTATCGGCGCACGTGGCCTAGGTAAGACTTACGGTGTACGAAAATACATGATAGAGGATTACTTAAAAAACGGGTACTGTTTCGTTGAAGTGACACGCTTTCGTGAGGAAAACAACGACGTCGCGGCGAACTATTTCAGCCGTATTGTACAAGATAATATTTTCCCTGATTATGAATTTCGGACAACCAATAAAATAGCCGAAATTCGTAGAAAGAAAACCGGTAAGAAAGAAAACGAATGGAAAACAATTGGGTATTTTATACCTTTGTCGTTGCAGCAGCAGAAAAAGAAAAGCACGTACGTTAACGTGCGCAATATTTGCATGGATGAAATCATCATAGATAATGATGATAGGTATCACACGTATTTGAAAAACGAGTTCGAGCAATTGGCGAAACTTGTGGATACCGTTACACGTGAACGTGCTGATGATACGGAACTGCGCAAACCGAGAATATTTCTGCTCGGCAATGCTTGCGACGCGTTCAACCCGTATTTCCAACATTATGACGTGCCGTTGGAACCCGAGTTTGGCTTGCAATGGCTGGGCGGGAAAACGTGTCTGTTCGACTATGTACGGGATGACGCGTACGCCGAGCAGAAAACAAAGAATACAGTGTCGGGTCGCATGCTGAATAACAACGATGACATGACCGCAAAAAACAGGTTCAAACGGCACGACACCGATTTTATCGAAAAACCGCACGGACATGCAAGGCTTACGTATGTTTTCCGATGGATGCGGCATGAATACGGTATCTATGTCGATTTGCGTTGTGGATACGTCTTCGTATCCTTGAAATACGACGGTGGTGCGCACGTCCCGTATTTCGCCATCACAAGGGACGATAACAAGCTGAACTATCTTACCGCGAACATGACGAAGAATTTGATTAGAAACCTCACATCATATTACGCGCTGGGTTATCTGCGCTATGATATGGTGGAAACGCAACACGCCGTAAGCGAAATGTTCAGAAATTTTGGCGTAAAATAAACACGGCATACGCAAGGTGTCGTAACGAGAGCGATAAAACATTATCATTGATAACCGCGGTTGACTCCGCCAATGATATGGCCGTGAGGGAAAAGCGCGCCGTCCATCGTTGTGAATCATGTTGCAAGTATGCTATTCTTAAGTCGTGCCGGCTCGGTATTCGTTCACCGGCACGACTTTTTTCATATATGAAAGGAAAAAATAATGGATGACGAAACTTCCGAGGAAAGGGACACCGCCGAACGCGATGATCTCACTTCCGATGAAGCGCACCGTGTGGGCGAATTTGATGATTTGCGCGACATGCTGCGCGACGTGCTTGACAAGGTGAACGCGATCAGCGACCGTACGGATGCAATCAGCGAACGAATCGACGGCATATATGACAATTTCACCGACTCCGTTGCGCAAATGGTCGAAAACGGCGCAACAGTCAAGGAAAACGACGATGACGCGGCGGAAGCAATCGCGCAGGCCGCGGCGGAAGACTTGGAAAACCTCGACTACACGCTTTAATCGATAGGAGAAAATATTATGGCTGTAGACAATGCGACAATTTTGGATAAGGTGCGTACCAAGGGTACCGACGATTATCAGCAGCGTATTCCAAGCGCAACGCAGACCGGTGTAGCGAACACCATGCGCTACTTGTTCGACCCCATGAACCGCCAATATTTGAACGACTGTGTTTGGAGCATGGTCAATCGTATCGGACTAACCGTAATGGCGCAAAACGCGCCGTTTGAAAACCCGTTGTCGATTTTCAAAAAGGAAAACTTGTACTGGGGTTCGACTGTACAGGAAATTGCGGTCAAGTGGATTAAGGCGCACGGCTACAAGGATGACGCGGAAGACCTTTTGAAAATGCACCGTCCTGAAGCGGCAGTGTGGTTCTATGAAAACAACCGTCGCGATCAATACCCGATTTCATGGACTGACGATGAATTGCGGCAGGCGTTCGTGGATGATTTCGGTTTGAACCGTTTCATCGCGCAGATTATGGAATCCCCACGCAACAGCGATCAGTACGACGAAATGAACATTATGCTTGCGCTGATTCGACATTACGAGCAGAATCTTGGTTTCTATAAGGTGCATTTGGATGCGGTGCCGAGCGACGAAACCACCGCCAAGACTTTGCTTAAGGCGCTGCGTGCGACCGCCGGGCGTATGCAGTTCCCGTCAACGCAGTACAACGCGTTGAATGTCACCGACATTCCGGCGTACGCAAGCCCGCAGCAAATGGTGTTGTTGATTGAACCGGAATATCTTGCGTCGCTTGACGTCGACGCGCTGAGCGCGGTTTTCCAGCTGGATAAAGCGGACGTGCCGTATCGTGTTATTGAGGTGCCAAGTCTCGGTATCGACGGCGCTGTTGCGTTACTCGTTTCCACCGATTGGTATCAGGCACGAGACACGCTGTATGGCACTACGCAGTTCTATAACCCGCAAACACTTTCCAACACCCTATATCTCAACCACTGGGGCATCTACGGCGTATCGCCGTTCACGCCGTGCGCCTTGTTCACCACCGACGCGGGCACATCCATCAAGGTTGTGACTCAGACAGTGACAGGTTTCACGCTGACGCCGACCACGGGCACCGTCAAGGCGGGAGACCTTATGCAGCTCACACCGAAACTTACCGCCACCGTCGCGCCAACCGGAACCGCCATACAGGTGGCACCGAACGCAGCGACGTACAAGGTTACGGCAAATCATGCCGCAAGCGGGACTGACGCGCACGGCGCGGCGTTCGATCTCAACGTCAATACGTTCGTTGATGACCAAGCACGCTTGCATATCCAGCGTGATGATCTTGTGGCCGGTGATGTCATTACCGTGACGGGCACCGCCACGTATGTCAACCCGAACGGCGAGACCACGGAACATTCCGCAACATGCACGTTCACCGTCGAATAGCCTGAATCGGCTATGGTATAAAATGAGTGGTGTTTCACGTAAGCACCACTCATTTTTTCGTATATAGAAAAGAGTTCGATATGGATTTCCCACATCTGCAAAACGCAACGACGTTCCCCGATACGGACACGCACGTGTACGGTCAGTACCGCAACGTTTTCGACTACAATGTTTGGACGCCAAACACGGTAATCAAGCTGTGTCATGTGAATTGGTACGATGATTACCACGACGTCGTGAAATTCCCCGATAACGTCGCACGAGACGCATGGTTTGACAAACTGGACGGCGAAACTGTCAAGCTGACAACAAACATGTATATCGCACGCGCCGACACGGACGGCATAAAATTGCCTCTGCCTTATATGACGGCGCAACAGTATAATTACATTGTCGTTGATTTTTCACACGATATTGTCAATACGCCGTGTCAGAAAACCGACGTGCAGACACGCTATCATTTTTTCATTACTTCCGTGCGCGCGGAAGCGCCGAACACGACAACATGCACGCTTATGCGCGACGTGTGGACGGACTATATCAATAGCGCCACAATTAACGGTTTGCTGTTGTCGCGCGGTCACGCGCCGTTAACGGAAATGACACCGCAAGAACTGTTGAAAAACCCACGAGAAAATTGCCGTGATTTTACGTTGCCTGATGTCGATTATGGCAACGCAGCAGTAAACGTCAGGAAAAGCACACCGTATAACTTGCAAAACGGAACAAGATACATCTGTTTGGCCGCAACGTTTTCGTCCGAACAATTGCAAACCATGAGTAACGCGCGGGGCACGAACATTACGGACAGTGACGCGACATACAGCAATAACGACGGTGTGGTAGCGGGTTTCTCATGGGGTGCCGGAAACATTTACACGGAAAACGTCGTCGGCGCGGGCACATCGTATAATTCCGTTGACAATCTCACTGTAAGCAACGTAAGCATGTATGCGCTCGAAACGTCCAAAATATCAGGCGATTATTTCGACACGCTTTTCGCGTATTATCCACATATCATGTCACAGATCACAGCGGTGTTCGTAGCCACCGCAAACATGATGCGGTTTAGCAGCAGCGTAAATGTGAATGGCGTCGAATGGCATACAGTTAGCGGTGCTCGTACGAAAATATCCGATATTAATTTGACAATCAACGATTTTGGTTACGCCAATGAATACGCCAAAATAACACGACTATATCTTGCACCCTACGCGCACCTCGAAATATCCGACAATCTCGGCAATAAAAGCCGTGTGGAAATAGCCGACTGCGGATGGCTCTCGGTGCAGACTATCACATCCCTCAGCTATCCGATATTGCGACAAATCGCATGGCTTGACGGAATAGGCAGCGATGGCAATACGGCTATCAGCATTGACGCTATGAACGGAATCAGCATTACCGCCGACGTGCCGAACGCGGACGTACTCAAAACACTCATATCGCACGACATACCGACTTACGCGTTACAACGTCGCGCGATCGACGCGCACCGCGCCGACGCATATAACCGCGAAGTCGCGCAAGCACGCAAAAACGCCATTATATCGTACGAAAACGGCGCACGCTCGGCAAACACGACACGAGACAACACGTATCGCAGCAGCGCCGCAGCGGTATCGAACACGGCGCGTGCCAATCAACGTGACACCGCGGTGAAAAACGAGTCCAATAGTGTGCGCACTGATAATCTGACATATTCAACCACGCGGCAGAACGATGATTTAAACACCGCCACAATCAAGATAAACAATGATGTCGGCCAAGACAACACGCTACAGAACAAGGCATTTATAGAGGGTTCTCAAACACAAGCGTTATCAAGCGTCGCAAGCGCGATAGGCACAATGGCCGGGGCGGCGCTAGTAATCGGCACCGGTGGCGCGGCATCACCGTTGGTAGCCGGTTCCATGGCTATCGGCAGCGCCGCACTGCAAGGCTACAATACCGGTATTGCCATAACCAACAACGCAGAACTCAACCGCACATCCAACGATGTCGCCAATACGAAAGCGAAAAATGCAAACAGAGCCAACAGCGAACAGACACAGCATTCAATAACGCAAGCAACCAACGTGACAACGCGCGCGAACACACAGGCCGATCGTAACAACGAATACGCTACAAGCGCAGCAACCGACATGACCGCCACAAGCGCAAACGCAGCGAACGCGAACGCGTCGGCGTCGCGCAATCAGAGCGTGGATAACGCTAAACGCGTCATGGTAAACACGCGTTCAAACGTTAATGCCGCATGGCGCGACTTGCTCAATCACGCCGCGAACCCCGTTGGCACGTATGGCGGTGACAATTTTAGACAGGCTGCGGGGCTTGACACCATGACCGTGAAAATCGTTACCGAAGATAATGGTGCGATCGCGGCGGCGGGCGATTACATGCTGCGTTATGGCGTCGCAAGCAATAAACTCTACAATAAGCCGTCGTTGACGCCTTGCAAGCATTTCACTTATTGGCAGGCCACCGATATATGGACGGTGTGCCCGCTTGCGCAAAACGAGCAATTGCAGACAATCAGGAATATTTTCAGTTCCGGTGTTACAATATGGAACAGGCCAGAAGAAGTCGGCGGCGACTTCGTACACGACAATCTATAAGGTGGGGAAAATATGGGACGTAAACGCACGCATAAAAGACCGTTGACCCGTGCGGAAATGGGCGAACGCGGCGCACCGATATGGCAACAATCACAAGCGCTCAATTCACAAGCGTATTCAATGGCGTACTCTCAAATGTTGAATATTGCGCTGTCAAGGTTTAAGTGGTTGAATCTACCGAAAACATGCGACGCATGGTTTCTCGAATACAATCTACTATATTTCGGTTACGCTACAATCGCGTTCCCGCATAGCAAACCGGGCGTGTTTTTCAGCACACAAGCGGTGACTACCTCAAATTTCAACGTCTATTACAAGCCGAAAAAATGGGATAGTTACGGTATCAACGGTTGGCGTTTTCCAGTAAACAATTCCAACGGTGTTTTCATCTACGCTAACCGCGCACGTACGCCACTCATTCCGACTATAGAATTTTTCGCGCATGAAATCGAAGATTTGTACATGACGCGAAGACAGAACCGTTTCAACCAAAAAACACCATTCATCCTTGAAGTTCCAGCCGGGCAGCAGACGGCGGGCATCAACGTTATCAAGCAAATCTCAGGCGGTGAAATGGCAATCATGACAACACCGGGTTTCACCGATTCGATGAAAGCCAACGTACTGAAAACGAACGTCGAATATATCGGCATGGAATTGCAGAACGATATACAGAACACATGGAACGCGTTCTATCAATCGCTGGGCATTAAAAATCTGCCGTTGAAAATGGAACGGCAGACCGCCGACGAAATCAACGACTATGGCGAACCGACTGATCTGCGCGCGCTTAGCGAATTAGAGGAGCGGCGTGCCGCGTGCGACGTTCTCAACACAAGATTTAGAAAATATCTCAAGGAACCGATACAGGTTGTATGGAACGAAGACAATGTTTCCCGCAACTACGCTTACTTGACGGACGTTGAAAGAATGAACGACGATGACAATGCAGAATAACATAAACCATTATCAGCCGTGCGAATCGCGCGACGATTTTCATGGCGTGATGACGTACACTTTTGGCGAGTTGCTTGACGTACCCGGCGGTGTTGACTGGAATAATGCCGCATGGTCATGGCGGGACATTGCCTATGATGACACGCAATACACGCGCTGTTGCGAAAAAATCGAAAACCGTTTTTTTGATCGGGAACTAGGAGTTATGCCACCGTCAAGATGGCGACGGCACTTTATGCGTCTTATACAAGAAATCATGCCGGTATTGCGCCCGCTTTATGCGCTTGTAAGCAATAATCCTGATATAATGCTTAGCGATAGCGATATATGGCACAAAATGCGAACCGTCTACAGTGATTTTCCCGCAACACAGCTAGCTGAAAACCAAGACTACGCAAGCAACGCGACGGATAACCAATATGAAACGATTGCTAACGGTGATTTCATGGACAAAGTCAATCGCATAAGAAACGGCGAATATGTCGATATTGACGTATTGTTGCTTGATCACCTTGAAACATGTTTTAGCCCATTATGGACGATCAACATAAACAATTACTGAAAGGATAATGCACATGCTTCCACTACTCCCGTTTTTCTCGGTATGGCCGTACACCCCCGCCATACCCGCTTTCTATTGGAACGCTAAAAGCCAAGAGGAAATAATAAAACACATTGCGTGCGAAATCGATCACATAACGGCATATCTTGACGAAATCATAACCGACATAAACCAAACATTGAAAGACTACGATACAAGAATAAAGAACATTGAAGCACACATAAACGATTACGGTATAGCCATAGCGCAACTGCAAGAACAAATCGAACACATAGGAGACACACAACTAATATGGAACGTCACGAAAGGCGAATACACTGACAGTAAAACCGCATTACGCGACCTTTATCGTGAATTGGCAGTATACGGCGCACGCGTCACGCAAATAGCCGATATTAATACCAACAAACTAGCCGAGCACCGAACCGACGAAACGGCCGCAATCGGCAACTTTACCATATTCGATGACACCACGCCACGCGTCACTAACCCAACCACCGGTGAACAATATCCACCGTTAGCATGAAAGGATAAAGCATGAATAACACCACGAATTACGAACTGGAAAAATACGAAGCGGGAAATTCCGCAAATCTACTTGACCAATACAACGCGTCAATGGATAAAATCGACACGGCAATAAAAAGCGTCAGCGATAAAGCCGACCTAGCGCTAAACAATAACGTGTTACCGGACGGCCTAGCCGCATTCATAGAAGCGCTAGGTCTGACAGGAACTAACGCGCAGACTCTTGGCACCACTCTCAACCACATATTAAACCGTATCGGCACGGAAATATTCACCGTCACCGATCTTAGCAAACTCAAAAAAACCGCAGAAGGCTACCCAATTCCACCAACCGAGTAAAGGCATACCACCATGACATCAGAAACACCATTCTATCATCTGCCACTATACGAAACCGGCGATCTAGCCGACTTACGCGACGGATACAACGCGGCAATGCGCACACTCGACCGCGTAATACACCAACTAAAAGTACAGGAAGAAATAAACCACCCAACAAACCTCAGAAAGGACAGCTGACATGACCGCCTACACAACCAACTTCAATCTCGAAAAATATCAAGCCGGCGACGCGGCTAACCTTAATGACCAATACAACGCGTCAATGGACATTATTGACGATAATCTATACAAAATCAACACTAACGCCAACACTGCGGGCGGTAAAGCCACGCAAGCACTAGAAACAGCGCAAAACAACAACAAAAATCTAACAGCGTTAGGCGTAACCGACACTGAAACCGCAACACAACTCAAAAACAAAATAGACACAACCGCAAGCAACGCAACTGCCAACTTCAATGCATTAGGCGCGAACACCGTAGAAAACGCAACCAATCTTAAAAACCGTATAAACGACACATACACCAAAAATGAAAGCGACAACCGTTATTTAAAAATACCGGTTACACAAGACACGCTAGTCGCGATCGGCGATAGCTATTTCGAGGGTTTCCGAACAACTAACCCCGCAACTGACAGCATGATAGTAAAAGCAGCACAAAAACTAAACTTGAAATGCAATAATTTCGCAGTCGACGGAAGCGGTTTCATAACCGGCACTAAAACATTTCTGCAACAATTACAACAGGCTAACAGCACAATAACAGATAAAACTAAAATCAAATACGTTGTAATCGGCGGCGGCCGTAATGATGCATACAACAGATTGAAAGAAAACGATGTGGCAACGGCACTGACCTACGCTAAAACCAATTTCCCATATTCAAAAATCGTTTTCATACCAATGATGTTCGACAACACTTGGCCTACGCGCGACGATGGACAAAAATACGGTATCATGTGCGCCGGTGGCCGCAACGCAAACGTGCTCACAGTCAAGGACGCGCCATCATGGGGCTTATACTATAATAACGGAATGACAGACATACACCCCAATACCCAAGGTTCAGAAATATATGCACAATACATAGCTACTGCAATTCAAACTAATGCAACCGCAATGCCCCGCGTGGAACGTCACTTAGCCGTTGCGCTTCCGGGCGTAACGGACGGCGCACTCTCAGTATTCATTAACGGACTAGACATATCCTACGTGTTCCGCGGCAATAAAACAGAATGGAACCAAAACATTTTCGCCACCGTAAACAGATCAAACACATGGGGTGCGTGGACCATGCTTATAGGTTTTCTTGACGATGGCACACCGCTCAAAATAAAATTCGACGGAATGAATTTCAGTATCATAGACACGTTAACCGGAACAGGTAAAGCCGGTATTGTCAATTTCACATACAATATGAATATTTTCGAGCACAACTAACAAATAACCCCGATAGGTTTTTCCTATCGGGGTTTTATAT
>ERZ1673751.1390-NODE-1390-length-15373-cov-3.617509_pt1 | contig 15373 bp, 7 predicted proteins | sample MGYA00580202_ERZ1673751 | MGnify/ENA primary metagenome ERZ1673751 (study PRJEB41218, sample SAMN15661780) | gut metagenome | host: Homo sapiens | place: Canada: London | collected 2015-08-20/2019-03-30 | study: EMG produced TPA metagenomics assembly of... | reverse complement strand
CTTTACGATCTAACCACGTTGCAACGTGAAGCAAATCGTCAGTACGGCTATACAGCACAACAAGCCTTAGACTATACGCAGTCTTTATATGAACAGAAGTTGGTTACCTACCCTCGAACCGATAGCCAGTATCTAACGGAAGATATGGAACAAACCGCAGCTGATCTGATACAAACGATTTGCAATACCATATCATGCTGTCAGGGATTATCTATTCCAGAACCAAATGTAAAACGCTGCATCAATAATTCTAAAGTCTCAGATCACCATGCAATTATTCCAACAGCAGAAATTGCACATAAAAAATTAGCAGATCTTCCTGATGGCGAAAGAAATATTCTCAACCTGATTGCAGCAAAATTGATTCTTGCAACAGCTGATCCACATCGGTATGAAGCAACTAAAGTTTCAGTTATCTGTGAAAACCACAATTTTTCTGCAACCGGCAAAGCAATTTTAAATGCTGGCTGGAAAGCCTTTGAAATTGCAATAAAAGAAATGCTGAAAAGCAATGAGGACACTGTAAAATCTGGAGATGAAAAAACACTGCCGCCTCTCGAAAAAGGACAGGTATTTGAAAATGTAACTTCTTCTGTTATAGAGCATTATACCAGTCCTCCAAAGCCATATACAGAAGATACACTGCTAAAAGCAATGGAAACCGCAGGAAATCATAATTATGATGAAAATGCTGATGTAGAGAAAAAAGGACTTGGCACTCCTGCCACTCGTGCTGCAATTTTGGAAACGCTGGTAAAACGAGCATACATTGAGCGAAAGAAGAAACAGATCTTCCCAACTGCAAAGGGCATTAGTTTAATCGCAGTCGTTCCAGATGAGGTAAAATCCGCACAGCTGACCGCAGACTGGGAAACTCAGCTGCAAGAAATAGAACGTGGTCAATGCAATCCAGATGATTTTATGCATGAAATCATCTCATTTGTAAGTGACATTTCTGGAAAATACAACGAAAAAGCTGAAAATGCTGCTTTTCAGACACAGCGAACAGTGATTGGAAAATGTCCAAAGTGCGGAAAGAATGTTGTCGAATGGAAAAAGTCTTTTTCTTGTGAGAATGATAAAGAAAAATGCGGATTTATCATATGGAAGTCCATCTGCAACAAAATCATTTCTGCAACACAAACAAAAAAATTACTTGAAAAAGGGAAAACCGATCTAATCAAAGGATTTAAAAGCAAAGCCGGCAACGAATTTGATGCCTATCTCATCTTAAAAGATGACAAAACCACCGGTTTTGAATTTCCTCCACGAAAGAAGTAATTCTATGTTTGAAAAATTTGTAGGCACTTACATTTCCGCACTTCTCGTCACTTCATCTGTTTCACCATCTACAGAACCAGTGACAATACAGCCACATCCAGACACGTCCATTCATTGCGTTTCTGATTTGCAAGTTTCTCCAGTTTCCGTTTCATGCTTAAAAGTGACATGGACAGCAGAGCAGAACCGTGATTATACGGTTACCTGTACCATTTTAGATTCTGACATCGCATACGTTGATAATATGTGCTTTGTTTTTAAATCGAATTCTCTCTGCTATATTACTGGATTACGGGAAGGGACTTCCTATTCAATTGATGTGATTCCAATTGCTAAAGAAGGAGAAACATCGGAAATGCAATCCACTTGTGCATATGCCAAAACGGAACAAGTAGAAGTGATTGAAAATTTCCCGTATGAAGATGGTTGGACAAATTGCTTTGCATACGAAAATGCTGCTGGATTAACTAGGAATCCTTCTTGGTCTGCAATACGGGGATGTATTCCTGACCCGATTACAGACACTGGAATTATGCGTGATGAATACGGAGATTACTGTGTTGCAATGGGCACAAAATACGGATATTGCAACGACAGATTTCTGATCACTCTGGAAAATGGGATTCAATTTACCGTTAAAATTTGCGATAGCAAGGGGGATGTTCCCTATCATCATTTTGGTGGTACAGGAAAATGTGTTATAGAATTTATTCATGGCAACGGACAACTTCCAAATTGTGTTGCTTTTACCGGAAACTACGGCTGCTTTTCTTGGAATGGTCTTGACTTTGATAACATTCGATCTATACAAAAAATCAACTACGGCAATCCCATTAGCTATTGATGAAAGGAGCGACATATGACTACTGTCGGCAATATCGACTATAAAAAAATCGAAAATCGTCAATTTGTCACTGTCGATACAGACAAAGCCGCTGACATTATTTCTGAATTGACGCAAAAGCAAGTGCCTTTTTCGGGAAGATATGATGATTCTCGATTGACATTACATTTTTCCCAAAAGGACTGGGACATTGTACAAAATGCTCTTTCTGGAGCTGCACGTCCGCATGAAAACGATACTTCAAAAGCCCAGCAAGAATTAGATGACTTGCAGCAACAATTAAAAAGGGCTTTGGAACGTCAAAAAGAATTGGAAGAACAGGCTGCAAAAGTGCAGCAAAGTCAAGACAAGGCAGAATACACCGAATCAAGCGTATTTTCAGGGCAACCACAACCTGAACAACTTCTCCCGATCTTACAAGCAAAAGCAATCCAACACACTGAAAAATTAGACGCACTTTCCGAAAAAAGGACTGCATTAGAGAATAAAATTCAAACCAATCAAGGCAAAATCGATAGATTTTCAGATAAGGTACAACGACTTATTGATACCAATCAGATGCTCCACAGTTTATTTCAAAATGCGAAAGTTCCCGGCATCAAAACTATGGCAGAAGCTGCGATTCATCGCAACGAACAAAAGATCATAAAAATTCAAGAAAATCGAATTCCGAAACTACAAACCAAAATACAAGAGCAATCTAAAAAGATTGAGAAGATCGACAGGAAAAGCGACATTACCCAATGTAAACTTGACAGATGCCGTTGTATTAACCAAATTATCAAGAGTTTCGGTATCTCTGACAATGCTGATAGACGACAAGCCTTTTCGCAAGCAATGGATGGGCTACATCAAACCACAATACAGCGATTGTCCTATAAATTAGATTCTTGTCAGCAGAAGATCTCTCTACTGTCTCAAAAATACATGGCAACAGACAGTGCGGCTGATAAATTGAAAATCCATCAAAAAATCAATACTCTAAAAGAGCGAAAACAAAAAATCACTGCAAAGCTGGACAAATTTCACAGTGTGACATTGCCCTATACCAAACAATCCGGCACTACCATTGACCATGTTATTTCAGGAACTGAACAGCAATTAAGAGAAGCTGCGGAGACTGGTAAAATAAATATGCCTGTATTTGCAGAAAAAATATGCGTAGATAATGCTGATCTTCTGCCTGAAATAGCTCTTTCTGTACCCATAGAAAAGCCCGATCCGTCTCTTATCCCTGAAATTGCAGATCTTCTAAATATGTCTGTGTCTGAGGTGGAAAGCAAACCATTGGATATTCAGGCAATGTTAAAAGACACATATACTGCTAATTACTTTTCCGATCCCTCTACTTTACAAGAAACGCTTACTTACATTATCAATCCCAATTATGAAACAAACCGTGATTTGCAAGAGCATCAAGAAAAAGATAAAACGTCTCCTGCTGTTGCTGCGAAAGAAGCGGATTCTGATTACAGAAAGCATGAACATTCACAGGAAATGCCTCTCGGAAAAACAGCTGCAACTGCAAGTAGTGTTTCTCAAAGCCACCTTCGTTCTGTAGAAGAATTGACAGAAACCAATGCAAATATGATCGATGGAATCCTCAACAATGAAAAACCAGAACCGGAGTTTGAGAAACCTCAAAAAGCAGAATTTTCTTTTTCCAGAAACAGCATGAAAGCTTTAGCAGCAAAGGTTCATGATACTCCGTCCAGTCCCCCTGAAAAGCAGAGAGATGAACTGAAAAAGTAATGGAATTATAAGAGAAAAGGAGAAACGATGAAATACTACGGCAATCAAATCTGGAATGCAGCAACGCCAAGTATTCGAAAAGCTACGCTTTTAATGGACGAAGCTGCCTTTCGTATTTTACAACAGCAGCTGGAACAATATCAATTAAACTATTATGCAGCCGAGAAAAACGGCAAAGTGAAAATGGTCATTAACTATAATGATTCTCACGATATTCAAAAATTGATTGGCAAAAAAACAGCTTCTCAAATTCATTGGTTTCCAAAATCAAGACATTATGCACCACCGGCTTTTAACATTATTGGAAACACCAAGTATCAAGAATTATCTCAAAAGAGTTATATTCGAGGTAACACAGACCTTGTTCTTCAAGTTGCCAAGCAATTAGAAGAACAAGGTATTTCTTTTTCAGGGAGAATCTACAATCAAAATAGAGCTACCCTCACTGTACAGGATCAGGATCAAGAAAAGGTTCTTCGTCTCTATCATGATATTTCAGAAAAAAGAGCTGCACAGTATCACGATGCTGCTGCATTAGAAACTGTTGACATCTCCCTTTCCAATTTACCGCAGCAAACATTTGACGAGATCCTCCCCTATCTAAAACAAACAGATATTTCATTCTCAGCACGTGCGGAAAAAGATCATTGCATTTTTTCCATTTCTCAAAAAGATACCGGTATCTTCTATCAAGCTTTAGTACAAGCAAAATTTCGTTCTGAATTTCATAAAGGTTTAAAAGAACTTGGATTTACAGAACAACAAGATGCATTTTTAGAACCCTTTTCTGTTTTTCTTGCCACACAGGAAGCAGCAGGAAAATTAACATTAGATTATACAGCATATCTCAATCCCAATTACAGCAATCAACAATTACAAATGATTTGTGACCTTTTTCAAGAGTATCACAAACAGTCCATTACAGAACAAATTTCTGCGGACAATCCAGTATTGCAGAAATTACAACAACAGAAATCTCAATTTGACGCAGAAATCACCCTAAACAGCATCATTGGGAACAATCCCTTTCAGCCAGAACAAAAGAATGCTCTAATCGCTGCCATTCAAATCGGCATTCCTCATGAATTATTGAAAAAAATCGATAACACTTATTCAGCAGAAACGATCAATGACTTCATACAAGTATATCAGACCTATGATATGCAAAAAATACAATCTTTTTTGGATTCACATCAACCTGAAACTGACAGTCACTCACAGGAACGGGAAAAAAATTCGCTTACTAAAGCATTTGATGAAATCAAAGAACGATTTGCACAAACTGAACAACAGGCTCTGTTTTTGGATCGCCTTGAAAAATTTGTAGAAAAGAATCATATTACAAATAACGTAATTTCTTCTGCTTTTGAAAAATCACATGGTTTCCGTTCTGCATACGGCAATGAAAAATTACTAAGCAGTCGTATCTTTTTCGGGAGATTGCATCCAGTTTCAGAAGCAATTGAACATGCTGTTTCCAATAAAACAACTGTGATTCAGACCGAACCACAAAAAGCAGAACCAAAACCTACTGCTGAAAAAGAACCATCGTCTGTCACACAGGAAGATTTCGATGTACTTCGCACACTAGAACCTCGAAAAAGTATTTTGAATCTTACCGAAGACGAACTTACTGCAATTCCAACATGGAAAGAGCGATTTCAAAAAGAATTGGCTGAAAAATCCCCTTTTTATCGATTGGAACAAGGAGAATGGAGAGATCAGGAAGCAACACAAATACCAATTCTTTCAATTCCTAGCCACGATGCAGATTTTCAAAGTGTCCGTGCCGATATAAAAAGCAGAAATATCGAACGAGGTTCTTTTACCAATACAGATACCGGCTGGACAATTCAAGTTAGCCGTAATGGATTAGAAGATTCCGTAAAATACGGACACCAACATCATGATAATGCTGTGTATGATATGCTTTACCAACTTCCCAAACTTGTTGAAGAAAGCATTTTCCTTGACAGCACTATTTCAGAAAAAAACAATAAAAATAAAGCAAACAACACAGCCTTTATGCACAAGCTATACGCTGTTTGCAAAATAGATGATCAGCCCTATCTTGCCAAATTAACCATAGAAGAATTTGCAGATGGGCAAAAAGATACATTGAAAAGAATGTATAATGTTCAGGATATAAAAATAGAGCCACTTAGGCTCCTAGAGTTCACTGATAAACAGCTAGCTCGTTCAGTCCTAAATGACTCCACTATTAGTATAGCAGATTTATTTACTGTTGTCAAGGAATTTGACCACGATTTCTATCTAAACCGTACTCCGCAAAAGGCTTCGGAACATACCATTCAAGCCGAACCTAATATTCCTGTTCCAGATGAAATTACACCGGATTCCTCTATAGAAAGTACGCCTCCGCCTATAGAAAAAAGCACAGATTCCATTGAAAAGGATACAGCTAGCCATTCACAAGAATCAGAAGTAGCTTCATCGCCTGAAAAAGAGAAAAATTTCACTATCACTAATGAATCACTTGGCGAAGGCGGCTTAAAATCAAAATTCAAGAACAATATCACTGCCGTGAAAACCTTAAAAACTCTGGAGCAAGAAAATCGTTCTGCGACAGATGCAGAAAAAGAAATCCTTTCAAAATACGTCGGTTGGGGTGGAATTCCGCAAGCTTTTGATAAGAATAATGAATCTTGGAGTACAGAGTATTCACAGCTAAAGGAATTACTTACGCATCAGGAATACAGACAAGCGAATGCTTCTGTTTTGGACGCATTTTATACTTCTCCTGTGGTAATTGATGGCATCTATGAAGCACTTGAAAATTTCGGTTTTCAAGGCGGAAATGTATTGGAACCAGCAATGGGTGTCGGAAACTTCTTCGGACGTATGCCGGAAGAAATGCAAAAAAATTCTCGGCTTTATGGTGTCGAGATCGACAGCATATCCGGCAGAATCGCCCAGAAACTTTACCCCGATGCTGACATTGCAATACAAGGATTTGAAAAAAACAATTTTCAAAATGGATGCTTTGATGTTGCTGTGGGAAATGTCCCCTTTGGAGAGTTGAGTTTCAAAGATGACAAACATGGTACAACAAAGCTGCATGACTATTTCTTTTCCGAAACACTGGACAAAGTAAAAGACGGCGGTATTGTGGCATTTGTAACATCAGCTGGAACGCTGGATAAACGTGATGAATCCACCAGAAAGGCATTAGCGGAAAAAGCAGACTTTATTGGAGCAATTCGCTTACCGGGTGGCAAAAATGGTGCATTTAAAAGCAATGCAGGCACAGAAGTCACAACCGATATTATCTTTTTGCAGAAAAACGAGCATAAAGTTCCCGATCCAGAAAAAGAAATTTGGATTTCTATTGGCGAAATGGATGAAGGACTGCCAATCAATCGATATTTTGCCGAAAATCCTAACATGGTGCTTGGAACTGTTGTAGAAGGAAATAAGCTATATGGCAGCGGAACCATGGTTATAGCTGAAGATGGTGTTGATCTAAAAGAACAGATCTCACAGGCTGTATCACAATTGTCAACCGCAATTTCGGATACAAGAACAAAAGAAGTATATGCAAAATCAGCAGACGGTGCTGCTATCGAAATCCCATCCGTTCTTCGAAATTATAGCTTTTTTGCAGATGACAAAAGCGGAGAAATCTACTACAAAAAGCCAAATCAGACGATTCGCTGGAATGGAAATGACTCTCCTTCCAAAAAGAAACGTATGGAAGCCTTTCTCACGCTTCGAGATGTTACAAGAGGAATTTTGCAGGCACAAGAAGAAAATTGCTCTGACACGGTTCTAACGGCATTACAGGGCAAATTAAATCAGTCGTATGACACGTTCTATGAAAGCTTTGGCTTACTTCACAGTTCCTATAACACATCACAACTTTCAGATGATGTTTCCTTTCCCTTAGTTTGTGCACTAGAGAGCAAATTTGAAAAAGAAAAGCTTATTGCAAAATCAGATCTCTTTACAAAACGCACCATTCAGCCGCCCAAACCAATTGAACACGTTGATACACCGCAAGAAGCTCTTGCATTATCAATGGCTGAAAAAGCGTGTGTTGACTTTGATTATATGCAAAAGCTGACTGACATTCCCAAGGAAGATATTGTATCAGCACTGACGTTAGCAAAAAGCATTTATCCTGTTCCAGAATGCTCTGACGATGAGAAGATCATCTATCAAGAAGCATCTGAATATTTATCTGGTGATATTCGAAAAAAGTTAGATAATGCAATAGAAGCCGCAAAAAACAATCCACTCTTTGAAGCAAACATTTCTGCATTGCAAGAAGTAATGCCTGAGCCCCTAAAAGCAGGCGATATTGATGTAAAAATCGGTGCTACATGGGTGGATCCCAAATATTATCAGCAATTTCTGTACGAAACACTGCATACGCCGCAATCGCTTCAGGCATCTGAGAGAGATTCGTGGATGAGAAAACTATTTGGAAAGAAATCCATTGCAATAGAATTTGCCGAAAATCAATGGCACATTTCCAATAAAGGGTCTGACCGTTCCGTAAGTGCTACACAAACTTACGGTACATCCAGTAAAAATGCTTATGAGATCATGGAAAATCTCTTAAATCTCCGTGAGACAAAGGTCTACAAGTCTGTGGGATACGGAGAAGAAAAGAAAAGCGTTTTAGATTTAGATGCCACAAGAGCAGCACAACGAAAAGCACAAAAAATAGAAGAATCCTTTGAATCATGGATTTTTCAAGATCCACAACGACGTGCAGATCTAGTAGACACCTACAATCGCAAATTTAATGCAATACGACCGAGAGAATATGACGGTTCTCACTTAACATTTCCGGGCATGAATGCTGGCATTCAGTTACACGGACATCAAAAAAATGCAATTGCCCATGCAATTTACGGCGGAAATACACTTTTTGCACACAGCGTCGGTGCTGGAAAAACCTTTGAAATGATTGCAACGGCAATGGAATCCAAACGACTGGGCTTATGTAACAAATCACTCTTTGTAGTTCCAAATCATTTAACAGGACAAATCGGCGACGACTTCCTAAAGCTTTATCCCAATGCCAATATTCTCGTAACCACCAAAAAAGATTTTGAGAAAAAGAATCGACAAGAACTTTTTGCAAGAATTGCCTCTGGAAATTTTGATGCAGTTATAATAGGACACTCTCAACTGAAACATATTCCCCTTTCTCAAGAACGCCAAGAAAGACAACTTGAAGAACAAATTCAGGATATTCTCTCCAGCATAGAACAACTGAAACATGAAAATGGTGATAGTTTTCAAGTAAAAGCTATGGAACGCACCAGAAAATCATTGCAAAAACAAATTGAAACGCTAAAAGTAAAAAAACAAGATGATGTTATTCCATTTGAACAGCTGGGCGTAGACCGCATTTTCGTCGATGAAGCCCACGAATTTAAGAATTTATTCTGTGCGACAAAACTTCAAAATGTTGCTGGTATATCAAATTCTGCATCTCAAAAAGCATTAGATCTTTTTCAAAAGTGTCGGTACATGGATGAAAAAACAGGCGGCAGAGGCATTGTTTTTGCAACTGGCACACCTGTATCAAACTCTGTCACTGAACTGCATACAATGATGCGTTATCTCCAGTATGATTTTTTGCAGGAAAAAGGACTACATCATTTTGATAGCTGGGTTTCGACTTTCGGCAAGCAAAAAACCGATTGGGAACTTGCTCCGGCAGGAAATAAATTCAAGCAGCGTACCAGAATCGCAAGCTATGCAAATATGCCTGAACTTACTAGTATGTTTAAACAGTGTGCCGATGTAAAAACAGCGGATATGCTGCACTTAAATGTTCCAGAGTGTGAAATGCACATTGTCAATGTAGAGCCTACAGAACTTCAGCAAAAACTTGTTACAGAGTTGGCTGACAGAGCTGATGATATACAAGGTGGAGCTGTGGATCCGGAAGTAGATAATATGCTTCGCATTACCGGCGATGGAAGAAAAGTTGGTTTAGACCCCCGTTTGATTAACCCTGATTTTGAGGATAATCCTCAAACAAAATTAAATCAGTGCATAGATAATGTATACCGTATTCACCAAGAAACCGCATCAGACAAGCTTACCCAAATCATTTTTTGTGATTTAGGTGTTCCAAGAGGAAAGCCAGCAAAAACAGCAAAATCCCAATCTGATGAAGAAGAAATTATATCTGATTCCTTAGAAGAAAGCGGTGATTTCTGCATCTATGATGACATTAAGAAAAAGCTTATGGAAAGAGGAATTCCAGAAAAGGAAATTGCTTTTATTCACGATGCACCAACGGAAAAAGCAAAAGCAGAACTTTTTGAAAAGGTTCGATGCGGCGATGTACGAGTGTTGATTGGTAGTACCGCCAAAATGGGAACTGGTACAAATGTACAAGATCGCCTTGTTGCACTTCATGATCTTGATATACCATGGCGACCAGCTGATCTGGAGCAACGTCGTGGAAGAATGGTTCGGCAAGGAAATATCAACAAACAAGTACACCTATACCGCTATGTTACCAAGGGAACATTCGATGCCTATAGTTATCAGACGTTGGAGGCAAAACAACGATTTATCAGCCAGATTATCACCTCTAAAACACCAGCTCGTACTTGCGAAGATGTTGACCAACAAGCATTGTCCTACAGTGAAATCAAGGCTCTATGCACTGGTGACGAACGGATCAAGGAACTTATGGTGCTTGAATCCGAAGTCAAAGAATTAAAGTCCATGCAGTCTGAGTATCAAAATGTACACTATGATATGCAAGATAAACTTCAACGCTACCCTCAAGCAAAGCAGCGGCTTGAATTCAGCATAGATGCTATGAAAAAAGATCTGGAGCATTGCAAAAGTCTTCCGATTGATGAAAGTACACATCTGCCAGCATTTAAAATAACACTGGATGGAACAACGTATACAGATCGCACCGAAGCTGGAAAAGCATTAGAAAGCGTGTGCTGCAAGTTGATCGGCGAATCTAACAAACCTTTGCCAATCGGCGAATTACACGGCTTTCCAATCACAATACGATTTGCACCAGATCAGAATTGCCTACAGGCAACATTGCAAGGTTCAAAGCCATACACAACAAATTTTTCCGTTTCTTTCCCAACTAATCTAAAGCATCTGGAAAGCCTGTTATTTTCATTAGATCAAAAAATTGCAGCAACTCAAAACGCTCTAAACCAATTGAATTTAGATGCCAAAGAAGCTGAAAAAATTCTTGCTGAACCGTTTGCATCTGGAGATATTCTTCGAGAAAAGTCGGAACGTTTAACCACACTTCGAGATGATTTGAATCAAGAAGCAATGGAAGCTGCAAAAAGCGGAAATAAACCACAACGAACATTTTATTTTGAAATGGCAAAATTAAAGAAAAATGCAAGAACAATTTCAAAATCCACTTTGGAAAAAGCAGAAGGAAAGAAAAAGGCGGAATCTCTGGAATAATAATTACAGCATTGCTCAATCGATTTTTTCAAAAAGTTCTTGACAAATGACATGACTTTAGGTATAATAATAAAGATAAGTTTTTATTTATCATATGAAGGCATCACGCCTTTGTAAAAAGCAGTGAGTCCTACTGTATGAGTGGAATCAATAAAAGCGGTGAGTCCTACCGTAAGTGGAAACAATTAAAAAGGCTGCGGATATATCCGCAGTCTTTTTTATTTATATAGTCAAGTAGAAAGTTCACTAACCATCAGTTATTCAATTTCGTACCGCTGACGCAATGTTTCTGCGGTTTCCCACTGCGGCGTAACAGATTTCACAACGCCGGGACATTTCCCCCCGATTACATCCGAAAAAACTGTAACACGATCACCGACACGAGGAACGGTATCCGGAGAAAAATAAATAGTAACCTTTTCCCCAGTTTCCAGAACGTCACATTTCGCAATGTAACAGGACGGAACAACCTGACAGCATAACCGGATAAAATCCGAAACCGTTTCCCCTGCTGCAGCTGCGGCATCCTGAATTGCACGTTTTTCATCCGTTGTCAAACGCATTGATAACGTGGTTTTCTGCGGCTTTTCCCAGTATGTCATAAAACTACACCCCCATCCACGGAAACCAGATAACGGACAGCACAGCGGTATTTGCGGTTCGATGCATCGAACATGGACATATTGAAATAAGCCAATGACGTTTCAAACGCACAGCGTGCAGAAAACAAAATACAACGTTCTGCACAGATTTCAATTTTTCTGTTCAGGTCAGAAATATTTGACGTTTCAGGTAATTTAGAAATCCGACGAGAAACTAACGAGATAGCCAAACGGACAACCATCGGAAAAACAATATCTTTTTTGGAACGAATTAATGTGTAATTAATCATAATTCATGCCCCCATATTATGTTTAGTAGTTCGTACATCATCCGAACCAATAAATATATTATACACTATTCGCAACTACATATTGTTAATCATGTTTTAGAACAATAAAAATAATTTGCAAATTATGCAGTGAAATAAAACAGCATCCATGTAAAGAACATAATCACTAATCACATTAAAACAATGACAAAAATATCAAAAAAACACATGTTTACGCCTGTCCAATCCCTAGAATGCATAATGTAAATGTTTTCCAAATCGAAAATAATTGCTTTATCAAAAAAGGTCTTGACAAATGATATTTCTTTGGGTATAATAAAGATGGAGATAAGCATTGACTTATCGTATGAAGGCGTTTTGCCTTTGTAAAAAGCAGTGGACCCTACTATGAGTGGGAGTTTTAAAAGCAGTGGACCCTACTGTGAGTGGGAGTTTTAAAAGCAGTGGACCCTACTGTGAGTGGGACTTTTTAAAAGCAAGGCTGCGGTATTTCTATCGCAGCCTTTTTGTTAGAATAAAAAAGGAGAAAAAATGAAAAAAGAACGATTACATCTATATCAATTAGACATGAAATATGTTCGTGATCTTGCTAAAGCCGATGATAAGGTAATGTCTGTGTCACCTCAACAGCACAAAGAGAATCGCCCATTTGTAGGAATAATAATAGTAATGGATCAACATAAGTATTGTATTCCTCTAACTTCGCCTAAGCCCAAACATAGCAAAATGAAAAATGATCTGGATTTTTCAAAAATCTTAGATTCAGATAACAAAATTATTGGAGCACTCAATCTTAATAACATGATTCCGGTTTCAAAAGAAGTAATTCGGATATTAGACATCAGACCTGACAGAAGAGATTCTCCTAAAGAACGAGCTTATAAAGAGCTGTTGAACAATCAACTTGACTGGTGTAACAATAATATAGAATCTATCACAAAAAAAGCAACTAAGCTGTATGTTCTTGTTACTCAAACGCCGGAGAAATCCCGTAATCTTACTAAACGTTGCTGTGATTTCAAAAAGCTTGAAGCTGTTCTGGAGAAGAAATTGCTCTCTCATCAAGAGCAACATGAACAGCCTTCAAAGCCATCTTCTTTTACATTTTCTAGCAAGCAGAGAAAACAAGTTCAGTCTGCTGTGCAGCAAAAAGAATCAGATAAATCTCACACTCAGGATAAAAAGAGAAAACCGTCGCTATAATCATCCGATCAAAAAACACATAATTTTTGTAAAATGAAAGAATTCAAGCATAAAAAAGCAATTTCAAAACATGACACTGATATAGCAGTATTGTTCCAATCGATATTATTAAAGCCTAGAAACGAATTACAAAAAACAGGCAGGTGCTTCCTTAATGTATGAAGCACCTGCCTGTTTACTATAATTTAATCCCTTGTTCACCATTATCTATTATTATCGAATCTGGAGAACCAATCCATTGATAGAAGAAGGACTCTGGAAAGAAATCCTTACTATTTAAGATACTATCGTATTTTCCCGATAATCCATTATCATCTAACATTTCCTTTATTATAGATATTGTATCCGAATAAATATGATTCGGTCTTAGTTTACCTACACATCTCTCTAATTCAAATTCATGCAACCTCGTTTTGTTAGGTGCGATTTTTTCATACATCCATTTTTCAAGACCTTTGGATTGCTTCATTATTTCATGAATCGCATTTGAAAAAACAATAAAGTTCCATAGCTGAGATAAATTTTGAGTTTTTCTCCTTTTTTCAAGAATTTCAATTATATAAGTAAATAGTCTAACCATTAGAATGTTATTTCGTATAACATTGATAGGAATAAATGTGCCAAGTACCGCTACTGCACCATTTTGAATCAGTAAATCAGCAATACATACGGCACCTCTTCCACGTGGACTAACATTACAAGCACTTAATATTACTACTGGAGGAAAAACAAGATTATCATTTGCCATCCAAAAATCCTTGCCTATTTCAATTCCGGCTATGTTTTGTTCTTTTTGATACCAACCATGAGCTGAGATATACATAATATCAGCATCTTTGTTTTGATTTATGAATTCAATCATTTCTTTGATAGTTGTTATTTTAGCATGATTAACAGTAAAGCAATTAGAGTGGCTTTTTAAGAAATTGTATACATACTCAGAATGCCCATATATTTCATCATTGTCATTAATACATTGTGCAAATGCAATTGTGATTTTTGATTTTAAAATTATTCTTCTATTAGGACGTAATTCAAATTCAAGCTGACGTGTTAATGGAGTTAAAGGTCTATATGTAATACTCTTATAGCAGAGCAACGGCACTTCATCATTAGGAAGAATAGCTAACCCTATTGGAAAATCAGAAAAGAAGGTAATATCTTTTGAATATTTCAAAGCAAAAATTTGATAATCATTCAAATTTTTGCTTAATATCATACCTATTTTCATGATAGTGTTCCAAATATACTTGTTATTATATTTTCGACTATCAATACAATGAGATTCTAATTCATTCAAAAGTCTAAAAGCGTCATCTTGAATAATTGGAAGATTGATATATATGCCGTTTTTTTCAATTGCCTTGTGTACACACATAATGCTTATTATTTGGTTATCTACTGATGAATAGCCATTTGTTGAAATATGATTTTTTTTAAGGACTTTAGATTGACCAGGGAATGAGGCTATAACGCTACTGCTAAATTTTTTGTTCCGTTCAGATACTTCTATGTATTGTTTTTCGGTTATTGTCGATCTATCTATATTGTTACTTATAAAGTACGACCAAGTATCAAGCATCATACTGTATTTGCAAGTCCATTCAATACAAACTTTTTCAATCTGGCAATCTGGTTTCATTAACTCTTTTATAATTATATCATGTCCACCAACCTGATTTGCATAAAATAATAAAGGTAAAGCAGGAAAAATATTATCTGATAAAAAAGAATGCTGAATTGAAAGTGTTGAACTTACTTCTCCCATTTGTTGAACAATTTGACTAAGTATATTCCAATGAGTATTGAGAAGCGAGTCTGTCAATTCACTTACCTTGCACGTTTCAAGAGTGGGCTTATATTTTTTACATGTCTTTATAGCATCAGAATCACAATTATCTGCAACAATAAAAAGCGTTGGATATGATTGAACACAACAAAAATAATGTTCTATTTTT
>ERZ1673751.1370-NODE-1370-length-15724-cov-18.642926_pt1 | contig 15724 bp, 9 predicted proteins | sample MGYA00580202_ERZ1673751 | MGnify/ENA primary metagenome ERZ1673751 (study PRJEB41218, sample SAMN15661780) | gut metagenome | host: Homo sapiens | place: Canada: London | collected 2015-08-20/2019-03-30 | study: EMG produced TPA metagenomics assembly of... | reverse complement strand
ATTAAACAGAAATAACTGTTTAATTTTCAATTAGATAGAGATTGTATGATGTTTCCCGCAGTGCATTGTCGGATTGAACGATAATCCTGCGAGTCTGGCAACATGCCGCAAGGACATGTTCATCGTCTTATAGTAGCGTTTGATCGGAAAGACCTTATTACCTTCCAGATGCAGATTTTTATAACGGTCATAGATTATTTCGGCTATAGGAAGGAGTTTAACACGGAACTGTGTACCCGTCTTTTGCCGCTTGTCGATGATCCAATGATTCCTGTTGTAGTCCGTATGGATGTCCGCATGGGTAAGTTTCACCACGTCTGCATGGCTCAGACCCGTAAAGGCGCAGAAAACGAAGACATCCCGGTTGATGCCCGTTCGGTAGTTGGGAAGTTCGACGTCCATCACGGCCTGCAGTTCCGAAGCGGACAAATAACGTCGTTCGGCGTATTTGGGCCTGACATGGAATCCTGCAAAAGGATCGACGAGAATCCACCCGTTCTTATACGCCGTATAGGTCATCAGACGCAGTTTCTTGACCCCGGCACTGATCGTTCCGGAAGCAAGACCTTTTACCGTGGAGAGGTAAACGACGAACTTTTCGATAAAATTCCGATTCAACTCTTTGAAAGGAATGTCCTTGACGTGGTATTCGTATTCGAGGAAAGCGGCAAGACGTCTGCGACGCAGACAGTAATCCTCGTAGGTGGAATAAGCGCGGTCTTTGCCCACACGCTTGCGGAACTCCGCAAGATATTCGTCGAAGGTCTGTAACAGCAGGCGGCAATCATCGCCCATACCGAGGAAGGCGTTGCGGACCTTTTCGGCCGTAACGTATGAGTCCCGGTCGCAGAGACGCTGGTACTGTTTGCCGATATTGGTCTTGATATTCTCCAGCTTCTCGTTGATGCGCTGCGATTCGAGACTTTTGCCAGAGGCTTTGTTGGCTTTGGCATCCCAGAGAGAGGAACGAACGGAGAGTTTGCAGCTGAACTGCGACATTGTACCGTTGATCGTAATACGACCCATGACGGGAACCTGACCGTGTTTTTCCGACTGCCTTTTTACGTAGAAAAGGACTTTGAAAGTGCTGCGTTGCATGATAACTTGAACTTTGTGGATGGGTTAAACGTTAAGTCAAGTTATTTGTTATGCGGAAATTCGATGCAACGAACTGAAAACGACTGCCTTAAATGCAAATCAAAGCATTTCGGGCAGGTAACGGATAAGTAACAAAACTCATCGTTAAACCTGCCCGATTTTGCAATTGTATCACTCCGAGTACATGTAGAAGAGAGAATTTAATAACTGTAAACAAAATATTTACTCTTTTCTGCACTTTCTCTTACCTACAAAACTCCGGCCTGTAAGGCCGGGGTTTTTTGTTCCAGCTCCCGGCGGGGCGGAGTTACCGGGTCGTCGGGTGTTGTTTGCGGCGAATTTAGGGGTTGAATTTCTGTTTGTCAGATGTAAACTATATTTTTTTAGTTTAAAAACTATGTAAAATAGTTGCATGTGAATTTTTTTTAGTTACCTTTGCTGTCGGACACCGGGACTTACTCTTTTTCCCGGTCTTAAAAACAACCGACGCTATGGAAAAACTGACACGCAGGGAAGAGGAACTGATGCGCTGTTTCTGGGAACACGGCCCGCTGTTCGTGCGGGAACTGGTCGCGCTGGCCGCCGAGCCTAAACCCCATTTCAATACGCTCTCGACGATGGTCCGCGCCCTCGAAGCCAAGGGCTATGTCGGTCACAAGACCTTCGGAAGCACCTATCAGTATTATCCGGTGGTGACCGAGGAGGAGTTTTCCCGCCGCACGCTTGGCGGTGTCATCAGCAAGTATTTCGAGAATTCCTATCTTGGGGCGGTTTCCGCGCTGGTCGAGGAGGAGAAGATTTCGGTCGAGGACCTTCGAGAGCTGATCGACCGCATCGAAAATCAAAACCGCCGGTAGCCATGTACGCCCTGATGATCTACAGCCTGAAGGTCGGCGCCTGTCTGGCGGTGTTTTACCTCTTTTTCAAACTGCTGCTGAGCCGCGAGACCTTCCACCGCCTGAACCGTATCGTGGTGCTGGCGGCTATGGTGCTGTCGTTTATACTGCCGTTCTGCGTCATTACGATCTACCGTGAACTGCCTGCCGCACCGGAGATGCCGGCTGCGGAGCAGTTCTTCGAGGCGCCTGCCGAACCGCAGCCCGAACCGTTTCCGTGGGATAAGGCCGCGGCCCTTGTTTTTCTGACCGGAGCGGGGGCGACGCTGCTCTGGACGTTCGGATCGGTTTTCGGCGTGATCCGCATGATCCGCCGGGGACGTCGTGAACGTCTGGCCGACGGAACGGTGCTGGTGCGTATCGGCCGCTCGGTGACGCCTTTCAGCTGGTATCGTTATATCGTATTGTCAGAGAAGGATTTGGCCGAAAACGGCGACGCGATCGTCCTGCACGAAAAGGCTCATCTGCGTTTGCGCCATTCAGTCGATCTGCTGCTCACCGATCTCGCGGGCTGCCTCCAGTGGTTCAATCCCGCGATGTGGCTGCTTCGCCGCGAACTGCGGGCCATTCACGAATACGAAGCCGACGAGGCTGTCCTCGACAGCGGCGTCGATGCGAAACATTATCAACTATTATTAATAAGGAAAGCTGCCGGCGGGAGGTGGTACTCAGTCGCCAACAACTTTAATCACAGTAAACTTAAAAACCGTATTACCATGATGTTACGTAAAAGATCGTCGCGGTGGGCCGTAGCCAGAGTGCTTTTCGTGCTGCCGCTTGCGGGACTCGCCCTCGGAGCGTTCGCCCGCACCGCCTATGTGTTTCCTGATGACAAAGGTAAAAAAGAAAATGTTACGATTCTCATTCGGAACGCAAAAATCGACCCTTCGGACGGAAAATCCGGCAATCCGCTGATTCTGGTGGACGGCCGCGAAGTGAGATCGATCGATTCGCTGTCGCCCGACCGGATCGCTTCGATTTCGGTGCTCAAGGATGCTGCGTCGGAAGCCCAGTACGGTGAAAAGGGCCGGGACGGCGTGATTATCGTCACGACGAAGGAGGGCGGTGCCGACCCGCAGATGCAGACGTTCACGTACGGCGGCAACAGCAGTTCGACTGCCGTCGTGGTGCGCGGAGCCGGGACAGAGCCTGATTCCCTTGCGGGGAGGGTGCGTACGATGACCTACAGGATCGACGGCAGGCGAGACTCGCTCGGCGGAGACATGGTCTGGAAAATAAACGGGCGGGACGTCGATGCCGGCGACTTGGAAGAGTTGTCCGGAAACGTCCGGTCGATCCGCATTATCAAGGACGCCGCCGTGCAGGGGGAAGATTCCGCTGCTGCGGAGGGGATGATGCGCATTATGACCGGACAGACGATGCAGGCTGCGGACGCCGGCCTGAAAGCAGCCGAAGCGGGGATGCAGGCCGCCCGTGCCGGGCTGGATGCGGCACGCCGGTATATGTCGGCCGAGGAGTGGAAGCAGGCGCAGAAACAGCTCGAAACGGCGCAGAAGCAGCTGGACGAAGCCCGCGCGCAGGCAAAGTCGGAAATCTCCTTCTCCGAGGCGATCGCAGTCGATATGCAGGACTCCTCCGCCGATACTGCTGACGGCGGGGCGGTCGTCGCGGGTGCGGTCGGCGGGACGGCGTCGGAAACGCCGTCTTATTGGCGCGTTACGACCGGCGAAGGCACGATGCGCGTGGATCATTCGAAAACGGAGTCCGGCAAAACGGTCTTTACGGGCCGCGTCACGCTGCACAATCCTTCGGAGATACCGGATAACTACGTGATTTTCATTAACGGCGAGCAAGCGTCCAAAGCGGACGTGCTTCGGCTTGCACCCCAGAAAATCAAGCGTATGGAGGTGTTGCGGGGCAAGGAGGCCGCCAAGGAATACGGTGCCGGCAGCGAGGGCGTAATCAAGATTACGACGCGCAGATAGCCGCAGGTAACCGCAGACAGCCGGAGGGGGACGGATTGCCGGGTTGAGACGATAAAATCCGTTGCCGTCCGGTTGTACACGACGAAAACCAACCGCCATAAGCATAAAAAGTTCGCGCCCGGAACGGTTCTGCCGTTCCGGGTTTTTTCGGCGTGCGGGCAATGCAGGCCCGAAACTTGCGGAAATCGTCCGTGACAAGTTGTCCTTGCCGGCGTAAATTCCGGTTGGCGGCAGTCTCGGCGGGTGTCGGCGCGGTGAATTTTCAGCCCGGCCGCCGTCGGTTTTGCCGGGACGACGCCTTCCCTGCGGAGAACCGTTCCGTGCAAAACCGAAAAATTTGGTTCTGCGCCCGGCTTGCGCTATCTTTGCATGGGAAACACAAAACAGAAGCTATGAAACGCCTGCTATTTTTTCTTACAGTCGTAACGCTCGTCTCGTGCGGCCGGTCGTTCGAGAAGCGTACGGCCAAATATGCCGAAGTAGGGGAGGTGAGCGACAACCGCGCGGCCGTGCTCGACATCAACGAGGGCGTAGGCCGCTGGGGCTATGTCGATGGAACGGGGCGGCTGGCGATCGAATGCCGCTATGCCGACGCCCGCCGATTTGCCGACGGACTGGCTGCGGTGCAGGTCCCCGAAGGAGCTTGGGGATATATCGACACCGTGGGACGGCTCGTGATCGCTCCGCAGTTCGTGCTTGCCGAACCGTTTGAGGACGGCATGGCGTGGGTGCAGGCCGCGGGCGAGCTTTGGGGCCGCGTTGATAAGTCGGGGAAGATGGTTATTCCCTGCCTGTATTCCGAAATCGGCGAGCCGGACGAGCGGGGCTGGATGCGCGTGCTGCGCGACGGCAAGTGGGGCTATCTGCGCGAAAACGGTGAAGTGGTCGTGCCGTGCGACTACAACCTGATCGGCGAGCCTAACGCATACGGGCTGATTCCCGTGACGAGCGGCGGCAAGCACGGCTTCTTGGACGCCGACGGTCGCGAGGTGCTTCCCTGCTTTTTCACCTACATTTCCGATTTCAAGGACGGCTATGCCCGGACGAACTACGGCGGCAGCATGGTGCTGCGCGACGAGCCTTACGGCGGGCAGTGGGGATTGATCGACACGCTGGGCCGCGAGACGATTCCCTGCCGGTACTACTACCTCGATACGCCGGGTGAAGGACTTGCGGCCTTTATGCTCGAACAGTTCGGCAATTACGGCTATGTGGACGTAAAGGGCAATGTGGCGATTACGCCCCGTTTCGCCGTGGCGCGGCCCTTTTCGGGCGGTGTCGCCGTGGTGAGCTACAACAATGTCAATTACGGACTGGTGGACCGCAACGGCAATGAAGTCAGCTCGTTCCGCTATAAACGCATCGGGGAGTTCCATGACGGTCTGGCGCCGTTCAATACCAACCTTTACGGCATGAATTTTCAGGGGATGGAGCCGCGCTGCGGGTATATCGACACCGAAGGGCGCGAAGTGCTTCCCGCCAAGTGGGACGATGCCGGCGAGTTCAGCGAGATGCGCGCCCCGGTGATGCGTTTCGGCGTAAATTCCGAGGATTTCTACGACGCCCGCTGGGGCTATATCGCCACGAACGGCCAGCTCGTCGTACCCTTCAAATACCACGAGGCATATCCTTTCAGCTGCGGTCTGGCCCGCGTTTTCGTCAAGGGGCTGGGGTACGGCTATATCAACCGCAAGGGCGAAGAGGTCGTTCCCTGCAAGTATCAGGAAGCCGAAGATTTCCACGACTTTACGGCGAAAGTGAAACAGTACGACCGGGTGATGACGATCGACGACAAGGGGCAGATCGTCGAAGGGCAATAAAAAAACGGAGGTCCGAGACCTCCGTTTTTTTGTTGGCTGTCCGGTCCGCCGACTTATTTGAATCCCACGATTTCGGGCCGTGTCGGACGGTAACGGTATTGTTCGATGCGGGTCTGGTTCGATACGCGGACATATTCGCTCTCGACCAGTCCGCGTTTGCCGAAGGCGAGTCCCAGACGTATCTGTATCGTGTTGAAAATCAGCCTTTCGTTCTTGATGCGCACGCCGAAGCCGAACGAAGTGAAGAAGTCGTTCTTGAAGATGTTGGGGGAATAGCCGATCAGTCCGAAGTCGGCGAATCCGAACAGGGCGATACGGAAGCCGAGGGGCTGATAGGGCGTGAAAAATACGGTCTCCGTGTTGAGGATCATGCGGTTGGTGCCGGTGACATGCTCCTTGAGCGCCTGCAGTCCGTTTATGCGGGTCATGCGGATTATTTCGTCGCTGCCCGTGCCGCGGTTCCAGCCCTGCGTATAGTTGAAGGCCAGAAACTGGCGGATGCGGCTGCGTTTGAACATGAACAGGTTCGAGAACCACTTCAGGTCCACGTCCACCGCACTATGGCGCCACATGCCGGTTGCGAGGTCGATATAGCTTCCCAGCGTGATACTTCCCATGACATAGCCCACCGAGCGGAATCCGCCGGTCGTATAGGTCATGCCCAGATACATTTCGTCGTTGAATTCGCCCCACGAGTATCCGCCGACCAGCTCGGCCTTGTAACCCGTCGCAAGGTACTCCCTTGTGCCGAATCCGTAGATCATGTTGGCCGAATAGAACTTCTCGCGGTAGAGACCGGCCCCGAAGAGCATGGCGTCGTAGTCGTGCAGCGCGGGGTTGTGGTTGGGGGCTACCAGCGGCCGCCGGCTGAAACGGGCGTAGCTGTAGCGTCCCGTGAAATATATGCTCGAATTGATGGAGCGGATATAGCGCGACTTGCCGCCCCATGCGTCCAGATTGCGGACCTTGATGAGCAGCGAAGTGTCGAGGTCGATCATGTAGCGCTTCGACTTGACATCGCTGTACGTAAGGCCGATTTCATAGTCCGTCGGACGTATGAACTCCTTGCGCAGCCCCATGTTCAGCTCCGAGTTGTAGAAGTCGCGTCCGGCCGAAAAATCCGCCGTGTAGAAACTTCCCAGAACGTTGGGGATTTCGTATTCGACGATGTTGCCGCCGTATGAGAAGTCTTTGCGGCTGAAGTTGGTATTGAACTTCAGGGTGTTGCCCCAGCCGAAAATGTTGGCGTCCGACAGTCCGACCATCGTGCGGCCCTCGCCGTGGATGGCGCCGTCGACGCTGATCGTCCAGCTGTCACGGGTGCATATGACCATATTGACGCGTGTCGAATCCAGCGAATCGGGCATCAGGGTGATATCGACGTCGGAGATGTAGGGGCGCGAGCGGAGCAGCTGCTTGTTGCGCACGATCAGCTGCGGGTCGATCTTGTCGCCCGGCTTGAAGAGCAGGTCGCGGCGGATGACCCGGTCGCGCGTCAGCATGTGTATCTTGTTGCCCGTGCGTTCGAGCCAGTTGCCGTCGGAGTCGAAGGGATGCTGACGCTCGATGGTGATGTCGCCCACGGTTTTTCCCGCATAGGGTTCCAGCAGGCGGCTTTCGTCCACTACGCGGCCGCTGAATGTGGTGTCCAGCACGGGCTTTACGAAAAGCATTCTGTAGAGCATGCGCGGCACGGCGCGGCGGTTAGTCTTGGACTGGATGCTGTCATATAGCCTTTGATTGCGCTCGGAGGTGGCGGTGTTCAGGCTGTCGGGCTTGAATCCGTCGGGCGAGTTTATGTTGGGCGAAGTTATTTCGGGACCGCGCATGCCGGGACCGGCCGTTCGGGCGAAACAAACGCTCACTGCCGCGAGGACGGTTAGTACGAGTATGCAGATCCGGCGATACATGTCATCAAAGATAACGTAATTTTTCGGCAAAACGTATAAAAAAGCGGCTCCCCGAAACAGGAAAAGACGGCCGTGACGGTCGTCTTTTCCTCAATATACACTCTCTGCGGATGTTATCTCCGGGCATGTCCTGCGATTTTTCCGCCTTCCGGAATCGTACCGGGGCCGTGACGCCGCGTCGGAGTCCGTCTGCGCGCCCTTCCGGTTCTACCTGCGTCCCTCCTTGGCCTCGATACACTCGGTGGCGTGGGGCACTTTCATCAGGCGCTCCTTGGGAATGAGCTTGCCCGTGGTTTTACAGATGCCGTAAGTCTTATTCTCGATACGCACGAGCGCCATTTCCAGATTGCGTATGAACTTCATCTGGTGCGCCGCCAAGCGTCCGCTCTCCTCTTTCGAGAGAGTCGCTGCGCCCTCTTCGAGGACCTTGAACGTCGGCGAGGTATCTTCCGTGTCGTTGTCTGCCGTGTGGGTGATAGTGGCGCGCAGCAGCTCGTAGTCCGCACGCGCGTTCTCCAGCTTCTTCAGGATAAGCTGCTTGAACTCTTCGAGTTCGGCGTCGCTGTATCTCGTTCTTTCGTCTGCCATAGTCGTCTTCTCCTTAATTAGGTTTTATGTAAAATTAACTATTTTTTTCGTAAATACCAAATTTTACATCTCATTATACGATTCCGTCCGGACATACCCGCGCATCGTGCTCAGCATGAAACGCTTGCCGTTCCAAATTCACCGAAAAAGGGACTCGGAGACGTTCCGGACGGGCTAAATCCGCGTTACGGCGATCCGTACCGGCTCGTCATCGACATCCGAATCGACGATCACTCCGCCCGCAGGTTGTGCCGCGGCCTTGACCTCGACGGCCAGCGTCTGCGATGCGATGTAACCGGCGTATTTGGCGACGGCGTCGGCCACGAGCTCCTTCTGCTCGATCTCGACCCGGATCTTGTCCGTCACTTCGAATCCCGAATCCTTGCGGATATTCTGGATGCGGTTTATCAACTCGCGTGCCACGCCTTCCGCGCGCAGCTCCTCCGTTACGGTGATGTCGAGCGCCACGGTCAGCTTGCCTTCCGACGCCACGAGCCAGCCCGGCATGTCCTCCGAGGTGATCTCGAAATCGGCGGGGGTTACGGCGATCTTCTCGGCGCCGAGGTCGAGGATCGTCTCCGGAGCGGCTTCGATTTCGGCGATCCGCTCCTGCGTGAACTCCGCGGTCATGGCGGCGATCTGCTTCATGTATTTGCCGTAGCGCGGTCCCAGCGTCTTGAAGTTGGGCTTGATGCGCTTGGTGATAATGCCCGCCGTGTTCTCGATCAGCTCGATCTCCTTGACATTCACCTCGTTCATGATGAGCGTCTTCACGGCGGCGATATGCTGCGCCATTGCCGGGTCGAGCACCGGAATCAGTATTTTGGTCAGCGGCTGGCGCACCTTGATCGAGACTTTGCGGCGCAGGGCCAGCACCATCGACGATACGCGCTGGGCCAGCGACATCATCTCTTCCAGATCGGCGTCGATCAGCTTCCCGTCGGCCTTCGGGAAGGTCGAGAGGTGTACCGATTCGTCCGTATGGCGGCCGCTTACGGCGTTCAGGTCGCAGAAAATGCGGTCCGAGATGAACGGTGCGAACGGCGCCGCGAGCATCGAAACGGTCTCCAGACAGGTGTAAAGCGTCTGATAGGCCGCCAGTTTGTCCTCGTTCATGCCGCCGCCCCAGAAACGCTTGCGGTTGAGGCGTACGTACCAGTTGGAGAGGTTTTCGCCCACGAACTCCTGAATGGCGCGCGCCGCAGGCGTCGGGTCGTAATCTTCGAGCGAACGCGTCACGTCCCTGACCAGCGTGTTGAGCAGCGAGATGATCCAGCGGTCGATCTCCGGACGCTTCTCCACGGGAACCTCCGGCTCCCGGCCCGTAAATCCGTCCACGTTGGCGTAGAGGGCGAAGAACGAATAGGTATTGTAGAGCGTTCCGAAGAACTTGCGGCGCACTTCGTCCACGCCGTCCCTATCGAATTTGAGGTTGTCCCACGGCTGCGAGTTGGAGATCATGTACCAGCGCGTGGCGTCGGCTCCGTAGGTGGCCAGCACCTCGAACGGATCGACGCCGTTGCCCAGGCGCTTGGACATCTTGTTGCCGTTCTTGTCGAGCACAAGACCGTTCGAAATGATGTTCTTGAAAGCCACCGAGTCGAACAGCATCGAGGCGATGGCGTGCAGCGTGAAGAACCAGCCGCGCGTCTGGTCCACGCCTTCGGCGATGAAGTCGGCCGGATAGACCGTCTTGAAATGCTCGCCGCCGTTCTCGAACGGGTAGTGCAGCTGCGCATAGGGCATGGCTCCCGAATCGAACCACACGTCGATCAAGTCGCTTTCGCGCTTCATCGGCTCGCCCTTCGACGAGACCAGCACGATGCCGTCCACATAGGGGCGGTGCAGGTCGATATTTTTGGTCGAATAGTTCTCCGCCGACATGTCGCCGACCTTGAAATTTTTGTAGGGATTCTCCTTCATGAAGCCTGCGGCGACCGACTTTTCGATTTCGCCCGTCAGCTCTTCGATCGAGCCGATGCACTTCAGCTCCGAGTAGTCCTCCGTCGCCCATACCGGCAGCGGGGTTCCCCAGAAGCGCGAACGCGAAAGGTTCCAGTCCACCAATCCTTCGAGCCACTTGCCGAAACGGCCCGTGCCGGTCGATTCGGGCTTCCAGCGGATCGTCTTGTTTAGTTCGATCATCCGCTCGCGCAGGGCCGTGGTGCGGATGAACCACGAGTCGAGCGGGTAGTAGAGCACCGGTTTGTCCGTACGCCAGCAGTGGGGGTAGGAGTGGGTGTGCTTCTCGATCTTGAAGGCCTTGTTTTCGGCTTTGAGCATCACCGCGATGTCGATGTCGAGCGTCGTCTCGGCATCGCAGGCGATATTCGGATCGTATGCGTTTTTCACATAACGGCCCGCATACTCCCTGTATTTTGCGGCGTCGACATTATTTTTCACGAATTCGGGATCGAGCTCCTCCAGCAGAAAGAATTTGCCCTGCCTGTCTACCATCGGCTGATTTTTGCCGGCCTTGTCCACCATGAACAGCGGCGCAATGCCTGCGGCGCGGCCTACGCGGTCGTCGTCGGCACCGAACGTCGGCGCGATATGCACGATGCCCGTACCGTCCGAAGTGGTCACGTAGTCGCCGACGATCACGCGGAACGCGTCGCCCATCGGCTTTACCCACGGGATGAGCTGCTCGTAGCGGATGCCTTCCAGTTCGGGACCCTGCCAGCTTTCGCCCGTAATCTCATAGGTTCCCTCCATTTTCTTGGTGAAGTATGCGGGCACGAGCTCTTTGGCGAGGATGACCGTCTGCGGACGGTCGGTATAGGGGTTGCGGCATTTGACCTTGACGTATTCGATCGCGGGACCTACGGCCAGCGCCGTGTTCGAGGGCAGGGTCCACGGCGTGGTAGTCCAAGCCAAGAAATAGAGCGGTCCCTCGACGCCGGCGAAAAGCTTCTCGCTCTTCTGGTCGCGGATGACTTCGAACTGCGCCGTGCAGGTCGTGTCCTTGACGTCGCGGTAGCAGCCGGGCTGGTTCAGCTCGTGGGTCGAGAGACCCGTTCCCGCCGCCGGCGAGTAGGGCTGGATGGTGTAGCCCTTGTAGAGCAGCCCCTTGTCGAAGAGCTGCTTGAGGAGCCACCACAGCGTCTCGATGTATTTGTTGTCGTAGGTGATGTAGGGATCGTCCATGTTGACCCAGTAGCCCATCTTGCGGGTCAGGTCCTCCCACATGCCCGTAAACTCCATGACGGCTTCGCGGCAGGTGCGGTTGTATTCTTCGATGGTGATCTTTTTGCCGATGTCCTCCTTGGTGATGCCGAGCTTCTTCTCGACGCCCAGTTCGACCGGAAGTCCGTGCGTATCCCAGCCCGCCTTGCGGTGCACGAGGTAGCCCTGCTGCGTTTTGTAGCGGCAGAAAACGTCCTTGATCGTACGGGCCATGACGTGGTGGATGCCCGGCGTGCCGTTGGCCGACGGGGGGCCTTCGTAAAATACGAACGCGGGGTGTCCTTCGCGCGTGGTGATGCTTTTATGGAATGTATCGCGGGCGTCCCACTCGCCGAGCACGTCGGCGGCCGTCTGCGCCAGATCGAGACCTTTATACTCTTTGAACTTCATGGTGTATGTGTTTTGTTTTCGTTCGGATCCTGCACCCGGAGCAAAGCCGGAACTGCCGGAAACGTCATTCGTTTTCCGACAACTCGCAAAGATATAAAAAAGATTTGAAAATCTGCAAAATTCCGCCGATTAGGCCGCCGCCGCAAAAACGGCGTGGGCTTATTCCGCGATCGGCATTTCGACCCGGAAGCAGGAACCTTCGCCGACGGCGGAATCGACGCCGATTTGTGCGCCCATCTGCTCCGCGATGCTCTTGCAGATCGAAAGTCCGAGTCCGGTGCCCTGCGTGAAGGTGTCCACCTTGTAAAACCGTTCGAAGATTTTGTCCAGCTCTTCGGCCGGAATGCCGATGCCCGTGTCGCGGACATAGAGACTCAGCCGGTCCCGTTTGCGTTCGAATCCCACCGTGACGAATCCTTTTGGTGTGAATTTCAGTGCGTTGCGGATGAAGTTGGCCAATATCTGCATCAGCCCCTGCCTGTATTGGCAGACGGTGCAGGAGGGCAGTCCCTTTTCGACGTCCAGCACGACTTCCTCCGGAGTCTGCAGGCGGAACGTTTCGACGGCTTCGCGGCAGAGCGTCCGCAGGTCGAACCGGGTCCTGACCAGATCGGCATGCCCCGATTCGATGCGCGAGAGGTCCAGTACGTCGGATATGATCTGCAGCAGCAGTCCGTTGTTGAGCGACACGATGTCGTTGTACTCTTTGCGCACTTCGGGGTCCTCCTCGGTGGTCAGCAGCTGCGAAAAGCCTACGATGGCGTTGAGCGGCGTGCGGATTTCGTGGCTCATGTTGGCGAGGAACGCCGTCTTGAGCTTGTTGGACTCCTCGGCCCGCTCCTTGGCGGCGATCAGCTCCTGCTCGGTCTGTTTGAGCGCCGTGATGTCGTAATTGATTCCCAGCATGTCGATCACCTGCTCCTGCGGCCGGTAGTCGCGGCAGATGAGGTGGATTTTGATCCATGTCGTCCGGCCGTCGTCGTGCAGGACGCGGCAGGAGACCGATGCCGACTGTATCTCCCCGGACTCGAACTGCGCCAGCCGGTTCAGCAGCACCGTGCGGTCGTCGGGGTGGATATGACGGTATTTGCCGATGACGTCGCCGATGGCGGCCGTGTCGGCTTCGCCGTAGTTGCGCAGCCAGACGCTCTGCGCATAACCCTCTTTGTTGCAGAGGTTGTAGTTGATGTATCCCACCTGCGCGTATTCGGAGATAAGGCGGAACAGCGCTTCGAATTCCGTGAGCCGGTCCTGCGTCTGGCGGAGTTCCGTGTTGTCGATGTTGATGAGCAGGTAGTGGGTGATTTCGCCCGTGTCGTTGTAGAGACACCGGATGCGGGCCGTCCAGTCGATGTAGCCGCTCCGGCTGGTGTCGTAATAGCTTCGGGCTTTCGAAAAATCGTAGCGTGTGGTGAAGTCCGTACCCCGGCCTTCGCGGATGCAGTCCTTGATCTCGGCCGAGAAGTTGGGGTTGTCGAAAATGCTGAGTCCCCGGATGCCTGCCGGATCGGTTACGCCGAACATTTCCAGATCGCGGGCGTTGATGTCCACCAGATGCCCTGTGCGGTCGTATATCTCGATGCCGATCGGGGCGTTCTGAATGACGTTGCGCAGCAGTTTCTCCTTTTCGTCGAGCGCCTGATGCGCCGTGACGACGTCCGTGATGTCGAGGATCAGGATCACGATCTCCGTCGCGTCGTTGGGGGTGTTGTAGAGGAAGCTGCGGCAGTAGCGGCCGGTTTTGGAGGCATGCCACTGGTCCATCTTGTAATCCCCCAGCCTGATGGCCGCCAGCTCGTCGATGTGCCGGTCTACGGGGATGTCTATTTCGCGGGCGGTCTTGTCGAGGTAATCAGCGGCGTCTACGCCCAGAATCTGCTGCGCCGTCTGGTTGACCGAGAGGAAAAGGTAGTCGGTCGCCTGGCCGTCGTCGTCGTAGAGCAGCCGGATGCGGAAGTAGCCGATCGGCAGGTGGTCGAGCAGCTCGTCCATGTGTTTGTTCTCCTTCAGCACCGCGTAATAGTTGCTTTCGAGCGTGAGGACGTCCGCCTCTTTCCGGCCGGCGACCGGAACGCGCTGGAGGTAGCCGAAGAGTTTGATGCCCTGCTGCGGGTCCGATTGTTTGCGGACGAGCTGCGTATGGATCCATATTTCGCCTTCCGGCAGTACGACGGGGAACGTTTCGTCGAAATGGTTTCCGACCTTGAGCGACAGGAATTCGTTGTGTATCCGTGTCCGGTAATCTTCGCGCGTCAGCGGCATCAGTTCCCCGACTGCGGCCCGGTTGCTGCCGAGTCCCAGCAGATCGACGATGTAGTCGGAGAAGAACAGTTCGCCCGTGCGGAAATCCGCCTTCCACCACCCCATTTGGGCCGCGTCGAGCAGCTGCATCAACGATTGAAGATCGGGAGCGCCGGAGGTAAACATAACGGAGTCGCAGTTAAGTGTATGAAAGCGTGCGGGTGACGCGGGCCGGATTGCCGACGGCAACCGAATCCGCGGGAATGTCGCGCGTAACTACCGAACCCGCTCCAATTATCGCGCCGTTGCCGATCCGGACGCCCGGACAGACGATGACGCCGCCGCCCAGCCAGCAGTTGTCGCCGATGGTGATCGGTTTGCCGGCTTCGCGGCCTGTCGCACGCAGGTCGGGGTCCAGCGGATGGTGCGGGGTGAGCAGCTGTACCTTGGGCCCTATCAGCGTATTGCGCCCGATACGGATCGGAGCCAGATCGAGGAAGACGCAGTCGAAATTGACGAAAGAGCCTTCGCCGATATGGATGTTGTAGCCGTAATCGCAGTAAAAGGGCGCGCGGATGAATCCGGCTGCATTGGGACAGAGCTCGCGCAGAGCGGCGCGGTATGCTGCGTCGTGGCCGGGACATTCGGCGTTGAGCCGGTGCATCAGCAGCGTGGCGCGGTCGCGGTCGGCCGTCAGCTCCTCGTCGCGCGGGTCGAACCATTCGCCCGCCAGCATCTTCTCTTTCTCGCTTTTCATACGAGCGGGATATTTTATTCGAACGACTGCAGTTCGATCAGTTTGGCGTAGATTCCTCCGCGGGCCATCAGTTCGGCGTGCGTGCCCTGTTCGGCGATGCGTCCGTGATCGACGACGATGATCTTGTCGGCGTTGTGGATCGTGCTCAGACGGTGTGCGATGACTACCGAAGTACGGCCCTCCAGCAACTTGTTGAGGGCGTCCTGCACGAGTTTTTCGCTCTCGGTGTCGAGGGCCGAAGTCGCCTCGTCGAGAATCAGGATGTCGGGGTTTTTCAATACGGCGCGGGCGATGGAGAGACGCTGCCGCTGGCCGCCCGAAAGTTTCACGCCGCGGTCGCCGATATTGGTCCGATAGCCTTCGGGCGCTTCGGTGATGAAGCAGTCGGCATTGGCGATTCGGGCCGCTTCGACGATCTCCTCGTGCGAAGCTCCGGCCTTGCCCATGGCGATGTTGCCTTCGATGGTGTCGTTGAAAAGCACGGTGTCCTGCGATACGACGCTCATGTGTGCGCGCAGGCTCTCCTGCGTGTAGTCGCGGATCGAAACGCCGTCGATGAGGATGTCGCCCGCCGTAACGTCGTAGAAACGCGGAACAAGCTCGCTGAGCGTCGATTTGCCGCCTCCCGACGGTCCCACGAGCGCCACGGTCTCCCCGCGTTTGATGTCGAACGAAATGCCGTCGATCACCTCGCGGCTGCCGTCGTAGGAGAAGTGTATGTCGCGGAATTCGATCTTGTCTTTCAGGCCGTTCAGCTCCAGCGCGCCGGGCTTGTCCTGAATTTCGCTCTGGGCGTCGATGATCGAGAAGATGCGCTCTCCGGCCGCGATGCCCTGATTGATGTTGGCGAACTGGTCGATGAAGGTGCGCACGGGGCGCGTGATCTGCGAGA
>ERZ1673751.1353-NODE-1353-length-15904-cov-23.993059_pt1 | contig 15904 bp, 17 predicted proteins | sample MGYA00580202_ERZ1673751 | MGnify/ENA primary metagenome ERZ1673751 (study PRJEB41218, sample SAMN15661780) | gut metagenome | host: Homo sapiens | place: Canada: London | collected 2015-08-20/2019-03-30 | study: EMG produced TPA metagenomics assembly of... | reverse complement strand
CTTCTACGGCGTTCCAGAGCGTTGCCCGGTCTGCATATCCGGGCGGCGCATGGGATGGCAGCATGATCTCGGCGTGGACAAGTTCTTTCTTCTTGTTGTAGAATTTTGTTTTCTGGTCGTACTCGCTGAACAGCCGTTCGCCGCTCTGGTAAGCGGCCCCGGCAACAGCGGACTGCCCTTGGCTGCGCTTGACGATGGTAATTTTGAAATGCGGACACGGAATAGGCATCACCCCCAAACAAAAAGACCGCCCAGCAAGATTGCTCTTGATGAACGGTCTGGAATCGTATTCGGTTTTGCTCGCCGCCTTGGACCGGAGTGCTATGCGCTTCGGTCTTAGGCGGGAGCCGCAAAAGGATAGCTGCAAAGCAGCGCAAGGAAAATGCAGTTTTCCTTGGGATGGAATCGGGCTGGCGCACAAACGCCAGCTTCGATTTCATCGAGCCGTCTGCAAGACCGCAATTTCACCGGAACGGTGTATAATTGCGCCCTTTATTCTAAAGGGTTTTGGACGTTGCTGCGTTCGTGAACATCATGCACCATCTTTGCAAGAGCCAGTACGACTTCCGGTTGACGGAACGAGATTTTCAGCAGTTCCATCACCTGATCATCGGTCAGCTCTCCCGGACAGACCAGAAAGCTTTCCAGCATTCCGGCACGGGTGCAAAGACGATGCACACGCTCTCTCCGATTCAGCTCTGACATCTGGCGTTCAAGGATTTTCTCCCGGTGCTGACAAGCGCGCAGCTTTTGCTCTGCTTTGGCTTTTTCGCTGCGGAGATAGGCAAGGTCGGTTTTGGGTTGGGTCATGGCATCACGCTCCTTTGCAAAATAAAAAGCAGCGAAGCTTACAGAAGCTACACTGCTTTGGGGTATGTAGTACTAAATCGGATAGTCCTCATCAATAATACTGAACTCATCCATCAATGAATCAACAGGTCGAGGACTATCTTCTTTGAACACAGACATGAGATCGCAAATTTTCTGATGCAGTTCATCAAATGTTATAATAGTCAAGTTATTGAAACTGCTCCGATAAAGCTCAAATGCTTTCTGCTGTTTAGCATTTAATGTACTGATTTTTCCGATAACAACAACACATTTCGGTGAGAAAGCCCGAACTGTGTCAGCCTCTTCCAAATCTCTGGTTAACGTACTGAAATTCTTTTGTAGTTCATCGCGATAGTTAAGGACTTGATTGACTGCGCCACTCATATCAAGACTCATGCTGTATGTTTCACGATACGGTTTTCCAACAATCTCGGTACATGGTGTTTTTATCTCAATCAATGCAACATTTTGTGTCATTTTATTTCTGTATATAAAATCGCACACATTACCGCCTTTGTTGTCAAGTGACTTTCCACCGACAAAAGCCTTTTGTGCATATATTGTACATGGACAAGAAAAAATCTGCGCTAACACCCACTGATTTTCGTTGAAAACCTTTTGCTGCCAAAATTCTTCCTTTCCGTTATCAAGATTTTCTCGCATAAGGGCTTCCACACGCTTCAGCCCCTCTAAACTGGCGGATGTTGTTAAAGCCTGCAAATTTTCATTTGCAAGACTCGATAAACTATTTTTCAATGATTCATGGGAACTAGTTTGGGTTATCAGCTGGAGAAGGATTTTAATCAGTTCAAAATTTTGAGGTTCTCCAATCATTCTTGCTGCAGAAGGATCGTTTTGAATAACTTCAAGAAAGCTGGAAAATGAACTGTCTATTTGTGCGAATCTTGCAGAACCAAAAGGAATACCATTCATGCAGCCGGACAAATCATATAACTTTTTTAATCCCATAAAAAGATTATATGTTTCCTCTGAATGCAGTTCTATTTCTACCCAATCTCCATTTTTTGCCGATCCTCGCGTGACTTTTTCACAAGGAGCAACACTATCGGTAGGAAAGTACTTCTCATTTTTTGACTTTCGTTCAAGGAGCAGCTTTCCTCGAACAGATTGTTCTGGATTGTTTTGATTATCCACAAGCATTGGCATAAATCGAAAACGAAATCGTTCTGTACTGCTTAGAACAACCGGGGTAGCATCAGCTGTCATTGCAGATCTTGATACAACATCAATACACGATTCTTTCATTAAAAACGTCTCCACTATTATAGCCAGATGAGATTTCCGCAATCCGATTTCTTCTAGCAATTTCTCTAAAAAAAGTTGCTCTTTGTCGATCTCAGAGAATCCACTTGTAGTACCTTATGTCAAATTCTAGGAACTAAAGTCCTGAAATCAATCGAATTTGATGTAATATCCCACTTGGCAACTTGCATCTTTTTGATTTTTCTGCCATCGCCAAAATCAAGAAGGTCTGTTCGTGACAGGTTATTCAAAATTTTATTTAGACTACCGATACCGGCAGACGAAAGCAAAAATGCTTCAGCAGGATCACATAGCTTACAATATGCCCAAAGCTGTCCTAAATCGTGCAAGTTCAACTGCGTCTTTTTGGCCTCAATAAAAGCAATTGCAGATTTGCCGCCTTTTACTATGATGCCAAGAACATCAATTTGGATATCCAATCCAACCGTTTGAGGATAGTGGTCAATCATACCATAGTCTTCAAGAATAACATCAAGCGTTCTGGCGTGAGAATCAACGGTAACTATATGTGCACCCTTATACTTGTCTTCAAGATATTTCTGAAGCCAAATTCTCATAGGTTCATACAGTTCAATTTCCTTTTTTACATTACTCGCCATAGCCAAGTACCTTTGCCAAGTCTGTCCACGAATCAAAGTGCTGTCCACGAATTTCTTCCGGTAAATATGGATCATTTTCACCGGGATGATGAGGTTTAACACTTCTCCTGATAGGCTTCTCCCAATAGAATTTATGCGTTTTGGCTGGATCGATAAACTCTAACAGCTCCTCACTGTACTTCTCCAGTGCTTCTTGCTTGTGCTGGATATTAAATCCTACCGCTAAAAATTCGTTAGCAAAAATCTTGACTTGATGCTCTTTTTTTCAGAAGTTTGGTTTTCCTTCATTATACTTAACAAGTTTTCCGTCTCGGAAGTTCGGATGGCCAAAATCAATTGTTTGAACCGGGACATCGATTGCCTTCAGCATGTTGGCAATATCAATCACCATGTACCAGTTTCCGGGAATTTCAATATAAACACGGTGTGCTCCTTCTTGGCCAAATGCAATATTGCTCTTGCGAATATATCCCGTAACGTCCGCAATTCCTTTCAAAAGAGCTTTCTTTTCATCTGCCGTAATACCAAATAATTCCGGATTCATTCGCATAGTAGAATGATGCGTTCCATTTCCAATTAAGCGCATAAGCTCGCGCATCACATATTCATCATTCGACTTTGTAAAGGACATTTTGGTAGAATGTTTCGACTGCGTAACGGTCAAATCGTGTCCAATTAACGGTTCAATAATCGAGCGAATATCAACCGTACTTGCTTTTACATAAACGGAAACGTCTTTCAAGTCATCTGTATACAGATTTTTGTAAGGGATATCTATGGTGATGGTTGTTTCTCTAGTACCTCGTTGAATTTCACCATTTCCGAGAATCATACCAGTCAAATAGGCCATTTCAACATTCATGGTTATGTACACGCTCCCTTTTATTATAAGGCATATCCTTTTTCAAACTCTTCCAAATATCCATTGTCTTCCGCAATTTTTCGGATTGTTGCAACATCTTGATGCCTGCCAAAATGGAATCCATAGAACTGGACGAGATCGACAACAAAACGAGATTTATTGATTCGTCCAACACAACCACCGTTTCCTGCTCTTATACTGTCATTCAAAACAGCAGGGCAGTTGTCTAAACTAGCAAAATTGATTCTAAACTGTGCTCCAAGTTTATTGGGTAAGCCACTAGGGGTATCGCCAAGTTCAATTGGTCTATACACTTGTCCCGGAAATAAATTTTCAAATACCTTATCGCGCCCGTCTTTTGGAATCTCCGCCTCAAACGAACTAACTCTTCCAGGACGAGCCATATAACCAACAACTTCAAACCATTGTTCACAGGACATTGAAATACTTTCGGCTCGCGGACCAACCAAGCAACTAGATGTGGTTGGCATATACGGTTTACGATCAAATGCGTAATTACTCATAAAAGTCACTTCCCTAATATTTCATAAATTCTGTCTGCAAGAGCTTTTGCTAACAGAGGGGGAACAGCATTTCCAATCTGCTGTCGGATATATAGCTTTTGACCAAGAAAGACAAATTTATCATCAAAGGATTGAAGTCGGGCAGCCTCTCTAGGTGTTATTGCACGATTTAAGAATGGATGATTATTCGTTCCGTTTGAAGACGCATCGAAACGAGTATCGATTGTTGGTGATACATCATCCCATTTCAATCGGCCCCATGTCCCAGAAAATTGCTGCTTACCCACCATATCCTGCGGTAAAAATTCCTTTCCACATTCAGGTGGAATCATTGACAGCTTTTTTATAGCAATCTCGGCATGGTTAGACGCCTTATGATTATAAAGCATTTTACTGCCGCTTCTCATTTGACGCTGGTAAAGGCTTGTGGTCTCCGTGATATAGGGTTGTTCAAATTCTCCCTCACCAGAATTCAAATAAGCCAGATCATAAATCGCATCTCTGACTGTAACCTTTACACTGTCTGTCGGGATTGGCAAGGTAATTTTTTTATGCTTCGAGCAAATAAAAATTGCACGCTGCCTAGCTTGTGGAACGCCAAAATCGGATGCATTCAAAACACCATAGTCCACCTGATAGCCCATATTAGTGACTTTTTCCACAATCTGATCTTTGAACCATCCTGCAGAAGTCGAAAGTAACGCTTTTACGTTTTCTATTACAAAAACTTCAGGAGAGACAGCCGCCACAATATTCAAGTATTCGTTGAATAAAAAATTTCGAGGATCATTAAGGCCAAGCTTCTTACCTTTAAGAGAAAAACCCTGACAAGGCGGACCGCCAATAATCATGTTGATTTTTTTCTCTCGGCTCATTTTGATTATCTTCTTTTTAATTGCGCTATCCGTAATGTCTCCATGGACAATTTCTGTATCCGGCATATTGTGCTTGAAAGTTGCAAGTGCGTGTTCATTAAAATCCAGCGCAATCACTGTTTTAAAATGCGTGTTTTTTTCCATTCCATATGAAAAGCCACCTGCACCGCTAAACAAATCCAAAACCCTAAACTCTTGAATGTTATCTTTCTGAATCATTCTATTTCGAATCAAAATCCTTTTGAATAGTTCCTTTCCATTGATTGTAGGCTTAAACAGATCATATTCATTATCTGAACCGTGATTTGCTTCACCTAAAATCTCAAACTGGTCGCTATTATATTTATCAATAATTGTAATCGGAACACCCATAATTCCTGCATAGTCGTAGGGAATATCTGTTACCTTACGGACATTTATTGCATCGTATGTATCATAGTGAGGGTACTCTTTGGGATCGTACTTTTTGGTAAGGACAAGCTGTTCATGGCGTCTTTCAATATCGAGATTGGTTAGCCACATTGCATTTCCGAGACTTCTCCATTTTTGTCCACTCTCATCCACCCAGTATCTCGTGCTTCGTGGCTCAGAAGACTGAGGTACTCGGAATTTCATATCGCCAAACTGGTAGCCCGTCCATGCTTGGTTGTTTTGAATCAATGGAAAAATCTCTTTATAAGTTAACGCATTTTGATTTCCAATTAGCAAATAGCTTTTTTGGTACTTAACTAGCAAGGCGACTAGTTCTTTAAACAGAGAAAAAGGCGGGTTTGTAACCACAATGTCTGCTTGCTTTAAATATTCAACGCACTCAGAGCTTCTAAAATCTCCATCACCGCATAACATCCGAACGCTTTTTGTCTTTCGCAAAAAATTCTCAATATCATCATCGGTAAAAACGATAGCTTTACTAGGAATTTTTTTCAAATCCAAAACACGGCCATGCGTTTCTGCTGTAAAAATTTGGTTGCAATCAAACAGGCTTGTTTGTGTCAAGCTGCCCTCGGAAGCTACATAAGAAGTGCAAATCAAACGTTTCAGCCCAAGCTTGTTAAAGTTGCGTACAAAATAACGGCAAAAATTCGACTTAAATGGATCATCGCAATTGCAGAGAACGACCTTTCCTCGAAAATGTTTCAAGTAATGTTGAAGTTCCTTTTCAATAGCTTCATACGTGGTGTAGAATTCATCATCTTTTATATTTTTTGCTGTCTGAAGGTTACTATTATTATTTCCCATAACACACTCTCCTGCATATGTTGGCTGAGTAAATCAACAATAATCTACAATGTCATCAATCTTACAGTCGAGTACGCAGCATATTTTCACCAAGGTATCCAATCGAACATCCTCGTTTTTTCCCATACGAGCCATTGCGTTCGTACTAATCTTCGAACGCTTGACAAGTTCGGATTTGCTCATGTTTTTGTCTATCAGCATTTTCCAAAGCTTATTATAATTGAGTGCCATGTGCATTCTCCCGTTATCTGGACAACTTGATTTCTGGAATCAACTATATCACACTATTGTCGGAAGTTCAATTGAATATTGAATTTTTCAAGCAAAATCTTTTATGTACCATGCCGGATATGTCTTTTCTTTCCGGCATGAATCAGTTATTAAATATCAAGCGTAACACGAACCGCTTTATTGAGACGATATATGTTCTCTCGTTTTTCGCCCTTTGCCTTTTGGCAGTACATCTCCGGATGCTGCGCAGCAAGAGCGGCAAGCTGTTTCTGCAAGTCAGGATTCAGCGTAAACACGCTGCTTGTTCCGTCCTCGCTGGCGTAAATCATGGTTTCCAGCTTAAACATTGTCATCGGGGTCGACAAAATCTTCCTTCCTCCATTCCTTATTCTCCTCGATGTCCTGCATCAGGAGCCGCATATTGGTGTAGCACTCCATCTCGGCACGGACGAAATAGAACATCTGGTCATACCAGTCTGCCAGCGTTTCGTCCTCCAGCTTCCGGCAGAAGTCATACACCAGCTTGTTCTGATTGGGGTCAACCGTCAGCCCGGCAATCTCGTACAGCCGCTTGCGGGTCAGTTCCAGATCGGCGCAGCCATAGGTGTAGAGCAGCTTCTTTTCTTCAAACGTCAATTTCATAGGCTTGTACCTCCGTATTAAAAAAGGGTCTGCCATGTGCAGACCCGATGTAACAAAAAGACCGCCGTGCATTGTGCAGGACGGTCTTGAACTCAGGATTGGAGAAAATCCCGGAGTTCCTCAGCGAAAAAGGAGATTTTTGCGATAGCAGCTATCGCTATGTAAGGCAGGACGAAAACCACAAATGCGGTAATCAGCATTTTCAGGACTTCGCCGCCGTCTGCCAGCTTCATGACCCAGCTTGCCAGAGCCACGAAAAAGAACAGCCCCGCCAGCAGATTCGTCAGGATCGTGGAGAAGGTCGTGAGGAAGATGCCCACCCACTGCGCCAGAATCAGCAGCAGAAGTAGCGGAAAAAGGGCAAGTTTCAGCATCGGTTTCAGCACAGTCATCGTGGGCACCCCCTTATACAAAAATCAGCTCGGTCTTGATGATCTCCTCGGCACGGTTGCGGATGCTGTTCATCCTGCGCACCCATTCCAGTTGATCGGCAGCTTTCAGGGCTTCGGTCACGCCCTCGGCTTCCTGCATCTGCCAGACGGTCAATGCAAGCTGTTCCTCGGCTTGCTTGTCCAGCTTGGCAAGATAGCCGCCCAACTCACCGGACAGGAGCAGTTGATTATACCGGATGGGATGCTGCTCCTTCAGATACATTTTATGTAAGCGGCCCCACCGCCCGGTGGGGTGCTGCTCTGCCGGGGCTGCTGCGGTCAGATTCGGCAGATAGTGGTCATTGACAAGGGTGTAGTCCAGACCGTTGTTGCTGTCATGGAGCGTGTTCTTTAAGGTAGTCATGCTGCATTATCCTCCTTTGGTTTCGGCGTTGGGACTGCTTCTGGGTCAGGTTTTGGATTTCCTTTTTTCTTGTGATAGAATTCCAAGGTTTTCCTGTTGTGGTTAATTCTCCTGCACTCCTCGGAACAAAATTCCTGCTGGCTGTGTGTAGGCCAGTAGGAATGCCCACATACGGCACAGGCACGTTGCCTGTAGTAGTGAGTTCCTCTCTCGGCTTCTCTATCCGCTTTCTTTTGCTCCTGTCTTGCCTGATTCCAGCATTCCCTTGAGCAGAAAAGCTGTCGGTTGCTCGTAGGTGTAAACATCTTCCCACAGTGCGGACACGTTTTGGTTTTAATGATCTCGCCACCGTTTTCAGCGATTTTCTTTGCCTTTCGCTTTTCTCGGTAGGCTTTTTCACGTTTGCGCTGTTTTTCCATGCGCTGCCGTTCTTCCTGCTCCTTCTGCGCTTTCAGTTCGGCAAGTTCTTCCTCGGTATAAGCAATATCGACTTGGCCGACATAGTTGAAATAAATGTCAACCTTTTGTGTGCGGGCATTGCCTGCACCCTCGGCTTCATAAACAACGATTTTATCGACAAGTTCGTTAAACATTGAATCGGAGATTTCTGTTGGATTTTTGCACTTACGAATCAGCGAAATGAAATGTTGAATATCAGCGGAACTTGATTTATCTTCGGCAATTTCGGATTTCATCGTTTCCATCTGCGATTCCAATTCTGCCTGCTCGCTATCATACTGTGCCATCAGCTGCTTGTACTGTCGTTCGGGCAACAGTCCAGACATAAGATTTTCGTACAGACTACGAATAAGGGCAGAAAGCTCATCATAGCGTTTTTGACAACGTTTCAATTCCGATTGGTTCTGCTTCGGCTTTTCTTCACGTTTCTCTTTCCAAAGTGATTGCAGTTCCAAAGCGAAGGTTTCTTCATCTTTTAGAACAAATCTCGAAAAGCGTTTGACCGATGCCACTATCAGGGCTTCAACATTATCGGCACTGATTGAATGGGCAGTACAGCCATTCACCCGACTTGCATATCCACCACAACGATAAGAATATTGAGTAGACCCATCCTTTTTACTGTAGTGTGTTTGCAAGGTCAATCTTCTACCGCAGTCGGCACAATACAGATACCCGCTTAAACGGTTGGTGTGCGTTCCCCAAGCAGAAGCACGATTCACTCGGCATCTGCGTTTCTGAACACTATCCCAAAGTTCTTGCGATATAATCGGTTCATGCGTGTTCTGGAAAACGTACTGTTCATTGACAACTTCGTTATCCCATGACTGCCCGTGCGCACTGGTGTCGATGCGCACATCCGTTTCACCCACATAGCCAACTTTCCCCTCAATAGTTCGAGTGGGGAGTTCGACCACAACATTGTCACCGACCTTGTAATCGGGCAGGGGGGATTCCATCATATCCTGCTCCTCGTACAACTCCCGGACAAGCGCCAGCGGTTCCTCCCGGAAAACTGGCATCCGCATTTCTGCCAGTGCCACATCCTGCAGGGTCACGCTACCCCTATCATAGTTTACCGTATCCACTCGGAAGGCTCGTCCCTCCATGTGGATGGTGGCACCCAGCGGCAGATAATCCTCCCGGCGCAGATACTTGGTCTGGTGGTGGGTGCCGTCCTCGTTCAGCCCGGCAAGGTAGACGTTCTCGCCGCGCTGCCATAGTTGTTTGGCACGGTACACCCACTGGTTACTGGGAAAGCCGGTGACCGGGACGGTGCCCAGTGCTGTTTCTTTTTCCAGAAGTTTGCCGCCCAGAAGTTCGCAAACCTTCCGGGCATCCTCACCGTAGAACTCATAGTATCCGTTCTGCTCAAAGCCTACCAGCGCATCCGGGTACTGTTCCTTCAGAGCGTTGTACTCGGCGGCGGCATCCAGCGGCAGCAGTGCCGGGCGTTCCTCTGCCTTGCTGTGATAGTGCTCCAGTTCCTCGTCTGTGACGCTGACCAGTTCCGAAAAATCCAGAGCCTCCAACTCGGTCTCGGTCAGGTTCTCCAGACTTTCGTACTGGCGTTCGTCTATCAGCACCTCGCCCAGATACCGCTCCACCCGGTATCCCACCAAATCCACATTAACTTGAATCGGAATCTCCTCGTCTGTGGCGTTGGTGTAGGCGATGCCGATCTTGGACAAATTGGAGAAGTCCGGTTCAGAATCATATTCCTCCAGACAGAAATCCCGGATCAGGTTTTTGGCATGGGTCAGGGTGGCATCTGGCTCTGCGCTGACGGGCGGCGTGTAATGCTCCTTTTCCTTGTCCGTCAGGTAGCGGTCAGACTGGATCATCAGGTCGATATACTTTTCCACCTGTGCCCATTTCAGGGTGATTTTCTGGTGCTCAGGGTAACGGTCAAATTCCATTCCTCTCCAGTCGTGGTTCACGAAGCCTCGACTGCCGTCCAGAAAATCGTGGGAGTGCCCACCGATGCCGTACTCTTTCGCCAATGCTTTAGCGCGGAGTTTGCGGTCGGGCTGTGTCTGGTACAGTTCGATGATCCGCTGCTTACCGCCTGCAAACCCTGAACCGTGCTTACGCAATTCGTTTTCGATTTCAGCCTGCGACAAAACAAAAGCGGAGGGCAATTTTTCGCTCTCCGCTTGGTCGATTTTTCCAATTTGTTCAGCTTCGGTAGGGATGTGGGCATCGAAGAAACTTAGCTGTAGATCAGCTCCGTCAGCACCAGTTCCTCGGCTTGCGCTTTCAGGCTGTTCATGTGCTGCACCCACGCCATCTGCCGGCTCTCCTTGTCCGGGGCCGGGTTCTGTTTCAGAAGCTGCTCCATGGTCTGCTGCATCTGGCTCTCTGCCGTCTGCTCCACCTCCATCAGGTGCGGGTACAGGCTCCCGTTCAGGAGCATCGTGTTGTACAGTACCGGGCGATGGTTCATCAGGTACGTCCGGCGCAGCCTGCCGTACTTGCCCAGCGGCTTCCGGGGCTGGTTCAGGGTCAGGTTCGGGAGTTGGTAGTCCCCGACGGTCGAGTAGGTCACGTTCCTGCTGTTCGTATTCATATTGGCTCCTTTCTATATTGCGGCGGCGAATGGTGGTTTTTACGGTGCGCTCAATGTTCCGCAGCACCTCCCGGCTCATGTCGCTGACGGCTGCGCCGAGGGCGTAAACACTGTCTGGGGTGGAAAACTCGTGGATGGCTCGGAAGTCGTCCTTGTCGAACCACCCGGCAGGCTCAAATCCGCAGCGTTCCAGCAGCGTGTAGGTGACGCTGATTGCAGCAGCGCTTTTGAACTGCATCTCCACCCCGGCTTCATCATAATCCATCAGCAGTGAACCGTCAACGATGGCACGGATGTCCTCGCCGTTGTTGTCCCAGTAATCCGCCACCAGTTTCCCGGCAACATCGGCAAGCTGCTGGCTGACACGCTCCCCGCTGATGCCGTAGGTCTTGCTCAACATTTCCGAAACCGGCTGTTTCAGGTCGTCGTTAAACTGCCACACCTCCGGGTCACGGGAATTGCGGCGCACCCCGGTGTCGCTTACGTCAAAGACGTAGTGCAGCCGGGGGAATCCGCTGGATTCATCCAGCAAGGCGATGCCCTTAGAGCCACGCCTGACATAGCGGTTCATCCGGTTGCGCCAAATGTCAAATTCGGCGCAGGCGGTGGCATCGGGTCGCTGAGCGTAGATCATCAACTGGTCCGGGAAACTGTACTTGTACAGCCGGGATGCTGTGGTCAGGTAGTCCGTCCAGCTTTCCCAGTACCGGGTCAGACCATTCGCCGTGCGCTGGGCAAGGGCGAGATATTCTTCGGTTTTGCTTGGCATAGCGTTCCTCCCTTCTTTTTTTGAGCATAAAAAGAGCGGGCAACCGTTTTGTGGTCGCCCGCTGGAAAGTGTATTGAGATAAGATTATTTGCTATTGTCTTTTATGTACTTCATAACGCAGCACCCCATCACGATGACAGGAAGCACTGTTCGTAAACCGAGGTCGCCGACCCGCACATTTGCATCAATCACAAGTCCTGCAAACCATGCCGCTAAAGTGAAAACAGTTGCCCAACCGTAGCTCATTGAAATCACCTCGTAAAGTTATCTCAGTGCTCTGCCGCCAATTTCTCGGCCATCTCCAGCAGACGGTCAAAGGTCTGCTTTTCTTCCGGTTGTTCAATCAGCTTTGCAAGGAGCGCACGGAACACATCGGTGCTGTCGTGCCCCAACGCAACTGCAACTTTGTCGATGCAGTCGTGCAGTTTCTTGACAGCATCATCGGAGGGCTTGGATTTCGCAAGCAGATCGGACAGGTAGCTGATGAAGGGATAGGTGGAATCATCGTTGATGATCTCGTTAGTTTCCTCGATGATCTTCTGGTTATCTTCGGGGGTCATATCGCCCTTTTCTTCCCATATATCACGAGAAGAAGTGCGGCCTTTCAGAAAAGTGGCAAAGAGCAGGCGGTCAAGGGGAGAGCGTTTTGTGGTGTCCATTGGCAAGCCTCACTTTCTATTTTTGTCCATACAATAAAACTGGTTTTAGTATAGCATGAATGGAAGGATTCTATCAAGCCCCCTTTCATGCGGGTTGCGAAATTTTTCCAGAACAAAAGAGCCTATGTACGCCGCCCGTAGGCGGCAAAAATCAGTCCGGTGGAAATTCCAGTTCGGCAAACTCCGCATCAGTCAGCAGTTTCAGCTTTTCGATAACACCCTCCGACAGTTCCCGCAGGGCGGTTTCATCGGGCATCAGGTAGCACTGCATGAGCCGCAGTTCGTGGACAAGCCCCATCCGGGTGCCGGTGTTGTAGAGCATCATCAGCATCAGTTCCTCATGGTTAAAGTTCATGTTCAGCCCTCACTTTCCGGCATACCGTGGGATTGCACTCCGGGGCATCGCACTTTTCCTTTAGATTCATCAGCACCGAAGGGCGTTCCGGCTGCTTGTCCAGAAACCCCGGCAGTTCCTTGAAGCCGATGCTGTCCACATAATGCACAGATATCTCGCCATTGCGTTTGAGTGCAATCACATCGCTGACGGACAGGCTGTGCCCCTCAAAATCCTGCGGACGGGAGAGGTTGAACATCTGAAACAGCTCTTCCAAAACCTCGTCGCTCGGCACATCCTGCCACATGGCGGGCAGATCAGCATAGTAGGTGACCTCGTAATGCTCCGGGTCGGGCGTTTTGCCTCGACGATTCAACTCCCGCATAGAAGCAAATCTTTCATCGAGGATTTTTTCGTCATGCCGCAGCTGCATCACCATATAAACATCGCACCCTGCGTTCAGAAATTTCTGCGGGATGTCCGCCATGGGTTCGCCGTCAAAATTCTGGTTCCATTTTTGCTGCATCGTCCACCTCACAGTTCTGGCGCAGAACGTGCAGAGGATTTTGGCGCAGACGTATCACTTGCCAGTTCTGCCAGCTTTTCCAGTGTGGAAGGGCGATGGTCTGCACTCAGTTCCTCGGCTTCCGCAACTTTATCCATGACTGCATCGTAGTCCTGCAGTAGCCGCCGGCCCTTTTCCATGTGGTGTGCTTCCAGAATCTGCTCACGGGCTTCCTGAATGGTCAGTTCCGGGGCACCCAGCTGCCCGCCGTCCATCACAGAATAATCGCTGTGGTAGAGGGTGTAGTCCCATCCATCCTCACAGGACTGGATGGCAAGGTAGCCTTTGCCGCCCAGTTCCCATGCAGCCTGCTCGTCCTGTGTCTGAATCTCCGGGTAGAAGTCTGCATGGTTTCGTTCCATGACTTCGGCAAACTGGCAGATGTGGAACACATTGCCCAGACCGCCCATGTCAAAGTGGTAATCATCCAGATGTTCCACCCGTGCCGTAAAACTGCGCCCATCCGGGTAATCCACCTGAATCACGCCGCCATCTGGAATGCGATAGAGGTCATCATAGTGGCTGTTGATGAGACGAATATCCTTCGGCAGCGTTTCCGGCTCCCAGATGCGCCGTCTGCCGATGCCCGCCTGCGGGATGTTTTCGAGGATCTTTACGCTTTCCTGTTGGATGACCTTGCGGTCATCGTCCGAAAGTTCAAACAGATACCAGTTCCGGGCGGCAGGAATGGCGTTCCTGCCATCGGGCGGCAGGTTCTTTTCCGAGATCTGCCCGCTTTCCAGCGGCTCACCAGTTACCTTGTTATAAGTGGCAAAGCCGACCCCTGCACCGTTTTCCCGGAGATGCAGATAGCGTTCATCGTTGATAAGGTAGACCGCTTCTTTTATCTGCTCCATCAGCACCCACCTTCAAATTCCAGCGAAAACTTGCTGCGGCCATCGGCTTCACAGGACAGCAGCACGGTGGCATTGTAGGTCTTGCCCTTGGCACTCTTGCAGTCCTTCAGGCGGACACGGCCATCCCGCAGCAGCTTGTCCGCCACATGGGAATCCAGCCGCTTGCCCAGACGCTTGAAGAACGCATTGTCTTTCCAAAGCACGAAGCGGCACTCCCGGTTCTCGCAGAACCAGCCCTTTTCACGCTCCACAACCTTTGCACCGCAGTTCGGGCAGACACCAATAATCTTGCTTTTCATAAGTGCATTCGCTCCTTTTTTCATTTCCGTGTTCTTTACCAGTTCGGTAATCATCGTATTGATCTCAGTCATAAATTCACCCGGCTCCATTTCGCCACGCTCGATTTGCAGCAGCTTTGTTTCCCAATCGGCGGTCATTTCCGGGGATTGGATTTCTTCGGGCATTACGGTAATAAGGGCTTTTCCCTTATCCGTGGGCAGCAGCACCTTGGTTTTCTTGTTGCCCTTGCGCTCCAGAAAACCCTTCTGCACCAATTTTTCAATGGTGGCGGCGCGGGTGGCTGGAGTGCCGATGCCCTGACGCTCCACGCCCTCCGGCATACTGTCTGTACCCGCCGCCTGCATAGCTGACAGGAGGGTATCTTCCGTGTAGGATTTCGGCGGGGATGTTTGCCCCTCTTTCAGTTCTGCATTGAGGATGCCACACTCGCTCTCTGCCGCATTGGGCAGGGCGGTGAGTTCCCGTTTTCGGTTCAGGATGTCTGCCAGCACCTTGCGCTCCACTGCTTTCCAGCCTTCCTCCAGAATCTCCTTACCTTTGGCGGTAAACTCCTCTCCAGCACATTCGGTGGTCAGCAGGGTTTCCAGATACCGGAAGGGTTTGCTCACCGCCATCAGCGTCCGGGCGATGATGAGCTTCAGGACGTTCTGCTCGCCCTTGGGCAGTGCGTCCAGATCGGCTTGCAGCATACTGCGGGTGGGCAGGATGGCGTGGTGGTCGGTGACTTTTTCCCGGCTGACGGTGCGCCGTGTCCGGGGCACCGCCTCGTCCACATCTTCCGGGGTAATGTCGAAAAACCTTTCCAGTTCCTCGGTCAGTTCCTCCAGCATCTCCTCGTCATCATCAGTGATATAGCAGCTATCAGTTCTGGGATAAGTGGTAAGTTTCTTCTCATAAAGGCTCTGTACATAGTCCAGCGTCTGTTGTGCGCTGTACCCCAGCAGGCGGTTTGCATCCCGCTGAAGGGTGGTCAGGTCGTACAGCGGCGGCGGATTCTCGGACTTTTCCTTGCGAGTGATGCGCTGGATCGTTGCCATCATCTCCTTTCGACAGGCTTCCAGCAGGTTTTCGGCAACAGTTTTTTCAGGAATGCGGCGGCTGGATGCCGTGCAGCCGCTGGTCAGTTCCAGATCCACCGTGTAGAATTTTTCCGGGGTAAAGGCAGCAATGGCGGCTTCCCGCACTACCGTCATAGCCAGCACCGGGGTCATAACACGCCCCACCGCCAGCGGCTGACCGTACAGGCATGAAAAAAGCCGGGACGCATTGATACCGACCATCCAGTCGGCACGTTCCCGGCAGAGTGCTGCATTGTACAGCGCATCGTATTCAGTTGACGGTTTGAGATGGGCGAAACCTTCCCGGATGGCGGTTTCCTCCATGCTGGACAGCCACAGGCGGGAAAAGGGCTTCTTGCAGCCCGCTTGCTGGTAGACCAATCGGAAGATCAGTTCGCCCTCGCGCCCTGCGTCTGTAGGATAGTTCTCGGAGGTGACTTTTCTGACATTGT
>ERZ1673751.1334-NODE-1334-length-16264-cov-4.222099_pt1 | contig 16264 bp, 10 predicted proteins | sample MGYA00580202_ERZ1673751 | MGnify/ENA primary metagenome ERZ1673751 (study PRJEB41218, sample SAMN15661780) | gut metagenome | host: Homo sapiens | place: Canada: London | collected 2015-08-20/2019-03-30 | study: EMG produced TPA metagenomics assembly of... | reverse complement strand
CACCCTTATTCGATTTAACCAAAACCTTAACTATGAAAAAATTTACGTTTTTCGATTACAAATATAAGCGTGGTATTTTGACTGTGCAAGTGTTTAGTGAATTATTTTTCAAAAACATTTATATTTAACAGTAATTAGTAAATAAGATGACGAATCAAGAGAATGGCGTGGACTTAAAATCCGCAGCCGTAACGGAAGAAAAGAAGTTGTTCATCGAAACCTACGGGTGTCAGATGAATGTGGCAGACAGCGAAGTAGTCGCTTCCATCATGAAAATGGATGGGTATGCAGTGACTGACAAGATTGAAGACGCTGATGCTATTTTCGTCAACACGTGTTCGGTTCGCGATAATGCCGAACAGAAAATCTACGGACGGCTTCAGTATTTCCAGTCTTTAAAAAGAAAGAAAAAATCTTTAGTGATCGGCGTGCTCGGATGTATGGCGGAGCGAGTGAAGGAGGAGCTGATCGAAGTGCATCATGCCGATTTGGTAGTCGGCCCGGATTCCTATATGGACCTGCCGAACCTGGTGGGGGCGGTCGAGCACGGCGAAAAGGCGATCAATGTAGAACTTTCCACGCAGGAAACCTACAAAGATGTGATCCCATTGAAATTGGGAGGCGTGCATATTTCAGGCTTTGTCTCCATCATGCGCGGATGTAATAATTTCTGTACCTATTGCATCGTGCCGTATACCCGCGGAAGGGAGCGCAGCCGGGATATCGAAAGCATACTGAACGAGATACGCGATATGCGTGATAAAGGCTTTAAGGAAGTGACTTTACTGGGGCAGAATGTCAACTCTTATCTCTTTGAAAAAGAGGGGGAGAAAATTTCGTTTCCCGCCTTGCTGAAGCGTGTCGCCGAGGAAGTGCCTGAAATGCGTGTCCGCTTTACCACTTCTCATCCGAAGGATATGAGCGATGAAACCCTGCACGTGATCGCCGAGCATGACAATATATGTAAGATGATCCATCTTCCTGCACAATCGGGAAGTTCCCGTATCTTGAAAGTGATGAACCGTAAATATACGCGCGAATGGTATCTGGATCGTATTGCCGCTATCCGTCGTATCCTGCCGGACTGTGCTATCTCGACCGATCTGTTTTGCGGTTTTCATTCCGAAACGGAGGAGGATTATCAAGAAACGCTTTCCCTGATGCGTGAAGTAGGCTACGATAGTGCTTTTCTTTTCAAATATTCCGAGCGTCCGGGAACCTATGCGGCCCAGCATCTTCCCGATACGGTCAGTGAAGAAGAGAAAGTCCGCCGTTTGCAAGGCATGATCGACTTGCAGAACCAGCTTTCGGAAGAAAGTAACAAGCGTGATATCGGCAAAGTGTTCGAGGTTCTGATCGAAGGTTTCTCCAAACGTTCGCGCGAACAGTTGTTCGGCCGTACCAGCCAGAATAAGGTTGTGATTTTTGACAAGAAGAATTATCGCGTAGGACAATTTATAAAAGTACGCATAAACCGCGCCTCTTCCGCAACTCTGTTTGGAGACCCGGTCGAATAAGAGTGGGGATTTTTCTGTAGGGGCTGGATTCTGTTCTGCCTATTGCCATTTAATTATGGTGATGTTGATTCCTAATGGGCGGAGTAACCCCGCCCCTACGGACTCCCATTATTTACAAATTCTCCATCATACCATCATGTTTCTTGTGTGAACATTGAATATCATATTGTATAGATATGATAGTTCCCTTTTCAACTATCATGCAACTATCATAAATCAGCTATTTAACTATCATTTCGGCTGTTTTACTCGAAATAGACATACTCCAAAAGCGTTAAAAACGGAATGTTTTGCGGAAAGCATAAGCCTTTTTTTCCGGAACACATTACTTTTTTGTAAGAAAGACGTTAGATATTTTCCTCAAAATACCCATATCAGGGCCATTTACACCTCCATCTGAGCAGTCTTGAGACCCGGATCTGCCGGTGTCGGACACCCGGGTCTCGACAAAAAAATATAACTATATTGTTGAAAATAAGCTATATGCTACGTGTAAAAAAGCTATTGTATCCATGATGGTATGATAGTTGAAAAACCATCCGTCATGTCTACTATCATTTCGTGTAAGTATTGATATTCATGATATTAAAAGCAAAGCATGATAGTATGACAGTTGTTTTCGTAATCAATAGTAAGTTTATGGAATAATAGGATAATTGTAAGAATATTTGAACCTTTCCACAGGCTTGTCCGTTTGCTCACCGATAGATCTTCTTTCATGTTTCAAATTTGCCAAGAAATAAATCAACACTATTGAGATATAATCTTTAATAATAGTTGTTGACTGAAAGAAAAAATAACACATAAGTCGCTATTCTGCAAAAATACCTTGTTTTTCTCTCTTTTTTCAGTGGAATCCTTAAGTGTGCTAAAGAGTAGTATCTGTCTGATAACCTATCTGTTATCAATTTAACTAATGTACATGCGTACATATATAATAAATACTTGATTTTGTACTCGTATGTTGTTGAATAATAGTGATATAGAGGTGTTTTTCAAAATGACTAATGAAAACGTACGTTTTTGTTCGCCATTTTCACTGCACAAAAATACAACTACTTTTTAAACCTGCAATCCTTTCTTCCAATTATTTTCCCTTTTCTATATTCTTTCTTATCAATCAGATAACTTAACAAGTACGAAAAACCGACTTTCCAACACAAACCCTCCAGAAAGCCCCTCAAAAATGACTAAAAAAAACGTACGTTTTCTCTCGTCAAAATACAGAAGTTTAGTTAAAAGACGAAAACACAGGGACGTACGTGATGCTGATCGAACTTTTAGTATATGTATTATTAATATTAATTCAAATGATTATGAACAAAAAGTTTTCTACTCTTGTAGGATGCCTGGCTTTCGGAACGGCATTCTCTGCGGTAGCACAGGTAAGTAATTTTCCCGTAAGCAATGCTTATGGCCAGGTTACTCCTTGTGCGACTGGGTTAACTTATCGTTCTTTCGGAACTAAGAGCAATGCAACTTTAGGTTCTGAAGTGAACAAGATTGAGGCTGATAAGTGGTATCAGTTACGTGTTGGTGAGGAAAAAAATCAGGTTTTGATCCAAGAACGCGATTTTAAGACCGGTGAAGTGACTCTCCGTATTGTGGATGCTGATAAAGCTCCTTTAAACTATTCTTTGTGGCAGATTTCTTATGATAAGAAAGACGGAGCAACTGGTGGCAAATTTACCTTTAAGAACAAGGAAACAGGGTTAGGAATTATCTTTGATCATAAAACAGCTTATGGCAAAGATAAAATCGCTACGACTGCTACATCTGCAGATTTGAAAGCTTCTATTCTGGAAGGTTGCAATGTTGAGTGGAGTTGGTTCTCTTCTAACGTAGACAATACACAGAAGCTGGCAAATGAAATTCTGTATGCTAATTTCCACGATTCGGACAAATACATCGTATTGAAGAAGTCTTCTAGGACTGCTGCTAATCAGTATGGTCTGAATATTTCAGGAAATCAAGTAGTTGCCGCTGTTTATACGGCTGCCGAAGCAGGGAATAAGGCTACTTCTTGTGAGGCTTTGACATTGACTCCGGTTGTTGCAGAATCTGTTGTGTTAAACGCAAAAGACATCAATCGCATGATCGATGCTCAGAAAGATGGTGCTGCCGGTTTCAACTTTATGACTCCGACGGGTATTGGCAATAGAACGGCTATGTCTCCGGAAGACAACAGCACATTAGATACTTATAAGTATATTGCTGTTGAAGACGAAACGATTGTAAATGCGTTATTGGCTAAAGCAGCAGCTTCGTTGACAACTGAGCAGAAAGAAAGTATTGAAATCGCATTTAAGTTGACTGATAATTATTATGACCAGTGGGCGAACAATAAGACTGGAGGTGACTGGAATAATGGCCAATCTCGTGAAACATTGACTGGTGTTGAGGAAGCTTATAAAAATTATGAAAAATCAAAGAGCTCAACATCTTTGCAGGATAGATTAACCTCGGCTTATAACTTAGCTGTTGCTTTATTGGCTGATTATACTGAATATTATCCAGAGCAGGCTAAAATAGATATCGATGGATGGTTGGATGCTAAAGGCGAAAAACTTGTTTCAGATTCTCGTTTGGATGCATCTAATTATTTGGTGTCAACGTTAACTGAATTACTGAAAATAGATGGCTTAGCAGAGCAATCTGCTTATCAGAAACAAGCCGAAATGGCCCGTCGTTTCCCCATCCGTTTACAGGCTCAGATCGATGCTGATCCGGCTAAGAACGATAAGTATTTGATGGTCGACACCGCTCGTTGGGAAGAAGCTACGGAAAACCCATCCAATTCTCCCGAATTATATTTGGCCAATAAGAAACCGGATATGAAGAACGGTCTGTATGTGGATGCTCGTTTCAATTTCCGTCTGACTTATTTCCCGACTGAAGACAGCCTACTTATCGAACCGTTGAACGCTTCAGTTATGACAGATGCAGAATATAAGGCCGATACGTATTGGAGAAATTCAATTGTCGCACGCCAGTTTATCTCTTCTTCTGATATTGCAACAGGCACAAAAGGTTTAAGCGCAAGTAACTCTGAGCTGGCTACAGAAGAGGAAGAAGGCCCCGTTGCTGTTATGCTGAGCAAACTGAACACGAAAGACGGTTGGGTGGTAACTGCCGGCGGTGTTGATTACATCAAGGGTGCCGTAAACGGTACTTTGCATACTTGCATCGAATTTGATCATTCTTATCCGTACTTGACTCGTACAACTTTGGATCAGGCTGTTTACACCATCCAGTTAGTAACAGATAAAGCTCCGAATTTGACCACTCATCGTGCAAATGGTGTGAATGTTGTGGCAGATATGAACGGTCATGTTGTATATGATGAAAAAGAGGCTTCTCAGAACTTCGCTCACATGCCTGCAACGCAGTGGGTTGTTGAATATACAGGTTGTGAAGAAGATCCTGTTGCTCGTGTCAAAGTTGTAAACCGTGAATATTCAAATGTAGCATTCGAAGGCCAGCTTTATAAAGCTGATGACAATGTATTCATTATCAATCATAATTATGATAATACATTAGGACACCACAACACTAAGTTCGCTTGCTCTGATACACTGAAGTTCACGAAAGTTGATCCGGTCAATACATTGGGTTATCTGAATCCGGGTGATAAAGTAATCGAAAATACATTCAAATTGAGACAGTTCTTCGATTATGGTGAAGATCCTTATTATCTGAATGCTGTTAAACAGGGTAAAGATACACTGTTGAGAGCTCAGGCTGAAGGTTCTAATTTCGAATTGGTTCCGATAGAAGATTTTGGATCCTATAATGATGGTTCAAAAGATATTTATCGTTCTTCAGAAAACATTCCTTATGGATACACAAGCGAAGCTGCTGGTGCAACTCAGCTTTACAAATCACTTTATTTGTTGAAAGTGAAAGATGCAGACAAGATTAACAACGATCGTATGTTTGTTGGTATCAATAAGAATGGAAAATACTGTATAGCTGATACATTGGATGCTAAGGGAGGTGACTACACATTGGCTCTCTTTGCTTTGAAAGAAAATAATCATTGGGATACTGATGGAGAAGATGGACACTACTATGCTTTGGTTCGTGTTCGTTATTTAGAGAAAGAAGGTAGTGCAATCCATTGCTATGCTTATGCTTATAAGGATGATAAGTTTGAAGATTGGGCATTTTCTATCATTGATAGAGATAAACTCGCCATCGAACAAGGTCAGTTGGATGCAAAAGTTGAAGACCTGTGTGAAGACCGTACAGAAGCATTTGCTTTGGAAGCTGACACGATGCCGTACTACCGCAAGTTGGCCGGTCTGGTTGAAACAGAGTTCTATTCGGTGAACAACAACAACCGTGTCCTTTATGAAAAGGATGGATTCATGAGCATCCATAGTATTGCAGAAGAAACAGCCGATAATAAGTTGTTCGTTGATACAGCTTGGGTTTCCGGAACGACAATGCCGACTTACCTGCTGGCTCGTGACGTGAACAAGTTCATCACCGACACTTGCGAACATGCCGATCATCCGCACAACACTGCCGACCACTGGCGCAAGGTTGAATACCGTCAGGGCCGTTACATGATTGACCTGGGTTCGATCGACGCAAAGGCGATCCCGTCTTACGTAGACAAAACGCCGTATGCTCAGATGTATAGCCGTTACGCATTCGTAAATGCTATTCACAAGAACGACACTCTGTATATCATGAAGTCTGCAACGGATTCTATCCGCTACCAGCACGAGTTGACGACCGACAAAGCAAAAGTTCAGTTCACTCTGCCGATGAAGAAAGAAACACTGAACGGTGCTCCGGTTGCATTCCGTCTGTACAGCCATGTGGATGATGTGACGAAAGGACAGTTCTATATTGAAACATCCGGTGTTAAATATGGTTATGCTTCTAATGGAAATGCTTGGATGAAGGAACAGAATAACTCTAATGTAGTTTCTACCGCTTCCGGCGAAACTGTAGATCATAATGGAAATTGGAGTTGGAATCCGACTCATTACGAAGACATCTACCAAGCTCTGTTGTTAGACACAGATGCACAGAACGGTGCTACTGCAAACGAAGACGTAGAAGTATCTTCTGTAACAGTCATTGCCGGTAACGGTCAGGTAACAGTTGCAGGTGCTGCCGGCAAGAAGGTGGTTATCACTAACATCTTAGGCCAGACAGTCGCTAATACAGTGGTTACTTCTGATAATGCTACTATCGCTGCTCCTGCTGGTGTAGTTGTAGTTGCTATTGAAGGTGAAGACGCTGTAAAAGCAATTGTAAAGTAATCTCAGAATAATAACATTACAATTATAATCAAATAATTCTAAATAAGATCGTGCGCCGTAGAGATGCACGGCTGTGCATCTCTACAAATAACGGCAATTATCCTGCGACAGGTGAACAAGCGATCGTATTATTAATACTAAAGTATTGAAATAAAGTTCTTCTGCCAGTAGCCTGTGAAGGTCGAAGGTAGTTAAAAAAACAAGAGGCTGTGTCGAAATACACTATGTGTATGGATACAGTCTCTTCGTTTGTTTAAGATAAGCATGCTACTTTTTATCCATCTATGCTCGGTGACTTGTAGTTAAAGAATTGTAAAGTAATCACTATCTCATAAATTATTCGTTCTTTTGCAGAAAAATTGGGAGGTGTGTTCTCTGAACGCATCTCCTCGCTTTATTTAATAACAATAAGGTTACGTCTAATGGCTGAAGGTAAAAAGGTTAGTTCTGTTTCTTTCTTTAATTCTCGTCTGACTTCCATTATAAGTATCTCATTGGTACTGTTTCTGCTGGGGCTCGTTTTTCTGATAGGGTTGTTGGGAAACAAACTTTCCGTATATGTGAAGGAGAACATTTCATTTTCGATCGTGCTGAAAGATAATCAGAAAGAGGCGGATATAAAGAAGATGCAGAAGACGCTGGATGCCTTGCCTTATATCAAATCGACCGAATATATATCGAAAGAACAGGCTGTCAAGGAACTTGAGGAGGAGTTGGGGGAAAATCCCGAAACGTTCTTGGGCTTTAATCCGCTACAGGCTTCCATTGAAGTGAAATTGCATTCGGAATATGCTAATGTCGACAGCTTGCAATTGATCGAAAAGAAAATAAAAAAATATACTTCCGTTTCAGATCTGCTTTACCGGAAAGACATGATGCAGATGGTGAACGACAATGTGAAACGTGTCAGCCTGATCTTGCTTACACTTGCCGTAATGTTGATGGCAATCTCGTTTGTGCTGATCAGTAACACGATCCGTTTGCTGATTTATTCCAAACGTTTTCTGATCCATACGATGAAGTTGGTGGGGGCTACACCTGGTTTTATCAGAAGGCCGTTTGTGCGGTACAATGTGGTCAGTGGTATTTTTGCGTCCATTTTCGCAATATTAATGTTGACGGGAGCGTTGTATTATTTACAAAACGAATTATCTGGCTTCGTCCAGTTGCTGGATATTAAAGTATTGATAATTGTTTATGCCGGTGTATTGATAATGGGGATCCTGCTTTCGGTTACGGCTACTGTCTTTGCGGTGAACAAGTATTTACGAATGGGTGTTGATAAACTATATTATATATAAATGTATGGCTAAGAGAGATTTTGCTTTTGGAAAAGAAAATTTTATTTTGATCGCTGTTGCTGTTGCTGTTATCGCGATTGGTTTTATGTTGATGAGTGGTGGCGGTTCGCAGGATCCGACAGGTTTTAATCCTGAGATTTTCAGTTCCCGCCGTATTGTTGTGGCTCCGGCTGTGACAGTGATCGGCTTCGTATTGATGATTTTCGGAATTTTAAAAAATAGCAAAAATAAGGAAGTAGCGGAATGAGTTGGTTTGAGTCTATAGTGCTGGGGCTTGTTCAGGGACTAACGGAATACCTGCCGGTCAGCAGTATCGGACATTTGGATATCGGCTCTGCTCTGTTCGGTATTCAAGGAGAAGAAAATCTGGCATTTACGATTGTTGTCCATGTGGCGACCGTGTTTAGTACGCTGGTGATTTTGTGGAAAGAGATCGAATGGATATTCCGTGGTTTGTTTAAGTTCAAGATGAATGCAGAAACTCGTTATGTGATCAATATCCTGATTTCTATGATTCCTATTGGTATTGTAGGCGTATTCTTCAAGGATACGGTGGAAGATATTTTCGGGTCGGGATTGCTGATTGTCGGTTGTATGTTGTTGCTGACGGCTGCGTTGCTCGCATTTTCTTATTATGCCAAACCTCGCCAGAAAGAAAGTATCTCGATGAAAGATGCCTTTATCATCGGTTTGGCTCAGGCGTGTGCCGTGATGCCGGGGCTTTCCCGTTCAGGAACAACGATTGCGACTGGTTTGTTATTGGGAAACAATAAGGCAAAACTGGCCCAGTTCTCATTCCTGATGGTTATTCCTCCGATTTTGGGTGAAGCGTTGTTGGATGTCATGAAAGCGGTAAAAGGCGAAGCGGTAGCAGGTGATATTCCGGCATTGTCATTGGTGGTCGGTTTTATTGCTGCATTCGTATCGGGATGTATCGCCTGTAAATGGATGATTAATATCGTAAAGAAGGGAAAACTGATTTATTTCGCCATCTATTGTGCAATTGCAGGTTTGGTTACGATTGCCTGTACGTTACTTAAATAAGAATGGATTTTATAGCAGGAGAAGTATTATATTTCAATAAGCCCTTGAAGTGGACTTCCTTTGACCTGGTGAACAAGTTCCGGTATAAATTATCGCGGAAGCTGAAGGTGAAAAAGATAAAAGTGGGACACGCCGGAACTTTGGATCCGCTGGCGACAGGGGTAATGATTGTCTGTACGGGCAAGGCCACCAAGAGGATCGATGAATTTCAGTATCAGACAAAGGAGTATGTCGCTACCTTGAAGTTGGGGGAAACGACGCCTTCTTTTGATTTGGAAAAAGAGATAGACGGAGTATATCCGACAGAACATATTACCCGTGAGGAAGTAGAGAAGGTGCTACAGTCGTTCGTGGGAACGATTCAGCAGATTCCACCTGTGTTTTCGGCTTGCAAGGTGGATGGTAAGCGAGCGTATGAGTTGGCTCGCAAGGGTGAAGAAGTGGAATTGAAGTCCAAGACGCTTGTGATCGATGAAATGGAACTGTTGGAGTGTGATCTGCCGGTAATAAAGATACGGGTGGTTTGCAGCAAGGGCACTTATATTCGCGCTTTGGCACGTGATATCGGTGTTGCCCTTCAGTCGGGTGCTCATCTGATAGCTCTCGAACGGACTCGTATCGGAGACATCACACTGGCCAAATGTATGTCTCCCGATGATATAGATACCTTTTTAGATGAAAATATCATAATCAGAAAGGATTGTGAGGATTGATAATGATAAGAATAAAATAAAAATAGAATTTATATTATGAAGCTGTCGAAATTCAAATTTAACTTACCGCAGGAGCTGATCGCTCTCCATCCGGCAAAGAACAGGGACGAGTCCAGATTGATGATTGTCAATCGCAAGACCGGAGAGATCGAGCATAAAGTGTTTAAAGACTTGCTCAGCTATTTTGGAGAAAAAGATGTGTTTATCTTCAATAACACGAAAGTTTTTCCTGCCCGTTTATACGGAAATAAGGAAAAGACCGGGGCTCGTATCGAAGTTTTTCTGTTGCGTGAACTGAACGAAGATCTCCGTCTTTGGGATGTATTGGTCGATCCTGCCCGTAAAATCCGTATCGGTAATAAATTGTATTTTGGTGAAGATGATTCGATGGTGGCTGAAGTGATCGACAATACGACATCACGCGGCCGTACCTTGCGTTTCCTTTATGACGGGAACCATGATGAATTTAAAAAGGCATTGTACGCATTGGGGGAAACTCCGCTGCCTAAATATATCGACCGTCCTGTAGAACCGGATGACGAAGATCGTTATCAGAATATTTTTGCGACGGAAGAAGGTGCAGTTGTGGCTCCCGCTGCAGGTCTTCATTTCAGCCGTGAGCTGATGAAGCGTCTGGAGATCAAGGATTGCCAGTTCGCTTTCCTGACATTGCATTCCGGTCTGGGCAACTTCCGCGAAATCGATGTGGAAGATCTGACCAAGCATAAGATGGATTCTGAGCAGATGGTCGTGAACGGAGATGTCGTGAACATCGTGAATACGGCAAAGGATAACGGCCGACAGATTTGTGCGGTCGGTACGTCCGTGATGCGTGCTATCGAAACGGCTGTCAGTACGGATGGCCATCTGAAAGAGTTTGAAGGGTGGACCAATAAGTTCATTTTCCCGCCGTATGACTTCAGTGTGGCGTCCAGCATGATCACAAACTTCCATATGCCGTTGTCAACTTTGTTGATGATGACAGCTTCTTTCGGGGGATATGATCTGATTATGGATGCTTATGACGTGGCGTTGAAAGAAAAATATAGTTTCGGTGCTTATGGCGATGCCATGTTGATCCTGTAAAAACGGGTACTTATGGCGATTGCATACCTGGGCTTGGGAACCAATATAGGGAATAAGCGACGGAACATGATAACAGCTGCAGCATTGCTGGCTGAAAGGGTGGGAGATATTCTCGCCCTTTCCGGTTTCTATGAAACGGAACCGTGGGGGTTCGAGTCGGAGAACTTTTTCTTGAATGCGGCTGTTAAATTGAAGACTTCTTTTTCTCCGTTGGAATTATTGCGGATAACCCAGCGGATCGAAAAAGAATTGGGGCGCGCGGAAAAAAGCAGCGGAGTCTATCATGACCGTATTATCGATATCGATATCCTTCTGTATGAGGACGAGGTTTTGCAGATACCGGAGCTTACCTTGCCGCATCCTCTTATGCATGAACGGAAGTTCGTGATGGAACCTTTGGCCGAAATAGCTCCGTTTGTCGTGCATCCTGTGTTGAAAGAACGTATAATAGATTTGAAAGAACGATTATGAATGATTTTGAAAAGATATTGACCGGCGGTGGCATGGTCTTTAAGAAAAAGGGAAAAGACGAAAATGCCGGAGAGAAAAAGATTAAGTTTTCGGACTTCTTGCGTGGTACGCATAAATCGGGTGCTGCCAAGATGAGAGCTGAGTTCAAGTATAAAAAAGCACTGCGTAACACTAAAAAGAAAAAATAATTGTCAATTATCAATTGTCAATTATCAATTGTTTCGTACTTTTGCATGCGAATTGATGTGGATAGATTTGTATTGCTTGCAACCACAGGAAAAAATGCTAAAAACAAGCCCTTTTTAACTGCCGTCCGGCAAAGCAAATTTCCCCTCGTCAATCCATTCATTTGATTTATTAACCGTCAATTGTAAATTGTCTGTTGGCTTTATTGGATCGCTCCATTACTTGTCAATTGTCAATTGTCGATTGTCAATTCAAAAAACAATGAGTTATTTATTCACCTCCGAATCGGTGTCTGAAGGGCACCCCGATAAAGTAGCCGATCAAATATCGGATGCTTTGCTGGATGAGTTCTTGGCGTATGACAAGAATTCGAAAGTTGCTTGCGAAACCCTTGTTACAACCGGACAGGTTGTCTTGGCTGGAGAAGTAAAATCAAGTGCTTACGTGGATGTACAGGATGTAGCCCGTAACGTGATCGAAAAAATTGGTTATACGAAAAGCGAATACCAGTTTGAAGCGAAATCATGTGGCGTGTTCTCTTCTATCCATGAACAGAGTGGCGACATTAACCGTGGTGTCGAGCGCGAAGATCCTTATAATCAAGGAGCGGGCGACCAGGGTATGATGTTTGGTTATGCCACTAACGAAACAGAAAACTATATGCCTCTGGCATTGGATCTTTCACACAGCCTGTTGTGGGAGCTTGCCGAGATACGTAAGAATGAAAACGACCTGATGCCTTACCTCCGTCCGGATGCAAAGAGTCAGGTGACGATTGAATATGATGATAACGGAAAACCGCTGCGCATCGATACGATTGTTGTTTCTACACAACATGATGAATTTATCACTGCAAAAGGTATCACACAGGAAGAAGCGGACTTGGCTATGCAGAAAAAGATCGCAGAAGATGTCAAGAGTATACTGATCCCGCGCGTAAAGGCTCAGTATCCGGCTCATGTTCAGGCTTTGTTCAATGATGATATTATCTATCATGTGAATCCGACTGGAAAGTTCGTGATCGGTGGTCCTCATGGAGATACCGGTTTGACAGGTCGTAAGATTATTGTTGATACATACGGTGGCAAGGGAGCTCATGGTGGTGGAGCATTTTCTGGAAAAGACCCCTCGAAAGTAGACCGTTCTGCTGCTTATGCTGCTCGTCATATTGCAAAGAATTTGGTTGCCGCTGGCGTGGCTGATGAAATGCTAGTACAGGTTTCGTATGCGATCGGTGTGGCTAAGCCAATGAATATCTTCGTGAATACATTCGGCCGTGCTAACGTGAAAATGACAGACGGAGAGATTGCAGAAAAGATCTGGAATCTGTTTGACATGCGCCCGAAAGCAATCGAGGAACGTTTGAAATTGCGTAACCCGATCTATCTGGAAACTGCATCTTACGGTCATATGGGACGTAAACCGCAGGTTGTGACAAAAACATTTACTTCTCGTTATAATCCGGAACCGACCATTTGCGAAGTGGAACTATTTACCTGGGAAAAACTGGATTATGTCGATAAAGTAAAAGAAGCGTTCGGCCTTTAATGTAAATATAATCTTTGTACGAGCATATATTAGCTCCTATCCGAAAAAATCGGCTCTTGTTCTGTTTTTTTTCGGATAAGAGCTATTTTTATTTTAAATTGCATATATTTGACGCATGTAATTATCTAAATCTAAAATTTATGCGTAAAACGATTCAGTTTCTTCAGTTAGCCTTTCTTTTCCTTTTGGCAACTGCATGTGCAGAGACTTCCCCGTTTAAATACGAGTCGGTCCCGAACGATCCTCTGAAAGCCCGTATCTATACTTTGGATAATGGCCTGAAAGTGTATATGACTGTGAATAAAGAGACCCCACGTATTCAAACGTATATTGCCGTTCGCGTGGGAGGTAAAAACGATCCTGCCGAAACGACCGGGCTGGCACACTATTTTGAACACTTGATGTTTAAAGGAACTCAGCGGTTCGGCACGCAGAATTACGAACAGGAAAAACCGATGCTCGATCAGATCGAACAGCTTTTTGAGGTGTATCGTAAGACTACTGATGAGGCAGAACGCCAGGCTATTTATCATCAGATCGACAGTGTTTCTTATGAGGCTTCGAAATTGGCAATTCCGAACGAATATGATAAATTGATGTCTGCTATTGGTGCAACTGGAACAAATGCGTATACCGGCTTTGACCAAACGGTCTACGTGGAAGATATTCCTTCCAACCAGATTGACAACTGGGCCAAGATACAGGCGGACCGTTTTGAAAACAATGTAATCCGTGGCTTTCATACGGAGCTTGAGACTGTGTACGAAGAAAAGAACATGTCTCTTACCAGTGATGGCCGTAAAGTGTATGAAGCTGTTCTGACCGCTCTTTTCCCCGATCATCCATACGGAACGCAGACTGTTCTTGGAACACAGGAAAACCTGAAGAACCCGTCTATCACGAATATCAAAAACTACCATAAAACTTGGTATGTCCCTAATAATATGGCAATCTGTCTGTCCGGTGATTTTGATCCGGACCAGATGATCGAGACGATCAATAAATATTTTGGCCATTTGAAACCGAACCCCAATCTGCCGAAGTTGCCAGTAACGCATGAGTCTCCGATTAAAGCACCGGTTATAAAAGAAGTGTTGGGTGTCGATGCTGAAAATGTGACTTTGGGTTGGCGTTTCCCGGGAGCTGCTTCTCCTGACCAGGATTTGCTGAATCTAACAGGCGAAATTGTTAATAACGGTAAAGCAGGTTTGTTGGATATCGATTTGGTTCAGCAACAGAAAGTACTAAGTTGTTATGCCGGAACATACGGAATGTCCGATTATAATGCATTTGTTATTAGTGGTCGTCCGAAACAGGGACAGACTTTGGATGAAGTAAAAGACCTATTCCTGGCTGAAATTGATAAGCTAAAGAAAGGTGAGTTTGACGAAGGCTTGCTGGAAGCTGCTATCAATAACTATAAACTGATGCAAATGTACCGGATGGATCGTAATGACGGTCGTGCCGATATGTTTGTCTCTTCTTTCATCGATGGTGTCGATTGGAAAGATGAAGTCGCTTCGTTAGATCGCATGAGCAAAGTGACAAAGCAGCAGATCGTCGATTTTGCCAACAAATATTTCGGTGACAACTATGCGCTCATCTATAAAAGACAAGGTAAAGACCCGAACGAAAAGAAGATCGACAAACCTAAAATCACTCCGATCGTGATGAATCGCGATAGTTCAAGTCTGTTCTTGAAAGAAATACAGGCTTCAAAAGTGGCTCCGATCGAACCGGTATTCTTGGATTATAGTAAGGATTTGCAAAAACTGACCGCCCAATCCAATATTCCGGTATTGTATAAGGAGAATACTTCCAATGATCTCTTCTCTCTGATGTATGTATTCGATATGGGTACGAATAACGATAAGGCAATGGGCACCGCTTTCGAATATATGAAGTATTTGGGCACATCTAAAATGAGTCTGAAGGAAATCAATGAAGAATTCTACAAACTGGCTTGTTATTTCAATGTATTCCCAGGTTCAGACCGCACATATGTGATGCTGGAAGGTTTGAAAGAGAACATGCCGAAGGCAATGGCTCTGTTTGAAGAGATCTTGGCCGATGCACAGGTTAATAAGGAGGCTTATGGAAACCTTGCAGGTGATATCTTGAAAAAAAGGACTGATGCTAAATTGAACCAGGGACAGAATTTCAACAAACTGATCCAGTATGCTATCTGGGGGCCGAAGTCTCCTGCTACAAATGTACTGACAACTGCCGAGTTGCAGCAGATGGACCCGCAGGAACTGGTCGATCGCATTCATAAGATCAACTCATTCGATCATAAGATCTTGTATTATGGTCCGGAAAAACCACAGGCCGTTCTGGACATCATCAAACAATATCATAATGTCCCTGAACAGTTGCAACCGGTTCCGGCAGCAATTGAGTTCAGCCAGCAGGAAACTCCTGAAAATAGAGTTCTGCTTGCACAGTATGATGCTAAACAGATTTATTACTCTGCTGTCTCTAACCGAGGTGAAAAGTTCGATCCGGCTATCCAACCTACATTGAATATGTATAACGAATACTTCGGTGGCGGCATGAACGCGATCGTATTTCAGGAAATGCGTGAATCGCGTGGGCTGGCTTATTCTGCAGGAGCTTTCCTTATTACTCCGTCCAAACTGAAATATCCGTATGTATACCGTACGTTCATTGCGACTCAGAATGATAAGATGATTGATGCGATGAAAGCTTTCGATGAAATTATCAATAATATGCCGGAATCAGAAAAAGCGTTCAACTTGGCTAAAGATGCTCTCATTACCCGTTTGCGTACGGAGCGTATTACCAAATCGGATGTTCTTTGGTCTTATCTGAATGCCCAGGATTTAGGTCTGAACACGGACGGTCGTAAAGAACTGTTCGAGAAGGCGCAGACAATGACATTGCCTGAAATCAAGGCATTCCAGGAAAAATGGGTGAAAAGGCGTACCTATATCTATTGTGTATTAGGCGATGAAAAGGATCTCGATCTGAAAGGTTTGTCACAATATGGTCCGATTCAGAAACTGACACAGGAAGAATTGTTCGGATATTGAATCGTTGTAATTTTTTGTGGAGATAGTGGTCTCCTCTAAATATATTACCCAAGTATATAGTTTATT
>ERZ1673751.1330-NODE-1330-length-16333-cov-6.057747_pt1 | contig 16333 bp, 17 predicted proteins | sample MGYA00580202_ERZ1673751 | MGnify/ENA primary metagenome ERZ1673751 (study PRJEB41218, sample SAMN15661780) | gut metagenome | host: Homo sapiens | place: Canada: London | collected 2015-08-20/2019-03-30 | study: EMG produced TPA metagenomics assembly of... | reverse complement strand
GGGTCATGAATGTTTTGCCTTCTTCCATGCGGTCGATAAATGCGGCCGCTTCGGTTTTGGTGGTGATGTCGGCGCCGACGGCAACTTCGATAACATCGTCAAAACCGGCTGCTTTCAGTGCGCCGACCAGGTTGTTGACGGTGCCGCCGAACTGGCCGATGATGGCCGGTGCGACCATGGCAATGACCTGCTTGTCGGTCTCATGCATGGCTTTCAGAACATCAACCATTTGCGAACGCTCGACAATTGCGCCGAAGGGGCATGATTTCAGACATTTGCCGCAGGAAATGCATTTCTCGGGATCAATATGTTCTTTGCCGGCCTGGTCTTTGGTAATGGCGCCGACCGGGCAGGAATCTTCGCAGGGAATAACGTTTTTGATAATGGCCGAATAGGGGCAGACATCATGGCAGCGACCGCATTTGATGCAGAGATCCTGATCAATGAAAGCCTTGCCGTTTACGAAACTGATGGCGTTTTTCGGGCAGTTAACCTGGCAGGGGCGGGCAATGCAGGCGCGGCAGAGATCGCTGACAATATAACGTTCTTTGCGGCAGGCCATGCAGGCGGAGTTGATAACCGAGATTTTGCTCGGTTCCAGTTTTTCGCGTTTGAGGGCCTGAGCGGCATAGTCATGCAGCGGCCGCTTGCTGCCTTCTTCGTCGGCCGGGCTGAAACCGAGGACAGCCATGCAAATCTGGCGGACAATGTCGCGGTCGTTTTCAATATTGCAATGGTAGCACTGGGAACCGTCGGGCAGCACCTGAGCCGGAACGTCGTCTATGTGAGCGAAACGGTCGGCAAAAAAACTGGCGGCAACCCGGGCCAGAATGTCGTTGCGGATGGGAAAAAGATTGTTTTTGGGGGTTAACATGCCTATACCTCATTAACTATGATTAATTTTATTGCGGATTATAACGGCAGAAGTTAAAAAATCAACCTTTTTTGAAAGATATGGCTGATTGTCCGGCTTGTTTTCCGCAGAAGGCTGCGCTACAATCAAAAAAAAGGAAAAAACGCGGCAAAAGTTATGGCGTGAGCTGTTAGCAAAACGGTTAGACTCTTGATAAAAAATCAATCAGCGTTTATAACTGGAATAAGTTGAAAATTGTAAGAATATCGGCTGAAAGCATGAGCAGGCAACAAAGTACCAAAAACGAGAGATATCTGTTGGATGCGCTGGATCGGATTTCAAAGAATTCGTACGGTTATGCGGTTTTGTACGTCAGTATTTCCAAACTCAAACCCAAGCACCGCCATCCCGATTTCGTAAAAATTCTGGCGCGGCTGTTTGACAGCGTGGTCGGTAATGCCCGCGGCTATTTTTTCATTATGTCGAACGGAGACTTTGTTATCTTGGGCAAAAACATTACCCAGGAAACGGTTGACGAAGCCGTGGCCAAACTGCGGCAGGGGCTGTCTGCCGACCCGATTTTGCATGGCAAAGACAGCAGCGAATTTGCCACGGTGTTCGAATTTCCGGCCAATTTTGCCGCGTTTTACAAATATGTGGAAGAAATGCTGGAAAGCGATATTCAACATAATGATGCCGACGTCTTGCTGCTTAAGCGTCCGGTTGAGGCAAATGAAATCGATAGTGTGATTGCCGAACTGGATGATATAGATATTGCCGAGTTGGTGAAACGACAGAGCGTGATTAAAATTAAGGGCGGCGGCAAGTTTGAGGTTATGTTTCAGGAATTTTTCGTTGCGGTTAAAGACCTCAGCCTGCAGTTTGACCGCAATCTGGATTTGGTGGCCAACCGCTGGCTGTTTCTTTATCTGACCCAGGCTTTGGATAAAAAGACGCTGTCTGCCTTTTCAACGGCGGAGCTGCAAAAGTGGCCGCAGCAGATCAGCCTGAATTTAAATTTATCTTCGGTTTTTTCGAGCGAGTTCGTCGATTTTGCGAGAAATTTTCTTAAACCGGAGCAAAAGGTTTTGGTGGAAGTTCAGCTGATGGACGTTTTCAATAATCTGCCGCTGTATTTTGAAGCCAAAGAGATTCTGCATAAAGGCGGGCATAAGCTGCTGCTTGATGCCGTCAGCCCTTCGGCGCTGCGGATGTTGAATCTGAAAACGCTGCAGCCGGATATGGTTAAGCTGTTCTGGGAGCCGTTGTTGGAATATGAGGCTTTTGACGAGAAACTGAAAGCAATTATCGATACAATCGGGCGGGAGAATTTTGTTTTGGCCAAATGTGATTCCGACAAGGCCTTGAAGTGGGGCGTCTCTTACGGAATTACGGCTTTCCAGGGGCCGTTTATGGATGATATTGAAGTGGCGGTCGTGCGCAGCCGCTGTCCGTCTGCCGGGGCTTGTACGGCACAGCAGTGTCTGAAACGCCGCCGTTTGCTGTCTGGCACGGTTAAGGCCGGTTGTGCGCATCCGGAAGTTTTGGAAGATTTGTTGTGAGGTAGAGATGTTTTTATTTAACAAAAGTGCTCCCAGGCTGCCGGAAAAAAAGACTGAACCCCAGGTTTCGACGTTTAAGCGTGATACGCTGATTTTGGATTATCTGTCAAAAATCGAGCCCGAATTAAATAATTACAGCGTGCTCTACATTTATCTCAGCAAACTGCAAAACCAAAAGCTGAAAACATTACAGCGTCAGAATCTGATTGAAACGTTCGAAAATGTCATTAAGAAAAACGGGGGAGAAATTTTCGGCCTGCCCAATGAAGATATGGTGGTTTTTTATCATAAAAAAGCCAATGAAGAAATTCAGGCCTGTCTGATTAAAATCCGTTTTATTTTTCATGACGATCCTCTGTTGCAAAATGCTTTTGACCTGGAGCAGGCGGGATTTATCAGATTTTATGATTTGGCGGTTGCTGTCGATGAATTTAAGCGAAATGTCCGGGCATTGATGGACAGTTTGAAGAATCAGTCTTTCGGCGGTTCATCCGGCAACAGCGGACGAAGCGTTCCTGCCGCGATGATGGGAGGGCCGCGCAAACTGCGCCGCGAGCTGACCCCGAGTATGCTGGCCAAGGTTCAGAAAACGTTGGCGATGGCCGATTTTTCCAGTTTGATCCGCCGGCAGTCCGTTTGTGCGGTTATCGGAAAGTCGCCGCCGCAAATGATTTTTGACGAAGTGTTTGTTTCAATTGCCGATTTGCGCGATATGCTGCTGCCTGATGTGGATTTGACGGCTAATCCCTGGTTGTTTCTGCATTTAACCGAAACGCTGGACAAGCGTGTTTTGGCCAGTGTCAGCCAGCATGACGACGGTTCGTTAAACAGTAATTTCAGTATGAATCTGAATGTTTCAACCATTCTCTCCGACGAGTTTTTGACTTTTGACGAAAACATTAATCCTTCAATGCGCTCGTCAATCGTTTTGGAACTTCAGCTGGTGGATATTTTCAGCGACATCAAGGCATTTATTCTGGCAAAAACGTTTGCCCAATATCGCGGTTATAAAATCTGTATTGACGGCATTACGGTTGATAAGCTTAAATATATTGACCGGGAGCAGTTGAACGGCGATTTGCTGAAAATAATCTGGCATCCTTCCTTTATGGATATGATCCGTGAAGACAGCCATTTTACCGATTATGTCAATCGTGCCGAGCGAGCCAAAATGATTTTGTGCCGTGTGGATGATCCGCAGGCGGTGGAAATCGGGAACTCTTTGGGAATCAATCTTTATCAGGGGCGTTATATTCAGCGTATTTTAACGGCACAGCCTAAGAAGACAATTTTCAAAATCAAATAAAAAGCTTGTCTGGCGGATAACTAGAGCGATTTTACGCTGTCAGAAAATGCTCACGTACTAAAATGTACGCTCCGCTTTTCTGCATCTGGAAATCACTCTATTTATACGCGCCAGCCAAGCTTTTGGTATTAGAACGGATAACTGGAACGGTTTTACGTTGTCAGAAAATGCTCACGTACTAAAATGTACGCTGCGGTACTTTCCCCTTTTAATTTTACAATATGACTCATTCTCCGCATTTTTTTAGCTGATCTTAATTATTGCAGGTGAAGTAAAAAAAGCTCCCTCAAAAGAAGGAGCTGCAGGTTGGTATCTCTTAATAGTATATTAGTCGCTGATTTCGGCTTCGTAAGCGTGGACGATTTGGGCATCCTCATCTTTTTCATCGCGGGAAAGTTCGCAAACCAAAAGTTTATCGGCATCCTGAAGGCTGTCGAAAACTTCATCGCTGATGTCGCTCAGGAAGATATTGTCATCGTCGTTGCGATATAATAAGGCGGATTTTTCTTCCGCATCCAATTCAATATGCGGATTTAACGGTTCGCCTTCGCGCTGGTAGAGCAGAAGCATAACCTCGTCTTCATCATTAATCAAAAAATCAAAGGTGTCAAAATCTTTGTTATCCATTGCATCTTCCTTAAATCAGCAGTTTTATTGAGTTTATATTAGCGCAAAACTCTTTATTTACAAGTCCTATGTTGATAGGTGTGTTAAATTTGATGAATTTTATGCGGAAGTGCGTTATTCTCGCAGGCAAATAAACGGAGGATTAAAGATGCAGACAGCTCTGAATCGTTTTATTGAAATGCTGAAATGGCCGGCCGCCCTGTTTATGCTGGTGACTTTGCCGGCATTGTTTCAATCGCTGTCGTGGTTTAAGTTCGGGCAGCCTAAATATCTGGTGATGTTTGCCGGTTTCTTTATTTATTTTATTTCTCGGACAATGGCCGATGCGTCGGTTAAAGCCAGCATGCAGATTATTGCCCATGAACTGACCCATGCTTTTTTTGCGGTGCTGACATTGCATAAGGTTAAGCATATCAAAGCGGAGGGGGATGATTCCGGCGGTTCGATGAGTTTTGAAGGTGAGGGAAACTGGCTGATTATCATTGCGCCTTATTTTTTTCCTCTGTTCGCCTTTTTCTTTATGCTGGCGGTTCCGCTGTTCGGACAATATGCAAACAGTTTGATTATGAACGGATTGATGGGCTATTTTATCGCCTATCACGTTGATACGGTTGCTTCGCAGATACATGAAAAGCAGACGGATTTGCCGAAGGTTTCCTATAAATTCTGCTTTTTGTTTCTGCCCGGTGCCAATTTGTGGATGATCGGGATGATGCTGGCATTTAACAGTAAGCTGTGGCTGGGCGTTTCCCAGTATCATAAGCTGGTTTTCTGGCTGTTGGAACGCGACTGGCAGTATGTTAAGAATGTGCTGTTTTAGAAAGACAGCGTGCAGGTATCGGCGTTCAGTTTTCCGCGGATGCCGAGAGGGACGATTCTCCGCTCTTCAAAATGTCCCCAGGGAAAATGTTTTATTGTCGGAATGGATAAGTCACCGCAGAAGTAGTCAATAATCTGGTCAATGGTGTTGTCTTCCTCGTAACGGATAATGCAGCCGTTAAATCCGCCGAAAACCAACCCTTTCAGCTTGTTAAATCCCGGTTGCTGCCTGATTTGCTGCAACATGGAATCAATGCGGTAGGTTCTTTCGCCGATGTCTTCAATCAGCAGAATTTTATCCGTGAAATCTGGAAAATAAGGTGTTCCGGCCAGATTGCGGAGCATACTCAGGCAACCGCCGATTAAGGTACCTTCGGCACAGCCGGGGATAACCGTTTCGCCGCCGGAGACTTTGTGGTAGTTTCCGGAGATTATTGCTTTCAGGTCAATGTCGGCCTGAGGGCGGATTTTGCCGTATTTGAAATCGTAAGCCAAGCTGAAACCGTTGTATGACGGGCAGCCGCTTAAACTTTGGGCGGCAATCTGCAATGTGGACGCGTCGCTGATACCGAAAATCGGCTTAGGATTCTTTCTGAGATTTTCGTAATCAAGGTAAGGCAGCATATATTGGGCGCCCGCACCGCCGGTGCTGCAGAAAACCGCTTTAATTTCCGGATTGCGGATAAATTTATTGAAGTCGTCGGCACGGTTCTGCGGCGTGCCGCCCATGTGTCTGAATTTATCGTAAACATGTTCTCCGAGAATCGGCTGCAGCCCGAGACTTTTCAGATATTCAACCGCCAGGTCGGCGGCATCCCGCGGGTTTATTCCGCGGTTATGTGCCAGCGATGCTTTTAACTCGGGATCAAGCGGCGTTTGATAGTCAAGAAAGTTTGAAGGGGTGATGATTCCGATTTTATCACCCTCCTGCAATTTGAACATTATTTCAACCTTTCAAGAATAGTCTGGCAGAAACCGGGAAGAGAATTGTCGCGGGCGCCCATGATGACAATGCGGTCGCCGGGGCGGGCATTGGCAAGAATGAATTCTCCGGCCGCTTCCCGATTGTCAAAATAGCGGGCCTGTTTGCCGTTTTCGACAGCCCGGCTAATCAGATCACGGGAGGAAATGTCTCGGGTTACGGTGCCGCCGGCAAAGTAGATTTCCGGCATAAGCAAGATGTCTTCATCGCTCATTTGGGCGCAGAATTCGTCGATAATCTGCCGGCCCATCATCCGCATCGGTGAAAAGCCGTGCGGCTGGAACATCATAATCAGCCGTCCGGGGTAACTTTTCAAAGCCGAAACGGAAGCTTTGACTTTGTCCGGGTTATGAGCAAAATCGTCAATGACGGTAATGTTGTTCCGTGTACCGACAACTTCCAATCGGCGATGGGTGCCGAGGAAACCTTCCAGCGCCTGTGCGGCGTCAAATTTGTCAATTCCCAGCAAGGAACAGGCGGCAATGGCGGCCAGTGCGTTGGAGACGTTAAAACGTCCGATGAGGTTCAGCGTGAAACTTTTGCCGTCCATTGAATATTTGGTGCCGTGCGGCAGGGCTTCGATGTTGTAAGCCCAAAAATCGGCTTTGTTGGTTTCAATGGAAAAAGTCAGCGTTTTTTTGCGGGGATGCCTGATGTTCCGGCAGGCTTCGCAGTCGGCGTTGACAACCACGCCTTGTTTGGCCCGGTAGGCAAAATCCTGAAACAGTTTCTGCAGCTCGGGAATCGGTTTGTGATCGATTGAGATATTGTTAATCAGCGCAACATAGGGGTGATATTTTTCAATTGAGCCGTCGCTTTCATCGGCTTCAATAACGCAGATGTCGCCTTCGTTGTAGATGATGTTGGGAATTCCCTCCCTGTCGGCGTAGTTAAGCAACAGGCCGCCGTCAATCATACAGGGCTTTTGTCCGAGACGGTCGAGAATATAGCCGATCATTGCGGTAACAGTGGTTTTGCCGCTGGTTCCGCCGACGGCGATGTTGTGGCCGTAACCGTGGAAAATGTCGGCCAGCAGATCGGAGCGTTTGCGAATGGGAATATTTTTACCGAGGGCAGCTTTGACGTCGGGGATAGTGTCTTCGACTGCGGTGGAAACATAGAGGACATCAAGTTCGTCGGTAATTGCCGAACCGTCCTGCGGATAGATTTTAATGCCGAGCTTTTCCAAGGCTTGTTTGTTGCTTTGGTCTTTGCCCTGGTCAAAACTGCGGTCGGAGCCGCGAACCTCATAGCCCTGATGCAGGCGAATCTGCGCCAGCGCACTCATTCCGCTGCCCGAGATGCCGCAAAAACTGATTTTAGTCATTGTTATAGTCCTTTCTGAATTTAGAGCGCATCCAAGGTTGTTTTTTCCCGGGCCTGCATGATGGTGAGGTTTTTATATTCTACCGTAATGTAACTTTGACCGCTGCCGTCAACATTTACGCTGAGGGCGGCGCCGACTTTGCCGTTTTCAAAAGTGGCATAAAGGAAAGCTTCGCCGTTTTGAAGTTCTTTTAGAAAGTCAGGATTGCCGATGGCCTGTTCTTTTTGCACGGTTTCGGTTTTGCCGTTGCCGACGGGCTGATCGACGTTGATTACCTTAGGGGTGTAAAATTGCTGAGCATTGCCGTATTTTTGCTCCAGCAGTTTGTAATATTGGTTGTAAAGGTCGAGCACTTTTTCGGCAGAGGGAGTGTCCTGCAGCAGATTACCGTAGGCGATTATCCGCCAGAGTTCGTTTTCGATGCCGAAAGTGAGAATGACTTCACGGAAGGTTTTGACGCTTTTGGGAAGATGCGTGGCGCTGAAGTTATTGACGTAGTCTTTCTGTCCGACGGCTGACAGCGATACGCCTTCTTTTTTGACTTCGTCATAAGTCGCCCCCCACGCCAGGCCGAAGGGGCCCGGTTCGTTTTCGGCCAGAGTCTTGTTTTTCTTTTTGGCCAGCTGCGCGCGTTTGGCTTTTTTGAGTTTTTCCTGATGAGAACGGAGCAGCGGCGAATCAATTTTGATTTCATGGGTTTGGCATCCAGCAGCCGCCCGGCGCTGTCTTTGGCTTCCTCGGCGTTTTCTTCGGTTTTCAACTCGTCAGAGATGAGGAGAGAGTCATAAAAGTCGCCGCTGTTTTGCGCCCGGCTTGTGCCGTATGTGAAAACGGCGGGCAAAATCATTAATCCGAACAGCCATAATTCTTTTTTCATCATGTTATCCTTGTTGATTTTTCATAAAGAAATTGAACAGTGTTCAAATTTGTTTTAATATAAATCATATTTACAAATATTAAGTTAATATAAGATGACAATTACAAAAGACAATATCCGCAGAATTCTCATCAGCAAAGGGCGTTTGCTGGTGAAAGAAAAAGGTGCAGATTATCTGACCGCCCGCAAACTGGCCGAGGCCTCGGCTTATTCAGTCGGTACGATTTACAACCAATTCGGCACAATGGACAACTTTGTGCTGGAACAGAACAAGCAGACGCTGGACGAACTGGTTCGCTATATGCTGAAAACCCCGAAAGGCGAAAGCTCATATCAAATGCTGAACCGCTATCTGGATGCTTTTGTCGCGTTTGTGCTGGCGAATCGAAACCTGTGGTTCCTGTTGTATAACTTCCACCTGCATGCAGAATATGGCAAACTGCCGAAAGCTTATCTGCGCAAACTGGTTGCGGTAACCAAAATCTGGGAACCCGCATTTGAGAAGGTTTATGCCGGACTGAAAGTCAAAGAGCGGCAGCTGGCGCGCCAGGTGCTGTGGCTGACGCTGTTTTCAATGAGTTCGTTTTTAACGACCAACGCCTTGGACAATTTCAGCAAAATTAACAAGAAAAGTCTGTGCAAACTGCTGCTGAACACATATCTGGCTGGACTGACGGTTTTGAAGTAAAGAGGAGGGCCGATGAACATTTTGTGGCAGGTGTTTTATAAGGTTTCCGCTTTTGTGAACAGTCCGGAGTTTCTGCGGAGCTTTTTTGACAACCGTTTTTATCTGATTCTGCTGGTGATTATTCTGATGCGGTTCAAGTATGCGACTTATTCCAGCATGTGGATGAGTGCGCTGGTGAATATTCCGGGAACTTTTCTGCATGAGTTGATGCATTATCTGGTCGGTTCGTTGCTGAATGCCCGGCCGGTTAATTTTACGATTTTTCCGCAGCGTAATCTGGACGGCGATTATGTGATGGGGAGCGTCGGTTTCAGCAATATCACCTTTTATAATGCGGTTCCTTCGGCGATGGCGCCGCTTCTGCTGCTGCCAATCGCTTTTTACATTAACCGTTATGCTTTGCCGCTGATGGCGCCGACGTTTTTTAACTATATTCTCTATGTGCTGTTACAGACAATTATTATTGAGAATGCCATTCCTTCCGGCGCCGATTTCAAAGTGGCGGGAATGTTTTTAAGGGGGCTTCTGCTGTATGCTGTGCTGGCGATAGCGCTGCTGTTGATGTTGTAAAAAAAACCTCCCGGTGCGGGAGGTTTTTTGTTTCAGTTCTTTTCCAGAGTACGGACAATTTCTTCGGTGACTTTTTTGGCGTCGCCGTAGAGCATTATCGTATTATCGGCATAGAAAAGCGGGTTTTCCACGCCGGAATAGCCGGTAGCCAGAGAGCGCTTGACGAAGAAGACGGTTTTGGCTTTTTCAACGTCAAGAACCGGCATGCCGTAAATCGGCGAATCGGGATTGGTTTTTGCCTGAGGGTTGGTGACGTCATTGGCACCGATAACATAGGCAACGTCGGCGGTGGCGAATTCGCGGTTGATTTCTTCCAGTTCAAAGACATCGTCGTAAGGAACATTGGCCTCGGCCAGCAGGACGTTCATATGTCCGGGCATGCGGCCGGCAACGGGGTGGATGGCGAACTTGACTTCAACGCCGTATTTGTCATGGAGGTCGGCGGCCATTTCCTTAACAATGTGCTGCGCCTGAGCGACGGCCATGCCGTAACCGGGAACGATGATAACTTTGTTGGCGTTTTCCATGATGAAAGCGGCGTCTTCGGGATTTCCGGCCTTAGCGACTTTTATGATGCCGTCATTTTGTGTCTGTCTGCCGGAGGTTTCGGCACCGAAACCTCCGAGCATAACGCTGGTCAGCGAGCGGTTCATTGCCTTTACCATAATATAAGACAGAATTGCGCCGCTGGCACCCACAATCGAACCGACGATAATCAGCAGAACGTTATTGAGCGAGAAGCCGATGCCGACAGCCGCCCATCCGGAATAAGCATTCAGTACGGAAATGACAACCGGCATGTCGGCGCCGCCAATCGGCAGAACAAGCAGAAAACCGAGGATGATTGCCAGGGCTGCCAAAATATAGAAAAGCTGATGATTGCCGCTCAGGGTAAACATAACGCAGACCGCAATGACACCTAGTCCCAAAAGCAGGTTCAGCAGCTGCTGTCCGGGGAAAATGACCGCACGGGCCGACATCAGCCCCTGCAGTTTGGCAAAGGCAATAACCGACCCGGAAAAAGCGACGGCGCCGATGAGCAGGCCGAGAGATGTTTCAAGATAGGTGTCTGCACCGGCCATGATCTCGGCGACGGCGATGAAAACCGAGGACAGACCGCCCAGGCCGTTAAACGCGGCAATCATCTGCGGCAGTGCGGTCATTTTGACTTTCAGAGCGCTCCAGGTTCCGATTATTCCGCCGAGACAGATGACGAGCAGCACCCATTTGTAATCGGAAACCAACGGCGAATACATGGTGACCGAAACGGCGAGAGCCATGCCGAGCATTCCCAACAGATTGCCGCGGCGGGCCGTTTCGGGAGAAGCCAATCCGCGGATTGAAAAAATAAACAAAATGCTGGAGAGCAGATAGGCGAGGGATAAGTATGCGTGTGTCATTATTTGTTCTCCGAATTTTTGATTTTTTTCTTTTTGAACATCAGCAGCATGCGGTGGGAAACGGCAAAACCGCCGAAAATGTTAATTGCAGCGAGAAAAACGGCAATCAGTCCCATTGTTTTGGAATCGTTAAATTCCGAAATGCCTGCCGTAATCAAAGCGCCGACGATGACGATGCCGGAGATGGCGTTGGAAACGCTCATCAACGGCGAATGCAGCGCCGGAGTGACGCCCCAGACGACGAAATAGCCGACAAAGCAGGCTAAAGTCAAAATTGTTAATAAGGTCCAGATGTCCATGTTTTATGCTCCCGTGAATGAAGGGTGAATCATTTTACCGTTATAGCAAAGGCAGGTGCCTTTGATCAGTTCGTCTTCAAAGTTGTAATTGAGGCTCTTTTCCTCCTTGTTATACATTGTATCGAGGAAATTAAGAATGTTTTTGGCATACAGCGGGCTGGCAGAAGCCGGAAGCGAGGCGGCAAGATTAGAATTGCCGATAACGGTAACGCCGTTGATAACGATGGTTTTGCCGTCTTCCGACCCTTCGACGTTGCCGCCGGCGGAAGAAGCCATATCAACTACGACCGCGCCGGCCGGCATGGCGGAAAGCATGGCTTTGGTGATTAACCGCGGTGCCGGCAGTCCGGGAATCAGCGCGGTGGTAACGGCAAAATTGGTTTTGGCCAGTTGTTCGGCGACGGCTTCCTGTTGTTTCTGTTTATATTCGGCCGAAGTTTCGCGGGCATAACCTCCGGCGGTTTCAAAATTTTCATCGGATTTGACTTCAACGAATCTGCCGCCGAGGGATTCGACCTGTTCCTTAACCTGAGGGCGGACGTCGGATGCGAACACCACGGCGCCGAGCCGTTTGGCGGTGGCAATCGCCTGCAATCCGGCAACGCCGGCACCGAGAATTAAAGCTTTGGCCGGGGCGATTGTGCCGGCGGCGGTCATCATCATCGGCACGGCTGAGGGCAGTTTGCAGACGGCTTCGATAACGGCTTTATAACCGGCAAGGTTGCTCTGGGAAGACAGAATATCCATGCTTTGGGCGCGGGAGATGCGCGGCATCAATTCCAGGGCGAAACAGGTCAATCCCAGGTGGGCAAAGGTTTCGATCCGGCCGCGATGTGTAAGAGCCTGAAAGTTGGCAAAAACGGCGGTTCCGGCTTTGAGAAAGCCGTCCTCTTCAGCTTCCGGCGCCCATATTTTGAGGATAATGTCAGCTTTTTTATAAGTGTCGGCCGCATTTTTTTTGATTTCGGCTCCGGCATTGAGATAGTCCCGGTCGCTGAAGCCGGAAGCTTCGCCGGCGCCGCTTTGTACCTGAACGTCAAGCCCCATGAATTTGTATTTTTGAACGATGTCCGGTGTGGCGGCAACCCGTGTTTCTCCGGGTTTTATCTCTTTGGGAACGGCTATCAGCATAATTTATCCTCCGGCTGAAATTTAAAGTTTTTAAGATAAGGATAATATAGTAAGTTTAGGGAGCGTTAACAACGGAAAATTTACGGATATGAAAATATTAGCGGATTTATTTATGACTTTTTTCAAAATAGGCCTGTTTACTTTTGGCGGCGGCTATGCGATGATTCCGCTGCTGCAGGCGGAACTGGTGCGGAAAAAGAAATGGAGCAGTGATGAAGAACTGATGGATTATTATTGCATCGGCCAATCGACTCCGGGGATTATCGCCATTAACGTAGCTACTTTCATCGGCTATAAAAGAGCGCGGAGCACGGGCGCCGTCGTGGCTACGCTGGGAATGGTTTCGCCTTCGCTGATTATCATTATGTCGCTGGCGCATGTACTTAATTTGTATATGGACAATCCGTATGTTGCTCATGCTTTTGCCGGTATTCGTATTGTGGTTGCGGCATTAATTGCAGAAGCCGTTTTCAGCCTTTGGAAAAAGGCGGTACGGCGGAAAACGGATTGGGCGGTTTTTTTGCTGGCTTTGGCTGCGCTGCTGGCTTTTAACCTGTCGCCGATTGTTATTGTACTTTTGGCGGCGGCTGTCGGTTTGGCGCAATATCGACAGGAGAGACATAAATGATTTACTGGCTGTTGTTTTACGAGTTTTTTAAAATCGGTTTGTTCGCCATTGGCGGCGGTTTGGTTACGGTGCCTTTTTTGTTTGATTTGACGGCACGTTATGACTGGTTTACGACGCAGGAACTGGCGGATATGATTGCCGTTTCCGAATCAACGCCCGGACCGTTGGGGGTTAATATGGCAACTTATGTCGGCTATTCGACAGCCGGCATCGGGGGCGCCTTGGCCGCAACCATCGGTTTGGTGGCTCCTTCGGTTATTATTATTGTAATGATAGCCAAATTGTTGCGCCGTTTCGGGAGTTCGTCCTGTTTGCAGGACTTGCTGGGCGGGGTTCGTCCGGCGGTGCTGGCGCTTATTTTGTTTGCAGGAATAGCCATTGCCAAGCTGGCATGGGTGAGCTGGGAAAATGCGCTTATCGGTCTGGCTTTCCTGGCGGCGATACATTGGGTTAAAGGACACCCGATTGTTTATATTTGCCTGGGAGCGATTGTCGGTTTGGTGTTGAGGTTGTAGAGTGTATTATCCACAGCAATAGGGGCTGTTCTGAGTTTGTCGGTACTCGTTTTAGGCGTTTTTAGAATAAAAAGCACAATAAAATCGTGTATTTTATTGTGCTTTTTATATTTATGTGAAAGACTGAAACATATTTATTAAATAGGGTGGAGAGTAGTTAAGTGTTTTATAAAATTTTATTTTTGATGGCTTGGTGTTTATGGTGGCAGCCTGCAAAGGCTGCGGTTAAGCCGAGTTTTGACTGCAATAAAGCACAGACAGAAGCGGAGAAATTGGTTTGTTCAGATGATGATTTGGCTAAATTGGATAATGAACTTGCCAAGCGTTATACTAAAATAAAACGATATCAGGCTTTTGTTTTAGACGGAAGTTATACGCCGGCAAGAGAAGTATGGAAAAGGTGGTTAGATAAGCGTGATAGCTTGGAATGCGAGCCGAAAATTGAGAATAAAAAGGCCTGTCTGAAATCTATTTATCAATATGGGATTCAGCTGATAAAGAATCGTCAATTAAGTTTTTATATTGATACCGCCTGTAAGTATAGTCAAGATTCTGTAACGAAAAAAGGTAGATATGTCTGTGATTTTAAATTGGCTGATAAAGCAATTAAAGAAGGTGCGGACATTAATGGTCTAATAGGCATTGACGATTGCCCGGCCTATATGGGGGATAGGGACAGATGGCAAACAAGGAATAAAGAAACTTTTGATTATGTTTTCAGTAAAGGGGCAAATGTTACAGAATATGTTTCTAATAAAAAATGTTATGGGGGGGCATATGTGTTTATGACACCAATCGAAATCAAAAAGAAGATTATTGAGATGAATCCAGAAGCGGTTAATTATACGACTCTATTAAGCCATCGATCTTTATTGTTTTATCAAAATGAAAGGTATCTGTTAGAAATGATGCCTTTTCTGTGTGAAAAAGGAATTAATCCTAATATTCAAGATGATGAAGGGCAAACTGCTTTGATGTATTTTTTGTCCCGTTCAGTAGAGGGACGAAAAAGTACAGAATTGACGTTAGAAATAGTACAAAAGTTCATTGATTGTGGAACAGATATACATCTCAAGGATAATTATGGAAAAGATGCTCTGGCTCATAGGTTGTGGTTTTTGAAAGAAGAAGAGAAAGCTAAGACTTTGAATGAAAAAATTAATAAATTATTATCTTATTAAACAAACTAACTAACATTTAATTCTATAAGGAGAAAGTCAATGACTGAGACTGCGACTAAAATTGATCCGACGGCAACAGAAGTAAGAAATTTCTTGTTTAAGTCCGAAGGTGGAAAAAATGGAGTTTATTATGATGATAAAAATAATGGTTATCCAACTCATGGGATTGGTGTGCGGTTAGATGATAAAAATGATAAATTTTTACAAGATTATATCAATAGCTTTTATCTAGGAACAGGAAAAACTTGGGATTCAGAGACACCTCATCGGGAATATATTGATGGAGAGTGGGTTACCAAGGGTAGTAGTACTATTTTTGCAGAATTGAAATATCTATTGAAGCATCGAGAGGGAAATCCTTTTGAGAAAAATTCGGGTTATGACGAGAATGAGGCTAGGCTGATATTGGGAGATAATCAAGATTGGAATGCCGCTAATATCCGTGCCTTTGAACAAGTGGCTTATGTTGCTTATTTAGGTGGAACGGATGATGGTTATAATATTACCGGGGTTAAAGATGTTTTTAATACAGCAATGACAGTTTGGAATGGTTTGACGAAAGACGAGCGTTTGGCTCTTTATTCTTTGAATTATAATTCTCCGGTAGGTGCAAAAGCTTATATTGGGCCAAAGATGAAAAATGCTTTGCAATTATATACAGGTACTGGGGATGAAACCTCTAAATTAATCGGAAAATTAGAAGCTTGGTATCAAATTTTATATAATTGTAATTCTGAGCCTTCGACTATCAGCAAAGGAATACAAAATCGGCGGTTTATGGAAGCTTGCGCTTTTATGGGAGAGATTTTGAGCGATTTGCCAACACCTCAAAATGCCCATTGTGTATTGCCTGTTTCAGATGATTTTGATAATGTTAATTTGCTAGTAGCTTTTATGAATGCCCGTTGGCAGGGAATGAAGGACAAACTTTTAAATATTCCTGGCTATGATGTTCAATGTTATCGCTGCATGCAATCTCATTTTAGTGAGGTTGTTCGAAAGTTTTTAAAACTTAAAGGCAATACTAAAGAGAGAAATTATTCTAATCTTTTTTCAACATGGAATTTGTATACAGAATTGGGAATTGTTGAGAGTAGTGGAATGCCGACAGGAGCAATAGGACGAAAAGCTATTGAGGGGACGGAACTTGATGATGTAATATATGTTAGTGGTGCTTATGATTTAGGAATTTCTATCTATGTTTATGCCATAGGTGGTAATAATGAGATTCATTGCGGTCCGACGGAGACACGTGTTGAAGGTGGTAGTGGTGATGATGAAATTTACTCTTATCAGGGAAATGATACAATTTCACCGAATACTGGGAATAATGTTGTAACGATGGTGGGACATTGCCCAATATGGAAATGCGTTATTATTAATAATGGTATGGGGTACACTGATAGAATCAAGGAATTTGATAACGGTTATTATACGATGCAATTTGTGGATGGTTATACTAGTTATGAAATGACAGATTATGGTATTATTTATACATGTCCGCTAGGTAACAAGGTTATTGTTGAGCAAGTTTAAATGGATATGTAAAAAAAGCCCCTCTTTTGAGG
>ERZ1673751.1313-NODE-1313-length-16565-cov-13.426348_pt1 | contig 16565 bp, 19 predicted proteins | sample MGYA00580202_ERZ1673751 | MGnify/ENA primary metagenome ERZ1673751 (study PRJEB41218, sample SAMN15661780) | gut metagenome | host: Homo sapiens | place: Canada: London | collected 2015-08-20/2019-03-30 | study: EMG produced TPA metagenomics assembly of... | reverse complement strand
GGATGGTGCCATAGCTCAGTTGGTAGAGCAAAGGACTGAAAATGCCTCGGTCAAGCACTTGAAACAGACTTATAAAACATTAAATACAAGATGGTTACAGAAATGTGACCATCTTTTTTTGTCCCTCGAAATCGGTCGAAAATACACTGGTTTACACAACTTGTGTAAACCAAATGTGTAAACCGAAACGAGGATGTCTGCAACGGGAGTAAACGTACTTTTATACCGTTCCAAAACACTTGCGAACGGAGAACATCCGCTGATGCTCTGCGTAACGAAAGAGCGTAGGCGCAAATATGTCAGCATGGGTATTTCGTTGGCCGCCCGATATTGGGATTTCGACAAGAGCAGGCCGAAACGGAATTGCCCCAACCGAATCTATATTGAAAAGTATATCGCCGACAAACAGCGGGAATATACGGATAAGGTGATTGAACTGACTTGCGAGGAAAAGGCATTTACGGCCAATACACTCGTCGAGAAAGTTTGTGGCGGCTATACGACCAAGACCGTAGGGCAGCTCTTTACCGAGCAAATCGAAGCGTTGCTTGCGGCCAAACGAACAGGGTACGCCTTATCGGTACGGCAGGCATATACCTCGCTCATGCGATTCAACGGGCATCTGAATATCTATTTTTCAGAGATAGATGTTACATGGCTTAAACGCTATGAAACATGGCTGCGTTCGGCAGGGTTGGCGGATAATACAATCGGGATTCGATTCCGTTCATTGCGTATGCTCTACAATCTGGCTATCGAACAGAAAATCGTCAAGGCCGAATACTATCCGTTCCGCAGTTTCAAGGTATCGCGCCTGCATCAGCAGACAGCCAAACGAGCCATTCGCAAGGATGATATTTTACGCATCGTTCACTATTCGACGGATGATGAACGGGTACAGTTGGCAGTCGATTTGTTTGCGTTTTCCTATTACATGGGCGGCATCAATTTCGTGGATATGTGCTATCTGACCGAGAAGAACATCATCGACAATCGGTTGGTCTATATTCGTAAGAAGACAAAGAAACTTATCAAGCTCCCGTTGCAGACGGAAGCCTTGAAGATTCTCGCTCGCTACAATGGAGTATCATTGCCTTATCTGTTTCCTGTTCTCTCCTCGTTCCACAAGACGGAAACGCAACAGCACAACCGCGTGCATAAGGTGATTGCCAAAGTGAATATACGGTTGAAAAAGATCGGAGAGGAATTGAATCTGCCGATAGATATTACCACCTATGTTGCTCGGCACTCCTTCGCTACCGTACTGAAAAGGTCGGGTGTCAGCACCTCGCTGATTTGTGAAACATTGGGGCATAGCTCGGAAAAGGTTACGCAAATTTACTTGGATAGCTTTGAGAACTCTCAAATCGACGCAGCTATGCAGCATTTATTGTAGGAATCGGGAGGTCGGCGCCCTATAAGCGAACCGACCTCCTTTTTCTTTACCTCCGTCCTATCCGAGGTATTGTTCCAGCAGTTCAACGACCACCTGTTCACGGGATTTTAACCCTATCTTGCGGGCTTCCATGATTTCCGTCGCCTGTGCAGGCGTGAGTTTCTTCAATGCCTGCTCTATCTGACGGCAGTAGGCCACGGGGTCTGCGGCATTGTTATACTGCATGACGATATAAGTTATCAGATACTTTTTCGACAGGAACGAATCCGAGAACTTTTCCTGTGCGGCCTCATACCATCTGATACTCCGCTGATACCATGTTTCGGATTGCAGGATTTTAGGCAGTTCACCGCTTTTCACGCAGTTCACCAAATCTTTGGGTTTTAGTGAATTTGTCCCCGTACACCATTGCGATATGGTTGCCAGCGGGAAACCCTTGCTGCGGAGTTGTACGGCAAACTCAAAAACGTCGTTCGTCTTGGAGAGCGTCATGGCAGGTGCGGCCATATAGTCCGTTCCTTTCCATGTGGTCGTGCAGATATTCATTTCAGCAATCAACGCTGCAATCGACATATCCACATTCAGCGGCTCGGTAATCACGAGGTCGTTCAGATTCAGACCTAATTTAATATAGGCAATCAATCGGTGCTGACCGTCCAGCACGGCGTAATAGTTCACCGACTGGCTGTCGGGAATGTCCTTACCGTTTAGGTCTACCAAATGCCCGCCAGATGTAATTACCTGTTCACCGTCCACAACCGTAATCGGCGACAACAGCCCGTATTCCTCGATGGACTTCATTTTTGCCGTCACCGCTTTGGAGTTGGTCGGGCGGTTGCCTTTTACAAAGGCGAAACTACGATTTACAAAAACTGATGTTACATGCATCTTTTTCATATTAACTTGTGCGGGTTTACCTCATACCACCCGCGAGGTTTTAATTAATAATATTGATAAAAATGTTTGTTTTTTCGTTTTCTCGGCGTTAGGTCTGACTGGTGAGCTCTTGCCAGCTCTTGCGGCAGTCGGGTGATGGCTTGGGCAAACTCCCGTCATCGTCCTGCCGTGCGATTCGACCTGCGGCCTTTCGGTTCGGATTCTCTCTCCCTACCGAGAAGCGGAGTGTATGTCAAAGAACTTGCGTTTGCGTTTCTACTGTAAATCCTACGAAAACCATACATAACTCGCTATGGCATAAATAGTTGTCGGATAGTAAAAAAGTGCATGATTTTTACTACCCCTTATCGGCAGAATAAAAAAGGACGGCTCGTGCCGTCCCTTATCATTGGATATGTAAAATGGATTTATCTAAAATTCTTGCCGATCGTCGTCCACTCCCTGTCCTTGTAGGATGTCCAGATTCCCTTGATACCTTCGTCACTATCAAGGAATTTCGGATTATCTGTATAGCCGAAGAAATAGACGATGCGCGAAATCAACAGCATCCTGTTATAGGAAACCTTGCTGGGATTCGTACTGCGGTTATCTTCCTCTTTGAATTGTTCCAAGAGCGGCAAAAAACACTTGATGGCAAGCGTAATCTTGTAACAACTCTTGAGATTCACCGAAAATCCGTCCACCCCGAACGAACGGGCGTTTGACAGATTGGCATAGAGTTCTGCCACGTTGTCAGCGAGCAACTTACCCAACGCCTGTTTTGCAAGGTAGGACTCAAGGGTTACGCCGTGCTCGCGCCCTTGCCATGCACGCACTTTGGCATCGGGATTTTCTTGCAGGTATCTGGCGAAAGCCCGAAACTCCTCGAATACCGAGGTCGGAACCTGCTGCACATTTTCGGTCCGTTCCCGTACCACATCATAGACAAAGAGCATCGCCATCCAAAATTTCTCGGTGTCGAGACCCATAGCCCGCAGGGAACGGATAATCGGAGCATTTTCTAAATACCGCTCTTTGGTAATAGAAAATTCCAGCCGTTCGTCCTCCAACTGATGCACGAAATCCCATCCGCGGAAAGAATCGGTCTGATACTGCTCGCCGTTTATATCAGTATCCCAAGTGGGATACATACGGTTAGCAATCTCGAAAACATAATCGTAAAGCGGGTTCATAGCAGTTGTATTCGGTTAAAGCAAAGATAGAAAATTTCGGCTGAATCGTCTGCACTTAAACTTGCATTTATTAAAGATTTTTACTATATTTGTAATAGCAAATCCGAGATAGGGGAATTCTTTTTGCTTCCATAGAAAAATAAGTTTACAGGGCAGATAAGGACAGTAATAATGCTGTCCTTGTCTTTGGCTTATAATCGCATATTTTTTGTGCAGGAAATGAAATCCCCTTATATAAAAGATATTTCACACACAGAAAAAATGCGGTGAAATCCTATCCTATAATTTATAAATCTATGGAACCAAGAATTATTACAGCCCCTATGACGGCGCGATGAATCGAAGAGATTCCCGAAATCGGGCAACACTTACCCGAAAACTGCATTTTAGATAAAGGCATAACGGGATGCGGCGCAACGAGTCTTGCCATTACAAACGACCGTTCAACTTTGATTGCCGCACCAACGGTCAATCTTATCAAAAACAAGATACAGGAACATCCCGACCTTTTAGGCGTTTACGGGGGTGTTACGAACCAAGAGATTGCCGACTATCTGAAAGTCCACGACCGCTGGAAGATTATGGCCACCTATGATGCAATCCCCCGTATCGCGGATGTCGCGGGTGCAGAGATTTACAGCAAGGCATTTCTATTGGTGGATGAATACCACCGCTTGTTATTCGATTATTCATTCCGCCATTCCGCGATTGCTGGACTATTGGAACAAGCACCCCGTTTCGCAAACAAGACCTATCTTTCGGCAACGCCTATCGAACAGGAGTTTCTATTGGACGAGTTACAGACCATGCCGCAAACGAAAATCATCTGACCGAACGCCGAGCCGATACAGGTAAGGTTGTGAAAAGCGACAAGCCCGTTAGCGACCGTTACGGCCTTATGCCGAAATGCCATTGCGCAACAAATCGGTTTCAACCTGCACTTTTTCGTGAACAGCGTGACATTTATCGGCAAGGTGATCCGCCATGTGAAACTGACCCCCGACCAAGTAAAGATAGTCTGTTCGCAAAGCGGCGAGAGTTACGATCGCAACAAAGAGAAGATAGACGGCTACCCGATAAGTACACCCAGCGGCGAACCCTGCAAAATCAATTTCTACACCTCGACGGCCTTTGAGGGGTGCGATATTTTCGACAAGACAGGCCGCACCTACATTGTGAGCGACGGAACGGCCACACACTCGATGCTGGATGTTGCGTCCCTAATGGCATCAACATGTAACGAATCACGATTTTCCCGTGTTGGCAACCAGCATAAAACAAAAATCCAAAGGCTTTATTCACTTTGTAGCATTATGGATAACCTCCTGATATTCATGTTGGGGCCACTAAAATAATGCCTGAAAAATTTGTTTATTTCCCCAATTTTTCCTATTTTTAAACTGATTACAGGAGTGTCTTACGGCTAAATCTCGTTTCCCCCTGTAAGAGACCAAAATCATTAAACTAACCCTAAAACTTAATCTTATGAACAACACAACCAAATTTCTTTACCACATTACGGAGGTTGGCAATTTGGAAGCTATCCGTAAAAATGGATTAAAATGTGATTCCGAAGGATACATATATCTTTTCGAGGACAAAAAATTTACAGACCTAATGGGAATTAGGGGTAATGTACGCGACCACATAGCGATCAATCAGATTTGTGTGTTCGATAAAGTGGGTTTGCTTAAAATTGCCGTGGGAGATTTATTGAACCAATTGGAGCCTGATAATGTAGATGAATCATGTGCACAATTCCAATACCGAATAAAGATGAATCTCATACCTCGTGATCGTATCGTTAATACTGAAATTGTTCATGTGAACAATCCGTGGAAAGAGTTTTTCGAGAAAAATCATGTGGAAGAAGTTATTGGATTCCCCGAAGAATGAAGTAAAACACCATAGCCGATACTATTTATTTTCTTACTTAGGGCGGATTCTTTCGCCCTTTTCTTTATTCCTGTTTTCCACATTTTTTGAGTACGAAACGGATATTCCCTTTATAAGTATCTATTCAGAATCAAAAATTATGGAAGATACGGATCAAAAGATAGAGTAGGTTTCTGAATGACGGGATAGAGAGTTGCTCAAATCTGTCCTGTGTAAACTGCTCAAAAGTGTCCTATATATACACTACCTACTTATACATAACCTATTAAAGTCTTTCAGACCATGTACTACCACATCAAAGACCGCAAGTGATTCGATAACCGCAAGCAGGCCAAAGAGCATTACGGCATTGCCTGTTTTCGGAAACTACTACATTTAAAAGAGATTATATTTACCAATAACACAAATTCCATTGCTAACGATGAATTATACCGTAATCCCCAAATCAATCGTGACCTTTCAGACGGGAAACAGTAAACCCGTCGATGTTTATGTGTGAGCGACCATTAAATGTTGCTCCAATCACAAGACTAATATTTCTCATGTAACCGAAGAAAAACTATCCCTGCTTACTGGATTGGATGAACGAACAATCCGCCGTGTTATCAAACGCCTAAAGGATGCGGGCTGGCTGACCGTGCAGACTACCATTAAAGAAGATGCAGACAGAGGCTTTATAAAACGCAACTCGTATTATATAAAGCCAGCGAACAAAGATTATTTCTTTTTGGATAACAGTTTCTTCAAAAAGAACTATCCCGCCAAGATTGCAGGATTTCTGCTGTTATTGAAATCCGTATGCCTTAATAATACCGATACTGTCCAATGAAGCAACAGCCAGATTGCAAAGGCTGTCGGATTGTCCCGTAATACAACTACTGCATTATTAAATGAATGTAGGCGATTAGGACTTATCAAAGCCATAGAGAAAGGCTATGAACTGACGGCAGGTTGTTTTATCAATTCAGCAGTCAGAAAGACCGCCGCAGGGATTTATAAAGAGATATGCGAGTTCTGCAAATCACAAGGCACAATGCCGCCAATTTGGGATAAGCGGGTGATGTCGGTACTGCTTACAAAGTATAACGCGGTCGGGTTACCAGCATCGGAGCCGATAACGATTACCTACCAACTGAACAAACGGTGCAAAACCTTGCCCGAAAAGGTATCATTGCCTTACTTTATAAAGACACTCGATATGCAAAAGCCATATCGGAAGATTATAGAGCGAGAACAACAAACCGAAGCAAATTTCAGCGGTTTCGCAGTTTAGATATACAGCCCCCGTGCTTACGCACGAGGGCTTTTTCATTTAATATGGGAGAGAGGGTGACATATTTCGGGAATTTCTTATTTATATACCCCTTGAAAATTGCGTCACTCCAATTTCTCTCTTTACATACGCGCCGTAGGCGCTTATCCTCAAAAGACAGAAAATGAAAACTCCAACCCACAATGACAGTGGATTGGAGTTTTCAATATTAAGTTGGAGACAATCTAATTCAAGGCCATCGAGTTTCCTGCAATATGCAACTTGGCATCCACATCGAGAGCCTTGAAAACTTTGAGGATTGTTGCAACCGTCAGATTCTGCCCATTCTCTATGCGTGAAATCTGTGCTTTCTTCACACCGATAAGATTACCCAAATCTTCTTGTGTCAGATTGCGTTTTTCCCGAATCTCACGGATGGTCTGACCTACCAAAAACAATTCGATGGTAAGGTCATAGGCATCCCGTTTGGCCGTACCTTTTTCGCCGACCAACGTATTCACTACCTCATCATGTGTATAAATTCGTTTTTGTGCCATATCCGTATTTTTTATTCTTCGTAATATTCAGACCGAATCCGTATTGCTCGGTCAATCTCCTGTTTGGGCGTTTTCTGGGTTTTCTTCTTGAAACCATGCGTAGCGATTACCAATGTCTGCACGCTGTCCCGCTTATCCCAAAAGGCCAACAGCCGATATTGGATACCTGCATATTTCGTGCGGAACTCCCAAATCTCTCCTGTCAGCTTTTTCAGTAATTTGGGGTCTAACGCATAACGGGCCTTGTCGATATTCTCCAAAATCTTCAACCGTGAGGCTTCATCTATCTTTTGGAGAAAACGGTAGGCATCTTCCCAATATTTTACATCGAACAACGGTTTAGGTTCCATTCCTTTTATCGGTAATACGTTGCAAAGATACAAAAAGTTTCTATATATGTAAACTTAATATCTGTTTTTCTCTTTAAATACACGCCGTAGGCGCTTAACAGAAACAGGCTATAATGCCTGTTTTTTTGTAAAATATATCCCCTGCATATACAGATACTTTCTGTTAAAGCCCCCCCCCTTATTGGAATGGGGAATGATAATTATTAAGGATTGCAAACCAAAACTCCAAAATTGGATTTTTTAGTTTAATAATTTACTAATCATCTAATTTGTAGAGTTATGCAATTACGACAATCCATGCGTCGGGCAGCCAAGATGCGGCTTGCTCTGGCGGGAGCTTCGGGCAGCGGCAAAACCTATTCGTCGCTCCTTATTGCTTACGGAATGACAGGCGACTGGTCGAAAATCGCCGTCATCGATTCCGAGAACTGCTCGGCCGATCTTTATGCCCACTTGGGCGGTTATCAAGTCCTCACCCTCGAAAACTATGCTCCCGAAACCTACATCGAGGCCATAGGCATTTGCGAGCAGGCAGGAGCCGAGGTAATCATCATCGACAGCATTTCCCATTGCTGGGATTATCTGCTGGATTTCCACGCCAACCTGCAAGGCAACTCCTTTGCCAATTGGGCCAAAGTTACACCCCGTCAGAACGCCTTTATCCAACGTATCCTTACCTCGTCCGCTCATGTGATCTGCACCATGCGTAGCAAGCAGGATTATGTGCTCTCGGACAAGAACGGCAAAATGGTTCCAGAGAAAGTGGGCTTGAAAGCCGTACAGCGTGATAACGTGGATTACGAGTTTACCGCAGTCCTCGATATAGCCATGAACCACAAGGCTACCACATCAAAAGACCGCACGGGACTGTTCACGGGCCGTCCCGAATTTCTCATTACGCCCGCTGTCGGTCAGGCCATTCTCAAATGGTGCAACCTTTCGAATCCGAGTGTCCAACCTCAAACTCCCTACCACCATGTACCCAGCGTTTCAGCCTAACCCCGAATTTGCTGTCGGTCTGAACTCCGACAACCCTTTTCTCGATAATCCTACCGCAGAGGTAGCAACGATTGTAGAGGAACAACCAGCCCAATCAGCAACAACGGGTGTTGTCGTTCCTTTAGGTGTACGACACAACCGTCACTTTATCGAGGCCAATACCAAGCCCGTCGATATAGCCCATTTGAGAGCGGATTGCGTCGTTCCCGTATTCAGCAAGGACAACGAGGTGACCATCTCCCACCAGAGCTTTATCGAAACGGTGCTGGGTGCTACACACCGTATGTTCCCGCAGGAGGTAATTGACGCTCCCGATATAGTCGTGTCCCATATTATCAAGGGACGGATTCCCGAAGCCATCCACAAACCCGTGAACCAGCTCTTGGAAACCGACAAGACCATCTACTACGAACGGATGGCTTTCTGTTTCGAGATACCCACGATTTACGAGGATGTGGCAGGGAACAGACTGAATCTTTCGATTGGAGGGGTACGAGCCTATAACCACGAGAACCTCTATTCCAAGAAGACGGTGGAGAAATTCAAGGTCTTCATCGGTTTCAAGAACCTCGTGTGCTGTAACCTATGCGTTTCAACCGATGGATTCAAAAGCGAACTGCGGGTGATGGGTGTGCAGGATTTGTTCGATGCCACCTTGCGCCTGTTCCGAGAATACGATGCCGAACGTCATGTAAAACTGATGGCAGCGATGCAGGAACGAACCCTTACCGAGCACCAGTTCGCTCAACTCATCGGCAAGACACGGTTGTATCAATACCTGCCCACAGCCGAGAAACGACAGCTTCCTGCTATGGAGTTTACGGACTGCCATATCAACGCTGTGGCAAAGGCATATTATGCTGACGAGAACTTTTCCAGAGGGGACAATCCAGAGATTGATTTGTGGAGGGTTTATAACCTCTTTACGGGAGCCAACAAGTCGAGTTACATAGATACATTCCTTGACCGTTCGCTGAACGCAACCGAACTTATCACAGGTATAGGCAAAGCCATTGAGGGCGATGCAGAGTACAGGTGGTTTGTGGAATAACCGAACGAAGAAGAATACCCTTGCTGTTTCACGACGGCAGGGGTATTTTCTTTGATAGGTAAACAAGACGATAATAACTTATATTCAATGATGCTGTCTGTTGATTTATTGCGCATTATATGGTTTTATATAATTCTGATGCTCAAAATATCGACTTTACGCTGCCATATTCTCGATAATTGAGGGTTGGAATGATTGATAACTCCCGATTAGAGGGGATATGTCGGCTTAAATTTTGAATAACAAAGCATCTAACCCAAGTTACAAGAAACAAAGTTTATTTTCCAGCCCTTTTCCGCTTGTTTGGCAACTTTGTTTTGACGAAATTTGAATCTGCAACAACCTTGAAAAAAGAGTGGTTTTGCCATTGCATTTCCGATGATTGTTTTTTACTTTTGTGGAGAACATATTGAATACGGAAGTGTAACTTTATTCTCGTGCGACGAACGTAGGAAATTCCAAGCACAATAGAGAGAATAAGTGGCATTGCCCTCCCGTCGTATCTTCACGATACTGGCGCGGGGTTGTTGCTTATTTTATCTATTGGGTTTCCTACGACCTGTCGCACTAAAATAAGTCATCAGCCCTGCGCTTTCTTTTTTAACTAATCACATCTGGGGGTTGGATGTATATAAATGATGAACTATGTTCCCACCCTGTCGGCTCAATGAGCGAAGCCAAGCTATCGTTACGAACTTGCATCGTAACATTCAGACAAGTCCTGCATTTCAACATTTATCGGTGAATCTTAAATCGGAATTGTTGAGTACAGGATGTATGTCCATAGAAATATCCAACCAAGGCCAGCCCGTGAACCTGTTTATGTTTTGCCCTGATGGAGCAGGAGATATAGGGTCGGTTGCTATTTATGGGAATCGTTTAAAAGAACATTATGCCACAATTTCAAAATCACGCAACATATTCGGACTGCCTGTAACCGAAATAAGTATGGATGGCGGTTTGTCGGATTTTGTAGATATTCAAATTGGTAATTATTAATTTAGTACATATATGATCTTTCCATTCGGTATTGAAAAAGAAGCAGAAATCTACTGCACATCAACAAAAGTAGCCCTAAAAAGCCAAGAAAGAAACATCGAGCCGCAAATTGCTGGTATGGCCAACAATTTAATTGTAAAGGGTGTGGTTAATTTCCCATATTCAACAATTCTACAATTCATGGTAACATGGACAGAACAAGCCGTTCGGGCAAACGGATGGAACATTCAAGATGAAGATGGGGTGTCATGGTGGATTGGATTATATGCGCAAAGCTACATCCGAGCAATGAATAATAACGAACATTCTTTTGATGAAATTTTCAAAGCGGTATTTATTAAATATTTTGAAATCAGATAATTATGAAAAAGATTCTTTTGACAATCGCGGTGTGTTTACCATTATTGACAAGTGAAGCACTTGCAAAATCGACTAATGCAACTATTGGCGAAACAGTATTTGCGCAACAATCGAATAAGTGGGAGTATCTCAAAGAAGTGTCCATCTATTGGTCAACTGGCGAACTTAAAGGTCGAAAATACATTGAAACGAGAAAAGCAGACTGCTATGTAAGGAATTATAATGGCGAAAGGGAATATATGATTGTATATTACCTTGGAACGCAGGCTGTTAAATATACAGCAAATCCCAATTATTATTACAAAAAGACAACCGAATGGTATGGAAAATACCAATATGTTGCAAATGGATATTACTTTAATCTTTAAATATATAGAATAATCTGACATCAGACATTGCCAAAGAATCAGTATTGAAACTTTGGCAATGTTTGTCCCTGCTCTTTCGATAGTGACATATTTTTAAAGGGGTATATAAAATAGAATTTTGCAAATTGCGTCACCTGTTCTATCAATGAATTAACCCGCTCAATAACGAATCCATGACCCTCAATCCGACCCTTAAAAATGTACTTGTAAGAACTGCCTACATCGTAGGGAGTTTGACAATCTATTATATTGCCTATAATTATTGCCTTGATTATCTGGATTTTCATTATTGGAGTGATGGAGGACTGATAGACGGGCATCCAACATTACGATATACTTTACTAATGATGGCTGCGGCTATTCTTATCTGGGTGAATATCCGCAAACTGTCACGTCCCAATATACGGCTCTATTTTAGTGCATTTCTATTAGGGCTTGGACTATTGATTGGAGCATGGAAAGTCGGTGCATTTTATCTCTACTCCGAACATGTACTTTTGCGCCATATATATCTGGAAATACTCTTTCATTTTGGATGGTTTAGCGTATTAATATCTTCAATTTTTCCAATATTCTTTGTAAAACAGAAAAATGCAAAATTAGACAGAGGTAGCAAAATAGGCTTACTGATTGTTGTACTATTGTTTGATTTCACGATTGCCATGCCTAATATTTTTGGTGATGAAATAATGGAAGCCAGAATATACGGTAATGAAAACTGTTACTTAATACAAAACGGAGAAGAATGGAGTTGTCATTTATTAAGCGTTACAAATCCCGATGATAAGATATGGACGGATTCAGTTGTAATGCGGACTATCCAATATTTTCCGAAAGATAATTCTTGGTGGGTGGCTGATAATGGTGATTCTATTCGTATAGAAAGTACAAAAGTGTACCACTCAAATCTGCAAATAATACATTCCAACGGGAAAAGCTATCAAGTCCGCACATTGGGTTATGCAGAAACAGAATACGGTAATTGTTGGCAATCTAACATATGGCGCAAAATCAAAGGATTGTTTTGCAAAGAAGAAAACGAACGATGAAAAACTACTTACTTATACTGATGGGCATTTTGTTCGTCTGTTGCCAAAGCCAACCCGAAAGACCATTTACAGAGGCCGAGAAATTGGCTGATGAACAATACTCCCAATTCTTTCATTGGATGCTTTTCGGTGATGGAGATGAAGATACCGCAGTCGAAAGTCTGTTTAAGTCTGCGGAAGCAGGAAATTCAGAAGCTCAAAATTTATTGGGAGGATGCTATGCAGAACGACCAGATTTGATTAAACGAGAAAAGCCAGACATTGATTCTGCTGTTATTTGGTGGTTAAGGGCGGCGGAACAGGATGAATGGATGGCCCAGCGGGATTTAGCATACTATTATGCCGACATTCAGGATTGGAAGCAGGCGAAATTCTGGCTGAAACGAGCCAAGAAGAACGGATATAAAGATAAGGAATTACAAAAAAGGATTAACAGGCATTTATAGCATTGGTGACATATTTTTCAAGGGGTATATAAAAGAGAATTTTACAAATTGCGTCACAGATGATGAAGAACTGCATACTAATACTTGCCCTGTTGAGTGCGGGGTGCGGAAATCAATCACGATCACGATGTGATTCTGCGATACTCGTACCCATTGAATCATTCCGTAGGGAGATTGCTGACCCTGCTTTATGGCGAGAACTGTTACATGATGACAATGAATATTTCTCATATATAGATTCGATCCGTTTGGATTGGTCGCAAGTGGTCAATCATTATCTCTCGACAAAACATCCTAATTCTAAACAGTTGATTTTAACATGGGGTGAGAATCAACGGTTTGATATAACACAAATGCCTCGGTTAAACGATATTCATTATATTGATACACTCTTATCATTGTGTTACTATTGTACGACTGGGCAATTATCGTTAGCATTTGAGCGCGAGTTGGAAAAATATTTATCATTACCCATAACATTCAGCCAAACACTACCTCTATTTGAACACAATCCAAAGCATGACGAGGTAGATAGTTTGTTCAGAAAAGCGACAGACGGAATTAGAATCTTCCAAACGCCAGATAGGAAATACAAAATATACTGTTGTGAAGATCGCTATGGAAGTTCTGGCCGATTTGACTGCGTTTATTTACAGTATGTTAAAGAGGGGCAGGCCGAATGGAATCAAATAGCAGATTGGGGACAAAAGAAATATTCCAACCAACAGATTGACAAAATATCTTCATTTCTGCACAATGAACAAACGTATTATGTGCTTATAAGTTCCTGCTATAATGTAGCATATTTTGAGATTATTACAATCGAATATGGAAACTTTACAACCCATTCGGAATTTTATCCTGAACAGTTCCAAAATAATATAAAGGATGGTTGCATAGAGTTTTATGGCGGATTAGATTCTTATGTTAATCTCGAATTTGATCCACAAACATTAACCATCAAGTCTACTTATATGGAGATGGTTGAAAAACAAGGAGGCAATTTCTCCTATAAAGAGAAAGAACAAAAGATTATCAAATTGAATATCGAATGAAATGCTATATTATGAAAATCCACTTACTCCCCATATTCGCTCTGCTGATTGCAGGGTGTGGAAATCACCGTCCACAGCAAACCTATGATGAAATACTGAATGATGTCGTTCTGAATTTCAACGTGGGAACAATAGGCGGCGATAGCGTGTTGAACGCCTTTGTGCGGAAAACGCAAGCTGATTCAGTTGCTCGGCAATATTCCAATCCTGCAATGAAAGAAGAAATGATGCTCAACCTTATTTCTGATTATTTAGTTGCAGGACAAGTAGACAATGCACAGCACCTATACGATAATATGCTGAAATATGCAGAACAGGAATATGGAAAGGTCAGCCAAATGACAGCAACGACCTATTATGAGAAAGCGCATTTATACGAACGTGTAGGAGATTTAGACAATGCTATTAAGATGATGCAAAAGTCCGCAGAGGTGTTTGAACAGTTGCCAATGGATGATAATAATCGGTATGAGGACGCAAAGGAGTTTATAAAGTGGTGGGTAGAAGACTTAAAATACAATTTAAAGATAAAATCAATCAATACCTTTTACTGCTTTTACAAACAGCCAATATGTGGCTATAAAGTAAAAGGGGTAATTACACGAGATACAATAAGCAATGGAGAAAGAGGAGGGGCCTATTATTTACAGATCCCTTATGATGATTATGATATTGATTTGATTTTTACAAGCGAAAATACGAATAAGTCATTTACAATATATGGCGGTAAATTAAGCAGATTACATTATGACCCTTCTCACGATAAAGATAGTGTATATGTAGACTATGAAGAACCTCGAGTTGCAGCCCCTAATATCTACATATCCAACCATGAATTATTTTGTTTTATGGATGTTGATTTCGACGGGCAAGCAGAAATACTTACAGATGTTATCCCGAATATAAGCCAACGAGGTGTAGGGGTGTTTACTGCTATTTATAAGATTATAAATGACAAACCTGTTAATATTATTTCTCGATTACCTCAGCCATTTCAAGGTATAGACCAACATTATTTTGGCATTAATACTCAACGAAAGGAGATATTTAACATATTAAGTGGTGGTGGTGGATATGCTGAGGTTGATATTTATAAATTCAATTTTCGAACACAAAAATACATTTTCAGTAGAATTATTGATTGTGATTGGCATGGAGCAGGCATAGCAGTCTCAATTATTTCGCCGACGCGAGACACTTTAAAAAGATTTAATCTAACCTATGACGAAGAGTCAAAGATATGGGAATACTAAAATGAAAACCAATTTACTCCCCATATTCGCCCTGCTGATTGTAGGGTGTGGGAATAGGAATCCAGCGAATATAGTTGTAGAAAATAGAATAAGGCAAACTGAACAAACCGATTCGATTATAGGAGATAGTTATGAACGAGATACTATACAAGGGGATTTTAACGGTGATGGAAAGATCGAATATGCTTACAGCGAATCAAACCCTGCTGAATATTACAGCCTTGATGAAGTAGATGATGGGAAACCCAACAATATAACATTCAGCAATCCAACAATTCCTGCCATAGAAACTGAATTTCAGATTGAGCGCTTAACCAACGAGGGTGATTTGAATGGTGATGGTACGGATGAAATTGGCTTTATTGAGAGAGCTGTTAGCCGCTTTGTTTTCTATAAGGTATATTCACTTCGTAAGGGAGTGTGGAAAGAAATAGTGAGTGTATATACACATGATGCCTTTTTTGACCCTATAAATGGCGATGCGCCCGATTTAGTAAGGATCGCCCCTAATAAGACAGGGTATGTAATCGTTCAAACGATTGAATGGGACGATGAAACAGAGTGGCACAAAGGGGTTGAAAAATCGGTAAAGATTAAGTGACACATTTTTCAAGGGCTATATAAAATGATTTTTTTGAAATTATGTCACAAGAATATGAAGAACTACAATGCTAATCCTCGGCCATACGGTCGGGGATTTTTTCTTTAGTGGAATTTGCAATCTTATCAAATAATTTCGACATTTGAGTAAATAAACAGCCATGCAAAAATCACCCAATTACATCACTAAACTCCAACCCGACGAAATCTTCGTGTTCGGTAGCAACCTTGCAGGTATGCACGGCGGGGGTGCTGCACGGTTGGCATATCAGAAATTCGGGGCTGTCTGGGGACAAGGTGTCGGATTGCAGGGGCAGAGTTATGCCATACCGACCATGCAGGGCGGAGTGGAAACAATCCAGCCTTATGTGGACGAGTTTATCAAGTTTGCAAAGCAACATCCACAACTGAAATTTTTGGTAACGGAAATCGGTTGCGGAATAGCAGGGTTTAGTCCGTCCGAGATTGCCCCGCTGTTTGAACAGGCAAGAGAGGTGAAGAATATCTACTTGCCCGAACGGTTCTGGATGGTTTTGAAATGACTTGCGAAAAGGTTGATGTTGGATAGAAAGCGGTTCTAATCGCGGCTGTATGATTGTTTGAGGGCAGAAAAGTTGTAAATTTTCGGGGAAACTTTTGCAAGTTTGAGAAATTTGCTTACCTTTGCACTCGCAATGAAACCGAAATAGGTATCGTTCTTTGCAAAAACGACTGTGTAAACCACGTTGTAAACCGAACTGAAAAGGTCGGGTGTCAGAGAAAAAGATCGAGTTTCGTAATCATTTGTAACAGAGTTTTATAACTCAATAGGATGGTGCCATAGCTCAGTTGGTAGAGCAAAGGACTGAAAATCCTTGTGTCCCCG
>ERZ1673751.1291-NODE-1291-length-16864-cov-10.724433_pt1 | contig 16864 bp, 6 predicted proteins | sample MGYA00580202_ERZ1673751 | MGnify/ENA primary metagenome ERZ1673751 (study PRJEB41218, sample SAMN15661780) | gut metagenome | host: Homo sapiens | place: Canada: London | collected 2015-08-20/2019-03-30 | study: EMG produced TPA metagenomics assembly of... | reverse complement strand
GTGGCAGTATTCAGATAACGGTAGAATTAACGGCATATCAACAAATGTTGACCTTAACTACATATATGACCTTAACATTTTAAATTGATAACAACTTTTTGAGAAGGTGAAATAATTGTCGTTTGGAAAGCAGTTGCTTATTGCTCGAAAAAACAAGCATATGACACAGAAACAAGTGGCAGAAGCCGTGCATATAGAACGGTCAGCCTATACCAAATGGGAAAACGATAATTATGAACCGACTTTTGCATATATCAGAGAATTAGCGAAAACATTGGAAGTTGATTACAACTTTCTGTTTTATGATGGCAGCAAGACTTTTTAAGTTTTCATTGTTATTCTTCTTTGCATCGGGCATTAATTTGTCTGATGCACTCCTACAATTCCCACTAATGTGGTTAATAATATAAATTTTCGGAGGTAAATATGATTCGTGCATCACCCATAAAAGAATACAGTAGTTTTTCTTTTTCAATATTTAGATGAAAGGAGAGAAAAATTTGAATGAAGTTAATTAAAAAAATATTGTCGGTTTTCTTATGCTTGACTGTAATTATCGGCTCATTGTCTGTTGGTTCGTTTTCCGTAAGTGCTGCCTCGGTTAAAGGCAATCGTGGAGCAGACGGCAAAGGTTTTATATACAAGAAAACAGCTGAATATACTTATACAGACGCAAACGGAAAAAAGCACAGTCAGCATTATGAAGGTTGGGAAAATTTCAAGGTGCACTTTTTTGCTCCATCCGGAAAAACCTTGAATTTTTTAGACTACACACAAAGAGCGTACTGTATTGAACCGGATAAAGCATCTGAATTAACAAGTTCTGCTACTGTAAAAAGTACATCTCAATCAGCAGCTTGGAAACAGCTAACTACTGCACAACAGAACGCAGTTAATCTGATCCTAAGTTGGGGGTTCGGAGGTTTTGAATCTCCGTCAAAAAATAAGGTACATTACTATTACGCAACACAGTTGTTAATTTTCGAGATTGTAGCCGGCAAGAGAAATGCTTCAACCTTTGATGCCGTATCCGGAAAACCGTTGCTTACTCCTGCCCGTACTATGACTGAGACAAGCTCAGCTGAAACTACTGTAGCAAATGTTACAACAGCATATGACAATATGGTGTCTTGGTGTAAAAGGTCGGTGCGTAATCCGTCATATACAGCATCATCACTCAGTTCTGCGAAGTCGTATCAAATGTCATATAATCAATCAAACGGACAGTATTCAATCACTTTGACTGATAAGAACGGTACCGCTTCAGTAACTAAAGCATCCGATGTAATCGTCAGCAATTCAAATGTTAAGGTCAGCGTAAGCGGTAAAAAGATAACATTTACCTGTTCTAAAAATCTTGGTACGACAGTTAATGTGACAATGAAAAATTCTTTTTTGAAGGAACATGGAATCAAGAGCAAAAACAGTTTGTATTTAATTACAAGTAATGACTATGCATCATATCAGACTTTTGCTCAGGGTTCTAATTATACAGTTAAAGACGGATATGTTAAGTTGACATTTCCCGATGTTGTCAAGCTGCAACTTCAAAAATCATCATCAAACACAGAGCTTACAGCCGGCAACGGTTGTTACAGCTTGTCGGGTGCTGAGTATGGCATATACAAAGACAAGGCTTGTACCCAAAAAATCGGCAGTATAACGACAAATGCAAGCGGTTACGGCAGTTACAGTAAATATGTTGATTCAACAGCTTCTTACTATGCAAAAGAAACAAAAGCACCAAAAGGCTATGAGCTTGACAAAACTGTATATACATTTGTGAGTTCGGGAAAAAAAGACAGCAACGGCTATGCAATATTTAAAGCAGTTAGGCTGTCTGACAAAAAAACCGAGCCACAAGATAATCCGGTTAATGACCCTGTCGGTATTGTTTTGCAAAAGAAAAATGCAATTACAGGCGAAACGACAAGTCAAGGTCTTGGCGGTGCGGTTTTCAGCATTGAATACTACGCACAGGAAATTGACAAGGACTACGATGTCAAAGCAGATGAAACCGCTCCTGCACTTGACAGCAAAAACCTTAAAAGGACTTGGTATATTCAGACTGATGAAGATGGATATTGTGACCTGAACAAAAAATATCTTGCTTCGGAGTACAGTTCAGATGACTTTTATTATACTTCGGCTGAAAACCCAGTACCTGCTATCCCAATTGGTACAGTTGTCATTCGAGAAGTAAAAGCACCTGACGGATACTCGTTAAGTAATATCGTGTTCTACAGAGTAATCAATGAAGAGATTGCCGGTATTGCACAGGACACAAACACCCCTATCAATGTGCCGATTGACGAAATGCCGGCAAAGGCATATATCGGCATACACAAACTTAATCAATCAGGTGTAGGTGTCGCAAATGCTGTATATGGCTTGTACTCTGATTCAGCTTGTGCAAGCTTGTATGACAAGCTCACAACAGGTGCTGACGGTAAGGGTACTTTTGCAAAATCGGTAGATGTCGGCAAAACATACTACATCAAAGAAATAACCGCTCCGACAGGCTATGAGCTTGACGATACTGTTTATCCCGTCATTACAAATGAGGAAAACTCAACCGTTGAAACAGCCGTTATTCAGACGATTTATGAAGATGCCGTAAAAGCTGACCTCAAAATTAAGAAGTCATCAACAGACGGTATTGTTTCAAATCTGTGGTTTGCAATATCAGATAGCCGCGGCAACGAGTACAACGCAGTTTCAACTGACAAAAACGGTGAAGCAACTGTTAAAGGTTTGAGGGTTTATGACGATAAAGGCAACAAGATAACCTATACCGTCAAAGAGCTTGGCTTTAAGACTACTTTGGGTACTCACAGCTATGGCGGTTACACTTGGACGATAAAAAAAGAAAATGCAATCAGCTACAAAGGCTCATATTATGAAGGTGTTTCAAATGCCGTATTCAGCAATTGTGAGAATGCTTATTCAAGATACTACTATGGCAAATCATCAGAAGCAAAATCCAACGCTAACGGTAAGTCATTTACACTTGACGAGAGCAAAACCGTTACGTACAGTGTCCAAAACACAATTTCCGAAACAAATTTGACCGTCAAGAAAACTTCCTACAACGGCAAAGTATCGGGTGTGTGGTTTGAGGTACAGGACGAAAACGGCAAATATTATGGCGATATTGTTACAGATTCTACCGGAACAGCTAATTATTACAGCAGGTACGGCGAAAAACTCAAAAGCTGTCTGACCGTTCCGAACTCAGCAATTTGTATCCCTATAAAATATAAAGTTGTCGAAAAAGGTTTTCTCGGCGGAGGCAGTTACTACTTCCCCGAAAATTACCTTGAAAAGGCTGAATCAGAGTGTAAGACTGCCAACAAATACGGAACAACATCTATTCTTAATTATTCCATGTACAACGCTCCTACAACCGGCAGAATTAACATCAATAAGACTTCCGAGGACGGAGTTGTTGAGGGTTTGAGTTTTAAGCTTGAGTCTTTTGACGATGAACGAGAATACGGCGATGACCTTATCCCTACTCCTATGGCTTATGATGCAGACGGAAACGAGATTACAAGTATCGTTTTGACTACTGATGAAAATGGTAAAGCAAGTACAGACAATGAGCAGTTTTTTGATGCCAACGGTAACAAAATTGACGGTATTCTGCCGTATGTAGTTGACCTAAACGGGTTTCAAATTACTTACAGGCTTACCGAAATCGGCATTAAACAGTCAGACGGAACATACAAGTTTCCGAGCCGTTATGAACTGAAAGATGCAGTTGAATTTACAATCTATGATACCGATGAATACAACTATACATATGATTGTGTAAACACCATAAAAACAGGTTCGTTACAGGTTCAAAAAACATCTGAAGATGATGTTGTGGACGGTTTGTATTTTGAAATAAGCTGTGTTGATACAGGGTTTAACGAAAAAGTAAGCACCGACCTTGAAGGTTTAAGTCCTGAAATCTCAGATTTGCCGATTTATAACAGCAATGACGAATTGCTTAAATATAAAGTAACCGAACTCGGTGAGCTTAACGAGGATGGTACTTATTCTTTACCGTATAAGTACAACAAGCCAAAAAGCGTAACAGTTACGCTTAATTCAGATACCGTAGTTTTTGCAAATATCAAAAACACGCTGAAAACAGGCTCTGTTAAGCTGACAAAAACAGACGGCACAAAGGCTCTTACCGGATCAGGTTGGCAACTCTATAAGTCAGACGACACTCCCATCAGCTGTTATCAGACAGGCTCAGAAACTTATATGTATAATTCAGTTGCAAAAACTGCAACCGATTATATGGCTACGAATGGTAGTTTGTCAATCAGTAATCTGCCGGTAGGTGATTACTATTTTATTGAATCTGTAACTCCGTCAGGCTATATGCCATACGGTAAAAAGGTTGAATTTACAATTTCAGCCGACAATGAAAACACACTTAATATATCTTTATCCGTTGCCGATAACAAATCTGTGTTATCTCAAACAGGCGGCGGTGGAATTGCTCCGTTTTACTTCGTTGCCGTGGCACTCGGAGCAATGGCTATAATTTTCATCTATGACTACCATAAACACGGTAGCAAGAAATATAAAAAATCACGAAAGGAAAATCAAAAATGAAAAAGAAAATCACACGAATTCTGACAGCAACAATGCTTGCAGTTATGATGGTATTTACTGCAATCCCATTTGCAAGTGCCGCAACAAACAACAACGCTCTTGATGAAACAAAGAAGGTTTCATTCACACTCAATTGTTCAAAACCCGGATACACATTTACGGTGTACAAAGTTGCAGAACTCAAAACAACCGAAAATCCGTATAAGACAGGCTATGATTCACTCATTCCGTCAATCTCTGATGAGATTTTAAGCGGAAAGACATCGTATATTCTCTCAGCTCTTGACGGTCTTTCTTCAATCCCGTCAACTGCTTCAACCGTTGGCACATTTACTACTTCGGCAACATCTGTAAAAAAGACTTTTTCAAGCCTTGCTCAAGGTTTGTACTACATTAAGGCTACGAACTTTCCTGCCGGTGTAAGAAGTGTTACAAACTCTGTTGTATCGCTCCCATACTACAATAACGGTTGGGTTTACAGTATCAATGATATTGACCTTGCAACAAAGGTAAATGACGGTGATGTTGTAACAGGCAAGACTATCACTAACAGCACAAAGGATAATGTTAATTTTACCGATGTAAGCCTTGGTGACACAGTAAATTTTGAAATCAAGTCATCGACTGCCGGTTCATCAGAAATGAAACTTAAATCATATACCGTATATGATGAAATGTCAGCCGGTCTTACTCTCGACAAGGACAGCGTAAAGGTTGCACTTCTCAACGCACAGGGCGGTAAGGTTGCTGACCTTGCTTCAACTGATTATGCTCTCAATGTAACATCAGAAGTTGATGGTAAAGCTACAACATTTAATGTAGCTCTCACAAACGCTTATCTTCAGAAAAATGACTTTTATGCAGAGAGTGTTACTTATACATCTGTAACTTATTCAGCAAAGCTCAATAAGTACGCAGTAACAGGAAAGACAGGCAACCCTAACACAGAAACAAAGCTCGTTTATTCTAACAAGAACGGTGTTGAATCAGAAGTAAACGGTAATACAGTTTATGTTTACACCTTTGCAGTAACAACAAACAAGACAGATACAGACGGAAAGGCTCTCGAAGGTGCAGAATTCAGCCTTTTCAAGACAGAAGAGGACGCAACTGCTCTTACAAATGCCCTTGCAACCGGCGTATCTGATAAGACAGGTAAAGTTACTTTCTATAACTCCAACAAAGAAGAAATCAAGCTTGCAAGCGGTAAATACTATATTGTTGAAACAAAAGCCCCAACGGGATACAACATCTACGGTAAGGTTATTCCGGTGACTATTGATGTTACATACGGTGCAACATTTGTTGACGGTTCGTACATCACAAACTGCCCAACAGACGGCACAGCAAGCGTTGATGTTAAGGATACAAAGGTTGTTGTACCACAGACCGGTGGTGCAGGTACAGTTATGTTCTACATTCTCGGCACAGCTTTTGCACTCGGCGGTATTGCAACATTGCTCATTCGCAGAAGAGTAAAAGCTACAAACAAGTAATTTCACATTAAACAGAAAGGAGTACAGCTCATTGAAAAAATGCAGAAGCAAATGCACCTTGATAATAGGAATAATTTTTATGACTGCATCACTCTGCTTTGTGCTGTACCCTTCTGCATCAAATGCTGTCAATAGTTTTTTCGCCGCAGGCACAATTAACAATTATGCCGCATCTCTTGACAGCATTTCAGCAGCCGACAGGTCACAGTACTTGTCGGCTGCTGCTGAATATAACAACAATTTGTCAGAGCTTGTCAATGTCTTTTCTTACGATACAGACAGCGTGATTGACGGATATGACGATATTCTTAATTTTGGCGATGGACTTATAGGTTACATTGATATACCAAAAATCAATGTTAAACTGCCGATTTACCACGGTGATACAGACAAAGTGTTGGAAAAAGGTGTTGCTCATCTGCCAAATACAGCGTTTCCTATTGGAGGTGTGGGCAATCATTCTGTCTTGTCTGCACATACGGGTTATCCAACGCAAGTGTTTTTTGACAATCTCAACGAGCTTGAAATCGGTGATGAAATCAAGGTATCCGTACTTGATGAAACGCTTACCTATGCTGTAACAGCAAAAAACATTGTTAAGCCCGACAACATATCGTTACTGTCAGTTGACGAAGAAAAAGACTTATTAAGCCTTATAACTTGTTATCCTTATGGCATCAACAGCCACAGACTTATTGTGACAGCCGAAAGGGTATCTGAAACCGCTTCGCCCGATACTGCCATAAAAGCAGAAACTAATAACAGAAGTTTTGATTTTATTCTACTGGCAATAATTGCAATAGCAATAACAGCTGTTATTGCTACATTTGCTGTCAGGAAAAGGAGGAAAAATAATGCCTGATATTACAATAGACAAATCATCACTTGTCTATGATGATAACGAATTCGAGTATAAAACAAGAGTTCCCGGTACTTTCGGGGAGGATATTCGTTATCTTTGGATTAAAAAAGACGATGTTGATGAAATCAACGAAGGCAAAACCATACTCACATCATTGGATGATGAGAGTAAATATATGCTTTATGACAAAGATGATAATCTTGCCGAAACAGTCAGGGGGTCAGAACTGTACATAAATCATTATGATCCGGTTAAGGAAAAAGAAAACACAGAAAGCAAAAATTTTGACACTATTAATGAAAAAAAGTCCAAAAGTGTCGGTGTAAAAGAAGAAAATTTACAATCTGTTCCGACTGAACCGATTGTAACCGAAACATCAAAAGACACAGAATTTTCTATTCCGATTTTTGCTACCCTTTATGACAAATGCAATCGCAAAATTGATGAGCTTAACAGCAAAAATGATAAGTTCAATGCAAAAATTGAAAAGCTCAGTATAAAAAAGTCCCGAAATGCAGAGTTTGTATCTACGATTGAATCCTTGAAAGATATTGTGCCAAAACCTGTATATACTGCTCTTTCGCTCTTGGCAACAGAAAGACGGCAAAAGATAGTCAGTATTAACGAGAAAATTTCTGCCCACAAACTGAATATCAAATCCAATGAAAATAAAATTCAGAAACATCAAAGCCGTGCTGATTTCTGCATTAAAATCAACAAATTTCTCGACAATATGAAGTCACCTGACGGACGCAAAGAAAATTTTGTTAAGGGGATTCAAGAGTATCGAATGATGTCGATGCGAACGACCTCAGAAAAATTTGATGCTACTCAAAATAAACTTGACAGTGCTCTAAAAGCGTACAGTCAAACTCATTATATGTCCGAAAAACTCAAACTGCGAAAACAAATCGACAAGCTCACCAACAAGAAAGAAAAGCTGATAAACAAGCTCAAGGCACTTGACGAGTGGTCTGCAAAGTTTGATGCAGTCAAAGCAATGCCCGATAAAGAAGCTGATAATATCATCAACAAGAGCTGTCAGAATATTGTTGATGAGTTTACGAACAACTCACAGGCTCTCAAAGAGCAGGCAGATACTATCGTTAATTCAACTGCAAAAGTTATTACCGAAGAAAATTATCTTAAAAATGCTGAAATGTCTGTTGAAGATGATTATGACAGCATTGACGGTATTATTAACAACGGTAACAAGCAACAGGAATATGACAAACTCAAGGAATCTGAGTCTGAAAAGAAGTCTGAACGCAGGACAGCACCTTTGTCACGAAATCAAATTAAGCAAAATGCAAACACTATTGCTCATAATGAGCAACAAACGAAAGACAAAAACAAAACTCAGGGACAAGAATTATAAAGCTATTTTAGACCTGTGCCATTCAGGCACAGGCCTTTTTTTAAGAGGTGAATAAAATAAATGATTGAATTATACGGAAACAAAATATGGAACAGCAACACTCCGAACAAATATAAAAAAGTCATCATTGCGAATGAAGATAGCCTTGATAACATATGTCAGAAACTTGAAAATTCAGGTCTTAATTATTGTGCTTATATTTTTAACGGTAAAGCACATATTGCCATTGGCAGAGCCACTGCAACTAATATTGATAAATTGGATATTGATTATCAGGCTGTAATTGATTGTAACTCGAAAATTTATAAAACCAACAACATCATAGGAACTACAACCTATGATTCTATCGAGGACAAATTGTACCGTAAGTACAATACCGATTTTGCCTATAAAATCGGTCAAAGACTTACTGAGCAAGGTATCCTTTTCTCAGGTAGAATTTACGGTAAAACAACAACTATTACTGTTGACAAGCAATATGCTGATACCTTGAATAAAATATCTGCTGAACTTAAAGAACAACGAACATCATTTATGTCAAAATCTGAAAATGATTTACAGGAAGAAGTAAAGTCGGTTGATGAAAAAATATCCGAATTACACTTTAACGAATTACAACTTTCAGCACTTGAATCAGCTATCAGTTTTGTTAATGACCGAAATGATGATACTTTGACTGATACCCTTCTTTCGCTCTTCTCTGACTGCACAGATTTTAACGAAACTCAAATTTCAGCACTTGCCAAAAACTATGTTGATACATACCGAAAATTTTCGGGTACATCTTTAATTTTTGCAGATATATCAAAATTCACTGATTTAAAACAGCATTTTGCTAATGATAATATTACAGCAAGGTTGACCGAAAATCGTGGTTACTCAAACGCTCAGCTTGACATTATAAGAGATATGGTAGCTTACGGTATGAGTGATTCTGTAATCAACTTGCTTGATTACACTTTTTCAATTGATGAAATGCAAAACTTCTTTACAGCATACAAGAACGGCTCGTATGAAGATTTAATCAATCTCATTGCAGATATTAAAGGTACTACACGCACGGATATTGAAGGGCAAATCGAAGGTGGTACATACACTCCCGAAATTCCCGATTATGATTTTTTAAGCAAAAATCTAATTTTTCATAACCCCTCGGCAAATCATTTTACGGTTATGTATTTCAATCCGGATAGCGAAACAGGCGGTCAGTTCGTAAGCACTGATATAAACTATAATGTTGCTTGGCGAGGAAACCGAGATTTTACAAATGATTCCGAGCGATTTTGGCGATATGTAGAAATCACCGGAAATCAAACTCTGTCCGATGTAGGCAGTAAATTTTTCCGAGAATCTCTAAATTATTTTTACTCTGGTGAGCAAATTGCAGAGGGATTAACTACGGACACACAAAAATTGATTGCAGATGTTGCTACTGCCGAAATGATAAAATCAGGCGAACTTATTGAACCTGAAAGTTTTGATGTAGCTAAGTTTGATGCACTCATATCTGAACAAAAAGAAATCACAAGCAATAATTCGGATAAAAATACTATTGTTATCAATGCTTTTGCCGGACCGGGTGCAGGAAAAACAACATCTTGTCTTGAAGTAGCCGAAAAATTGAAAAAGCAAGGATTTGTTACGGAATATGTACAGGAATATGCCAAAGAGCTTGTATATGACAACAATCTTATTATGCTTGACGGACATTATGAACATCAATTTGCAATTCTTAACGAGCAGATGAAGCGTATCAATCGTTTGTACGGTAAAGTTGATTTTATAGTTACTGACTCACCAATTTTACTTAACAACACTTATCTTAATGAAGATAAAAACACCGAAGTGTATTCGGCATATTCTGATAGTGTGAACAAACTTTATGGTCTTTATAACAATTTTAATTATTTTGTTGAGCGTGATACATCAGTGTTTGAAAAAGAGGGACGAATACATAATCTTGAACAAAGCATTGCAATTGATAACGAATTAAAAAACATGTTACACAATAATCAAATTGATTTCGATGTATATACTCACGCTACAATTGACAATATTGTTCGTGATTCAACTATTATATATGCAAAACAACTTATCAATTCATACTGTCAGGATGAATTTGATTCGGAAGCGGATTTTTCAGACTTAAAAAAAGTCGGAGTGGCATACACAACAACAGAAGACAGCAAGCATACTGTTGAAGCTGTTGTAAATCTTGTTGACTATAGGCTTGAAACTTATGTTGATGACAAATTATTCAAAGAAGAAACATATGCCGACCTTAAAGATATGATTGATAACTGTCTGCACTCTTTATCGTTCGATGACCTTGTGTACCTTTCCGATGAGGAGCTTGCACCGTTTTATGAGGAACACGACGAGCTTGACGACGTAGATCCCGCAATTATTCGTCAGCAGCTTGAGGACGCAGGGATAGTCAACGGTGAGCTTGTCGATGAAGATAAGCTGAACAGTGATCCATTTATTCAACAGGTTATGGCTGACGCAGAAACCGATGCCGAGCGTAATTTTTATCAGAACAATTTTGACATCAAGGTAAGGAACTATGCCGGTGCTCTGAAAGTCAGCTCAGAAGAAATTGTTAATCAATTTAATTCGGAGAGTGAAGCCGTCCCGGTAAACGAGCCTGAACAGGGAAATATTCGTCCGACAATTACTTGTGATTGGAGTGAAAGTCCGGTATTTGAGAATGGCAAAACATACTCGGTTTCTGAATTTGACACACTTATGAAAAATGCCGATGACGAATGGGTTGAGCAAAGACAGCTTGAAATTGAAGAATACGGCAGTGAAAATGCGGTAGCCGAAGCTTACCGTAACGGTGAACTTGACAATATTCATCTTGGTTATGAAAAGACAAAATTTATTGTTAATATGCCAAACGGAACAACTCATACATTCAGGCAGGCTATTGGCGATGGTGACGGTGGAGTTATTGATTTCTTAAAGCAGTATCCGCAGTATTCAGGTGTTGTAAAAATACTCGAAGCCGATATAAAGCTTGATAAAGGTGAAAATGAGAAAGCCGCAGATTTACCGATAACGGAAAGCAAAGAAAGAGAAGTCAGGAGCGATGAAAAATTACAGAGCGTTGACGAGCTTGCCGTGGAGGTTGAAAATGCCGCACCGTCAAGAACAGAAAAAGCTGAAGTTACCGTAGTTAATAAAGCTGAACCGCCTACATTGTTTGATATGGTCGAAAGCTCCGAGCAGACCGAAACAAGCGTAAATGATGAAAAAGCCAAAAACTATGTAATTGAGGACAGAGAAACTGTCACGGGAGCAAAAACAAAGTTTCAAAATAACATTGCTGCCATTAAGATTTTAAAGCAAACGGAAGCAGAAAACAGAGCGGCTACACCTGAAGAACAAGGTCAGTTGTCCCTTTACAGCGGTTGGGGCGGTCTTGCCAATGCTTTTGAGTCTGATAATGATAAATGGAAAAATGAGTATTCTGAACTCAAGGGTTTGCTTACGGATGAAGAATATACCGCAGCTCGGTCAACTGTGCTTGATTCATTCTACACAGATACAGCAATCGTTGACAGTATATATGAGGTCATTCGTAACGCAGGATTTGAGGACGGCAACATACTTGAGCCTGCAATGGGCGTAGGAAACTTTTTCGGCAGACTTCCCGAAGAGCTTCGTGATAAGGTGAATTTGTACGGTGTTGAAAAAGACAGCCTGTCAGGCAGAATAGCTCAAAAGCTGTATCCGCAAGCTGACATTACGATTGACGGCTTTGAGAATACTCGTTTCAATGACAACAGTTTTGATGTTGCAATCGGAAATATTCCTTTCGGCGATTTCAGCGTTAATGATTCTAAATATAACTCAGAACATCTAAAAATTCACGATTATTTCTTTTTGAAATCACTTGATAAAGTGCGTGACGGCGGCATTGTTGCTTTTGTAACTTCCAAAGGTACACTTGACAAAAAGGACAGCTCTTTCCGCAAGACTTTGGCCGAAAGAGCGGATTTGGTAGGTGCTGTGAGATTGCCGAATAACGCCTTTAAATCGGCAGGAACGGAAGTTACTCCCGATATTATCTTTCTCCAAAAGCGTTCTGCACCACTTGAAAATATACCCTCTTGGGTAAATGTGGGAACAACCGAAAACGGTTTATCAATCAATAATTATTTTATTGAACATCCTGAAATGGTGCTCGGTAATATTGTTCAAGGCAACAAGCTCTACGGACGAACAGATGATACAATGTGTGTGCCGTTTAATGACGGCAGAACATTGGCAGAACTGTTACCTAACGCAGTCGAAAATATTGCATTTAATTATTCACCGGCAAGAGAGGTAATCTCACCTATATCACAAACAACAGCAACTACACAAAAACCTGAAGAACTCCGTTCTCAGAGCTTTTATAAATCCAGTAACGATATTTATTTTTATGGGAGTAATTCTGCCGGAGAATTGGTTACCGTATCAGCTAAAGACTTACTTGATAAAAAGTACACAAGCAAAAATATCGACAGACTTACTGCATTTATTGAAATCCGTGATACTTTAAGAGAACTGCTTGAAGTTCAACAGCACGATAACAATGATACAGAAGTAGAACGGTTACAACATAAGCTAAATGCAATCTATGACAGTTTTTATGATAAGTATGGTCTGATGCACAGTAGATACAACCGTAATATTCTCGGATTTGACGGAGCTTATCCGCTCGTTGCATCTCTTGAGCAGGATTATGATAAAAATGTTCTGATACAAAAGTCTGATATTTTTACACAGCGTGTAAATATCCCAAAACCTCAGATTGAGCATATTGATACTGCATCGGAAGCTCTTGCGGTTTGTGTTGCAGAAAAAGGACATATTGACTTTGGCTATATGAGTGAGCTTACTGATATAGACAAAAAGAGTCTTGAAGACAGCTTGCGTAATAACGGTGAAATATATCCTATACCTATGAATACGGAAAATAATGAATATACATATCAGACCGCATCAGAATATCTATCAGGCGATATATATGCTAAACTTGATACAGCAGAATCCTATGCTGCTGTTGACAATATCTATAGAGCTAATGTTACTGCTCTTAAAGCAGCATTACCTACACCACTTAAAGCAGGCGATATTGATGTAAATCTCGGTGCAACTTGGATTGCTCCTGAATACTATGAGAAGTTTATGTACAAGTTGTTTGAAACCCCTCTTTTCAATCGTTCTGACGGTATTTTTAAGAACGACAAAATATCTGTTGAGTATTCCGAATATTCCGGCAAATGGTTTATTTCAAACAAAGCTGCAGATAAGTCTGTAACTGTAACAAAGACATACGGAGCTTACGGTTATTCGGCATATCAGATTCTCGAAGCAGCTCTTAATTTGACAGAACCAAAGGTGTATAAGAACAAGCTTGATGAAAACGGACAAACTATGTTTGATAAAAATGGAACACCAATTCGAGTAATTGATGTTCCGGCAACACAGGTTGTACAACAAAAAGCTAATAAAATTCGCAGAGAATTTAAGAATTGGCTGTTCAGCGATTCTAAAAGAAGAAGTGATATTGTTGACACCTATAATCGCACATTTAATTGTATCAGACCCCGTGAATATGACGGTTCACACCTGAGGTTTCCGAGTATGAATTCCAATATTGAATTGCACGAACATCAGAAAAATGCTATTGCTCACGCAATATACGGTGGCAACACACTGTTTGCTCATTCTGTCGGTGCAGGAAAAACCTTTGAAATGATTGCAACTGCGATGGAATGCAAGCGACTTGGTTTGTGTCATAAATCCCTATTTGCTGTTCCGAATCACTTGACAGAACAGGTGGGAGCAGATTTTTTAAAGCTCTATCCTAATGCCAATATATTGGTTGCAACAAAGGATGATTTTAAGGCTGAAAATCGCAAAAGGCTTATGAGTAAGATTGCAACAGGTAATTATGATGCTGTAATAATCGGTCATACTCAGTTAAAAATGCTTCCTTTGTCCCCTGAAAGGCAGGAGAAAATTTACAAAGAACAAATTGAGAATATCGTTGCCGGTATTGCCGAACTTAAGCACAATGAGGGCAACGGTTTTAAGGTCAAGGATATGGAGCGAACAAAAAGAAACCTTGAAAATCAGCTTGAAAAGCTCCAATCAAGCAAGAAAGACAACACCGTGTATTTTGAAGAACTCGGCATTGATAAACTCTTTATTGACGAAGCACACGAGTTTAAGAACTTATTCTGTACAACAAAGTTGCAGAATGTATCTGGCATATCTTCAAGAGCTTCGCAAAGAGCAACCGAGCTATTTGCAAAATGCCGGTATCTTGACGAAAAAACAGGCGGTAAAGGTGTTGTATTCGCCACAGGTACACCATTGTCAAACAGCGTTACCGAACTTCACACGATGATGAGATACCTTAACTATGACTTTCTTGTAAATCATAACAATATGCAAAACTTTGACAACTGGGTATCTACATTCGGCACACAAAAAAAGGAATATGAACTTGCTCCTGCAGGTAACAAATTTAAAGAAAGAACCCGTATCGCCGAATACGCAAATTTGCCGGAACTTATGTCAATGTTCAAAATGATTGCAGATGTCCGCACAGCAGATACTCTTAATCTTAAAGTCCCTGACTGCGAATTGCATATTGTTGATGTTGAGCCGACAGAATTACAAACGGAACTTGTTGAAGAATTATCAGACAGAGCTGATAAGGTCAACAACGGCGCCGTAGATCCGTCACAGGATAATATGCTCAAAATTACCGGTGATGGCAGAAAACTTGGTCTTGACCCTCGCCTTATAGATCCGTCATTTGATGATGATCCCGGCACAAAACTTAATGTTTGTGTCAATAATGTTTTTGATATTTATGATAAAACAAGCGAAAAAAAGCTGACACAGATTATATTCTGCGATTTAGGTGTTCCGGGCAAAAATTCCTCTGCTGACAGCAAAGATGATGATATAAAGAGTGTAGCGGAACTTGATTCCCTTGAAGAAAGCGGGAAATTCTGCGTGTATGATGATATAAGGGACAAGCTCATTGCAAAGGGTGTCCCTGCTGATGAAATAGCATATATACACAGTGCAAAAACTGAAACTCAGAAATCTGAGCTTTTTGCGAAGGTCAGAAGCGGTGAGGTGCGAATTTTGCTCGGCTCAACAAGTAAAATGGGTACAGGTACAAATGTACAGGATAAAATCATTGCCCTACACGATTTGGATGTTCCGTGGCGACCCTCTGACCTCGAGCAAAGGCGTGGCAGAATGGTCAGACAGGGAAACATTAATGAAAAAGTACATCTTTACCGTTATGTAACTAAAGGCACATTTGATGCTTACAGCTATCAGCTTCTTGAAAAAAAGCAGAAATTTATCAGTCAGGTAATGACCTCAAAAGCACCGGGAAGAAAGTGTGCAGATGTTGACCAAGCTGCATTAACTTACTCGGAAATTAAGGCTTTGTGTACGGGTGATGAGCGTATCCGTGAAAAACTCACGCTTGAAAACCAAGTTAAAGAACTTCAGGCACTCAAATCTGAATACAGCAGCACAAAATATGAACTAGAAGACAAGGTTAATGCTTACCCTGAAGCACGCAAAAAACTCCTTATGGATATAGGTAATGTCAGTAAAGATTTGGAAACGGTTAAATCTATTCCGTATAACACGAAAGACGGAAATTATCAGGTAGAAATTACCCTCGGAGCAGATACTTACTCACTCAGAGATGAAGAGGCAAGAAAAGCTGCTACGAAAGCATTAACTAACGCTTTTGCACAAGTCAAAGGAGATGCTAATAAGAATAAACGAGTTAATATAGGACAGCTTGCAAACTTTGGCATTGAAGTAATCAATGACGGATATTTTTTTGATAAGATAACTGCTACTCTTCGTGGCAATTACGCTTATTCAGTCGAGTTAGGTGTATCAAATCCTGTAAATCTTAAAAAAATTGAAAATTTGCTTTTCAAGGTTGAAAATGTTCTGAACGATAAAAAATCGGAACTCAATAAACTTGATATTGACTATAAGACTGCACAAAATATGCTTAACAAACCGTTTGAGTTTGAGGATGAGCTTAACAGCAGCACAAAAAGACTTGATGAGTTGACAACTGCCTTAAACATTGAAATGTCCGAACAGCACAAATCAGCAGACAAGCCTAAAAAGACGCATTACTTTGGTAAGGATAAAATCCTCGGCAGGAACAAATCTTCAAAGCAACTTCAGAATAAAGCAGTTATGAAATCAGAGCCTAAAAGGAGTGAACAAGAGTTGTGATTATAATAGCTTGAAACGGCTTTAAACAGCTCTTTATTCCGATTTTGCGGTAGATAAATATTTTTTATTTAATTTAAAAAGCAGCCGTTCAGATGGCTCTGAACGGCTCTTTTTTGTTGTCCTTAAAACTTGCAAATTTGCCGATTTTGACATATAATAATATATGTAAAGAAAATGAAGTGTGGTGATATTTATGATGTCAATTACAAGTACACG
>ERZ1673751.1258-NODE-1258-length-17395-cov-15.108881_pt1 | contig 17395 bp, 13 predicted proteins | sample MGYA00580202_ERZ1673751 | MGnify/ENA primary metagenome ERZ1673751 (study PRJEB41218, sample SAMN15661780) | gut metagenome | host: Homo sapiens | place: Canada: London | collected 2015-08-20/2019-03-30 | study: EMG produced TPA metagenomics assembly of... | reverse complement strand
GGCTGGGCCACCTACAACGGCGACCACATGAGCATGTACGGTGTGAACGCCGGGGTGCCCAAAACGCTGGTGCGCCATCTGGTGCATTACGAAGCCGACATTGCCGCCACCGACGCCCTGCGCACCGTGCTGCTGGACATTCTGGACACTCCGGTCTCCCCGGAGCTGCTGCCCGCCAAGGACGGCGAGATCGCGCAAAAGACCGAGGATCTGGTGGGCCCCTATGAGCTGCACGACTTTTACCTCTATCAGGTGCTGCGCTTCGGCTTTGGCCCGGCCAAGATCTTCCGGCTGGCAAAGGCCGCCTTTGCAGGCCGCCCCGAATACCCCGACAACGTGCTGTACAAGTGGCTGCGCAACTTCTACTGGCGGTTCTTCGCCCAGCAGTTCAAGCGCAGCTGCCTGCCGGACGGCCCCAAGGTGGGCAGCGTGACCCTTTCGCCCCGCGGCGACTGGCGCATGCCCAGCGACGCCTGTGCCGCCCTCTGGCTCGCCGAACTGGAACAGCTTTCGATCAAGGACTGACACATGAAACACAAAAAACTGCTGATCAATCTTCTGTTTGCCGCCGTCGTTCTGGCCATTGCCGCCGTTCTGCTGCTGGTGCGCAGTGCACACAGCAGCGGTTCCAAGCTGCGGGCCGAACTGATCTACGGTGACAACAACACCACCATGAACCTTCCGCTGGACAAGAACGATACCTATGACGTAGACACCGGGTACTACACGGTGCACATCGAGGTCAAGGACGGTGCCGCCCGCTTTGTGGACTCCCCCTGCCCGGACCACATCTGTGAGGGCTTCGGCTGGCTGTCCAACGAAGACCAGACCGCCACCTGCCTGCCCGCCCGCGCGGTGCTGACCATCGTGCCGGCCGACTGAGCCTTGCGCTCAAAAGGAGATTTCCTATGAAGGATGATTCCAACCGTTCCCTGCGGCGTGTGAACCGCAAGGGCCGCAGTGCGGCAGACCGCACCGTGGAAGTGGACAGCTCCGCTTTTTTTGCGGAGGACCCGTCCCCCACGCCTCCGCCCCGGAAAAAGCCCAATTCCTCTGCCCCGCGCCGCAGCGGTGCCCCGGCACAGGCTGCCGCCGCTGCACCCTCGAAATTCGGCAAGATCCTGCTGACAGTGCAGGGCATCCTCAGCGTGGCTTCGCTGGTGCAGCTGTGGCGCACCCAGATGCTGCCGGTGTTGTATCTGGTCATTCTGGCCGCCCTGCTGCTCCTGCTCTGGCTGCTGGTCAAGCGCTGTCAGGAGTACAATGTGCCCGGCAAGGTGTCCCGGGTGTTCTCGGTGTTCCTGTGCGCCTGCATGGCGCTGGGCTGTATCTGGGCACAGCAGGGTCTGGCCGCGCTGGACAACATGACCAACGGTCTGCTCACCGGTGCCGAGGCCAACAAGATCACCAAGGAGCCTTTCGTCATCTACCTCAGCGGCGTGGACACCCGTGGTGAACTGACCGAAAAAGCCCGCAGCGACGTGAATATTCTGGCCGTTGTCAACCCCCAGACCAAGCAGGTGGCACTGATCAACACGCCCCGCGACTACTATGTGGATCTGGCCGGCACCAACAGCAAGGACAAGCTGACCCACGCCGGCCTTTACGGGGTGGAGACCAGCATGGCCACCCTGGGCAACCTGTACGGCGTCTCGGTGGACCACTACATCCGCATCAACTTTGCGGGCTTCATCAATATCGTGGACGCCCTGGGCGGCGTGGACGTGTATTCTGACCAGGCCTTCACCTCAGTGGGCAGCCCCGGCTACTACGACCCCACCACCTTTGCCGAAGGCTGGAACCATCTGGACGGTAAGTCCGCCCTGGCCTTTGCCCGGGAGCGCCACGCCTTTGCCTCCGGCGATATCCAGCGCGGCATCAACCAGATGAAGGTCATCGACGCCATGCTGAACAAGATCAAGTCCCCTGCCCTGCTCATGGGCTTCTCCAAGATCATGGACGCCGCTTCGGACTGTTTCGTCACCGACTTCTCGCAGGATCAGATCAGTGCGCTGGTGCGCATGCAGCTGAGTGATTTTGCCAACTGGGACATCCAGAGCTACACCGTTACCGGCTCGTCCGGCACCAGCACCCAGTGCTATTCCGCCAAGGGCCAGAAGCTCTACGTCATGAAGCCGGATGAAGCCTCCGTCAGCAAGGCCAAAGAGATGATCGCGACCGTGCTGGGCGGTGAGGGCACTGTGAGCGACACCACCCAGACCCCGGAAAAGACCGACATTTTTACCCCCACCACCGACCCGAACGTCGCTGCTTCCATTCCGGAAGAACCGGCGGAAAGCGTCATCGTGGAGGAGCCCGCCGAGAGCGTGCCGGAAGAGACCCCGGCCGAAACGCCTGCTGAGCAGCCTGCAGAACAGCCTGCCGACACCCAGCCCCAGGAGCCGGAGACTCCGGCCGACAGCGGCACCAGTGACGGCAGCGCTGAAGCTCCGTCCATCTCCCTGCCCACGCAGGAAGAGGTGGAACAGGCTGCATCCTCGCTGTACAACGCAGCGTCCACCATTCTGGATGCCATCTACAATGCAGCGTCCCAGAACGACGCCGCCTGAGTTCCCACAACCGCAACGAGGCCCCGGAGGGCAGAACCTCCGGGGCCTCGTTTTTTCGTTGTCAGGATCTTATGCCTTGATCTCGTTCCACACGCTGTGGCCGTCCAGGCTGGAGGCATCCACGCCCAGATACTCGCAGATGGTCTGGGCAATGGTGCCGAAGCAGAGCTTCGTGCCCAGGTCCACACCGGGCTTCACGCCTTTGCCGCAGATCAGGTACGGCACATACTCGCGGGTATGGTCGGTGGTCTTGGTGTAGGAGGGGTCGCAGCCGTGGTCTGCGGTAACCATCAGCAGGTCGCCCTCCCGCATGCCGGGGATGAAGTCGGCCAGGAAGCGGTCGAACTCGGTGGCGGCAGCCGCGTAGCCCGCCACATCGCGGCGGTGGCCGTACAGCATGTCAAAGTCCACCAGGTTCACAAAGGCCAGGCCCTCAAAGTCGCGGGTCTGCAGGGCCTTGGTGAAGGCAATGCCGTTGGTGTTGCCGGTGGTCTTGATCTTCTCGGTCACGCCCTCGCCATCAAAGATATCGAAGATCTTGCCCACGGCGATGACGTCCTTGCCGGCGTTCTTCAGCAGGTCCAGCATGGTGGCGCGGGGCGGCTTCAGGCTCAGGTCGTGGCGGTTGGTGGTGCGGTAGAAGGTATCGGCGGTGCGGCCCAGGAAGGGGCGGGCAATGACGCGGCCCACGCCATACTCGCCCTTGAGCATCTCGCGGGCGATCTCACAGTAATGGTACAGCTCGTGCACCGGCACCAGCTCTTCGTTGGCGGCCACCTGGAACACGCTGTCGGCACTGGTGTAGACGATGAGGGCGTTTTCCTTCATGGCCTGCTCGCCGTAGTCCTTCAGCACCTGGGTGCCGGAATAGGGCTTATTGCAGAGCACCTTGTGGCCGGTTTTTTCCTCAAACTCGTGGATGAGCTCTGCGGGGAAACCCTCCGGGAAGGTGGGCAGCGGCTTCGGGCTCACCACACCGGCGATCTCCCAGTGGCCGATGGTGGTGTCCTTGCCCATGCTCTGCTCCTGCAGGCGGGCAAAGGAACCGGTGGGAGCGGCGGTCTTTTCCCCGGCGGTCACACCGTCGATGTTGAACAGGCCCAGCTTTTGCAGGTTGGGGCAGTTGAAGTTGGGATGCTTTGCAATGGCACCCAGCGTGTTGGTGCCCTCGTCGCCAAAAGCGGCGGCATCCGGCTCGGCGCCGATGCCAAAGCTGTCGAGCACGATCAGAAAGACACGTTTTTCCATCTTGGTTTTCTCCATTTCTTCCGGGTCAGCCCGGATAAGTGACACTTTTACCTGCCACCATTATAAGCAAAAACAGGCCCGTTTGCAAGGGCTGTCTTTCCATGCTGCACAGTTGTCCTGACGGGCAGGATCTTAGCCATTTCTTTAACGATTTCTCTGTGCAAAATCCGCAAAATTACCGCGTACCTGCGTCAAACATCTGTTCAAACCTCCCGGTATGCAAAAAAGTTGTATTCATCCTGAAATTTCACTTGCTCTCTTGTCAGAAAGCGATTATAATAGTAGTTGGTAAAGTTTTGGATTTTCACTTTACCGTACATTCCAACCCACAGCACGGGGAGCTTTCCCTGTTGGTCGTGTGCGCGGGCCGTTCTGCATGATAGCAGACAGCCTGCTGCAAAATAAATGAGAGAGTGAGAACGTAGACGGAGGTATTTTGAATGAGAAAAACGAAAATTATCTGCACCCTGGGCCCTTCCACCGACAAGGACGGCGTCCTGCGTGAACTGATCGCCAACGGCATGAATGTTGCCCGCTTCAACTTCTCCCATGGCTCCCACGAGGAGCACAAGGGCCGTCTGGACCTGCTCAAGTCCCTGCGCGAGGAGCTGGGCAAGCCCGTGGCTGCTCTGCTGGACACCAAAGGCCCTGAGATCCGCCTGAAGGACTTCAAGAACGGCACCGAGATGCTGGAAGCCGGCCAGACCTTCACCCTGACCACCCGCGATGTGGAGGGCACCAAGGAGATCTGCTCCATCACCTACAAGGATCTGCCTCAGGACGTGGCCCCCGGCGGCACCATCATGCTGGATGACGGCCTGATCAAACTGCAGATCCAGACCGTGAACGATACCGACATCGTCTGCACTGTGCTGAACAACGGCAAAATCAAGAACAAGAAGGGCGTCAACGTGCCCGGTGTGCATCTGTCCATGCCGTATATGAGCCAGCGCGACAAGGACGATATCATCTTCGGCATCGAGCAGGGCTTTGATTTCATCGCTGCTTCCTTTGTGCGCACAGCACAGGACGTGTACGAGATCCGCAACCTGCTGAACGAGTACGACTCCAACATCCGCATCATCGCTAAGATCGAGAACCGTGAGGGTGTGAACAACATCGACAGCATCCTGGCTGCCGCCGACGCCGTCATGGTGGCCCGCGGCGACCTGGGCGTCGAGATCGACTTTACCGAGCTGCCCGGCATCCAGAAGAACATCATCGAGCGTTCCTTCTCCTTCGGCAAGCCCATCGTCACCGCTACCCAGATGCTGGACAGCATGATGGTGAACCCCCGCCCCACCCGCGCCGAGATCTCGGACGTGGCAAACGCCATCTACGACGGCACCTCTGCCATCATGCTGTCCGGCGAGACCGCTGCCGGTGCCTACCCCGTGGAGGCCCTTAAGACCATGTCCGCCATCGCCGAGCGTACCGAGACCGAGAACCATGCCCGCGTGGAGTACCTGACCGAGGCCACCAACGGCAAGATCAGCGTGAGCGATGCGACCGCACACGCCGCCTGCCTGACCGCCAAGGACGTGAACGCCGCTGCCATCGTCACCGTGTCCGAGTCCGGCACCACTGCCCGCCTGCTGAGCAAGTACCGCCCGCAGCAGCCCATCATCGCCTGCGTCATGAAGGAGCAGGTGCAGCGTCAGCTGTCCCTGAGCTGGGGCATCACCTCCCTGATGATGCCTCTGGCGCACAGCACCGACGAGCTGATCGAAATGTCCACCGCTCTGGCCAAGGAAAACGGCTTCCTGCACAACGGTGAGCTGGCCGTGGTGACCGCCGGCGTGCCCGTGGGCATTTCCGGCACCACCAACATGATCAAGATCCACATGGTGGGCAACTGCCTGGCCACCGGTGTGGGCGTCGGCCCGGAGAACGCCGAGGTGTCCAACGCCACCGGCAAGGCCTGCGTGTGCCGCACCCTGGACGAGGTGCGTGCCAAGTTCAAGCCCGGCATGGTGCTGGTGGTGCCTTCCACCAGCAACGAGATGCTGAACTATGTGCGCGACGCCGCCGCTCTGGTGGTGGAGGAGCCCGGCCTGAACAGCCATGCCGCCATTGTCGGCAAGGCTCTGCTCAAGCCCACCGTCGTGGGTGCCGTGGGTGCCACCTCTCACATCCGTGACGGCCTGATGATCGCTGTGGACTGCGCACACGGCAGCGTGCAGCGCCTGCAGGCCTGAGAAAGAGGGCGACACAATGGAACGCATTGCGAGCTTCTGTGTTGACCATACCAAGCTGGACCGGGGCATGTACCTGAGCCGTCAGGACGGCGACGTGCTCACTTGGGACATCCGCATGAAGAAGCCCAACCAGGGCGATTACTTGTCCACGGCCGCTGCCCACACGCTGGAACACCTGTTTGCCACCTACGCACGCAATAGTGCCTTTCAGGATGGTGTGATCTATGTGGGCCCCATGGGCTGCCGCACCGGCTTTTACCTGCTGACCCGCGGCCTGACCCCTGCGCAGGCTTTGGAGCTGACCGTGGAGTCCTTCCGCTTTATGGCCGCCTTTGAGGGTGCCGTGCCCGGTGCCAGCGAAGTGGAGTGCGGCAACTACCGCGACATGGATCTGCCTGCCGCCAAGGCCGAGGCTGCTGCCATGCTGCCGGTTCTGGAAGCCCTGACCGCCGACCATCTGCACTACTGAGCCTCTGTGCCGGAACTCTAGACAAACAACAAAACCCGGAACTTCCTGTCAGACAGGAAGTTCCGGGTTTTTGGTTTTGTTCGGTTTATTCGTCCGGGTCGCCGCGCTCGGGCATGGTGCGCAGCTCCCGCACCAGCATGGCGCGCAGCTGGTACTGATGCTGCTCGGACGCAAGGTCGGCTCCGGCATGCAGCTCCACCTCCGGTGCCCGCCCATCGTCCGTGTACAGCGGCACCGTGACCACGGCCTGGGTGCCCTTTTCCGGGGCACACTCCACGCTCAGCCCCCAGCCCATGCGGCGGCAGCACTCGCGGCAAAGCAGCAGCCCCAGCTGAGCCCCGCCCAGAAAGCTGCGCCGGTTTTCCAGCCAGGCTTCTTGACTGCCCTCCGGCAGACCGCAGCCATTGTCCCGCACAGTCAGCTGCCACATGGTCTCGCTGCGGCGCAGCAGGATCCTCACCGTGCCGCCCTCGCGGCAGGCACGCAGGGCGTTGGACAGCAGATGCAGACACAGCAGCTCCACATCATCCCGGTCAGCCAGCACACGGCAGGTCGTCCAGCCGCCGTAGTCCAGCTCCAGGGTGACTCCCAGCTGCGCACGCACCATGTCGGCCTGGGCCGCCACCTGCTGCAGCAGCTCGCACAGATCCAGCGGGTAAAGCTTAGGCGGCTGCCCGGCACGCAGAAATTCCAGCGCAGACAGCAGTTCGTTGATGGTCCGTTCCAGCTTGGCCGTGGCCGCGCTGATGTCGCTGACTGCCTGCAGGGACTGGGCGTCTGCCCCCACGCGGGCCAGATGCTGCTCCAGATACTCGCAGTTGCGCCCGATCAGCCCCAGCGAATGGAAGCAGGCATCCTCCACCGCCTGCTGCGGGATGGCCTGCGCCGTCAGCTCCTGCGCTGTATTCTGCTGTGCCTGCTCCATTGCTACCGCCTCCAAGACTGTGTGCGTTATTCCCTGCTCTTCTGCTGGATGAGATACCGTTTGATTGCATAGATCAGCTTGCCCGTAGTGGGCTTTTCCGCTTCAAAGCCGCTTTCAGCCTTGAACTGCGTCCAGCCCTCGGCCGGTTTTGCTTCCAGCTGGTCGATCATGCGCCGGATGCCGCTGTCCACGGCCGAGACCGAAACACCATACTGCTCACTGACCGCCTGCAGGATCTCCTTGCGGATGGCCAGCTTCTGCGAGGTGCCGTAGACCACGCCCACCGCACTGGTCAGATAGCTGCAATTGATGTCCGGGATGCGGATGCCCCAGCTGTGGTACAGCTGCTGGCACTGCTGCTCGGTGCGCTGCCACTGCTGGCCCGGCATCCGGTACAGCTCCCGCAGCAGGTTCTTGAGCTCCATGCGTTCCACGCAGCAACAGCTGCCGGAGTCCTCCATGCGCAGTGCCGAGCTGTTCTTGCGCCGGCCCTCGTCGAACAGCATCAGCAGCGGCTTGTGCTCCAGCTTGCGCAGTTCCATCATGAACTCGATGCTGCTCATATCCTCCATCTGGCTGCACAGCACCACGATGTCAAAATTGTGGCCCTGCTGCAGCTCCTGCAGCAGTTTGTGTCCGTTCAGAAAGCAGGTACAGGCCAGCACTGGGTTCTGTTCTTCCAGATAGTTTTTCTGTACCCGAAGCTCCTTGCGGTCATAGCTTGCAAGGGCGACCTGCAGCATATCTGCCGTCCGCTCATTGTCCACGCCACGCGCCGCCTTCCTGTTCGGTCTGCTGTGCCGCATCCAGCTCCGCCACCACGTCCTGCCAGATCTCCGGCTGAACGCCATTCTCACACAGATATTGCAAAACACGGTAGCCAAACTCCGGTGCAACGGCCATATACTTGCTGTCCATGCGCTGGCTGCTGCCGGTACGGCAAAGCGTCAGGCGACAGCCGGTTTCGCCGTCCGGGTCAAGGGAGTAAACCAGCGTATATGCCTGCTGCAACCCGGCGATGGCAGAAAAGTGCCGGACCATGGGTGAAAACGTACGTTCCATAGAAATTCCTCCTTGCTACAAGGCATTGCGACGTTTTTAGTGCATTTCCTTGTTTTTCCTTTTTTATTGTATGGAGCAGGAAGGAACCATTCAACCCTGAAAAAGTGTCTAAAAGTGTCAGGCTGTTTTTCTGTTCAATTTTGCGTCGTGTTGTTTTGCTTTCCGACGTTTTTACAAATCATGCTGCCTGTGCCGCACCGCATTTTCATCGTTCCGGATGGTTTGCACGGCTTTTTTCAGTACCCTTACAATAACACGAACGCCGCAGGATTGCAACCCCTGCCGCCGGGTTGGGAAAATTTTCCTCTCTGACCCGGCCAGAACAGAGAATTTCTGCTTCCGCTTCCGGAAACACTTTCTTTTCCATACACAGTTTTTTCATATAGATTTGCTAAAATCATCTCGATTCTTCTGTGTAGTCTGCGCGCCTTTTGGCCCGCAGCGGCACAGCTGTCCGTTCCTCACCTCTCCGGCCCCGGCCGGAACCTTTTCCCCAGAAAGGCACACACATGCTACAAATCAAACAGATCTGCAAACAGTACAAGACCGGCGATCTCGTGCAAAATGCGCTGAACAATGTCAGCCTGAACCTGCGTGATAACGAATTCGTCGCCATCCTCGGCCCCAGCGGCTCCGGCAAAACTACCCTGCTGAACATTATCGGCGGTCTGGACCGGTATGACAGCGGCGATTTGATCATCAACGGCATTTCCACCAAAAAGTACACCGACCGCGACTGGGACTCCTACCGCAACCACACCATCGGCTTTGTGTTCCAGAGCTACAACCTTATCCCCCACCAGACCGTGCTGGCCAACGTGGAGCTGGCCCTTACCATCTCCGGCATTTCCGGGGCCGAGCGCCGCCGCCGCGCCACCGAGGCACTGGAGGAAGTGGGTCTGGGCAACCAGCTGCACAAGCACCCCAGCGAGATGTCCGGCGGCCAGATGCAGCGTGTGGCCATTGCCCGTGCACTGGTGAACAACCCCGACATCCTGCTGGCCGACGAGCCCACCGGTGCACTGGACAGTGAAACCAGCATTCAGGTCATGGAGCTGCTCAAGGAGGTGGCCCGGGACCGTCTGGTGGTCATGGTCACCCATAACCCGGAGCTGGCCGAGCGCTACGCCACCCGCATCGTGACCCTGAAGGACGGCGTCATCCGCTCCGACACCATGCCCTACGAGCCGGACACCCAGACCCTTGCGGCCCCCGTGCACAAGAACATGGGCCGCTCGTCCATGTCGGTGCTCACCTCGCTGACCCTCAGCTTCAACAACCTGCGCACCAAAAAAGCACGCACCCTGCTCACTGCCTTTGCCGGTTCCATCGGCATCATCGGCATTGCGCTGATCATCTCCCTGTCCACCGGTGTCAACAACTACATTGACGACATGGAGCGCTCCACCCTGTCGGAGTACCCGCTGCAGATCATGAGCAGCGGCATGGACTTTACTTCCATGCTCTCTTCCCGCGTTCCGTCGGACAGCTCCCAGAGCACCACTCAGGAAGAAGACATGGTGCCGGTGCGCCAGCTGCTCTCGCAGATGGTGTCGGGCATCACCACCAACGACCTCAAGTCCCTCAAGCAGTATCTGGAGACCACCGACACCACCGTTGCCGACAATGCCACCGCCGTGGAGTATGCCTATAATGTGTCGCCCCAGATCTACCGGCAGGACCCCGACGGCAGCATCCGGCAGGTGAACCCGGATTCCTCCCTGTCCTCGCTGGGCATCAGCTCCGAGACCTCTTCCAACAACATCATGTCCTCCATGATGAACACCAGTGTGTTCTCGGAACTGCCCCAGACCCCGGAGCTGTATGCATCCCAGTACGACGTCAAGGCCGGCCGCTGGCCGGAAGCCTACAACGAATGCGTGCTGGTGCTGGACGCCACCGGCAGCGTGACCGACTACGCCCTGTACGCGCTGGGCATGCGGGACAACGCCGAGCTGGACAAGATGATCCAGCAGTTTGCCCAGAACCAGAACGTAGACGTGCCGGATGACTTCAAGACCTATTCCTATTCCGATTTTCTAGGCAAGCAGTTCAAGCTCATCAACAGCTCCGACCGCTATGTCTACGACGAGACCTACAGCTTGTGGCGCGATAAATCGGATGACACCCACTATATGAAGCAGGTGGTGGCCAACGGCACCGACCTGACCATCGTGGGCGTGGTGCAGCCCGCCGAGGATTCTTCTGCTGCCATGCTGTCCTCCGGCATCGGCTACACCCACGACCTTACCCTGCACGTCATCGAGCAGGCCAAATCCAGCGCCATCGTGCAGCAGCAGATGGCCGACCCCCAGATCAATGTGTTCACCGGCGAGGAGTTCGGTGCCGACAACGGCACTTCCTTCGATATGTCCTCCATGTTCTCGGTGGACACCGATACGCTGAAGAACGCTTTCCAGTTTGACACCAGCGCCCTGAAGTTTGACCTGAGCGGCGCCTTTGATCTGAGCGCCGGTTCCTTCGACCTCTCTTCCCTGCTGGACCCGGACAACTTCTCGCTGGGTCTGGGCGACCTGCCGCAGCTGGACATGGACATGAGCAGCGTGTTTGAGAACATGGATCTGTCCATCTCCCCGGAGGCCCTGCAGAACATGATGCAGAAGATCCTGAACGGCTACAAGGACTATGTGGTGGGCAACGGCATCCTGAATCTGGACAAGATCAGCTTCTCTGCCTATATGCAGACCGAGCAGTTCCAGCAGCTGCTGGCCAGCTCCATGAGTGAACTGCTGGCCGACGCCAACCTGCAGGAGCAGTTCTCCGCCGCCATGCAGCAGGCCATGCAGACCGTGATGGAGAGCTACTCTGCCCAGATCAGCCAGACCCTGCAGAGCCAGCTGAGCACCGCCATGAATACGGCCATGCAGCAGATGGGCACCCGGATCAGCCAGCAGATGGAAAGCGCCATCCAGAAGAACATTGCCCAGCTGGGCAGCCAGATGGAAAATGCCCTGAAGATCGACGCCAGCGCCTTCCAGAATGCCATCCACATGAACATGACGCAGGAAGAGCTGGCTGAACTGATGAAGTCCTCCATGCTGTCCTCCACCTCCACCTACGACGGCAACCTGCAGAGCCTGGGCTACGCCGACCTCGATGACCCCAGCACCATTTCCATCTACCCGAAGGACTTTGACTGCAAGGCCCTGATCGTGGATGCACTGGATGCCTACAATGCCTCCGCCGAGGCAAATGGCGAGGATGACAAGGTGGTGCGCTACACCGATGTGGTGGGCACCCTGATGACCTCGGTGACCAAGATCATCAACATGATCAGCAACATGCTGGTGGCCTTTGTGTCCATCTCGCTGGTGGTGTCCTCCATCATGATCGGCGTCATCACCTATATCAGCGTGCTGGAGCGCCGCAAAGAGATCGGCATCCTGCGTGCCATCGGCGCGTCTAAGCGCAACATCTCGGAGGTATTCAACGCCGAGACCTTCATCATCGGTCTGTGCTCCGGCTGTATGGGCGTGGGCCTGAGCCTGATTCTGCTGATCCCCGGCAACATGCTCATCCACTCCATTGCCGACAGTGCCTCGGTCACGGCAGCCCTGCCGCTGCAGGCTGCACTGGTGCTGATCGCACTGGCCACACTGCTCACCATTCTGGGCGGCCTGATCCCCGCCAAGAGTGCCTCCAAGTGCGACCCCGTCAAGGCCCTGCGCTCGGAGTGATTCCCGGCAGACAAAACACAAGCGGACGGTTCCCCGATCGGGCAGCCGCCCGCTTTTTGCATTGCGGCGCATCTTGTGCTAAAATAAGAAAAAACACAAAGGAGCCTTTTTCCATGCCCAACATCATTGAGATCACTGATTTTTCCGCGCCAGAGCTGGACGTCTACGCCCGCCTGACCCAGGCCCAGCTGCGCAATCGACTGGAGCCGGAAAAGGGCGTTTTTATTGCCGAGAGCCCCAAGGTGATCGCGCGGGCGCTGGATGCCGGCTACCAGCCGCTGTCCCTGCTCATGGAACGCAAACAGATCACCGGCCCGGCCCAGGACATCCTGACCCGCTGCGGGGACGCCCCGGTATACACGGCCGACCGCGAGATGCTGGCCCGCCTGACCGGCTACGAACTGACCCGCGGCGTGCTGTGCGCCTTCCGCCGCCCCGCGCCCCGCACAGTAGAGCAGGTATGCCGGGATGTCCGCCGGGTGGCTGTGCTGGAGGGCATCGTGGATTCCACCAACGTGGGTGCCATCTTCCGCAGTGCTGCCGCATTGAACATGGATGCGGTGCTCATCACGCCCTCCTGCTGCGACCCGCTGTGCCGCCGGGCGGTGCGCGTGAGCATGGGTACGGTGTTCCAGGTGCCCTGGGCGCAGATCGGCACCACCCCCGCCGACTGGCCGGAACACGGCATGGCACAGCTGCACGCTCTGGGCTTCAAGACCGCTGCCATGGCCCTGAGCGACCGTTCGGTGAGCATCGACGACAACGCCCTTGCCGCTGAACCCAAACTGGCCATTGTGCTGGGCACCGAGGGCGACGGCCTGGCCCACAGCACCATCGCCGCCTGCGACTATACCGTGAAGATTCCCATGTCCCATGGGGTAGACTCGCTGAACGTAGCCGCTGCCAGTGCCGTCGCCTTCTGGCAGCTGGGCCGTACCTGACACAATCCGCTTGACAAATCTCCTAATTCGAGTTACACTTACAGGGTCATCTGGTATGGGCCTGTAGCTCAGTTGGGAGAGCGTTCGGTTCGCATCCGAGAGGTCAAGGGTTCGAATCCCTCCAGGTCCATAAAAAGCAAAACTCCGTGTCTGCTGACACGGAGTTTTCTTTTTATTCAGGACCCGGAGGGATTCGAACAGCACGGCACTGCCGCAGGCAGGGCAATCAACAGCCCGGTGGGCTGTTGATTAGTGCGCGGGTCCCAGCCTCCAGGAATGTCTAACGGGGATGCTGCCGCATCCGGACCCGGAGGGATTCCGGCAGGGCGGCGGCTTGCCGCAACCAAAGCCCCAGTGGGGCTTTGGTTATGCTGCCGAGGGTGCCAAGGCCCTCCCCAACCACTTTGCACGCAAGCCCCTGTCCGAAACGGTCTCCTATCTGCAACATTTTCCATTTTCTCAACATGCAAACAGGCAGCCCTGTGATTCCATGAAACCACAGGACTGCCTGTTTTTCTGTTTTGCTTTCCTGTACAGTTGTTCAGCCGTTCAGTGGTCCCACTTATCGCACAGAGCGTTGATCTGATCGGCGAACTTGGCCAGATCCTTGTTGGCACCGCCCTCGTTGTGCTCGATGACCCGCAGCAGGCGCTTGCCGGCGCTGACCAGACGCTGGAACACCGTGGCGGCGCGGTTCTGGCCCTCCGATACCTTGTGCTCGATGCGTACTTTAGTGCCCTCCTGCAGGCAGACAGCGCCCTCGGCACCGATGGCCCACTGCGCACCGTTGTAGGGCGCGCAGGCGGTGAAGCCCTGCCCGGTGAGGGTGTCGACGAAGATGTTTTCCACCTCATCTTCGCCGTGCATCACGAACACCCGCTTGGGCTTCTCGGTGAAAGCGTTCGCCCAGCGCAGCAGTCCGTCCCGGTCTGCGTGGCCGGACATGCCGGTGAGCTGGCAGATCTCCGCCTGCACCTCAATGGGCTCGCCGAACAGCTTGACCGTAGTGGCGCCCTCGATGAGGGTGCGGCCCAGAGTGCCCACTGCCTGATAGCCTACGAACAGGATGGTGCACTCCGGCCGCCACAGGTTGTGCTTGAGGTGATGGCGGATGCGGCCTGCCTCGCACATGCCGCTGGCCGACAGGATGACCTTGGGCGTGCGGTCGGTGTTGATCATGCGGGAGTCGTCACTGGTCACGCTGATGCGCAGCCCCGGCACGTTGATGGGATCGATGCCCTTTTCCAGTAAAGCACGGGTCTGGGCGTCAAAGCAATCGGGGTCTGTGTCCCGGAAGATGCGGGTGGCCTCGGTAGCCAGCGGGCTGTCGATGTACACCGGGAAATTGCCGTGCCCTTTGACCAGCCCTTTTTCCTTGATCTCACGCAGAAAATACAGCATCTCCTGGGTGCGGCCCACCGCAAAACTGGGCACGACCACATTGCCGCCCCGGTCAAAGGTGCGCTGCAAGATTTTAGCCAGCTCGTTCACATAATCCGGGCGCGGGCCGTGCAGCCGGTCGCCGTAGGTGGACTCCATGAACACATAGTCCGCCTCGCTGATATAGGCGGGGTCCTTGATGATGGGCTGGTCCAGGTTGCCGATATCGCCGGAAAACACCAGCTTGGTGGTAGTGTCGCCCTCGGTGATCCACAGCTCGATGCTGGCGGAGCCCAGCAGGTGGCCCACATCCACGAACCGCACCTCGATGCCCGGAGCCAGCTCAATGCGCTTGTCGTAGTCCACACCCACGAACAGCTTCATGGCCGCCTCGGCATCCTGCACGGTATACATGGGCTCCACCAGCTCGGCACCGGAGCGCTGGGCCTTGCGGTTCTTCCACTCGGCCTCGAACTCCTGGATGTGGGCGGAGTCCCGCAGCATGATACCGCACAGCTCCACCGTGGGGTTGGTCGCATAGATTTTGCCCCGGAAGCCGTTGCGCACCAGCAGCGGCAGCATACCGGTGTGGTCGATGTGCGCATGGGTAGCCAGCACCCAGTCGACTTCGCCGGGTGCCACCGGGATGGGCTGGTTCTCGTAGACATCCTTGCCCTGCTCCATGCCGCAGTCGATCAGGAACCGACGGCCCGCGGCTTCCAGCAGCGTACAGCTGCCGGTGACCTCATGGTTCGCGCCCAGAAACGTGATTTTCATCCCAAAACACCTCCGGTTATTCAGGCCAACTTCTCCGGCCGTCCGGCGGTTTCCACGCAAATGCCCAGGGCCATTCCATCGCCCTCCCCAGCGGATCATTCGCTTTGGAAACTGCCGGCCTGCCGTACCAAGCCGCGCCTTTTTATTCTGTGCTTTCAGTATAGCATATTTTAAAGGTACACGCCGCACAAATCGGCGGGATTTTTGCGGGCAATCTGCCGAAAGGAGCAAAAAATTTTTATACAATCTTGACAAACTGCCCCATTCTGTTATAAACTTAGGTTTGTATGACGTTCGTTCGTATTTTATGAGTTTGAAATAATAGAGAGGTTGAATTTTTATGGTTCGTAACGATTTGCGCAACGTTGCCATTATCGCTCACGTTGACCACGGCAAGACCACGCTGGTGGATGCCCTGCTGCGTCAGAGCGGCGCTTTCCGCGACAATCAGGCCGTGGCCGAGCGCGTGATGGACAGCGGCGATATCGAGCGTGAGCGCGGCATCACCATTCTGGCAAAGAACTGCTCCTGCACCTACAAAGGCGTCAAGATCAACATCGTCGACACCCCGGGCCACGCCGACTTTGGCGGCGAGGTGGAGCGCGTGCTGAAGATGGTCAACGGCGTGCTGCTGCTGGTGGACGCTGCCGAGGGCTGCATGCCCCAGACCCGCTTTGTGCTGCAGAAGGCTCTGCAGCAGAACCTGAGCCTTGTGGTGGCCATCAACAAGATCGACCGTCCCGATGCCCGCATCAAGGAAGTCATCGACGAGGTGCTGTACCTGCTGATGGATCTGGGTGCTACCGACGAGCAGCTGGACTGCCCCATGCTGTTCTGCTGCGGCCGTGACGGCACTGCCAGCTTGGACCCGGATGTGCCGGGCACCGACCTGATCCCCCTGTTCGACACCCTGCTGAGCACCATCAAGCCGCCCGAGGGCGACCCTGAGGCTCCCTTCCAGATGCTGGTGTCCTCTGTGGACTACAACGACTTCGTGGGCCGCATCGGCATCGGCCGCATCCAGAACGGTGTTGCCAAGGTGGGCGAGGAAGTGGTCGTGTGCGACTGGCACAACCCCGACCTGAAGATGCGCGGCCGTCTGACCAAGCTGTACGACTTCCAGGCCAACGGCCGTCAGCCGTGCGACAACATCACCGCAGGTGATATCGTGGCATTCTCCGGTCTGCCGGACGTGACCATCGGCAACACCCTGTGCAGCCCCTCCAACGTGGAGCCGCTGCCCTTCGTCAAGATCAACGACCCCACCGTGGAGATGACCTTCTCGGTCAACGACAGCCCGCTGGCCGGCCGTGAGGGCAAGTTCGTCACCAGCCGTCAGATCCGCGACCGTCTGCAGAAGGAACTGCTGAAGGACGTGGCCCTGAAGGTGGAGGACTCCGCCACCACCGATTCCTTCCGTGTCATGGGCCGTGGTGAGATGCACCTGTCCATCCTCATCGAGACCATGCGCCGTGAAGGCTATGAGCTGCAGGTCTCTCCCCCGCACGTTCTGACCAAGGTGATCGACGGCAAGACTTACGAGCCCATGGAGCATGTTGTCATCGACGTGCCCACCCAGTATCAGGGTGCCGTCATGACCGGTCTGGGCCAGCGCAAGGCCATCCTGCAGCAGATGGAGTCCCTGGGCTCTGACCGTGTGCGTCTGGAGTTCCGGATGCCCAGCCGCGGCCTGTTCGGCTACCGCAACCAGTTCCTGACCGATACCCACGGCGAGGGCATCATCAACCAGATCTTTGACGGCTACGACGTCTGGGCTGGCATGATCGCCAACCGCTCCACCGGTTCTCTGGTCAGCTTTGAGACCGGCGAGGCCGTCACCTACGGTCTGTTCAACGCTCAGCAGCGCGGCACCCTGCTGGTGGGCCCCGGCGAGAAGGTGTACGAGGGCATGGTCATCGGCTACACCGCTTCCGGCGAGGATGTGGACGTGAATGTCTGCAAGACCAAGCACCTGACCAACACCCGTTCTTCCGGCTCCGACGACGCTCTGCGCCTGATCCCCATCAGCAAGCTGAGCCTGGAGGGCTGCCTGGAATTCCTGGCACAGGACGAGCTGCTGGAGGTCACCCCGGAGAACCTGCGCATCCGCAAGCAGATCCTGAACCA
>ERZ1673751.1247-NODE-1247-length-17585-cov-4.340502_pt1 | contig 17585 bp, 14 predicted proteins | sample MGYA00580202_ERZ1673751 | MGnify/ENA primary metagenome ERZ1673751 (study PRJEB41218, sample SAMN15661780) | gut metagenome | host: Homo sapiens | place: Canada: London | collected 2015-08-20/2019-03-30 | study: EMG produced TPA metagenomics assembly of... | reverse complement strand
GCTCAAATAACTGCCTGTACCATTCATCCTTAGTCATTAAAACTTCACTACTTCCAGCTCATGGGATAGACCGGTTGTGACACTGCCGCTCGACGCTTCCCCGTCCTTTGAGATCGGCATCGCCGCCCCCGTACGGGAAATGCAGTCGCCTGCGGCAGCAGAACTGATGAAATTTATGCAGAAGGATCTGATTCATGCCTTCGAGTAATCTATACGAAAATCCGCTTTTTATACATTACTCGTCCTTCTTCACCTGCCGCAGCACCTCCTCCGGCACCGAATCCAGCAGATAATTTTTATGTCCGCTATGCGGTCGGTTGGTATGCTCACGTGTCTGATTCTTCACACGGTCTACCTCTTCCTCAAAATCCCGCGCCGAATACAGCCCGCAGCCCTGCCCACGGATGATGATCTGTTCCAGACGGTCGGAGGTCGCTACCATCACCGTATATTTCCGCCCATTTTCATGGGCAAATTTCTCGATGTACTGGTCAGCTGTCTCCGCCTCTTTCGTAAAGACTACATGAATGTTGTGGTAATCCGTCACCTCCGTCCGGTGTCCCTGCACCCGGTAGGCGTCGAACACCGCTATCACCTCGATACCGCGGCTTCCCTGATAATCGCAGAGAATATCCAGCAGCTTACCACGGGCGCTATCAATGTTGATCTTCGCCAGCTCATTTAACTCATCCCAGGAGAAAATAATGTTGTAGCCATCTACCAGCAAGTATTCCCGTACCGCCGATGCCATTTTCCCTTTGGAGCCGCCGGTTCTGCTGCCCGCTCCGCCACTTTCCGGCGCTTTGCCTGCATGTTCCAATTTTCCTGCATTTCCAGCCACAGAACTTCCCGATTTTCCTTCACTTCCAGATGCCAAAGTTTCAGCTGTCCCGACTTTCGAATCGCTCTTCTGTCTCACCGCTTCCTGCCTCCGCGCCGTCTCTCCGTACACTCCGGCACCATAGGTTTCCGCCGGGCGTTTGCTCTTTCCGCCCCACCGGCGTTTTCCGCCGTCTTCCTTTTTATTTGCATGGTAGGTGCGAGCGAGAATCGCATCGACCTCATCCGTTCCGATCCACATTTCTTCCGAAGCGCCGCCGCCCTGTCCATCCGAGGAGCGCGCACCCAGCTCAGGGATCGCATCCATCCGCCGCTTTCCATTGGAATCGCCCAGGCAGCTTTCCAGATGCATGTAATCTTTGACCTCGTCCCAATTGACGACAAATCCGGCGCCATGTGCACAGAAAACAGATCCGCTCGGGTTTGCCAAATCCGCATCCGGATCATACCCGGCTGCCGCAATGATTTCTTCTTCATTGTGGCATGGTCCGTAGCCATCGAGCGTGCAGATCATCTGTCCCAATCCGCCCGTGTACGCCGTCACCTCCGTCTGATATCCATCGAGTGCCGATACCGGGGCACGTCCGGTTAATATTGCCTGCCCGTCCTCCAGCGCCGGTCCCTCAAAGACGGCAAACCGCCGCTCCAGATCGGTCATTGCACGTCCCACCATCTTGTCCGGTATCGTCAGGTGAAAGGCATAAAATGGTTCCAACAGCACCGAATGCGCCTGCATCAGTCCCTGACGAACCGCCCGGTACACGGACTGTCGGAAATCGCCGCCTTCTGTATGTTTCACATGGGCGCGTCCCGATTTCAGCGTAATTTTCATATCCGTGATCGGCGCCCCAATCAGAACACCCCGGTGTACCTTTTCTTCCAGATGCGTCAGCACCAGCCGCTGCCAGTTTTTACTTAAAATATCTTCACTGCAATCGGTATCAAATACCAGCCCGCTACCCGGTTCTCCCGGCTCCAGAAGCAGATGTACCTCCGCATAATGGCGGAGCGGCTCAAAATGCCCGACACCCTCCACCGTATCGGTGATCGTTTCTTTATATACAATGCTGCGCCCGCCAAACCGGACATTTACCCCAAAACGCTCTGCAATCAGGCTTTTCAGAATCTCCATCTGGATCTCGCCCATGATCTGGGCGTGAATCTCTTTCTTTTCTTCCTCCCAGACAATATGAAGCTCCGGCTCTTCTTCCTCTAATTGAAGCAGTTTCGGCAGCATCGCCGCCGCATCCACATCCTCCGGAAGCTCGACGCGATACGTCAAAACCGGCTCCAGCACCGGTTCCGCGCCCATTTCACAGACTCCAAGCCCCTCGCCCGGTTTCGTGTGCAAAAGTCCCGTCGCCGCACAGATCATGCCCGCCGGTGCCTCGCTCACCGCCTCATACTTATCGCCTGAATACAGGCGGAGCTGATTTACCTTTTCCTCGCCGATCCGGTCTTTGACATGCAACACGCCGCCCGTGATCTTCATATAAGTCAGGCGTTCGCCCTGGCTGTCGCGCACAATTTTAAATATTTTCGCCCCAAATTCGTCTGGATATGCCGGTTCCAGCGTATACTCTTCCAGACCGCGCATAAATTCTTCCACACCCGTATTTTTGAGCGCCGAACCGAAATAGCACGGAAACAGATCCCGGCTGGCAATCCGGCTGCGGATCGCATCTTTAGACACCTGTCCCGTCTCCAGAAATTCCTCCAATTCCGCTTCGCCGCTGACTGCTGCCTCTTCATAGAAACTTTCCGTCCCGTCCGCTCCAAAATCAACGAAATTTCCGCCCAGCGACTCTTTTAGGTCACGCAGGATCTCCTGTTCCCGTCCCGGCGCCAGATCCATTTTATTGATAAAAAGGAACGCCGGAATCTGGTAGCGCGCCAGCAGCCGCCACAGCGTCCTTGTATGTCCCTGCACGCCGTCTGAACCGCCGATAACCAGCACCGCATAGTCCAGCACCTGAAGCACCCGCTCCATTTCCGCTGAAAAATCCACATGTCCCGGCGTGTCCAAGAGCGTCACATCCATATCATCCCATGCAAGCCGCGCCTGCTTGGAAAAAATCGTGATTCCGCGCTTTTTCTCCAATTCATATGTGTCCAGGAACGCATCGCCCTTGTCCACCCGCCCCAGATGGCGGATCATACCGCCCGCATAGAGCATCGCCTCTGATAATGTTGTCTTCCCCGCATCTACGTGCGCCAGGATTCCCACCGCCAGTCTCTTCATGTATGTTACCCTCATTTCCGTTCTATATGAAAAAGAATGTGCCTTGGCACATTCTCGCGCCGAGCGCGGTCGCTTGCGACATGTTTCTGCTTCGCGCGAGTGCGCATCCTCGCGAAGCGTTTTTTGTTTCATAGGACGCAATTTCCTATGAAATAAAAATCACTCTACCCGTTATGATACCATGTATGTCACAGATTGTAAAATACCGCGTGCTGACCAGCCCGCTTCTATATCACAAAAAAAGTGCCTCTATTTTACTTTTTTTCGTGATTTTTCGGATTGCCAATTTTATGTATTTCTTATAAAATCTACTCTCAGAGTTTTATAATCGTTTTTTAGAAAGGATGGTTTTTCCATGAGCCGCTCTTCGCAACGCTCTACCATAAAAGATATGACAAACGGAAGCCCGGCAAAGCTGATTCTGGGCTTTGCGGTTCCGATGCTGATGGGACTTCTATTCCAGCAGTTTTACAGCATGGTCGATACGATCATTGTTGGAAAATTTCTCAGTGTCGATGCACTGGCTTCGGTCGGTTCCACCTCCGCCATCAACTTTATGATTAACGGTTTCGTCATCGGTGTCTGCACCGGGTTTTCCATTCCGGTTGCACAGCGGTTCGGCGCACAGGATTACAAGGACATGCGCCGTTTCGTCGCTAATGCCGGATGGATCGCCTCCTGTTTTGCCGTGGTCATGACCGTGATCGTCTGCCTGATGACACGCCAGATTCTCGTCTGGATGCAGACGCCGGACAATATCATTGACGGCGCGTACAGCTACATTTTCTTCGTATTTGCAGGCATCCCGGCAACCTACCTGTACAATACGCTGGCGGGCATCATCCGTGCGCTCGGCGACTCCAAAACGCCGGTCTATTTCCTGATTTTATCCAGCCTTTTAAACATTGCGCTGGATCTGCTTTTCATCGTACAGATCGGAACCGGCACCGCCGGAGCTGCCTATGCAACTGTTATCTCTCAGGCAGTATCCGGTATTCTCTGCCTGATCTATATGAAGAAAAAATTTGAAATCCTGCATATGCACCGTGAGGAAACGCGCATCAGCGGCAGACACATTTACATTCTCTGCAAAATGGGTGTGCCGATGGGACTCCAATACTCGATCACCGCGATCGGCTCGGTTGTCATCCAGACTGCCATCAACTCCCTAGGTTCCATCGCAGTTGCCTCCGTCACCGCAGGTCAGAAGATCGGCATGTTCTTCTGCTGCCCGTTTGACGCGCTGGGCGGCACAATGGCAACCTACGCCGGGCAGAACGCCGGTGCCGGAAAGGTAGACCGCATCCGCCAGGGCGTCCGGTCCGCAACTCTCATCGGCGGCATCTACTCCATTGCGGCGTGTATCGTGCTGACCGTGTTTGGCGGCGTGATTCCGCTTCTCTTCGTCGATGTCTCGGAAACAGTTGTAATCCATCAGGCGCACCAGTTTCTGACCTTCAACTCCCTGTTCTACATACCTCTGACAATCGTCAATGTATGGCGTTTCACGATTCAGGGAATGGGCTACAGCCTGCTCGCCATCCTGGCAGGTGTCTGCGAAATGATCGCCCGCGCCATGGTCGGCTTCCTGCTGGTGCCGATCTTCGGCTACATCATCATCTGTTTCGCTTCGCCGCTCGCATGGCTCTTTGCAGATGCATTTTTGATTCCAGCATTTTTCTATTGCCAGAAACATTTGCTGGCTGAGAAAGCACGGATGGACTAAAACAAAATAAATAATACAACTCAAAAAAACTCCTCAGAAAGCTTTCATTTTGACCACTTTCTGAGGAAATTTTTGATTGCAGATTCTTATTTTGGGCTTTCGCCAATTTGATTTTCAAAGATTTTTATTGTTCCGTCTATCCTTACACAAGCACAGTTCTATGCAAATGATTTCATTTTTGTACAGACAGAGTTCACGCATTTTCACTTTTCTCCGGCTCATTCTCACTCCACTTATCCTGCATTTCTATCTCTTCTATTTGCCTCTTCTCATCCCGCACGTCCCTATAAAATGCCGCAAATGCCGCCTCCTCATATGGGCGCAGAAACAGATAGCCGATATTGAGCGGTCCCATCAGCACTGCCAGAAACAGCACGGTCACACCGCTGAGCCTTCCCTGTGTATACAAAAGAACCGCTGGTATTATATATTGAATGCTGCAGATCAGCCGCCAGCCGATAAAGCTAAAGGTCAGGCAGAATAAATTCCATTTTTTCCCATCCATCAGGCGGCGCGACTCGGTGATCGCCTCGTTAGCGGAATATTCTGGATGTTCCATCAGCACATATGGTGTCATCGCATAGCTGTACGTCTTTATGAAACCCGGAACGAAAAACAGGCAGGTCCAGCAATATATATAAAAGCCGCGCACAAATACCATCGCCACGCCATCTGTGATCCGCGAAAACTGGGAAAATAAATCAGAAAAGGACGCTTCCTTTTTCTCTGCCAGATTCAGATGGAAACGGGCGTATCCCATCTGCCCCGCACCTCCAATAATAACCACCATCAAGCCCCAGATAAGCAAAAGCACCCAGGGCAGAAGCATGCTGCGCATCGGAAATACCTGCGTCAGCACATTCTTCACTTCCGGTCGTGCCTGTATCACTTTTTGCAGCTCTGATATTCCATTTGGCGCCGTATCGGCAATCTCCGCACCGATCAGGGACGCTGCTAATCCCGTTCCCATCGCAAGTTTTCAGTTTCCGCGCAGTGTCTCACGCGCCATTTGCCTAAATTCAGATGCACTTCTCATGCTTTCTCCCCCTTTCTTTCTGAAATCATTGTATCATTTTTCCATTTTGACCGTCAATATATCACTTCAAACCGTAAATAATTTGTAATAAGGTCGTAATGATTCTACTGTCGTCAAAGGAAAATTCAGAATGCCGGAATCACTCTCCCAGCATTCTGGGAGCTGATTGAGCTGGCGATCCGCTGGTACTTCTCATCTTCCAAATCTGCCCTGCTTCCTGCAATCTTCAACTAAAATTTTTAGCCTGCATCACAGACAGGTTGTTTTCATTTTCCCCTACTTCATATACCCGCGCAGCTTCACATATTCCTTGATCAGCTCCGCCGTCTCGTCCAGTCCAAGGCGGGTCGTATTGATCGGAAGATCGTAGTTCTTCATGTTTTTCCAGTCATTTCCAGTAAAATATTTATAATAATTCTTCCGCTCATTCTCAATCTTCCGGATGCGCTTCTTCGCTCTTTCTTCACTGATGCAGTCTACTTCCATAACGCGCTGCACGCGGCGCACACGGTCGGCATAGACAAAGATGCGGACCAGATTTTCGATCTCCTCGTCCTGATCCAGCACATAGCCAGCCGCACGGCCTACAAATACGCACGGTTCCTGTTCTGCCAGCTCCCGCATCACCATCGCCTGGAATTTAAACAGGTTATCCGGCGATGTCACATCGCCTTTCAGGGACGGCTTTCCGAACACATCTGCCTTCTTCGCGCCAGTCAGACGGTGAAGCAGGTTGTTTCCCGCTTTCTCATCCGCTAAACGGAAAAATTCCTCTCCGACCGCACTCTTCTCCGACGCCATCTTTAAGATCTCATCGTCGTAGAAATGAAGCCCCAGCTCCTCTGCCAGCTTGCGTCCCACAATACGTCCTCCGCTTCCGTACTCCCTCTCGATTGTGATAATCAGATTTTTATTTCCCATAAATTCCACCGCCTTTCCAGGTCCCAATTTTTAGATGCGCTCGCTCACGCAGATCGCGCCGTGCGGGCGGATGCTCATGCGGTATACATTGCCCTCTCCGATCGCATTTTCAATATATTCTGTATACTCGTCCACCAGATCGTTCGGAATCATCGCCATGATAACACCGGCAAAGCCGCCGCCATGAACCCGGCACGCGCCGCGTCCTTTTTTCGCGATAAACAATTCCGTCAGCGCCAGTGCAATGCTGATGCCCTGCTCTTGCACGTCTGCAGTCGTGTATACATTCTGAAGCCATTTCCAGGAAGAATTGCCCGAAGCTGTGATTCCCTCCAAAAAGGCAGCAAAATCATTTTCCCGAAGGGCCTTTACTTCCTGCTCCACTCTCTTATTTTCCTCAAAGAAATGGAACGCACGCATCACGGAACGATCTCCCGCAAATGCACGCACTTTCGCCAGGTTTGCGATCACCTCTTCCTCGGAAATCTCCGCGCAGACCTCTTTGCCAAAGTACTGCGCTACTTTTTTCATCTCGTTTGGAACGGAAGAATAATCTGCGCTCAGATCCGCGTGGCCTTTTCCCGTATTTACAATCATCAGGCTGTGATCCTGCGCGCCGAAATCAAAATCAATCTTCTCCACAACCGGCGCTTCCGGATTTTTAAAATCGATCGTAATCAGACCGCCGACCGCGCATGCCATCTGATCGAGCAGACCCGACGCCTTGTTCCAGAACTTGTTTTCTGCATATTTTCCGATGTGGGCGTAGGTGACAACATCCATCTTTCCCTCGTTAAACATCGTATTTAACATAGAGCAGATCAGCATCTCATAGGAAGCCGAAGAGCTGACGCCCGCCGCGCTGATAACATTGCTGGTAATGTATGCGTCAAATCCGCCGACCTTATATCCTCTCTCCTCAAAGCCCTTTAAAATGCCCTTCGTCAGGTCGATGGTGCCGCTCATACCCATGCTCGGTTTCAGATCGCTTAAATGGATGCTGAAATTTTGATGAAATGTCTCACTTAATATGCGGATCGTGTCGGTTCCGTTCGGTGCCGCCGCGCCGACACAGTCCAGGTTGATGCTGCCCGCCAGCACCTTGCCATGATTGTGATCGGTGTGGTTGCCGCTGATCTCCGTCCGTCCCGGGGAAGTAAACAGCTTGATATCACGTTCCCCATATGTTTTCTCAAAGCGCTCTGCCACATAGCGGTAACGCGCCCGGTTCTCCTCCGCTTTCTCCGCCCCGTATAATTCTGCCATCAGCACTTTCGTTTTCTCAGATTCCAGCTGTTTCAGTGTTTCTTTGACTGACATATTCCTTCTCCTTTTCCCCAAATTGTTTGTTACTGTTCACGCATACGTGCCCAGTAACGGAATTTGCCGTGGCTTCGCATTTTAATACGGCAAATTCCTGCTGCCACCACGTTTTCTTACGGCACTTTCGGTTCCAAAAGTGCCTACCCGTGAACAATTGTTTCCTTTATATATATGGTTATGATTTCAGACATTTTGATTCAATCTGACTTCTTGTATGTATTATATCATAACTCACGAACCCGCGCTATCGCGCTCTACCGCCCTGCTTCGCATGGCTGTTCGTTCGTTAATGGCGCAAGAAAAGAATATGTCTGCTTCGCAGCCGCATTCTTTTCTTCTGCGCTCATTATATCATTTTCCTCAAAATGCCTCAATACGATATTCTTTCGTGTGTTTACAAAATGCTGTGGTTCTGGTAAGCTTTCATTTATATGTAATATTTTTGGCAACTGTTCAGTTACTATTTTTGATTAAAACACAGGAGTTCCTATGAAATCAACGACTCAATCCCATATATCATTACCTGAAAATTTTCATCATACCCCCGCCGCCTCCAATGGTCGGTCATTTTCTGTTCCACCCCGCCGCTACTCCGACGGCCGCCCTTACTATTCGTTAAATGCATGGCTGAAAGACCAATTTGGGCAGAAAATCTATAAGCTGGCGCTCGACGGCGGCATGACCTGTCCCAACCGGGACGGTACGCTGGGAACGGGCGGCTGCATTTTCTGCAGCCACGGCGGTTCCGGCGATTTTGCAGAGCCGGCTCACACCTCCGTGACCGAACAGATCGAAGCGGCAAAGGCGCGTGTCGCAAATAAAATAAAGGGTGGAAAATATGTCGCATATTTCCAGTCCTACACAAATACCTATGCGCCTGTCTCCTATCTGGAGCCGCTTTTTTCCGAAGCAATCGCCCACCCGGACGTGGCTGCCCTGTCCATCGGAACCCGCCCGGACTGCCTGCCGCCGGATGTCCTGGAGCTTCTCGCCCGCTTAAACCGCCGAAAACCGGTCTGGGTGGAACTGGGACTTCAGACCATCCATGAGGAAAGTGCCGCGCGCATCCAGCGCGGTTATTCCCTCCCGGTCTTTGAAAATGCCGTCCGTGAACTGAAAGCCGCCGGTCTGACCGTCATCGTCCATGTCATTCTGGGGCTGCCTGATGAAACGAAAGCTCAGATGCTCGATACCGTCCGCTATCTGGCCGATTTCCAGCCTGCTATCGACGGCATCAAACTTCAGCTTCTCCACATTTTACGCGGCACGAAGCTGGCAGAGCTCTACGAACAGGCACCTTTTCCGGTCTTTTCAATGGACGAATACATTGAGCTGCTGATCGAATGTATCCGCCTGCTGCCGCCCGATATGGTCATCCACCGGATCAGCGGCGATGGACCGAAAAAATTGCTGGTCGCACCGGAATGGAGTGGAAATAAGCGGGCATTTTTGAATACGTTTTCCAAGGCACTGCGGGAAAGCGGGTGTTTTCAGGGGCAGGATTTCACGAATTGATTTTACTGCACCTGCACCTTTCCATTCTCATCAATCTGCACGCCGTCCGAAAGCCCCTGTATCTTCTGGTAAAACGCCTCTTTCTTCCCCACGTCCAGCTCTCTCGTATATCCGGCAGATGAAGTTGCAGGCACAATTGAAAGCGCCGTCTCTCCCTGTGCATCTACCGACGCCTGCACCAGCATTGTCTCCGGAATCGAGCTTCCGAACACAAAATTTCCCAGACTGTACAGAATCCATTTTCCATGATACAGCTCAATCCCCTGCAGCACATGTGGATGGCTGCCAACCACCAGATCAGCGCCCGCGTCGATGTACTGATGTCCCATCTCCCGCTGGTACGCCTCTGGCTGCGTGTTCCGCTCGATACCCCAGTGGACATAGACAACCAGATAATCACACTCTTTCTTTACCTTCTGGATCTCCTGCACGACCGAAGCCGTGTCATACGCCGAAAACATGCCCGGATGCGACGATCCTGCCGCCCATCCGCCCGTCGGAAAGACGCGCGACGCGCCCAGAAAACCAATCTTTTTTCCATTTTTCTCAATGATCTGCGGCTGTTTCGCCTCTTCCAGATTTTTTCCCGCCCCAACATGCAAAATCCCGGCACTGTCCAGCGTATCGCACGTGTCCAGCAGTGCGTCCGTGCCGTAATCTAGCGCATGGTTGTTCGCCACCGTCACGATGTCTGGTCCGATCTCCTGTAAAATAGACACGCGGGACGGCGATACCCGGAACGTAAACTGTTTATCCGCCGCCTGTGTTCCCCGGTCGCTGAACGGAAATTCCAGGTTTGCCATAAAAATATCAGACTCCGCGATCGTCTCCCGCAAGCTCTCTCCGAGGACGCCACCGATACCTCCCACACGGTCGTAGGCATTTAAAACATGGTTGGAAAAATAGATATCTCCGGCAAACAGAAGCGAACACTCATTTGAATCATTTTCTCCCGGTTCTGCCTCAAGTTTGCCAGATTCGTCCTGCCCCTGCATTTCCACCCCCAGTTCCGCGCCATCTACCTGTTCTGACTCCACCTGCCCGTCTATATCTGTTTCCGGATCAAGCGTTTCTTCCAATACCGTTTTGTCTTTTGGCTCCAATGAGATTGTCTCTTTCCATATGGAACCTCCCGCCTGGCATCCGCCAAGCAAAAGCGCCATTCCTGCCAAAATTGTCAAATTTCCAATTCTAGATAAAAGAAATGCCGTCCGGTATCTGAACGGCATTTTCGTGCATTTACTAAAAAATGTATGCTTCATTTTTCCTCAATCAATCGCAGCTGTCCGGCGTTTTCCACCTTTCCAGCTGTCATCACCCACTCTTTCTCCCTACAGTGTCATAACGATTCCGCCGTCGCCCGCATATACGGTTGCAACGCCAGCCGTATTCGTGATCACTACCTCACGGAAGTTTGCCCGTTTACACATGATCTCTTTCACGTGCTCAGCACGTTCCGGGTTATTACAGTGTGCGATCACCAGACGTTTGCTTGCGGTATCGCCGCCCTCTTTGCACGCAATCTCCGCCATCCGGTCGAGCGCCCGGGTCATGCCGCGCGCCTGATCAAGCTTGATGATCGTACCGCTGTCCGCGCCCATAACCGGCTTGATATTCAGCGCCGACGCGATAAAAGCCGTCAAACCGGTCAGACGGCCATTTTTCTTTAAGAAATCAAGCGTCTCAATGACGAAATACGTGTTCATCGAATCCCGATATGCCTCTGTCTGCCTGCAGATCTCCTCAAACGGAAGACCTTTCTCGCACAGATCCCGGATGAACAGCGCAATATTTAACTCGCCCGCCGACGCCGACAGGGAATCAATGACCGCGATCTTCTTTCCGTCCGTTCCGTTCTCTTCCTCATAAAGGCGTTTTGCCAAAGCCGCCGAGTTGTAGCAGCCGCTCAGATGGTTCGAAAGCGTTACCACGAAAATATATTCTGCCTCGCCCTCAAATGCTTCCTTGAAGCTCTCCGGCGATGGACACGCCGTCTTCGGGCACTCGGGACTTGCCTTTACCTTTGCCAGAAACTCCTTCTGGTTAAATGTCTCATCATCCGTTACCTTGTAATCTCCTATCTGCAGGGTCAGCGGAATCATCTGAAAATGCGGATCCAATTTCAGTTCCTCCGTCAAATCCATGCAGCTGTCACCAATAATTTTATATAACATAACGTCCTCCCGTTACGCAATTCACATCACGTAGTATTCATTACTATTTATTATAGTAATCACGCAGTAGGAAGTCAAGCATAATCCAGTGAAATACACGACAAACACGTGAACAGCGTTACTGTTCACGCACACGTGCCCAGTAACAGATTTTACCGTGGCTTCGCATTTAAATACAACTAATTCCTGCTGCCACCACGTTATCTTACGGCACTTTCACTTCCAAAAGTGCCTACTTGTGAACAGCAACTGACCACCACATCATCTCGACAAGAAAAACGCCATCGTAATCAAACTTACCAGAATAAATGCCACTGTCCCGAGATTCCCATACATTGCCCCACATATATTGCGGAATTTCACACCCTCTGGGAGTGCCCCATCGGACAGCCGGATTTTCCGGAAATTGAAAATCAGCAGAACAAACGCCCCGATGATCGTGCAGCCCATAAACCCGGTCATCAGAAACGTGATAAACAGCGGCAGCAGCGTATCCTGTGTTCCAAGCATCGCTATCACTAACGACCAGCTGTTGATCAGAATATGCAGCAGACAGTTATAACGCATCCGTCCCGTCTTCACCGCCACATACCCCAGAACCACGCCAATCACCGCCGCATAGAGAAACTGCGTCACATTTCCGTGCATCAGACCAAACATCAGCGCCGTGTAGGTGATCGCCGCCTTATCGCCAAAACGGCGCAATCGGTTTAAGAGTTTCCATCGAAAGATATATTCCTCAATAATGGGTCCTAAAAACCCTACATATAAAATCATTACCGGCGAGAGCGAATCCAGCATCTCGTTGACCGGGTTCATCGCGGATGCATCGCCGCCGCTACTTGCCGCCACCGCATCATTGATTGCATTTCCCAGCAGGTTAAAGATAGTTCCAAATCCCTGCGCCAAAATAAAAAACATACAGAACTGCAGGAAACTAATCTTCATTTTCTCTGCCCGTTCTTCCGGGACAAGGCGCAGAATTAAAAATACGAATGGAAGAACCAGCGCATAGATGACCAGCGTGCTTCCGCCGTCCTCATACCACGCTGCATTTACCATCCGGTTCAAAAACGTACTGATCACGCCTCCGTCCGCCCATACGTTGCCAGCCACTTCCAGAAGTATGCTGACAAGCACCGTCATCACGCTGAAAAATGCCAGCGCCCAGCCGAGGACATTGCAGACACGGCGTACCTCGCGGCGGCAGGTTTTTCGGATTTGTTTCGGACTCTGAACCGCATTCTGCAGCTCAGGTTCCGTTTGCAGAGCATTTTCTTCTGCCTCCCGCTGCCAAAGATCCGATTCGTTCCAGTTTCCCTCTCCCATTTTCTCTCCTTCGTCATTCAGGTCTTTCATTCCCAGAAAATACCTGTTTTATCTTCCGGCGCTTTCTATCACACGGCGCGCCTTTTCCTCCTCTGCTTTCTGCACATAAAACAGATATTCCCGTTCCGATGCCGCATTTTCTCCCGCACTTCCCAGCCTCGCCCGCTGATTGCCGGAAAGCACACCCGGTTTCAGACGATTCTGCACCTTGACCTGATACTCAATTCCCGCCTGTTCCAGCTGCTCCCGGATCGCCGCCTGCCATTTCATATCAAACGTCGCGCCAACCTGTTTCCATCCCCCGATTCCAAACATACACGCACCTCCCCGTCAAATCTGAAAAAACCTTGCTAAGTGCTCCTATTCTATCATAAATCCTAAATTCGTGAAATAGTGAATCCCATTTGCTCTCTTACGACAGGTAATAAAAGAGCTGCCACATTTACGTGCAGCAGCTCCGTCATTATATCATATATGATATTTTAACATATTTTCCTATATAAAACAGTCCTAAACCAGACGCCCTTAGTTCAGCATCATACCCATAATCTCATTCGACCGTGCGATAAACTTCGTCATGCGCTCCGGTGTCAGGGAACCGTGGCTGAGCTGTGCCAGGTCGTAGAGCTGTTCGCAGATCTTCGGCGTATTCTCGCCATCCGTGTGCTCTAAGACGTACTGAACGAGCTTGTTGTTCGCGTTGAGTACCAGCACCTGACCGCTGCCGCCGAACATCGACGCGTCCATGCCCATGTTGTACATCTTCATCATATCCTGCATACGGCGTGTTTCCTCCGACAGGGTGATCATCGAAGAAATCTCAGCATCCTTCAGCTTCTCAACCTTTACCTGCAGCTTATCATCGCCCAGTGCTTTCTTGAAGGTCTCTGTCAGCGTCTCTTCCTGTTTCTTGAGCGCTTCCTTGTCCTCTTCCTTCACTTCCTCGCGCAGCGTGTCATTGACATCGGCATCAATACGCAGGAATTTCAGGTTCTCATGCTTCTGCTCTTCCTGGCTGATGAATGGATTATCAATGCTGTGAGACATGATGATCGCATCCTGTCCGTTTGCCTTGAACATGTTGATGTACTGGCTCTGCTCTTTCTCATTTGTTACATAGTAGATCTGGTTCTCATGACCTTCCTCTTTCGCCTTATCCATGCAGTCTTTCAGCGTCAAATATTTTCCGTCCAGGTTCTTGTAGATGATGTAATCATCCATCTTCTCAGCAAATTTCTGATCCTTTAAGCAGCCAAATTTGATAAATGGAGCGATATCGTCCCAATATTTCTCATAGGTCTCACGGTCTGTCTTGCACATACCGGTCAGCTTGTCCGCTACCTTCTTGGTAATGTAATCGGAAATCTTCTTTACAAATCCATCATTCTGCAGCGCACTTCTCGATACATTCAACGGCAGATCCGGGCAGTCGATCACGCCCTTTAAGAGCATCAGGAACTCCGGAATAACTTCCTTGATATTATCCGCGATAAATACCTGGTTGTTGTACAGCTTGATGGTGCCCTCAATGCTCTCGTACTCCATGTTGATCTTCGGGAAGTACAGAATACCTTTCAGGTTGAACGGATAATCCATGTTCAGATGAATCCAGAACAGCGGTTCCTTGTAATCCATAAATACCTTGCGGTAAAATTCTTTGTATTCTTCCTCGGTACACTCGTTCGGATGCTTGTTCCACAGCGGGTGAATGTCATTCAGTGCCACCGGACGTTTCAGGATCTTATATTTCTCGGTTCTCGGAGATACCTCCACGGTCTCTTTTGTGCCGTCCTCTTTCTCCTTTTCCTCGGTCTTTGCTTCCTCGACCACCGTCTCAACGATGGTGTCCTTGTCGGTCAGCTGATCCTTCTCGATCGTCTCATACTCCGGCTCTGCCGTTGCATTTTTCAGGTAAATCTCAACCGGCATGAAAGAGCAGTACTTCTGGATGACTTCACGTGCGCGATACTCATTGCAGAACTCAGTGCTGTCTTCATTTAAATAAAGGACAATCTTGGTACCATTGCCTTCCTTATCGCCCTTATCCATCGCAAACTCAGTGCCGCCCTCAGACTCCCAGTGAACCGGCTCTGCGTCTTTCTTATAAGAAAGAGTATCGATCGTAACCTTGTCCGCTACCATGAATGCAGAATAGAAACCTAAACCGAAATGACCGATGATCTGGTCTTCGTTTGCTTTGTCCTTATATTTTGCCAGGAAATCCTGTGCACCGGAAAATGCGATCTGGTTAATGTACTCTTCCACTTCCTCGGCAGTCATACCGATACCATTATCCTCGACGGTGATCGTCTTGTCCTCGGAATTGACGGTAACCTGAATCTTATACTCCGTCTCCCCCGGCTCCTCATACTCGCCCATCAGCGCCAGCTTTTTCAGCTTCGTGATCGCGTCGCATCCGTTGGAAATCAGCTCACGATAGAAAATATCATGATCGGAATAAAGCCATTTCTTAATGATCGGGAAAATATTCTCGCTGTTGATTGATAAACTTCCTGTTTTTGCTGCCATATCTATACACTCCTTTTGATTGCAAAATACAGTGGATATCCGCTCCCGGAAATGGAGTCTGGCAGTTTCACTCTGCCGCGTCCAATCCTGCTATCCAGCTACATAAATATACGCTTGTAAAATTCTTTTTTTGTGATTTTCCATCACCGTGACTCTTATTTTAATACCAGCGTTCCAAGATGTCAATAGAAAATTAGCACTCATTTTTGTTGAGTGCTAATAAAATTTTAAAATTCTCCGTCTTGCCAATAAGAAGTCACTTGCGTCCCCCTCCCGCCTGCGATAAAATAGAATCTACGTTATTGTTTCTACATTACACAGAAAATAACGAATTTACCATCTCAGCGAGGACACATATGATTGCCTGCAATATCTGTGATATAAAATTATTTACCAAGAAACTGTTCATCGGAGAGACATTTGACCGCTTTCTGCTCAAGGAAGCGGAGATCGTAACGTTCAACACCTTCTCCATCGACGGACGCGTCCATAAAAGCTTTTATTCCGAAGAAGAGCGTGCCGAGGGGCAGATTGAAGAATATTCAACCTGGAAAACTCTGCGCCCGTTCTGTTTTTCCCTCATAAAAGGAAAAAAGCTTCCGGAGCGCTTCTCCATCATTTTGAAGCTTCCGAAAGCTGCCACCGAACAGTTTCTGACCGCCCGCAAAAGCCAATGGCTCCCGGAGCAGGTCGGCGGACTGTTCTTAAATATTCATTATGAAAACCAGCATTTAAGCTGTGTCACCGGGCTGTCGCTCAACCAATTTACGTTAGACAAAACGCTGGAACGCGAGTGGGACGAGTCGATCCGGACATTTTTGCGAAAAGAAGAGCTGCCGTTTGAGGAATAACGGCAGCCCTGTTTTATCGGGTGTTCAGTTGTACATCTCTAATTAATGTCCCTTTTGTGATTTTATATAAAATCGTATTTCAGAATTTGCAAACCATATTTTTATAAAAAGAATATATTTTCCATTTTGTATAATTTTAGTTTCCTGTTTTTGTCGATTTGTTCCAAAGCAAAGAGGGAAATGCTCAAAAATAGAACATGTCATTGTCAGTCTCTACTTTCAATCGCACGTTCTTTCCCAGTATGTCACTTTTTTATGTAACGCTTCAATTCATCATAAAAATTTTCTCTTGTTCCAGCCATAACAACGATTATCATTTCTCCATCTACCCATTCAACGGTATATGCAAGTTCATAATTCGTTTTATTATAATAGATATCATAACCATAAAACCCGGCTAAATCTCCAGTTTTTAGTTCCCCAACTGTATAATCTTCACAAATCTTATCAACTGCCTCCTGATAAAGTCTTTTTAACTTCTTGTCCTTCAGCTTCTTAATGTACTTTGCGGCAGGAGGATTAAATCGAACTGGCAGCATAAACTACTCCTCCATTCCAAAAATATCCTCATAAGTTGTATAATCTGCTTTTCCCTCTGCAATCTCTTCTGCTTTCGTAAGCATCGCCTCCGCTGCCGGTCTCATTTGCGCCTGACGCTTTTTAAATTCTGTCAGAAGTTCTTCTCCAGATAAACCTTCCCTGATCAGCTCTGCTAAAATCTGTTCTGCAAATTCACCGCCTGACGATACCTTAATAGGACGAATAATCAGCTCTCCATCACGCATCACACATTCTGCCTCATCCCCAAAACCGAGTAACTGATAAAACTTCTGTGGAATCGTCACCTGCCTTTTGGACGAAATACTGAGAATTTTCCGATTCATCTTTGTATTGCCTCTTTCTATTACCGATGTTGACATGCTTCACTCCCTCTTTTTTATTATATGTCTATTTTTTCTTTGTATTCTCGTTTTCTTAGTTTCTTTGTTCTTGGTTTTATTATAAGGATTTTATTCGTCAAAGTCAATCATGCAAAATTTTTCATTTCAAGTCGAACGTCCGTGAGACTTGGCGCGTGATTCTGGTCAGCGAAGCTGAC
>ERZ1673751.1241-NODE-1241-length-17687-cov-6.186252_pt1 | contig 17687 bp, 15 predicted proteins | sample MGYA00580202_ERZ1673751 | MGnify/ENA primary metagenome ERZ1673751 (study PRJEB41218, sample SAMN15661780) | gut metagenome | host: Homo sapiens | place: Canada: London | collected 2015-08-20/2019-03-30 | study: EMG produced TPA metagenomics assembly of... | reverse complement strand
TACCGGCAAGGTCGGATACATTGCCGAGCATTTTAAAGATTTCAAGTACATAAGACTTGTGCTGCTCATTCTGGTGGTGAATCTGCTGACTACCTTTATAATGGGGATCCTGGTCAGCTTCTGCCTGCCCGATATCGCGGAGTCCGCGCGGACAAGCTACGCGTCTAAACTCGCCGCAGACCCTAAGAAGTGGGTGCTTTCCTCGATACTCTGCGGTCTGCTGATGTACCTCGCGGTCGACCTGTGGAAGCGCGGTCAGAAGATCGGCGTTTTTCTGTGCGTCCCCGTGTTCATTTTCAGCGGGTTCGACCACTCTATTGCGAATTCTTTCTATAACGGCGCGGCGATCGGCGAACAGACTTTCACGTTTCGAAACCTAGCGTTCGTTTTTGTGGTAGTTCTTGGCAACGCACTCGGCGGAATGATCCTGCCCATGCTTACAAGAAAGTGGAGGAAAACTTCCGAGTCCTGACATTCCGAATTCAGAACGGCGGTGAGCTGATGACGCGAACGGTTAAATTTAAGGTTTGTGCAATGCAGTCCGGGTTTGCGGTGCTGTTTCTGCTGACCTTCTGCGCTATGCTCGCAATGCTTTCGGCGGCGGCTTTCGGTATCCCCGCCGGGATAATGCTCAGCATTGCCGGGGTCGCCGTAAAGCTGTTCAACGCGCAGTTCATCGTGACCTCGCTCACGCCGGAGCTGATGATATTCGGCGGACTTGCCGCTGCCTGCGGCTCCGCCTTCCTCGGACTGGCGGCGGTCAAGGCGGGGTTCGTGATCTCAAGGCTGTTCCTGCGGGTGAAGCGCAGGTGCGATATCTGCCGCGGCTGGAAGCCGTACTGAGCATGGAGGGATTCTTGTGGAACGCGGAATAAACCGTTGGCTCATAATTACCGCAGTACTTGCCGCAGCTTTCGCGGCTCTGGCGTTCCTCATTCCCGGGGAGAGCCTCGGCTCCTCGAAGGAGGGCGACGAGTACTTTCCGCTGTGCGAGTACATCAGCGTTGACCTTCTCAAGACAGACGTCACCGTGATCCCCTACGAGGGCGACCGTATCCGAATGAAGTACCGCAACGATGTTCCGCTCACCGCGGAGCTTGGCGACAATTCGCTGACGATATCCGAGAGCGGGGAATTCGTGGTCTCGCTCTTTGCGAATGAGCACGAGAGCTATGGAATGTATCTGTACCTCCCGCGGGAATACTACCGCGACATACTTATTTATACGGTATCCGGGGACGTAACGCTCGGGGACATCGACAGTGAGAAAATAACCACCGTCACGAACAGCGGCGACATCACATCGGAAAACACCCGCTCGCTGTGCAGTTTTTCCACGGCAAGCGGAAACATTCTGCTTGATTTCTACAGCGTTATAACCGGAAGCGCGGTGCAGTCCCGCACGGGGAACGCCGAGATAGTGTTCCCGAAGGGGAGCAGCGTGGCGCTGGATTTTGAAACGGATATCGGCGAACTAAGAACCGATCTCATCAGCGGGAGCTTCCCGGGGAGCTACATGTACAGCTTCAACGGCGGCGGAAAGCTGATACACGCGTCGCTGGAGAGCGGCATACTTACCGTCAGGGAACGTACTGACTAAAAAAGGAGATGTTTTCATTGAGAACCTACCGGCAGCAGCTTACTATTACTTCCGATTCCAACGAGCAGTTCCTGAATCTTTCCTTCGAGGTGGAGGAGTGCGTCCGCAGGAGCTTCATCAGCGAGGGGATATGCGTAGTCTACTCCCAGCACACAACCTCGGCGATATTCCTTGAGAACGACCGCGAGGATCTTTTCGAGGACTGGACGGAAATGCTGAGAAAGATCGTTCCCGACGAGAGCAACTATAAGGTGGATTACACCAGCGCCGGAGCGGCTCACATGAAGCAGATGCTCCTCGGCGCCAGCGTTACCATACCCGTCACCGAGGGCCGCCTAGAGCTTGGTCCTCGTCAGTTCATCATGTACGGCGACTTCGACGGCTGCCGTGAAAAGACCGTGCTGGTCAAGATAATCGGAGAATGACCAGGGAGTGAATTTCAGCAGATGCTTTCAGTAATTATACCTTCATACAACGAACACGAGAACATAAAGCGCACCGCGTCAGTGATTGCCGGGATACTCAGAGAAAACGGCATTCCTTACGAGTTGATCTTCGTCGACGACGGTTCCAGGGACGACACCTGGCGGGAGATAACGGCGGCATCAGAGGCTGACCCTAACGTGCGCGGACTGGGATTCTCCCGGAATTTCGGCAAGGAAGGCGCGATATTCGCGGGACTGAAAAACGCCGCCGGAGACTGCGCAGTCTGCATTGACTGCGATCTTCAGCACCCGCCGGAGCTTATCCCGGAGATGTACCGTCTGTGGCAGGGCGGCGCGGAGGTCGTGGAGGCGGTCAAGCGCTCCCGCGGCAGGGAAGGGCTGCTCCACAAGCTGTTCGCCCGGAGCTTCTACAAGATGATGAAAAGCTCCTCGGGGATCAGCCTGGACGGAGCCAGCGATTTCAAGCTGATGGACAGGAAGGTCATAAACGCGCTTAACGAGCTGCCGGAGCGCATCACGTTCTTCCGGGCGCTTTCGAGCTGGGTCGGCTTCACTGTGGAGCGCGTGGAATTCGACGTTCAGCCCCGCGCCGCAGGAAAAAGCAAGTTCAGCATGAAGAGCCTGTTCAAATTCGCGCTCAACAACATTACTTCGTTCACAAACGTGCCTATCCACCTCATTACCTGGGTCGGCGTGATTTTCTTTGTGATGGCGCTTGTGCTCGGCGTTCAGACGCTGGTAAAGTATTTCTGCGGGCAGGCCGCCGAGGGATTCTCGACCGTGATACTGCTGATACTCATTACCGGAGCCTGCATTCTGCTTGGCGTCGGCGTTATCGGATACTACCTCTCCAAAATCTACGAGGAGATAAAGCAGCGCCCGAGATATATAATCTCACGGACTGCCGGAGGAAAGGGGAGCGACAATGGAAATTAACAGCACCCTGACGGCGGTCAGAAACGTTCTCGCGCGCGTCAGAAAAGCCATCTTTGACAGCCGGGCGTACTGGCTGTCTTTTCTGCTGCCTGTGGTTATCCTGTTCGGGGCGTACATCGTATTCCAGGTGTGGCCGTTCGGGGCGCGCTCCGTGCTGTCCCTCGACCTGAACGCGCAGTACGTTTACTACTACGACTACATGTACGACGTGTTCGCCGGTGACGAGAGCATATGGTATAGCTGGAGCCGAAACCTTTCCGGTGAGTTCATGGGCATAATCGGGTACTACCTCGCAAGCCCGTTCAACCTCCTGGTCTGGATCTTCCCGCGGGAGTGGATAACCGAGGGCCTGATGACGATGATGCTCGCAAAGGCGGGTGCGGCGGGGCTTACCTGCGCGCTGTTCCTCGGAAGGCACCGCGGCTGCCGCCGGACTACTACGGTGTGCTTTTCGGTGATGTGGGCGCTGTGCGGCTACTTCATCGTGCAGACCATGAACCCCATGTGGCTGGACGGTCTGGTCGCGCTTCCGCTGGTGGCTATGGGAGTTGAGCGTATCTGCGATAAACGGAAGTTCCTGCTTTACGTTCTGTCGCTGGTCTACATCTTCGCTGCAAATTTCTATATCGGCTATATGGTCGGGATCTTCTCGGCGCTGTACTTCGTATGGTACCTTGCCTCCGGAAAGAGCGCCAACAAGTGCTTCGGGGAGGTCTGCGGCTCTGTGCTGATGTACGGCGCAGGTTCGGTGAGCGGCATTCTGATGTCCTGCTTCATGATACTTCCGGTGTACAAGTCGCTTTCCAACGGAAAATTCGCGTTTTCTGACCCGGATTACTCCCTTGCCGAGAATTTTAACATTGCGGATATTCTCATCAAGCTGTTCCCAACGGAATACGACACCGTCCGCATGGAGGGCATGCCTATCCTCTACGCCGGAACCCTCGCGCTGGTGTGCACGATACTGTACTTCACATGCCGCCGCTTCTCTGCCCGGGAACGTATCGCCTCGGCGGTGTTCATCGGCGTGATGGTGCTGTGCATGTACATTCGCCCGGTGGATATGATGTGGCACGGCGGTCAGATGCCTAACTGGCTCCCTTACCGCTACTCGTTCATGGTCAGCTTCCTGCTGATCATTCTGGGCGCGCAGGCGTTCGACAAGCTGGACAAGGTGCGCGGAAGGGGATTTGCGGCGGCGTTCGCGATACCGTTTGCAATGCTCCTTTACGCTGACCTCGCCGACGACGGCGACCACTACGAGCAGGTGCTGACCGTGCTTATTCCGCTGGTCTGCCTTGCGGTCATGCTTATTCTGGCGTGGGCTTACAAAAAGAACATCGGGAAGAAGGCAATGTGCGTTGTAATGGCGGTATTCGTGTGCGCCGAGGCGTACCTCAACACCGCGCAGTCGCTCTACCAGATGCACGACGACATTGTGTTCTCCACCCGTGAGAGCTACCGCTGGGATATCCCGCTGACCCGGGAAGTCTCTGAGCAGATACACGAGCAGGATCCCGGTTTCTACCGCATGGAAAAGACGTTCCACCGCTGCGTCAACGACGACATCGCACTGAGAATGTACGGCATGAGCCACAGCTCTAGCACGCTCAACGCGAAGGCTATCGCGCTGCTGAAGTCCCTGGGCTTCGCCGCGAGGGAGCACTACACCCGCTACGACGGCGCGACCGAGCTTACAGACGATATTTTCGGCGTAAGATACGTGTTCGCGACGGATTCCAAAACCGTTTCCTACACGCAGACCGTTCCGGTGGAGACAGACACCGCGATAACCGTCTACAAGAACCCCGACGACCTAGGTATCGCCTACCTTGCCGACGGCGGCATTATAGATTTCGACATCAGCGAGTATTCGCCGTTCCAGGCGCAGAACAAGCTCGCTTCAATGCTTGCCGGAAAGAAGGGCACGGCGGTGTTCAAGGCTATCGACGACGTGACCTTCGACAGCGACAATATCCGGATAGGCTCCACGACGGATTCGCACTACAGTTACCGCAAGAAGAACACCGATGACGACGCGTGGGTGGAATACACGGTAACGGCTTCGGCGGACGGCCCGGTGTATATGTTCCTGCCGACGAAGTACGAGCGTGAAACTCAGCTTTACGTCAACGACATCTACCGTGGGAATTACTTCCTGTACGAAAACCACGGTATAGAGTACCTGGGCACCTACCGCAAGGGGGATTCGTTCAGGGTGAAGCTCAAGCTGCTGGACGACGCCGTGTACTACACGAACGCTTGGTTCTATTACATCGACAGCGCCTCCATGGAGCGGTTCCACAGCGCCATGGACGAGCTGAACTCCGGCACGACCCTCGCCCGCACCGGTGGCTGCACGCTGGAGCTCACCGTTGACGCTCCCCGGGACTGCGCGCTGTTCACGACCATTCCCGCCGAGGAGGGATGGACAGTACAGATAGACGGCGAGTACGTCAACTGGGACACCTGCCTTGACGAATCGCTGATATGCGTTCCGGTTTCGGAGGGCAAGCACACTATCGTGCTGAATTTCTACCCCGCAGGACTCAGCAGCGGACTTATCCTCACGGGCATCGGAATGATGATACTCGCGGGAATGGTCATAGTTTGCAGCATGCTCCGCTGCCGCGACAAGGAACTCCTTGCTGAAAGGGAGGATGTCTCCGGCACCGAGGATTTTCCGGAAAACGGCGCAGAGTGATTTGAGTGCTGTGCCGTTCTCAATGTGCGTTCAAACAGTTGGAGCGGACAGGAGATTTTGTTCCGGCAATTCTGATATATTTGTAAGCACTGATTTCATGCCGAACTATACGTCGCTGATATTCTCTGTCCCCAAGGATAAGTCCGGGCTTTTCAAGAAGACCCAGCCAAAAGATGAAACAGCGCTTTCCATGCCGGCATGGTTCGGTGATTTTCGCAGGAGCGCGACGAAGACGCCGAACTTCCCGACGCGGCTTATCACGTCGATTTTTACCTCACCGACCCTTACGGCGGTCAGGACGTCTGCACCATCGAAACATTTGTAGAGGACAGCGAAAAGGACTGCTCGCCTATCATCAAGGAATCCCGGCGCAGGCGGACTGCAAAACACTTGATATATTCAGTTTTCTTTCACCAGGTCGAACAGATATGCGCTGTCGTTAAGCTTTCTGGTGCGGATATTGGTCATTCCGAGGTGGACGTATTTGTCACGTTTCAGAGCGGCGTCCGTTTCAAGGAGCACGGGTACGCCGCGTTTTCGTCCTTCGTCAAAAGCGATGTCAAGCGCTTTTCGCATGAATCCCTGACCCTGATACTGCTTGCGGACCACCAGCATTCCAACGAAAATATAGGGTTTCTTTTGCTTCTTTAAGGTGGTTTCGTAAGATTCTCCGCCTTTTTTTTATGGCTGAAAGCATATTTACCGCGCCTTTAAAACCGAGCGTCCGGAACACGGTTTTCAGCAGAATAAATCCGGCGGACGCCGGCAGCTTATCCTTTGAAAATTTATAAGCCACGAATGCTTCGTGCTTATCGCTTGTGCTGAAAAGACAGCCTCCTGCTAGCATTGCGCGTACGTACCCGCATATGTATTCCTTTACACTGTCCCTTCCATTATAGAGAAAGGTCATTCCCTTTTCGCCGTCAGCGTAATTGTAATCAGCGAATGCCTCGCCTATTTCCTCGATCTCATTTTCGCTCAATTCAGTAACCTTTATCATGATGTCCCTTCTTTATTTGGCTGACGGGCTTTTATCCCCAACGAACCAGTAATCGCACATGTCTCCTCCTGAAGCGAGCGTCTGCCTGCGAATAAGCTTTGCGTGCATGAGGCTCGCAGTTACCAGGTCTATTTCACACATGACCGGAAGCACTTCTAGATAACCCTCTCTGCGTGCGAAATCGTTCAGCGGACATCTGGTGAAATGGTAGTAGAATCCCTCCGGATGCTTGGTTTTATCGAAGTTGAAATCCCACGAAAACTCTTTGTACTGCGGGTGGACTTCAAGCCATTCTGCATTCTGGTGCATCTTCTTTTCAAGCTTGTCAAGCCCGGATCTGTTGGCGTTCATGAATAACCCGACTGCTTTCATGATCGGGAATCCCATTACCTCATGCGTGATTTCGCGCAGGCCGTCAACGCTTATTTTTCCGTCTGCCGCTTTCCATACTGCAAGGAATATCAGACATTCGTACAGGTTCGAAGCCATAGGATTGTCCTTGCCGATATCGTCCGAGCGGTTAAGCATTTCACGGTAAATTGCGTCTGTTTTCTGTACCAGCAAAGCGGTTTCTTCTTTTCCGAACCGCTTAACAAGGCTCTTTTTGACAAGCGGCATTATCATTTTCCAGTACTTGTTCGTGTATTCCATCATAAGATCCGTCCTCCTGCATTCAATAAAGAGTTAGTTAAAACTACCCGAATACATTATATCACAAAAGGACTGGTATGTCAATAATATAAGTATGATGAAATGTTGTTAAAAGCCGGCTGCCATTTGAAGTTGAAATCAACATCTCAAAGTCAGAAACTGCCGCTTTTTCTGCAAGGTTGGTTACTTTCCCGAAGAATAACGCTTAATTTTGAAAAAGCCAAGCTGGATACAACTTGTTCTATTGTGATAGAATGGTGAAAAATATGCAGACCCCCTTGACAAATTCATTCTAATGCAGTAGAATAACATTGTGATCACATTCTATTGCAATAGAAAGGAACTCAGAACCATGGAATTCAAACTGTTTGACTCTGAACTGAAGGTTATGGACATACTCTGGAAGGAGGGCGATACATCCGCGAAAGAAATCGCGGAAAAGCTGAACGAGCAGGTAGGCTGGAGCAAGACCACTACCTACACAGTGATAAAGAAATGCATAGACAAGGGCGCTGTTGGCAGGTCGGAGCCGGGCTTCATCTGCCGCGCGCTCATTTCCCGAAAGGAAGTGCAGGAGGTGGAAACCAACGAGCTGATCGACAAGATGTACGACGGTTCGTCGGATAAGCTGATTGCGGCTCTGCTTGGCTCAAAGCGGCTCACAGCCGAGGAGATACAGAGCCTGAAAAAGCTGGTGGAGGAGCTGAAATGACGACTCTGCTCAGCATGACTGTTTCGGCGTCGGTGGTCATCGCGGTGATCATCGTGATTAGGTCGCTGTTTGTTCATCGGCTGCCTAAGCGGCTTTTCGTGATCCTTTGGACGGCCGCCGCGCTGAGAATGCTTGTTCCGTTCTCCGTTTCCGTTAATATTCCACATGAAAATACACAGCCTGAAAACACTGTCGTCCGCGAATTCACACCGTCGGAATCCTCCGAACCGGATTCCGAAACGAGCGGCGCATTGAACCGCGAACTGATTCTCGAAATCGTCTGGGCGGGCGGAGTTGTTCTCTCAACGGGGATAATTGCCGCACTGCACCTGCGCAGCCGCCGGGAGCTTTCCATGGCTCTGCCGTTTGACGACGCCAGAATCAGCTCACGGATTTCAGCGGCAAAACTCCACCGCAAAATAACAGTAAAGGTAAGCGACCGTGTGGTCTCGCCGCTGACCTACGGAGTTATAAATCCGGTTATAATCCTCCCGAAATCCCTGCCCGCAGACAGCGAGGAAATGCGGTTTGCCCTGGCGCATGAGCTGGTGCATATCCGCAGATTTGACGTGCTGCTCAAGGTCGTTCTGACCGCCGCAGCCTGTGTGCACTGGTTCAATCCGCTGGCCTGGGCTATGCTTTCGCTTGCGGGGCGGGATATCGAGCTTTCCTGCGATGAAGCTGTGCTGGAGCAGCTCGGCTGTAAGCGCGAGGATTACGCGATGGCGCTCATCAGGCTGGAAGAAAGGCGCAGCATTTCCACCGGAGCCGCATTCGGCAGGAATGCCGTCCGAGAAAGGATAGAAGCTATCATGAAATTCAAGAAAACTACATTCGCCGGGATCATTTTTTCTGCGTGCCTTATTGCAGGAACCACCACTGCGTTTGCCACAGTAAATTCCGAGAATTCCACGCAGGAAGCGGTTTCCGCAGTAGAGCAGGAAGCCGTCTACAACACGAACCGCGACGGCATTGATGATGTCGATGTCGAGTGGTGGACATACGATGAGTACAAAACCTGGCTCGAGCAGGAGAAGCAAAATATAGCCGAGCTTGTAAAGCGGGGAGCCTCCGGCTGGACGCGTGACCGCGGGGAATTCATCTGGACTCAGGAGGTCGCGGACGAAACCATCGCCCTCTACGAGCAGAACCTTGAGGATATCAGAAACGGCGCACGTATCTCAAAATCCGTGAACGGTAGCGATGATGTGATGATATTCGAATCGCCTGACGGGTCAAATATCCTGGTTGAGGACAACGGCGGTCAGACCAGCGCAGATGATGAATTGTATCAGTATGTCGTTGAAGACGACGGCACGGTGCTTTACTCTGACGATTCAGAACTTGCGGCACACACGACCAAGGACAGCAGCATGTCGGAGGAAGATTTCGCCGAGTTCTACAGCAAGTATGAGCAGTATGGACTGACTTATGAGGACAGCAAGCTCTACTACAGAGGTGAACCTGTGAAGTTCTTTGACGACGTTGTTGCCGAGTATTCCACCGCTGACACAACGGAGGTTATGTGGTACCTTAACTCTGACGGCAACGTTGTACTCACCGCCGAGCGCGGGGAGACCAGCGACGGCATAGGCGAACTGACCGGCGTGAGAGTCGTCTCAGAAGAAGAGCTTGAGCAGAACAGAGCCGATTTCGGTTTCTGATAGGTAACAGAATGGCACCTTCCTGTTTCGGCAGGGAGGTGCGTTTGTATATCAAAGTAGTTTGGCACAGAAAATACTGATTGACAATTAAAAAAACTACCTGATAACTACTATAGTCGGAGCAGTTGTAACGGCTGCTATAGCGCTGAAGCTGATTTTTTCACTTTGAAATGATAACCGATATCTGCTGAATACCAAGCCGATTATGTCATACTATATATGAGGAATATTCGCTTTTCAAATCTATTGTAATGTGGTATACTGTTTTACAGCAAAAGTCAAGGAAGTATCATAACGGAAAACAATATAGATACGCTGAGCGGTTCGCTCACAAAAAAATTCTGAGCGCGGAATTACCACACTGTCACGGACTTGAAATCAAACGTGAAAAGTGGTATAATTCAATAAGAATATACTCAGGAGATGGAAAATGCACAGACTAAATATATTTCTGGAACACATCTATGAAGCTGCGCAGCAGCGTGGAACCACGTTTGAGAGCATGCTTTCGGAAGCGCGCAAGATGGGATACACTGGGCTGGAGTGCGACCTCTGGAGGCTTTCTGACTGCGTTAACGTCAGGAATCTTTTCGAATCCTGCGGACTTAACGTCGCTTCGATTTATTCAATGTACGATTTCCTACGGGATACGCCGGAGAAGTCGCTTGATGGAATGAAGCGCCACCTCGAGACCGCCGCGTATTTTGGCGCGGAGAAGGTGCTTGCGATCCCCGGGTTCTTTCAGCCGGGAGACGACAGGGAAGCGGGCTTCGCGAAGTTTGCGGAGCAGCTCTCGGTGATGTGTGAATTAGCCGCGGAGTACGGAATTATGGTAACGCTGGAGGATTTTGACGACTCGGCCTCGCCCTGCTGCGATACCCAGGGGTTGGAGCGGCTGATGAGATCCGTTCAGGGGCTTGGATTCACATTCGACACTGGAAATTTCGCTTTTGTGCTTGAAGACCCCGCAGAGGCATACGAGCGTCTGAAGCCGTATGTCGCACATGCTCATCTGAAGGACCGCAGCCGCGAGGCGTCGAGGCGCAGCGCCGACGGCTCCAACTCAAAGCCGGATCTGTCGGAGGCGGAAATGTACCCCTGCGAGACCGGAGGCGGTTACGTCGGTGTGGAGAAGCTTGTAAAGCGAATGCTCGCCGACGGCTATACCGGGGATTTTTCAGTTGAGCATTTCGGCGCTGTGGATCAGGCCGAATACATGCGCAGGTCGGCTGAGAACGTAAAACGCTGGATATCAGAGGTGACAAAATGATACGTGTACTTATCTGGAACGAATACCGCCACGAGAAATGCCAGCCGGAAGTCGCGAAAATATATCCGCAGGGAATGCACGCGGCAATCGGCGAGTATCTTATGCAGGACGAGGACATAATCGTTAAGCTCGCCTGCCTTGACGACCCGGAGCAGGGTCTGAGCGAGGAAGCGCTCGCAGAAACCGACGTACTCATCTGGTGGGGTCACATGGCGCATGACGAGGTAACTGAACGTTCGGTGGAGCGCGTCTGCCGCCGAGTCGGCGAGGGAATGGGGTTCATCGGACTTCACTCCGCACACCACAGCAAGGTGTTCAAGCGGCTGACGGGGACTTCCTGCAATCTGAAATGGCGCCACGGCGACCGCGAGCGCGTCTGGACAGTGGTGCCGTCGCACCCTATAGCACAGGGAGTTCCGGAGCAGTTTGAGCTTCCGATGGAGGAGATGTACGGCGAGCCGTTCGATATCCCGACTCCGGATGAGGTGGTATTTATGGGGTGGTTTGCCGGGGGTGAGGTATTCCGAAGCGGCGTGACCTACCGCAGGGGCGCCGGCAGGATATTCTACTTCCAGCCGGGTCATGAGGAATACCCCACATTCCGGAATAAAAATGTTCTTAAGATAATAAGAAACGCGGTTCACTGGGCAAAGCCGGAGCCAGGAACTCACCAGATCGAATGCACAAATCCGGCACCGTTGGAGGGTTGACTATGTTTAAAATGGACGACACTGTAAGAATAAAGAAAACCGGCGTTGTCGGCTCCATAACTGATATAAGCTGCGCGGGCGGCAGCACGGTTTACGTTATCGACACGGACACCGGCGACGATGAAGAAGGCGGATTCGGCGGTATGTATTCTGTTTTCTACTGCACCGAAGAAGAACTTGAAAAGGTGTGAGAACTAATAAAGAAGCGGTCGCATGTTCTGCGGCCGCTTTTTTGCAGTAATACTTATACTCTGGTGAATATTTCAGCTTCCTTTCTGAGCTGATCTGCGATGTTCTTATTGTCGTCCATTCGGCTGGAGATACGGTTCATATCCGCAACCAGCACCTGAGTGCTTTCAGCGGTGCCGGTAACTCCGTTCACGCCTTCCTTTATTGCGGTTGAGATACTGTCGATGGACTGCGCAATGCTCGTCATGTTTTTGCGAAGCTCTTCAGTTTTCGCAGTGAAATCCTTCATGGTGTTTTCGATGTGTTCCGCGTGTTCGCGATACTGAACGCCGGACTGCACGAAGTTCTCAAACTCAGGAAGGATCTGCTGCTGCATGTAGTCGAGAACTTCGGTCGCGTGACCTGACAGGCTGTGTACCGCAGCCTTGACCGTGCCGTTGATGTGCTGGATATTATCCGCGGATTCCTTTGAGGATTCGGCAAGCTGGCGTATTTCGTCAGCGACTACTGCGAATCCCTTTCCGGCTTCACCCGCGCGCGCCGCCTCAATGGAAGCGTTTATCGCAAGTAGGTTGGTGTTGCGCGAGATCTGCTGTATCTGCTTTGTGAGGCTGTCTACCTGGTTTACGCTTTCGCTGGAAGCGATGTCGTCGCGGAGTTCATCCACCATTGTAGTTACCTTCTCGCGGGTAGTGAGCATATTGTTGCGCGCGGAATTCTCAATGCCCTCCGCATGCGCCTTCATTTCAATGCTGAACTGCGCTATTTCCTCGGTGCGTGCCGCAATGTCCGTCACTTCGGACTCGACATCTGTGGTATTCTGGTTTATCGCTGCTGCGTTCTCGGACATTTCCGCCATGGTTGCGGAAATCTCCTCGGTAAGCGCCGACATTGAAGCCGCGCTGTCCGTGGAGGTCTGCACGCTGCCGAGGACCTCGGAAACGACCTTCTCCATGAGCTGCGTATTTCCGGAGATGACCTTGAATATGCTCTGGAGCTTGTCCATAAACACGTTGAAGCCGTCGCGCACCGCCGCAAGCTCTCCGCTGCAGCGTACCTTAATACGGCGTGTGAGGTCGCCCTCGCCACGGTCGATGTCAGAAATAATTCCGCGTATCTCGTTCTTGACGGCCACCAACGGGCGTATCACGAACAGAACTACGACAGTCACGGCTGCGATAAACGCCGCTGCGCTCACCAGAATCAGCACCATAGTGAGCCGCACGGAATCCTGCGAAACATTGTTCAGATCGCTGCGCGCATTGTCGGCGCCGGCAGTCGCAGAGGCGATGAGCTTTGCTGCGACTGCTTCAACGTTGTCCGCACTGTCGGAAAGTTCGCCGTTTGCAAGCGCGTATGCCTTTTCGTTTTCTCCTGCGCCGCTGAACGCCAGCAGATCCGCGAGGTGATAGTTGAACTGATCGATTCCGTCCTTGAGAGCCTGGAAATTATCTTTGTCATCAGCGGAAACAAATTGTTCGTATTCATCGAGGGAAGCCGCAAGTCCGGACTGAGTATCGCGAAGCCCCTCCACGATATCAAGCATGGAATCGAGATCGGTTGCAACGATGTGCGACAGCGCCTGAGTGTGCAGCGACTGGGTGTCCTGACGGATCTCGCCGAGCGCTTCTATGCTCAGCATGCTGTTGTCCGCGATTTCGGAAGCGCTGTTGTTTACGCTTTTGATGTTCTTGTTAGAAACGATGTTCGACATTACCGACACTAATCCCAGAATCAGTACCGGAATAAGTATCAGGAGTATCATAGTTCCATGTTTTCTCATCACGGCACCCCCTTAATCAATTACCGAGGCGGTTATCTCTTTTACGAGATTATCTGCCATTTTCTGCGCACTCAGGTGTGATGGATTTCCGGCAAGTATGTTGTCTGCAAACTCCACGCAGGGGGTCCAGAACTTGTTGCCGACGCGCTGGAGCTTTCCGTACTCCGACTGAGCAATTACCGCCTGGATCGCTGCAACTTTTGAAACTGCGTCGGAAGCGGCGGCGTTCTTATTTGCAGGACCTATGTTGCGCTTTTCAAAGGAAAGCGTCTGGTTCTGCTCGTTTGTGAACCAGTCCGCGAGTTTGTGCGCCCATTCGAGGTGCTCGCTGTAGTAATTGACGCCCATCATTTTGAAGCCGGTGAACGACGCCATCTGCACCTGCTTTCCCGCGACCTGATAGGTGGGGAGCTTACATGCGCCGTAGTCGGAGCCGAACGCCTTTTCGACGTCGGTGCTGTTCCACACTCCGCTTATTGCGGCAATGATCTTTCCGGAAGCAAGCGCTGCGGGGAGGTCTCCGTCGGCACGGTTCACGAAAGCCGGGCTGGAGGTCAGCTCCATCATCCTATTCACTACATCGGCGCCCTTGATGGAATTATCCGTGGAGTTCCAGGTGCAGTAGTTGGTAACGCCGTCGTCGTTCAGCCCGAGTTCAAGCCCGGTGTTGCCGAAGAAAGAATACATGTACCAGCCGGAGTTGAACTCCATGCTGAATTCCTTGTTCTTTTCCTCGCAGACTTCCAGAATGCGTTCCAGTGAAGAAACGTCGCTTTCGTTCAGAAACTTCTTATTATAATAAAGAAAATATCCGTTGTCCGCGGTCATGGGGTAGGCGTACATAACGCCGTTTATGCTCGCCGCAGCTACCGACTCGGCAGTGTTGGCGGCGCTGACTTCTTCCTGGTTCGGAATAGCAGACAGAACTCCGGCGGCGGCCATCGCGGACAGCTGATCGTCCGGCAGGGGGAACACGTCGGCTCCGTTATGCACGTCGCCAAGGATAACGTCCTTCGTCTTGCTGTCAAGGTTCTGCTCGATGGTGATGTTGAATTCAGCCTCGCCGCGGTGAGCTTCCTTGAAGCTTTCGATCATTTCGTTCATCGTGTCGAAAGCGGCTTCTTCAGCCCAGACCTTCAGTGTTACCTGCTCGATTCCGTTGTCGTTCTGAGCTTCTGACGATGAGCCGGCGGTCTGCACGGGGGAATTCCCGGAGCAGGAACAGAGGCTCAGCAGTGAAGCGCATATCAGACATGTGAGTAAAGTTTTTTTCATGATTACTGCCCTCTTTCGTAAAATAATTGTTCACATTATTTCAATGCAACCAATATTATATTATACTTGTTTCACATGGCTTTGTCAATATGTTTGAGGCAAATTATGCTTTTAACGGCTATATGTTTTGCTGATAGATATTATATTTCACGATAAAAACGATTAAAAATTATAATAAATTCTATAAAATTGTTAATTTTTTATCAACAATAGTAAATGAACAATATATGGATATTGATATATCAGTACTACCAAAAATACATGATTTGCATAACCTTCATTGATACGTTTTGTATATCTAACATATTTCGAGCAAAAGAACACAATATGTTGTACTTTAAAGAACAAAAGTCACAGCTTGTATTAAAAAGTTTTAGTAATTTTTTTTAAAATCAGAAATTACTCTTGACTTTAAAGAATGTATGTGTTATAATATTGACAGGTTGGACAGACCAACATGAGGACAAGCCCTGCGATGGCAGAAAGTGCGGCGTCAGAACGAAACTAGCAGTAGTTTCAGAAGCGTCGTAAACAGCCTCACGGCTGCCCGCAAATAATATGGAGGTATTTAGAGAATGGCAATGTTAGAACAGTGGAAAGGTTTTAAAGGCAAGATCTGGCAGGAAGAAATAAACACACGTGACTTCATCCAGAACAACTACACCCCTTACGACGGCGACGAGTCCTTCCTCGCAGGCCCGGCTGACTCCACCAACAAGCTGTGGGGCAAGGTTCAGCAGCTCCAGAAGGAAGAGCGCGCAAAGGGCGGCGTTCTGGATATGGATACCCATATCGTTTCCGGCATCACATCACATGAGGCCGGCTACATCGATCCTGAGATGAAGGATCTTGAGAAGATCGTTGGTCTTCAGACTGATAAGCCCCTCAAGAGAGCATTCATGCCCTACGGCGGCATCAAGATGGCTGAAGAGGCTTGCACAACTTACGGTTACACACCGGATCCTGAGCTGCACAAGATCTTCACAGAATATCACAAGACTCACAACCAGGGCGTATTCGACGCTTACACTCCCGAGATGCGCGCTGTAAGAAAGAACAAGATCATCACCGGTCTTCCTGATACATACGGCCGCGGCCGTATCGTAGGCGACTACAGACGTATCGCCCTCTACGGTATCGACAGACTTGTAGAAGCAAAGCAGTACGACCTTGCTAACTGCGGCAACGGTAAGATGAGAGATTCCGTTATCCGTCAGCGTGAGGAGCTGGCTGACCAGATCCGCGCACTCAAGCAGATGAAGGTTATGGCTGCTTCCTACGGCTGCGATATCTCCAAGCCTGCTGCAAACGCACGCGAGGCTGTTCAGTGGACATACTTCGGCTATCTGGCTGCTATCAAGACCCAGAACGGCGCTGCAATGTCCATCGGCCGTATCTCTACATTCCTCGATATCTATATCAAGCGTGACATCGACAACGGCACTCTGACTGAGGCTGAGGCTCAGGAGCTCATCGACCACCTCGTACTCAAGCTCAGAATGGTTAAGTTCGCTCGTATTCCTTCCTACAACGAGCTGTTCTCCGGCGACCCGGTATGGGCTACACTGTCCATCGGCGGTAAGGGTCAGGACGGCCGTTCCATGGTTACCAAGAACGACTTCCGTTTCCTGCACACCCTCGAGAACATGGGCCCGTCCCCGGAGCCGAACATGACAATTCTGTACTGCGACAAGCTGCCTGATAACTTCAAGCGCTATGCAGCAGCTATCTCCGTTCGTACCTCCTCTGTTCAGTACGAGAACGATGACGTTATGCGTCCTGTTTGGGGCGACGATTACTCCATCTGCTGCTGCGTATCCGCAACACAGACCGGTAAGGAAATGCAGTTCTTCGGCGCCCGTGCAAACCTCGCTAAGTGCCTGATGTACGCTATCAACGGCGGTATCGACGCTAAGACCAAGGCTCAGGTAGGTCCTGCTTACAGACCGATCACATCTGAGTACCTCGATTATGATGAGGTTATGCAGAAGTACGACGCTATGATGACATGGCTCGCTTCCATCTATGTACACACCCTGAACCTTATCCACTACATGCACGATAAGTACAACTACGAGGCTGCCGAGATGGCTCTTATCGATACCAACGTAAGACGTACATTCGCAACTGGTATCGCAGGCTTCTCTCACGTTGTAGATTCCCTGTCCGCTATCAAGTATGCTAAGGTTAAGTGCATTCGTGACGAAGACGGTATCGTTACTGACTTCGAGATTGAGGGCGACTTCCCCCGCTACGGCAACGACGACGACCGTGCTGATGATATCGCTGTATGGCTGCTCCGCACCTTCCTCAAGAAGCTGAAGCAGTGCCACACCTATCGTGATTCCGAGGCTACAACTTCTATCCTCACCATCACTTCCAACGTTGTATACGGTAAGGCTACCTCCGCTCTGCCTGACGGCCGTAAGGCTGGCGAGCCGCTCTCTCCTGGTGCAAACCCCTGCTACGGTGCAGAGAAGAACGGTCTGCTTGCTTCCCTCAACTCTGTTGCTAAGCTTCCTTACGAGTGGGCACTCGATGGTATTTCTAACACCCAGACCATCAACCCCGACGCACTCGGTCACAACGAGGAAGAGCGCGTAACCAACCTGGTTAACGTACTTGACGGTTACTTTGATAAGGGTGCACACCACCTCAACGTAAACGTATTCGGTAAGGAGAAGCTCATCGACGCTATGGAGCACCCCGAGAAGGAAGAGTACGCAAATTTCACAATCCGTGTATCC
>ERZ1673751.1215-NODE-1215-length-18035-cov-18.280923_pt1 | contig 18035 bp, 15 predicted proteins | sample MGYA00580202_ERZ1673751 | MGnify/ENA primary metagenome ERZ1673751 (study PRJEB41218, sample SAMN15661780) | gut metagenome | host: Homo sapiens | place: Canada: London | collected 2015-08-20/2019-03-30 | study: EMG produced TPA metagenomics assembly of... | reverse complement strand
TTCATTTGCGCGTTCACCTCGAATTGACTTGCAACGCAAAATACGTTACAATAAAGCTGAGGTGATAACCATGGAAAAAACGATGACACTCAATCTTCGTGTGAACCCTACCGTCAAGCAGCAAGCCGAAGACGTGCTGAAGCAGCTCGGCATCCCAATGGCAACAGCCATTGATATGTACCTGCGCCAGATCACCCTGACTGGCGGCATCCCCTTCTCTCTGTCCCTGCCGAAGGCTCCTGCGGCACTGAACGCTGACACCATGACCGATGACCAACTCCATGCAGCCTTGCAGGTGGGCATCAAAGAGATTCAGAACGGTGATACTGTGGATGCGGCAGGCGCATTCGCACAGTTCAGGGAACAGCACAGATGAAGCAGTATGACGTGAAAATTTCCCATGCAGCCCTCAGCGATATGGAGCAGATCTACAGCTATATTGCCGACCGTCTGCTGGAACCTGACACGGCTATGGGGCAGTATAACCGCATTGCAGAAGCCATCCAGTCGCTGAACATCCTGCCGGAACGCTGTGCGCTGGTGGAAAGCGAGCCGGAGCGCACCCAAGGGCTGCGGCAGATGCTGGTGGACAACTACTCGGTGTTCTACATCGTGGGCGAGGATGCCGTGTCGGTGGCTCGTGTGCTGTACAGTGCATCCGACCTTGTGCGCCGCCTGCGGAGAATGAAGTGAAAGGGGTGTTTGCATGACCGCCGTGATCTACGCCCGCTATTCCAGTGACAACCAGCGTGAAGAATCCATCGAAGGCCAGATTCGTGAATGTACGGCTTATGCCGAGAAAAACGGTATCACCGTGGTCAAGCACTACATTGACCGCGCCCTTTCCGCCAAAACCGACAACCGCCCGGATTTCCAGCAGATGATCAAGGACAGCGAGAAACGGTTGTTTGACATTGTGCTGGTCTGGAAACTCGACCGTTTTGCCCGAAACCGCTATGATTCGGCCCACTATGAGTATCAGTTGGAACGAAATCATGTCAAGCTGGTATCTGCCACGGAGCCTATCTCTGACAGCCCTGCGGGTATCATGGTCAAGAGTATGCTCACCGGCATGGCTGAATACTACTCGGCAGAACTTTCTGAAAAAGTTGTGCGCGGCATGACCGAGAATGTTCTGAAGGGCAAGTACAACGGCGGCACGATTCCCATTGGCTTTAAGGTGGATGAGGAGAAGTTCTTTCAAGTCGACCCGCTGAAAGCTCCCTTTGTGGTAGAAGCCTTTCAGCGGTACAACGATGGCGCAACTATGAAGGAACTGATGAACTGGCTGAACGACAGTGGCGTGACCACCAACCGCAATCAGAAGTTTACCTACAACAGTGTTCAGAAGCTGCTGACGAACAAACGGTACATCGGAGAAAACCACTTCAAGGACATTGTGATGCCCGACAGCATCCCGGCCATCGTGGACAAGGACTTGTTTGAAGAAGTGCAGCAAAAAATCAAGAAGAACAGCCGCGCTCCTGCCCGTCACAAGGCCGAGGACGATTACTTGCTCACCACCAAGCTGTTCTGCGGAATGTGCGGCGCGATGATGTTCGGCGAGTGCGGTACGGGTAGAAACAAGGTCGTTCATCATTATTATAAGTGCGCCACCGCGAAGCGTTTCAAGACCTGCAAGAAAAAGACCGTCCGTAAAGAGTGGCTGGAAGATTTGGTCATAGCTGAAACCATGAAGCTGATTCAGGACGATGCCGTGATTGATGCCATCGTTGCGGAAGTGATGGAGTTGCAGGATCAGGAAAACACCACGCTCCCTTTGCTGGAAAAGCAGATGCGCGAGGTGGAGAACGGCATTGAGAATATGCTGAACGCCATCCAAGCAGGTGTGCTGACCAACTCCACCAAATCGCGTCTGGAAAAGCTGGAAGCCCAGCAGAAAGAACTTGAGGTTCGGATCGCCGAAGAAAAAATCGCTCGGCCACGGTTAAGCGAAAATCAGGTTCGGTTCTGGCTGACCCGGTTCCGCAAGCTCGACCCGAACGTGAAAAGCCACCGGGAAACGCTTATCAATACATTCGTGAATGCTGTTTATCTCTATGATGAAAAAGTTTTGATTACATTCAACTACAAAGACGGCACAAAAACCATCACTTTCGATGAAATCGCCGCCAAAGATGCCCCAGAGGGCAATGGTTCGGATTTGGGTTGCTTCGCTCCACCAAAAAACCTCAACGTATCAAGTACGCTGAGGTTTTTGTTATATAACAAAGTTAATCTCACCGAGCGGGTGGATTCGAACAGCATCGACCCGCCGAATAGTCCGGCGGGGAAAAAAGCCCCTGTGCAACAGCGACGACCGCTGCCAGCGGCAGAAACAGGGAGGAGCTGTTGGGGCTGCGGCCAGCAGGATGCGCGTGCCGCTCAAGGCACGATGCAGCCGCTGGGAGCCGCGACCCGGACTCCTTTTCTGCGCGGCTTGCGTAATCCACCCGCGCCCACCAAAAAACCTCAACGTATGCAAGTACGCTGAGGTTTTGTTTTGTCCGCCCCTAGAGTTTCACCCTTGAAGATGCGCTTTTCCCTTACAAAAACTCCACCCACCCTCCGGCAAAGCGGTCAGAGGGTGGGTGGAGCTTGCGAAATGGAACAAGAAAAAGAGAGTGATTGGCAAATGGGTCAAAAGCGGTCCGGGGGCCGGAGTGGGGGGTGGCCCCGGACCGTCTGGGTCACTGGCCCTGGACTGCTGCGAAACCGGCTTCCAGATCGGCAATGATGTCGTCGATGTGCTCGGTGCCGATGGACAGACGGATGGTGTTCTGGTAGATCTGCTGCTCGGCCAGCTCTTCATCGTTCAGCTGGCTGTGGGTGGTGGAAGCCGGGTGGATGACCAGGCTCTTCACGTCAGCGACGTTGGCCAGCAGAGAGAACACCTTCAGGTTATCAATAAACTTGAAGGCCTCTTCACGGCCGCCCTTGATGTTGAAGGTGAAGATGGAAGCACCGCCGTTGGGGAAGTACTTCTCGTACAGGGCGTGGTCCGGGTGATCCGGCAGAGAGGGGTGGTTGACCTTTTCCACCTGCGGATGGTTGGCCAGGAACTCCACGACCTTCTTGGTGTTCTCCACATGGCGCTCGATGCGCAGGCTCAGGGTCTCGGTGCCCTGCAGCAGCAGGAAGGCGTTGAACGGAGAAATGGTTGCGCCGGTATCACGCAGCAGGATGGCGCGGATGTAGGTGACAAAGGCAGCGGGGCCGGCTGCGTCGGCGAAGGAAACGCCATGGTAGCTGGGGTTGGGGTCAGCAATGTTGCCGAACTTGCCGCTGGCCTTCCAGTCGAACTTGCCGCTGTCCACGATGATGCCGCCCAGGGTGGTGCCGTGGCCGCCGATGAATTTGGTGGCGGAGTGCACCACGATGTCAGCGCCGTGCTCGATGGGACGGATCAGGTACGGGGTGCCGAAGGTGTTGTCGATGACCAGCGGCAGGCCGTGCTTGTGCGCGATGGCGGCAATGGCGTCGATGTCGGGGATATCGCTGTTGGGGTTGCCCAGGGTCTCCAGATAGACAGCCTTGGTGTTGGGCTGGATGGCATTCTCCACCTCGGCCAGGTCATGGGCGTTGACGAAGGTGGTGGAAACGCCGAACTGGGTCAGGGTGTGCTCCAGCAGGTTGTAGCTGCCGCCGTAGATGGTCTTTTGTGCCACGATGTGGTCACCGGCCTGTGCCAGTGCCTCGATGGTGTAGGTGATGGCAGCAGCGCCGGAAGCGGTAGCCAGAGCAGCCACGCCGCCTTCCAGAGCGGCAATGCGCTTCTCGAACACATCCTGAGTGGAGTTGGTCAGACGGCCGTAGATGTTGCCGGCGTCTGCCAGACCGAAGCGGTCCGCAGCGTGCTGGCTGTTGCGGAACACATAGGAAGTGGTCTGGTAAATGGGCACTGCGCGGGAATCGGTCGCGGGATCGGCCTGCTCCTGGCCAACGTGCAGCTGAAGGGTCTCAAATTTATAGTTAGACATTGTAGTATACCTCTCTCATTAAACTTTTAGTACAATTTCCTGATACAAAAACACCCGATACGCACTCAAGTTCCAGCGTACCGGGCAGATCATTTCCGTTTACTTCTGTTCAACGCTCCATCGGCGTACACATTCGTGCACAGGAGGGCATCGTACAGGTCACGGTGAATTCTTCTGCCCGTTCCCCACACATTCGCCCACAGCGGAAGTTTGCATGCAGCAGCTCGTTCCAGATCAGTTTCATCTTCGTGCCCTCCTTTCCGGCTTTTTCCCACTCCTCTACAAACCCGGGAATCTCCATTTCAATTTCCCACAAGGTTTGTGGATTTGTTGTTCGCATTATATCCCCTAATACCCAGTTTGTCAATAGGTTAATTCCATTTTTTCAATTTTGCATTTTGTGCATGATGAACGGCCGCTGCGCGGTGCCGTGCCTTGTGCATTCCGGTCAAGAGTATCGCTTTGCTTGATTTCCCGGCCCGTCCGACGGCGTACACCGGCACAAATTCATGCTCTGGTCACAAAACGGCAAAATCTGCACCTTATAATAAGACCGGAATGACCCTTGTCAAACCGGCCAAAATCGTTTATGATACAGTCATTCGGGCCACCGCCCGGAAAGGAGCACACCATGCATACCGTTTTTCGTTTTCTCCGGCAGCTGCTGCTCACGGTGCTGCTGCTTGCCCTGCTGACCCTTGTGGCAGCGGGCGGGTACTTTGCCGTCACAGGCCACAAACTCTATGAGAGCGCCATCCAGGTCACCCCCATTGATACCCTGTACAGCAGCATTTCGTCCCGCGAAGGGTTCGTTCCCTATGCCCAGCTGCCCCAGACCTACATCAACGCCGTGATCTCGGCGGAGGATTCCCGCTTCACCCACCACAAGGGTGTGGACCCGGTGTCCATTGCCCGGGCACTGGTGACCGACCTGCGCACCGGCAGCTTTGCCGAGGGCGGCAGCACCATCACCCAGCAGCTAGCCAAGAACACCCTGTTCACTCAGGAAAAGCATCTGGCCCGCAAGGCGGCGGAGATGTTCGCCGCCCTCGCCATTGAGAAGCAGTACAACAAGGAACAGATCTTTGAAATGTACGTCAACACCATCTATTTCGGCAGCGGGCACTACGGCATCGGCGAAGCCGCGCAGGGCTACTTTGGCAAAACGCCGCTGCAGCTCACCGACGCCGAAGCCGTGATGCTGGCGGGCCTGCCCAATGCTCCATCGGCCTACTCGCCCAACAGCAGCCCGGACCTGGCCGTCAAGCGGATGCAGGTGGTGCTCAACCGGATGGTCGGGTGCAAAAAGCTGACCCGGGAGCAGGCCGACGCCCTTGCCGCTGAGGCGGTCACCTTGCAGTTTTTGCCGGCCTCCTGACACAGACCCGAACATGCTGTTGCACAACATTGGTGCAGCAGCATGTTTCCTGTTGTTCCGGGACGCAAAAAGCACCGCGCAACGGGAAGTGGACCCGTTGCGCGGTGCTTTTCTACGGTATTTGGTTTGGAAAAGGAGGAATCATGTTGTCCCGGAGAAGGGATTTGCGGCGTTCCCTTCCGGTGATTCTATCTTACCAGAGAATTTCGGCAAAAGTGTTGTGCATCCGTGAATCTTTTATGAACCCTGACGTTTCTTATTCCGGTGCCTTCATGCTCTCCACCATGCTGATCTTCTTCACATGCCGCCGCATGACAAAGCAGACTGCCAGCGTGAACAGCATGGTCAGTGCCACGCTCAGCAGATAGCTGTGGGGGGCAATGGTCCGGATGAACATGAGCTGGTCCATTTCCACCGTGCGGATGATGAACTGATGCAGGGGGATGCCCAGCAGCAGGCCCACGCAGGAGCCCATGAGGGCCAGCAGGTCGATCTCCCGGAAGATGTAGCGGTACACTTCCTTATCATAGAAGCCCAGCACCTTGATGGTGGCCAGCTCCTTTTTGCGCTCGGCCAGGTTCACGCTGATCAGGTTGTACAGCACCACCGCCGCCAGGGCCGCAGCACACACGATGATCAGCACCACCACCGAGTTCAGGCTCACGATGAGGTTGTCGAACATGGAGGTGGCATCCTCTGTAAAGGAGGCTCCGGTCACATAGTTGCAGGCCAGCAGGGTCTCCCGCATGGTGTTGCGGTCGGCGGCACTGTCGCAGCTGGTCTGAGCGTATACCGTGTTCCAGGGGATGTCCTGGGTGCCCAGCAGGGTCTGCAGCTGGGCATTGGACACATACAGCCGGGTGAACATATAGTTCTCCGTCACGCCGGTCAGGGTCATCTCCACCCGTTCTCCGTCAGGGTTCTCCACCCAGATGGAGTCTCCCGGCTCCACCCCCAGGTTCAGGGCGGTCTTTTCTGTCAGCACCACGCTGTCCTTTTCAAAGGGGATGGCCTTGTGGCCCTGCCGGGTGCGGAAGGTCACATAGCGGCTCAGCTGGCTGTCGGTCTGGGCACCCACCACGCTGACGCCGGCACTTTCTCCGTCGGCATTGTAGATGGTCACAGACTTGCTGTACACCGCCGCCCAGTTCTCCACCTGGCCCCCCTCCAGGGCATCGGTGAGGCCCTTTTCCACCGTAAAGGCGGCAGGGTCGCTGAGGGTGACGGTCAGGTCGTTGTGGGACAGCTCCGTGGACTGCTTGGTGACGATGGGCAGCAGGGAGTCCTGGAGGCCAAAGCCGATGAGCAGCAGGGCCGTACAGCCTGCCACACCCAGCACCGTCATAAAGAACCGCTTCTTATACCGGAACAGGTTCCGGGCGGTGGTCTTTTGGGAGAAGCTCATGCGCTTCCACAGAGGGGTGATGTACTCCAGGAAGATGCGCTTGCCTGCCACGGGAGCCCGGGGCAGCAGCAGGGCTGCACTTTTTTCCTTCAGGCTGGAGCGGCAGGCACTCCAGGTAGCCAGGCCGATGACGGCGGCACTGATGGCCACGCTGGCGGCTGCCATGCCCGGGTAGAACCGCAGGGTAAAGGTGGGCAGGCTGAAGATCAGCTGATAGGCGTACCAGATGATGCTGGGGAACACCACAAAGCCCACCACCATGCCAACCATGCTGCCCAGCACGCTGGCGGTAAGGGCATAGAACAGGTACTTGCCTGCAATGCTGGCGTTGGAGTAGCCCAGGGCCTTCAGGGTACCCATCTGGAGGCGGTTCTCGTCCACCATACGGGTCATGGTGGTGGTGGCCACCAGGGCCGCCACCAGGAAGAAGAACACCGGGAACACCCGGGCAATGGCATCCATCCGGTCGGCGTACTGCTCAAAGGTCACAAAGCTCAGGGTGCTGTTGCGGTCCAGCACATACCACTCGCCCTTTTTGATCTTGCTCACCTGCTCCTCAGCGTCGGTGAGCTGCTGCTGGCCCTCGTCCAGCTTTTGCTGGGCATCGGCCTTTTGGGTCTCGTACTGGGCACGGGAGTCTGCCAGCTGCTGCACCCCGGCCTGATACTCCTGCCACCCGGCGTCCAACTGGGCCCGGGCTGCCTCAAACTGGCTGTAGGCCGTGGCAGTGCCGGTGGTAAGCTGCAGCTGGCCTTCCAGCAGCTGCACCTTCAGCCGCCGCAGGGAGGCCTTGGCCTCCACCACCAGCTGATCGTTGTCCAGATTGGGGGAGGAGATGAGCCCCTGGGCGTACATCTGCTGCTTGCCCTCATCCAGCTGGGTCTGGTAGCCCTGGAGCTGGCCGTTGATGTTGTCATAGGCGGCCTGGGCCTTGGCCAGGGCGTCCCGCAGCTCGATGTATTCCTCGTCGGCAGGCTCCGCCTCGTCCAGCGCTTTCTGGGCGTTGTCCAGGGCGGTCTGGGCGTAGGTCAGCAGCGGGTCGGCTACCTTTTTCAGGTTCACCAGCAGCTGGATCTGCTGCAATTGTTCCTCAAATTCCAGCACCTGTTCCTCGCCGTCCACCAGTTGGTCGGCACCGCTCTGCATGGTGTCGGGCAGGGCTTCCTTCTGCTTGGCCAGTTCCGTTTCGCCTGCGTCCAGCTGGGCCTTGGCGTCATCCAGCTGCTTCTGGGCATCGTCCAGCTGCTGTTCCGCCTCGGCAAATTTCTGCTCGGCCTCGGCCTTCTGGTCGTCGTAGGTCTGACGGGCCTCCGCCAGCTTCTGGTTGGCGGTGTCGATAAGCTGTTCCCGACGCTGCACACACTGGGCGGTACTGATCTGCTCCAGCCGATCCGCCACCTGGTCCACCGCCTCCTGGTACTCCTGGGAATAATTATCGTACTGGCCGGCATTTTCCGCCTTGATATAACAGGCAGTGTAGTAATCCGCCGTCAATTCCCCGTCCAGCACATAGGCGATGTAGTTCAGCTGACCGTTGCCCACGGTGCTGCTCTCTTTGTCGGTGGAAATGTGCTGAGGGTCCTGCACCAGCCCCACCACCGTATATTCCTTGTGTTTTGTCCCCTCCGTATCTTCCGGAAGGGTCAGCACGGTGCCCTCAGCGATCTCGGCCTGGTAACCCATTACATGGACCACGCACTCGTTGGCGGCCTGGGGCATCCGGCCGGAGCGCAGCACCAGACGGTTCATGTTGGCGTCGGTGTCCGCTGCCGGGTCCTGCTGCAGGGCCTGCAGCTGCACCACGATGCGCTCCTCCTGGCCCCGCCAATTGGCCTCCAGGTCCAGGGTCTTTACCGGCATCACAGCCTCCACCCCGGGGGTGGCGGCAATGGCGGCAATGTCCTGGTCTGAAAGGCCCAGGGTGGACAGCACCCGGAGGTCAAACACATTTTGCTGCACATAATATTTTTGGGCTGCGCTCCGCATACTGGGGGCAATGCTCATGAGGCCTGTCAGCATCATGACCCCCAGGGCCACGATGCCAAACAGCGACACCATGCGGCTGGCGTTGCCCTTCATCTCCCGGAGGATATTTTTGCGATAACTTTTTTGCACTGCACTCACCACTCAATTTCTTCCACTGGCACCGGGTGCTCGTTGACCTTGTTGGACACGATCTGCCCACTGCGTACCTGAATGACACGGTCGGCCATGGCGGTCAGGGCCGTGTTATGGGTGATCACGATGACGGTGCGTCCGGTCTTGCGGCAGGTCTCCTGCAAAAGCCCCAGCACCTGTTTGCCGGTCTTGTAGTCCAGGGCACCGGTGGGCTCGTCGCACAGCAGGAGCTTGGGGTTTTTGGCCAGGGCCCGGGCAATGGACACCCGCTGCTGCTCGCCGCCGGACAGCTGTGCCGGGAAGTTGTTCAGCCGCTCCCCCAGGCCCACACTGGTCAGGGTCTGGGCCGGGTCCAGAGGGTCCCGGCAGATCTCGCTGGCCAGCTCCACGTTTTCCAACGCCGTCAGGTTCTGCACCAGGTTGTAGAACTGGAACACAAAGCCCACGTCGTACCGGCGGTAGGTGGTAAGAGCCTTTTCCGAAAAGCGGCTCACGTCCTGGCCGTCCAGCCAGACATGGCCCTCATCGCAACTGTCCATGCCGCCCAGAATGTTCAGCAAGGTGGTCTTGCCGGCACCGGAGGGGCCTACGATGATGCAGAACTCCCCCTTGTCCACATAAAAGTTCATGTGGTCGGCGGCGGCGATCTTCACACTTCCGGTCTGGTAATATTTGCAGACGTCCTCAAACTCCACAAAATGATCCATGGCGTTTTCTCCTTTGCAACCATGTAGTTTTATCCACTTTAACTATAGCACAACCCGGCAAAGGTTGCACCATCTGCCGGGCAAATTTTCAAAAACTTAACAGAAAAACTCCCACTGCAGCAGTAGCAGTGGGAGCTTTTGGATGCTTATGGAATTTCAGGGGGCTGGGGCTCAGCGGCCGATCAGCAGATCCCGGCGGCCCCGGCCATTGACGCTGAGGCGGACGTTGCTGCCGCACTGGTGCAGTTTGACCTTGGCGTCGGCATCATAGCCCTCGGTCAGCAGGCTCAGGTTCAGGGTGGTGGAGGTCTTTTCTGTCTTGAACACCAGGGTGTTGACGCCGTTGTTCATCATGGTGGTCAGGTCCTCCATGGTGCAGCGGAAGGTAGCCACGCTGGCAGGCACATCCAGGGTCAGCACCGTGCCGTTCTGCCGGGCAGTGTACAGCACCTGGCGGCCAAGCAGGCCCTTGACGCTGTAGTTCAGCTTCAGGGTGTCGCTCTCAGCACCGTCGGCACCAATGAGCATGATGTTGCCCTGGATGGCAGGGCCTTCCGGGGCACCGTAGCCGCCGTAGGTGGGGTCCTTTTCGCCAACGGCCACATCACCGTCGGCACTGATGAGCATGATGTTGCCCTGGATGGCAGGGCCTTCCGGGGCGCCGTAGCCGCCGAAGGTGGGGTCCTTTTCGCCAATGGCCACGTCGGCAGCAAATGCGCCTACGCTGAGCATGGCAACGGCACAGGTAGCCACCGCAGCGGCAGCCAGGGTACGGGCAAATTTATGATTCTGCAGTTTCATAGAAAAATCCTCCTGTTTTTGCAGCCGGGGTCCGGCTGTGTTTTTCATGTTCTTGCAACCATGGTTTTTTCTGCGGGGCTCTGAACCAGAACCGCCGCATCTGTCTTGTAAACGAATGCGGCGGCTGGATTATTGCAGGGAATGCAAAAAATTATTCAGTTTTTTCTTCTCCGTTCAGGATGGCCATAAACTCCTCCCCGGTAATGGTCTCCTTTTCATAGAGGAACTTGGCCAGCTGGTCCAGCTTGTCCCGGTTCTCGGTAAGGATCTGCAGGGCCTTGGCGTGCTGGGCCTTTACCAGCTCCACCACCTTCTGGTCGATCTCCCGCTGGGTCTGGGCAGAGCAGGCCAGGGAGGTGTCCCCTCCCAGGTACTGGTTGTTCACCGTTTCCAGGGCCACCATGTCAAAGTCCTGGCTCATGCCGTACCGGGTGATCATGGCCCGGGCCAGCTTGGTGGCCTGCTCGATGTCGTTGGAGGCTCCGGTGGTAACAGAGTGGAACACCAGCTCCTCGGCGGCACGGCCTCCGGTAAAGGTGGCGATCTTGTTTTCCAGCTCCGTCTGGTTCATCAGGTAGTGGTTGCCCTCGTCCACCTGCATGGTGTAGCCCAGGGCACCGGAGGTGCGCGGGATAATGGTGATCTTTTGCACCGGAGCCGAGTGGGACTGCTTGGCTGCCACCAGGGCGTGGCCGATCTCGTGGTAGGCCACGATGCACTTTTCCTGATCCGTCAGGATGGAGTTCTTTTTCTGGTAGCCTGCAATGACCACCTCGATGCTCTCCTCCAGGTCTGCCTGGGTCACGCTCTTGCGGCCGGCACGCACCGCCCGCAGAGCAGCCTCATTGACGATGTTGGCCAGCTCGGCACCGGAGGCACCGGAGGCCATGCGGGCCACAGTGTTAAAGTCCACCCCCGGGGCGATCTTTACCTTTTTGGCGTGGACCTTCAGGATCTCCTCCCGGCCCTTCAGGTCCGGCAGCTCCACCGGCACCCGGCGGTCAAAGCGGCCGGGACGGGTCAGAGCCGGGTCCAGGGAATCCGGGCGGTTGGTGGCTGCCAGGATGATGACCCCGGTGTTGCCCTCAAAGCCGTCCATTTCCGTCAGCAGCTGGTTCAGGGTCTGCTCCCGCTCGTCGTTGCCTCCCAGATTGCCGCTGTTGCGCTTCTGGCCAATGGCGTCGATCTCGTCGATAAACACGATGCAGGGGGCCTTTTCCTTGGCCTGCTTGAACAGGTCCCGGACCTTGGAGGCACCCATGCCCACAAACATCTCCACAAACTCGGAGCCGGAGATGGAAAAGAAGGGCACGTTGGACTCACCTGCCACAGCCTTGGCCAGCATGGTCTTGCCGGTGCCCGGAGGGCCCACCAGCAGGATGCCCTTGGGCATGGAGGCACCGATCTCCTCATACTGCTTGGGGTCGTGGAGGTAGTTGACGATCTCCTGCAGGTTCTCCTTGGCCTCGTCCTCTCCGGCCACATCTGCAAAGCGGATGCCATGGGTGGACTGCACATAGACCTTGGCGTTGGACTTGCCTGCGCCGCCAAACATCATGGCACCGGGGCCGCCGCCTGCCTTTTCCATGAGCTTTTTGTTCATCTGGTTGCCGATGAAGCTGAACAGCAGGATGGGCAGGGCAAACCAGATCAAAAAGCTCAGCACCGGGGAGCCCTGCTCCACGATCTCGCTGGAGAACTGGGCCCCGGCGTCGTAAAGACGCTGGGTCAGGCCCGGGTCATCCATGAGACCGGTCTTGTACACCTGCTTCTCGTCCTTATCGGTAAAAATGATCTGGTTGGACTCGATATCCACCCGGCCGATCTGTTTTTCTGCGGTCATGGACATAAAGGTGCCGTAGTCCACCTCTTTGACCTGACGTTCGGTGAGCCAGGGCACAAAAACAAGGTTGAGCACCAGCAGCACCAGCAGCACGATGGCGTAGTAGATGGCCAAGGGCTTTTTGGAAGGTTTGACTTCCTTCATAGGGTTTTTCCTCCTTCATATCGGTATCTGAGTGTGTCTGCATCTCATTGATCATAGTATAGCACTGCCAAAAACAGCTTAACAAGCAGCTTGAGGGCTTGTTTCCAAAAACTTAGCAGTTTTTTAACAAACGTACTTCGTAAATTCCGGCAAATTCTGACCATGGATTTGTGAATTTGTTTCATCCTGCCGATGAGCCATTCTTCTTGACAGGTTCTGGAAACCATGCTAAACTTATCTCACTTTGAAAAAAGCACAAATGCGTTGACGGGGATAAAACGATTTTCTTCTGCGTGCAGAGAGCCGCCGGGTGGTGCAAGGCGGGTGCAGAGGGTCTCGGTTACTGGCCCCTGAGCGGCAGAGCCGAACGATGCAGTAGGTTCTGACGGATGCCCACCGTTACAAGGGCAGCGATTCGCCGCAAAGGGCCGATCGTGCAAAGTGGCTGCATCCACAAAAGGTGCAGCAAAGAGAGTGGTACCACGGGTGCCCTGTGATAAAACTTACAGGCTCTCGTCTCTCAAGGTTTTCGCCTTGAAAGACGGGAGCCTTTTCTTGTACAAAAAAGTGTAAGAAGCATCAGGAGGACAAAACGATGATGGACGCTACCAAGTACGCACCGGGGTACTACCCGGTACCCGCCGGCTATGACAGCTGGGTCAAGAAGGATCACATTGAAAAGGCTCCCGCCTGGTGCAGCGTGGACCTGCGCGATGGCAATCAGGCGCTGATCGTGCCCATGAGCCTGGAAGAAAAGCTGGAGTTTTTCCAGATGCTGGTGAAGATCGGCTTCAAGGAGATCGAGGTGGGCTTCCCTGCTGCCAGCGAGACCGAGTACGAGTTTCTGCGGACCCTGATCGAAAAGAACATGATCCCGGAGGACGTCACCGTGCAGGTGCTGACCCAGTGCCGCGATCACATCATCCGCCGCACCTTCGAGGCCGTCAAGGGTGCGCCCCGTGCGGTGATCCACTTCTACAACTCCACCTCGGTGGCCCAGCGGGAGCAGGTGTTCCACAAGAGCAAGGAAGAGATCAAGAAGATCGCCACCGACGGCGCCAAGCTGGTCAAGCAGCTCAGCCAGGAGTACGAGGGCAACTTCCTGTTCGAGTACAGCCCCGAGAGCTTCACCGGCACCGAGGTGGACTACGCCGTGGATGTGTGCAACGCCGTGCTGGACATCATGCAGCCCACCCCGGACCGCCCGATGATCATCAACCTGCCGGTCACGGTGGAGATGAGTATGCCCCATGTCTACGCTAACCAGATCGAGTATTGCGATAAGCACCTGAAATACCGGGACAGCGTCATCATCTCCACCCACCCCCACAACGACCGCGGCACCGGCGTGGCCTGCGCCGAGCTGGCCGTGTTGGCCGGTGCCCAGCGTGTGGAGTGCTGCCTGTTCGGCAACGGTGAACGCACCGGCAACGTGGATGCCGTCACCCTGGCCATGAACATGTACAGTCACGGCGTGGATCCCAAGCTGGACTTTTCCAACATGCCGGAGATCTGCGCCACCTATGAGCGCGTGACCCGCATGCACATCTATGAGCGCACTCCCTACGCCGGTCAGCTGGTGTTTGCCGCCTTCTCCGGCAGCCACCAGGACGCCATTGCCAAAGGCATGGCCTACCGCAAGGAGCACAACGAGCACCGCTGGACCTGCCCCTATATCCCGGTGGACCCCCACGACATCGGCCGCACCTATGACGCCGACGTCATCCGCATCAACAGCCAGAGCGGTAAGGGCGGCATCGGCTTTGTGCTGGAACAGAACTACGGCTACAACCTGCCCCCCAAGATGCGCGAAGCTCTGGGTTACAAGGTCAAGAGCGTGTCCGACCACAGCCACAAGGAGCTGAGTGCCGGAGAGGTGCTGCACATCTTCGAGGACACCTTCCTCAACCGCCGCAAGCCCCTCAATGTCATCGAGGCACACTTTGCTCAGGTCAACGGCATCACCGCCACGGTCACGCTGGACCTGAACGGCCAGCGCAAGGTGGTCACCTCGGTGGGCAACGGCCGTCTGGACGCCGTGGCCAACGCCATCCAGAGTGCTACCGGCATGGAGTTCCATCTGGAGAACTACTCCGAGCACAGCCTGGACGAGGGCTCCACCTCCCGTGCCGCCTCCTATGTGGGCCTGACCTGGGGCGACGGCACCGTCACCTGGGGTGCCGGTACTGACACGGATATCATCGTGGCCGGTGTCAAGGCACTGGTGAGCGCGATCAATAATAAGTAAAAAGGCTTTTTTAAAAGGAGAGTACCACCATGGGAATGACCCTGACGCAGAAGATCCTTGCCGCACATGCCGGGCTTGCCGAGGTCAAGGCAGGCCAGCTCATCAACGCAAAGCTGGACATCGTGCTGGGCAACGACATCACCACCCCCGTCGCCATCAACGAGTTTGAGCGCGCCGGTTTCGACAGCGTGTTCGACAAAGAGCACATCGCCATCGTGCTGGACCACTTTGTGCCCAACAAGGACATCAAGAGTGCCACCCAGTCCAAGCAGTGCCGCGAGTTCGCCAACAAATACGATATCCTCAACTTCTACGATGTGGGCCAGATGGGCATCGAGCACGCCCTGCTGCCCGAAAAAGGCATCGTGACCGCCGGTGACTGCGTCATCGGTGCGGACAGCCACACCTGCACCTACGGTGCACTGGGTGCCTTCTCCACCGGCGTTGGCTCCACCGACATGGCCGCCGGTATGGCCACCGGCATGGCATGGTTCAAGGTGCCCTCTGCCATCAAGTTTGTGCTCAAGGGCAAGTTCAGCCCCCGCGTATCCGGCAAGGACCTGATCCTGCACATCATCGGCATGATCGGTGTGGACGGCGCACTGTACAAATCCATGGAGTTCACCGGCCCGGGCGTTGCCGGTTTGACCATGGACGACCGCCTGTGCATCTGCAACATGGCCATCGAGGCCGGTGCCAAGAACGGCATCTTCCCGGTGGACGAGGTGACCAAAGCCTACCTCAAGGGCCGCAGCCAGCGTGAGCCGGTGTATTACGAAGCCGACCCGGATGCCGAATACGAAAAGACCATTGAGATCGACCTGTCCGCTCTGGAGCCCACCGTCAGCTACCCGCACCTGCCGGAGAACACCCACCTTGCCAGCGAGGGCAAGGAGATCAAAATTGACCAGGTGGTCATCGGCAGCTGCACCAACGGCCGCCTGGAGGACATGGAAGCTGCTTACAATGTGCTCAAGGGCAAGCACATCGCCAAGGGCGTGCGCGGCATCATCATCCCCGCCACCATGGCCGTGTACAAGGAGTGCATCCTGCGCGGCTGGACCACCGCCTTCATTGATGCAGGCTGCATCGTGTCCACTCCCACCTGCGGCCCCTGCCTGGGCGGCTACATGGGCATTCTGGCCGAGGGCGAGCGCTGCGTTTCCACCACCAACCGCAACTTTGTGGGCCGCATGGGCCATGTGAAGAGCGAGGTCTACCTGGCTTCTCCCGCCACCGCCGCCGCCAGCGCCCTCACCGGCTATATCACCGACCCCCGCACGGTCTGATCGGAAAGGAGAACAACAATGAACGCAAAAGGTTCTGTTTTCAAATACCCGGATAATGTGGACACCGATGTCATCATCCCGGCCCGCCACCTGAACACCCAGGACGCCAAGGAGCTGGCCAGCCACTGCATGGAGGACATCGACAAGGATTTCGTCAAGAACGTGAAGGACGGCGACATCATGGTGGGCGGCTGGAACTTCGGCTGCGGCTCCTCCCGTGAGCACGCACCGCTGTGCATCAAGACCGCCGGCATCTCGGTGGTCATTGCCAAGAGCTTTGCCCGCATCTTCTACCGCAACAGCATCAACATCGGCCTGCCCATCATGGAGTGCCCGGAGGCTGTGGACGCCATCAGCGCAGGCGACACCGTGAGCGTGGACTTTGACACCGGCGTCATCACCGACGAGACCAACGGCAAGGTGTTCCACGCCGAGCCGTTCCCGCCGTTCATCCAGGAGATCATCTCCGCCGGCGGCCTGATGAAGTCGATCAAGGCAAAGAAGTAAGGAGAAACCAATGGAAAAGAACATTGCTGTCATCTGGGGCGACTGCTCCAGCCCGGAGATCGTCAAGCAGACCATCCGCGTGCTTGACAAGGTGGCCGAAAAGTACGGCCACACCTTCCACTACACCGACGCCGCCATGGGCGGTGAAGCCATCGACAAATACGGCGACCCCCTGCCCCAGCAGGAGCTGGACAAGTGCCTGGCCGCCGACAGCGTGCTGCTGGGTGCCGTGGGCGGCCCCAAATGGGAGGGCCTGCCCGGGGAACAGCGCCCGGAAAAGGGCCTGCTGCGCCTGCGCGCCGGCATGGGCCTGTACTCCAACAACCGCCCGGCCAAGATCTGGCCCCAGCTGGCCCCGGCCAGCCCCCTGAAGCCGGAGATCGTGGCGCAGGGCATCGACTTCATCATCGTGCGTGAGCTCATCGGCGGCGTGTACTTCGGCAATCACGAGACCCACACGCTGGAAAACGGCGAGAAGCAGGCCATCGACTCCATGCCCTACTCCGAGCACGAGATCGAGCGCATCGGCCGCATCGGCTTTGAGACCGCTCAGAAGCGCCGCAAGAAGCTGTGTTGCGTGGACAAGGCAAACGTGCTGGACACCAGCCGCCTGTGGCGCAGTGTGATGCACCGCCTGCAGGCCGAGTACCCCGACGTGGAATACAGCGAGATGTTCGTGGACAACTGCGCCATGCAGATCGTGAAGAATCCTGCCCAGTTCGACGTCATCGTCACCGAGAACATGTTCGGCGACATCCTGTCCGACGAGGCTTCCATGATCACCGGTTCCATCGGCATGATCCCGTCCTCCAGCCTGGGCGACGGCACCCGCGGCCTGTACGAGCCCATCCACGGCTCCGCCCCCGACATTGCAGGCAAGGACATCGTCAACCCCACCGCCTGCATCCTGTCGGCTGCCATGATGCTGCGCTACTCCTTCGGCATGACCGAGGAGGCCGATGCCATCGAGAATGCCGTGAACAAGGTGCTGGACAAGGGCCTGCGCACCGCCGACAACATGAGCGAGGGCTGCACCTGCCTGGGCTGCACCGCCATGGGCGACGCCATTCTGGCCGAGATTTGAAAAAGACGAACCCTCTCAGTCACCTTCGGTGACAGCTCCCCCGAAGGGGGAGCTTTATCGGTGCTTTCCGTCAGATGCAAAAAGCTCTCCCTTTCGGGAGAGCTGGCAAAGCCATCAGGCTTTGACTGAGAGGGTTTCATACAACGCAAAAGGAGCGGCTCCGCGCGGAGCCGCTCCTTTTGTGTTATGTGTGCAATCAAATTTACTTGGTGCCGTAGATACGGTCGCCGGCATCGCCCAGACCGGGAACGATGTAGCCGTTCTCGTTCAGGTGGTCGTCCTGTGCACCGAGGTAGATGTCCACATCGGGGTGTGCCTCGTGCAGGGCCTTGATGCCTTCCGGAGCAGCGATCAAACCGATGAACTTGATGCGCTTTGCACCGTGCTTCTTGATCTGGGTGATGGCGTCAATGGCGCTGCCGCCGGTTGCCAGCATCGGGTCCAGGACCAGAACGTCGCGCTCTGCAATGTCCTTGGGCAGCTTGCAGAAGTACTCCACGGGCTGCAGGGTCTCCTCGTCGCGGTACAGGC
>ERZ1673751.1185-NODE-1185-length-18643-cov-6.800301_pt1 | contig 18643 bp, 15 predicted proteins | sample MGYA00580202_ERZ1673751 | MGnify/ENA primary metagenome ERZ1673751 (study PRJEB41218, sample SAMN15661780) | gut metagenome | host: Homo sapiens | place: Canada: London | collected 2015-08-20/2019-03-30 | study: EMG produced TPA metagenomics assembly of... | reverse complement strand
ATGTTCATGCAGAAGGTACAGCACGACCAGTTCTGCCAGAAGTTAGATGAACTGGATTTAGAGCATTTAGATGAAAATTCTGAAGAAGTCATTCAGGAAGTGCTTACATTCTTAACAGACTGGCTGGTACATCACATTCTGGAAACAGATAAGAAAATTGCAGAGTAAAAACAATCAGAGATAGAAACAAACTGCCGTATAAAGCGTTGTAAATGTCGTCGAGGACTAAAACAAGCGTTTATGCGGCAGTTTTTGTTTTACATAACAGAAAATGAGAAAAGTTCTCAAAAGCTGCATTGACAGTTGAAATGCAGACATTTATACTATAGAAGTTAGCTAGAGCTAACCCTTATTCCAAAGACAGAAATTCCCGAATCGGGAATTCTATTTTTTTGTTCATGGATTAGTAATAATTAACAGAAAGTAGCGAAGGCAAACAAGACGCAAGCAAGCGATACGCAGAAAACAACAACGAACACTAAACAGCAAGCTATTTTGGTGACTTTTCATTTACGTTGCAATAACACTAAACAGCAAGTAAGTGAATCAACCAATGAACAAATGAATGAATCAACAAATTAGCCAATAAGTAAATTCGCAAATAATCAATCAGAGGGGAAGTGGGAAAGCTGGATTCGATAGAATTTTTAAAAATACGAATCTTAGTCAGTTTATTAAAAATGTCACCGGAAAACTGCAATGTAACCAATCTGTCTAAGACACTCGGTGTAGAAAAATATACGGTGAGCCGGGTATTTACGGCGCTGGAGAAGGACGGTTATTTGAATCGCATGGATTCAAGACATCCGCGGCTTGAAAAGCTGGGGGAACAGACGGCGCGTAAATACGCGGAGCGGATGGACATTGCAACAAATCATCTGATTTATGAAGGCGTGACAGAGGCGCAGGCATGTAATGACGCACTGTATTTATCTATGTACTGCTCGGATGAAACTTTTGAAGTGATTCGCAGTATGGAAGAACAGTACCGCATGAAGCATCTGCTTCGTACATATGAACGGTTTGACGGCACGATTTTGTGCAACGGACTGCGGGACGGTCAATATCTGCTTCCGTTTATTATATACAGGGAAACCGTGAAAAACGGCAGCAACATTTCCATGTCCAACGAAGGCTTTATACATCCCTGTACGCTGTCGGTCACGGACGGCAGGGGCATGATTTTGTTAAAGGCACAGCGGGTCGAGAAATATTCCGCGATGACGGGCAGAAAAATGAGCGGAAAGATTAAATGTCTGAAATATTTTGACGGGTCAAAATTTTGTGAAGCACAGCGAAACGGCGATTTGATTTCATTTCCGGCAAGTGTGCTTGAATTTGTCAATATCGGAAGCGATTCCGGCAGGATTTTTCACGGAAGTGTGTGTCTGAAAATGACCTGCTCCGTGGGGATTATGCACATGCCGGAGAGTACGGCAATATTTACACTGTTATTTTAAAATGCTGGAAATACAGCGGAAAGTAGAGAAAAAAATGGAAAAGAAAAAAATAGTGTTGTCTTATATTTTGACGGCAGGAGTACTCTTGCTTTTGTTTTTGTGGGCGGCAAATACGGGAAGTCTGAAGGTGTCTGCAAAACAGTTATTTAGCGGGCTGTTTGTCGCGTATGATGAAAATGTCGCAACGATTTATGATTTGCGTTTTCCGAGAATCTTTATTGCAATGGCGGGCGGCGCGGCAACAGCAGTATCCGGTGTGCTTTTGCAGGCCGTCATGAAAAATCCGCTGGCAGACCCCGGCATTATCGGTGTCAGTTCGGGTGCGAGCCTTACGGCAGTACTGCTTACGGCATTTTGTCCGTCATTGTACTTTTTCACACCGGCGGCGGCATTTTTAGGCGGTCTTGCCGCATTTTTTCTGGTATATGCGCTGTCGTGGAAGGACGGTTTATCGCCGCTTCGCATTATCTTAGTCGGTGTGGCGGTCAATGCAATGTTTACGGGACTGATGAGTGCATTTAATTCAGGCACGGGCAGCAGTTATTCCGGAGCGGCAAGCATTGTCAATGCCAATATCACGATGAAAACGTGGACAGATTTTAAAACGTTAATCGGTTATGTGGTGGTTGGACTGATTGCCGCAGTGGTTGTTTCGGGACAGTGCGATTTGCTGGCATTAGAGGATAAGACGGCGCGTTCTATCGGCGTATCCGTGGCAAAAAGCCGTATGGTGATTTCCGTGATTGCGGTACTGCTTGCCGCGATTTCAACAGCCGTTATCGGGGCAATCAGCTTTTTGGGGTTAATTGTTCCGCATATTGCAAGACTGCTGGTGGGCAGCAGCCACAAAACGCTCGTGCCGTATTCAGCCCTGCTTGGTGCGGTCGTACTGCTTCTTGCGGATACAGTCGGAAGAACGATTACCGCACCGTATGAAATCAGTGCTTCCGTGATTATGTCTGTTGTGGGCGGACCGTTTTTCATCTTGTTGCTTAGGAGGTCAAAGCAGGGATATGCAAAATAATAAAGAGAAAAAGAACGTATTTGAAATAGAAAATCTGTCATTTGCCTATGATAAGCATGAGGTGCTTAACAACCTGAATCTGTCATTTCATGAAGGCATTGTCACAACGATGATTGGACCAAACGGCTGTGGAAAATCCACGCTGCTCCAGTTGATGACGAAAAATTTAAAACCGGCAGGTGGAAAGATTTTATTACAGGGAGAGGATATTGCACAAATCCGGCAGAAGCAGTTTGCACAGTCGGTTGCCGTGGTACATCAGTATAATACGGCGCCGCCGGATTTAACTGTGGAAAAGCTGGTATCTTACGGACGGATTCCGTATCACAAAATGGGCGTTCCGTTTGACAAAGCAAAGGATATGGAGCGGATTGAATGGGCGCTTGAAATTACCAATACCACAAAGCACAAGGATAAGACGGTCAGCCAGCTTTCCGGAGGACAGAAACAGCGTGTGTGGATTGCAATGGCACTGGCGCAGGATGCAAAGATTCTGCTGTTGGACGAGCCGACAACGTATCTGGATATCCGCTATCAGCTTCAGATTCTGCGGCTGATTCGCAGGTTAAATGAAGAATATGGGTTTACGATTATTATGGTACTCCATGACGTCAATCAGTCGTTGTATTACAGCGATGAAATTGTTGCGTTAAAAGCCGGAAAATGTATTGCGCAGGGAAGTCCCCAGCAGATACTTACGGGTGAACTCATACAAAAAGTGTATGGCGTCACGTTAAAAGTATCGGATATAGACGGAAAAAGGTTTATTCTTCCTGCGTAAATTTTATATTTTAAATCTTTTATCTACGATGACAGTCTGTCATCGTGAATAATATTATAAATGATATGATAAATAATAAAATAAAGACTGTTACCGCAAGACATTTTGTAATTGCTTTTGCGATAACAGTGTTTTATTATCATGTAGAAAGTCCCAAAACATATCAAAAAGTAAATTATAATCATTACAATTCCTTATAAAATGCTTTCATAAAAGCTTCTAAGTCATACTGGTCTTTCATTCCCGCAGTTTCCATGGCAGAGTGCATTGCATAAATTGGAATACCGATATCGGCACTGCACATCGGAAGATTTGCGGCGACCATTGGGCCGACGGTACTGCCGCCCGGTATGTCAGAGCGCATATGATTTTGCTGGCAGGCAATATGATGACGGGCGGCAAGCTGTAAAATCACGCCGGTCATATCGTCATCACTGCAATATGCGTGTTTTGCGGAAGCCTTAATGGCAAAACCGCGGTTTAACGGCATGGCGGATGTAATATCCGATTTTTCAGGGTGCGCCGGGTGTATCGCGTGCGCAACGTCCAAAGAAAGATAATAACTGTGTACAAGGCTTTGCAAAAAGTTTTCTCTTGAAATATTAATGGCATTGCAGATACGCTCCAAAGTATAGGAAAGGAGATTGCCGTTGGCACCGTTTTTACTGCGGCTTCCGATTTCTTCATGGTCAAACAGAACCGCCACGGAAATGCCGTCCGACGGATTAGCTTCAATCAGTCCGGTCAGGCATGCCTGCACCGAAGAAATGTTGTCAATGCGCGGTGCCATAAACATATCGCCGGAAAATCCGGTGCGCACCGGTTCCGCATAGTGGTACACGGACAAATCAAAGCATAAAATATCTTCCGGTTTTTCGCCGGTTTCATTGGCAAGAATCTGAAGAAATGTATCGGTGTCCATGTGTTCGTCCATGCCGCAGATTGGAAGCAAATCGGTCTGTGCATTAAGGGCGACACCGTCATTCATGGCACGGTTTAAATGAATGGCAAGATTTGGCAAAACTGCCACAGGACGTTTAAAATCCACCAGTTTCAGGCGCGGGTGTGCAGATTGTGGATTTTTTAACGCAATCCGTCCGGCAATTGAGAGCGGACGGTCAAGCCATGTACTGTAAATTGCACCGCCGTAAACTTCTGTATTTAAGCGGCAGCCGTTTTTAGAGGAAACGACCGGATTGTATTTGATACGAAATCCCGGATTGTCAATATGTGAAGAGGAAAGCTTCCATACCGGGGTATCGGAAAGGTCTGTGCCGATTTGAAAGCCGAAAACCGTTGTGCCAAACGGGCAGACGGCATATTTTCCACCCGGAACCAGTTCCCATGTGCTGTCCCAGTCCAGTGTTACAAAGCCAGCTTCATTAAGCCTGCGCATGGCTTCTTTTGCGGTATGGAACGGGGAAGTGGAAACGGAAATGGTCTGTTTTAACTGTTCAAAGGTTTGTTGAATCTGAGTATCCATAAAAAACTCCATTCTGCTGTGTAAGCTGTTTTTTCAAAGTATAAGGCTTTTGCCGTAAAAACTCAAGAAAATCGTTATTTCTGCCGATACTTTTTATATAAAAGTGAGAATCAGAAACAGCAGTTTACAAAAAAGAGGAGAAAGCCATGCAGACAGTACAGTTTAAAGTTTTAAACACCGATACACAGGAAACCAACGTGCAGATGCAGACAGAAAATACAGAGGCAGGAAACAAGGCACAAAATACACAGAATACAGAGGTGTCAGGTGTAGAAAGTACCGGAACAAAGAAAAAGACAAGTGTTTGCACAGGGCAGACCGGAGTTACGGATGCGGAAAGTGCCAGATGGGTTGCCGGTTTGCAGTTAAAAAAATGTGCTTATGAACAGGTCAGTGCGATAACAGAAAAAATTAAGGATATGCTAGATCCGACTTCGGGCATGACAGATGCACAAAAAAGCTCTTATGACAGAAAAGTAATGAATAAAGTGTATTCCGGCAAGAAGCTGTCGGCTGAGGAAATGCGTTATATCAAAATTCATTATCCGGCATTGTATCCGTATGTGGAGCGGGTGCAGATTCAGCGGCAGGCACTGGAGGAGCGAATCAAGCACTGTCATTCAAAAGAGGAAGTGCAGGACGTTTACAGTGAAGCGATGTTTCATATCAGTGATGATGACCCGGCAAAGCAGATGCTGTATGCCGCATATGATGATGTTTTAATGGAGTTTAAGAAAACATCGGATTATCAGGAACTTCCCGAAACAAAGGAAGATGCCGAAAAGAAAAAACAGACTAAAAAAGTTTCGTCTGCCGAACCGGCAGACGAAACAGATGATATACAGGAAGATTGGAAAAATGCTTTTCTGTCGGAAAGCGCCGGTGTATCCGTAGGTACTACACATACAGATAATCATTTAAGACCGGCCACAAACCCTGCTGTTTAATATCGTCATACATTTGTTTTAAGCTGCGGGTGTCGGCAATTTCAAATTGCTCGTCACCGCAGTCTTTTTCTTCACTGCCTTCATATTTGGCTTCATGGTCGCCGATACCGGTGCTGACACCGGCAGATACCTTGGTGCAAGCAATCTTAATAATACCGTTTCTAAAAGAAGCGGATTCCCTTGATGATACGGTAATTCCGGCATATGGCAGAAAAATGCGGTATGCAAATAAAACCTGACAGAGCTGTTTTTCATGTACATCCAGCGGATTAATTTTTTCATTATTAATAATCGGCCGTAACCGCGGACACGACAAAGACATTTCCGCATGCGGATATTTGCGCTGGAGATAATATACGTGCAGTGCCGTGGCAAGCGCATCCTTACGGAAGTCAGACAGACCTAACAGAGCGGAAAATCCGACACCGCGCATACCGCCCATTAAAGCACGCTCCTGTGCTTCAAAGCGGTATGGGAAGACACGTTTGTGTCCCATGAGATGAAGCGTTTCATATTTGTCGGCATTATAAGTTTCCTGAAAAACAGTCACATAGTCTGCACCACATTCATGCAGATAAGCGTAATCCTTTGTATTGCACGGATAAATTTCAAGACCCACATTTCTGAAATATTTTTTGGCAAGACGGCAGGCATCGCCGATATAGGTAATGCTGCTCTTTGATTTGCTCTCACCCGTCAGCATCAGAATTTCTTCAATGCCGGAATCGGCGATAACCTTCATTTCATGCTCAATTTCTTCCATGGAAAGCTGTTTTCTGTGAATATCGTTATAGCAGTTAAAACCGCAGTAAACACAGTAATTTTCACAGTAATTTGCAATATACAGCGGTGTGAAAATGTAGGTAGAATTACCGAAGTGGTTACGCGTTTCACGCTCGGCACGCTGTGCCATTTTTTCCAGAAACGGTTCTGCGGCAGGGGAGAGCAGTGCTTTAAAGTCCTCAATGCTGCAGCGGTCGTGGGAAAGTGCAGCTAAGACATCGCGCGCCGTGTATTTGTCCGGCTCATAAGCGTTCATGGCAGCAAGCACCTTATCACGGATATCGGAAGAAATCTGCTCCATGTCCGGCAGATATGCCATGTGGTCTGTACGGGAAGCCGGATTATTTTCCAGTTCTGTTTTTCGTTTTAAAGCGGCAGGACTTAATTTGCCGTTCTGAATAATAAAATCATTTTCCTTTTGATTGGTGTCCATAAAATAAGACCTCTTTTCTAAAAATTAGTTATGTAAAAATCCGGTCAGCGGGTCGGAAGCTTCGCCGCCTTTATTTAATACACGTCCAAGACCGGAAAGGTAGGCACGCCGTCCGGCTTCAATTGCAAGACCGAAAGCTTTAGCCATTTCAGGAATATTTCCGGCAGTTGCAATCGCGGTATTTGCCATGATAGCGGCGGCACCCATTTCCATAGCTTCACATGCCTGTGAAGGCTTTCCGATACCGGCATCTACGATAACCGGGAGGTCAATTTCATCAATTAAAATCTGAATAAATTCTTTGGTTGCAAGTCCCTTATTAGAGCCAATCGGAGAGGCAAGCGGCATGATGGAAGCGGCGCCTGCATTGACTAAATCTCTGGCGGCATTTAAGTCAGGGTACATATACGGCATAACGATAAAGCCTTCCTTTGCAAGAATTTCAGTTGCCTTAATCGTTTCGTAGTTGTCAGGAAGCAGGTATTTAGAGTCGTGCATAATTTCGATTTTGACAAAATCACCGCAGCCCATTTCCCGTGCAAGGCGCGCAATGCGGACAGCCTCGTCGGCATTTCTGGCACCGGACGTATTCGGAAGCAGTGTGACACCCTCCGGGATATAGTCCAGAATATTTTCGCTGTCTTTGGTATTGGCACGTCTGACAGCCAGCGTGATAATCTGCGCACCGGCATCGGATACGGCTGCGCGGATTAAATCCAGATTGTATTTACCGGAACCTAAGATAAAGCGGGAAGAAAAGGTATGTCCTCCCAATGTAAATATATCATTTTCAATCATAATTTTTCTCCGTTTCCGAGCAGTCTGACTGCTCTGTTTTAATTTAGAATTTAGCCGTGTTGTGAAAATGTTTATCAGCCGCCGCCCATAAACTGCACGATTTCGATAACATCGCCGTCCTGAATCCGTGTATCGGCATAATCTTTTTTGCTGACAATCACTTCATTGCGTTCAACGGCAATGTGGGACAGCACATATCCTTCGGACAGCAGATAATCTGCAATGCTCATGCCGTCTGCCTGCATGGCTTCGTTTCCGTTAATCTGAATCATGAAAAACCTCCTGTCTGTAGATTTGATAACCCGCTGATGTGTCCGGCATATCCGGGTAAAAGTCTTGTTATAAAATAAAAAAAGACCGCACGAAAGGAAAGCTACACCCGCGGTGGTGTACCCCTTCGTGCGGTCTTACTGACGAACACTCTGTCTGTTATCATAGCATAAAAAATGAATTTGTCAATTTTTTTTGGGAAATTTTTAATAGGTTTCGGGAATGTTCATAGACCTGTAAATGAAAATATGTTAAAATATTAATTAACAAATAGAAAAACGGTAATAAAGTAAAATATAATGGAAAGGGGTGACATTGTAAATGGGCGTATATTTTAATCCGGGGAATGAAAGTTTTGCGAAAGATAAAAATTATAAAATATACGTGGATAAAACCGGGCTGTTAAATGATCTGAATGAGCTGATTGGAACGCCAAGGAACTGTCTTGCCGTCAGCCATGCCAGACGGTTCGGAAAATCCCACGCGGCGGGCATGATCGATGCGTATTACAGCCTTGGAAGCGATTCGGAAAAGCTTTTTGAAGATACCAAGATCGCTCAGAATCCGGATTATAAGAAATATATGAACCGGTACAATGTGATACATCTGGATATTTCAACTTTTTGGGATTCTTACAAGGAAAATATTACTGAAAAAATCGTGGAATACATTTATAAGGATTTTAAGCAAGTCTTTGGAGATGAGTTAAATTACGAAGACAGTTTAAGCTATAATTTAATGATGATATATCAAAAGACCAAGACCCCGTTTGTCATTATCATTGACGAGTGGGACTGCGTTATCCGAAACAGCGAGGATAAAGAACTGGTTCACCAATATCTGCAGTTTCTTCATTCCTTGTTTAAGTCGGAAGAATCCAAAGCATTTCTGGCACTAGCATACATTACGGGAATCCTTCCGATTAAGAAAATCAAAGACGAATCGGCGCTGAATAATTTCAGCGAATATACGATGTTAAAATCAAAGCCGATTACGCAGTATTATGGATTTACGGAAGATGAAGTGAAAGTGCTTTGTGAAAGGTTTAACATGGATTTTGAAAGCATGAAGGCATGGTACAACGGCTATCTGATTGATGGAATGCATATGTACAATCCGAATTCGGTGTCCATGGCACTGGCACAGCAGGACTTTGATTCATACTGGAAAAACACGTCTTCATTTGCCTCTATTAATACATTTATTACAATGAATTATGCAGGCTTAAAAGACGATGTGATGACGATGCTTTCCGGGGGAAAGGTTTATGTCAATACCGAAACCTTCCAAAATGACCTTTTTACGGTTTCATCAAAGGACGAAGCACTGACGGCATTGATTCATTTAGGATATCTGGGCTATGACAGGGAAGAAGAAAGTGCTTATATACCGAATTATGAAGTAAAGAAAGCTTATCAGGCGGCATTGAGTACCGGAAGCTGGAAAGAGGTGGCAGAATCCATTGCAAAGTGTGACCGGTTACTGCTGGCAACGATAAAAGGGGACAGTGAGAAGGTGGCAGAACTCGTAGAACTTGCCCACGACACTTACACGTCAGTCCTTAAATATAACGATGAAAATTCATTAAGCTGTGTGCTTACCATGGCATATTTTACGGCACCGGCGTATTACAACATTGTGCGGGAAATGCCGGCAGGGAAAGGCTTTGCGGATTTTGTGTTTATTCCGAGAGCCAATGCCGGACACAGACCGGCAATGGTCGTGGAGTTAAAGCACAACAAATCTGCCGATTCTGCAATTGCGCAGATTAAAGAAAACAGATATCACGGGGCATTGACAGGGTATAGTGATAAAATTTTACTGGTCGGTATTAATTACGATGCTGAAAGAAAGGAAAAGAAGCATCACACCTGCGTGATTGAAGAATGGAACACCAACTAAATAAAAAGTTTGTAAAAATAAAAAACATAGAAGCCGCAGAAGTGATAGTACGCAAGAAAACTGTCACTTCTGCGTTTTTTTTAAAATAAACTTGACATATACCCCACAGGGGTATAATATGTGATTAAAAATAAAGTTCAAATATATTGTAGTAGAAATGGAGAAAATATGCAGGAAGAAGAAATGTGCTGTTGCCATAAGCATAAGGAACGCTCTGAAAAAGAGTACCGGGATTTAATTAATCGTTTAAACAGAATAGAGGGTCAGATTCGTGGAATTAAAGGCATGGTTGAAAAGGATGCGTATTGTCCGGATATTCTGATTCAGGTGGCGGCAGCCAATGCGGCGCTGAACAGCTTTAATAAAGTGCTGCTTGCCAATCACATCAAGACTTGTGTCACAGATGATATCCGTGCAGGAAAAGAAGAAACGGTAGACGAGCTTGTAAAAGTTTTGCAGAAATTAATGAAGTAACAAAAGATATAAATAACATGAATAAAGCGAATAAAATGGTGCCGGGGCGCAAGGTTTTTACTTCTACCCACCGGATATCATAAAGACTGGAGGGAATAATAAAATGGAACAGTATACAGTAACAGGCATGAGCTGTGCGGCATGCAGTACGCGTGTGGAAAAAGCCGTATCCAAAGTGCCGGGTGTAACATCGTGTTCCGTAAGTCTTCTGACCAATTCAATGGGCGTAGAAGGCACGGCATCGGAACAGGATATTGTAAAAGCCGTCACAGATGCCGGATACGGTGCTTCCAAAAAGGGAAGCAAAGCGGCAGAAAACACCAAAAACGGCAGTTCGGCGGCTGGCAGTTCATTTGGTGATGAGGAGCTGTTAAAAGACAGGGAAACCCCTGTTTTAAAGAAAAGACTGCTGTCATCGCTGGTATTTTTAATTGTCCTGATGTATTTTTCCATGGGGCATATGATGTGGGGCTGGCCGCTTCCGGCGGTGCTTGCCGATAACCATATCGCCATGGGACTGATTCAGATGCTTTTAACGATTGCGGTGATGGTGATTAACCAGAAGTTTTTCATCAGCGGCTTCAAGAGTCTGTTTCACAAAGCACCGAATATGGATACGCTTGTGGCATTAGGCTCGGCTGCGGCATTTGTATACAGCACATATGCGCTGTTTGCCATGACCGATGCACAGGTGCATGGCAATATGGACGGTGTTATGCACTACATGCACGAATTTTATTTTGAATCGGCGGCAATGATTCTGACACTGATTACGGTCGGTAAAATGCTTGAAGCCCATTCTAAAGGGAAAACAACCGATGCTTTAAAGGGTTTGATGAAGTTAGCGCCGAAAACGGCAGTGCTGTTAAAAGACGGTGTGGAAACGGAAGTTTCCATTGAGCAGGTACAGAAAGGCGACATCTTTATTGTACGTCCGGGAGAAAATATTCCGGTAGACGGAAAAGTATTGGAAGGCAGCAGTGCAGTCAATGAATCGGCACTGACAGGAGAGAGTATTCCTGTGGATAAAGCGGCAGGCGATCTGGTATCCGCGGCAACAATCAACCAGTCCGGTTATTTAAAATGTGAAGCGACAAGAGTCGGGGAAGATACGGTACTGTCACAGATTATCCAGATGGTCAGCGATGCGGCGGCAACAAAAGCACCGATTGCAAAGGTCGCCGATAAAGTATCCGGTATCTTTGTACCGGCAGTTATTACGATTGCGGCAGTAACCATCATTGTGTGGCTGCTTGCGGGACAGAGTGTGGGATTTGCACTGGCAAGAGGAATTTCCGTGCTGGTTATCAGTTGTCCGTGTGCATTAGGACTGGCAACGCCGGTTGCGATTATGGTAGGCAACGGCATGGGCGCAAAAAACGGTATCTTATTTAAGACGGCGGTATCCTTGGAAGAAGCGGGAAAGATTGAGATTGTGGCACTGGATAAGACCGGAACCATTACAACCGGTGAACCAAAGGTCACAGACGTTATCTGCAATAAAGGTGTCACGGAAAAAGAACTGATTTCATTTGCGTATGCACTGGAAAAAAAGAGCGAACATCCGCTGGCAAAGGCAGTACTGGCATATGCCGAAGCAGCGCAGACAGATATTTTTGAAGTGAATAACTTTACGGCACTTCCGGGAAACGGACTGACGGCAGAATATGAAAATGCGGTATTGTCAGGCGGTAATTACAAATTTATCAGTACCCGCACCGCGGTTTCACAGGAAATGCAGGAGCAGTCACAAAAGCTTGCAAATGCGGGAAAGACACCACTGTTTTTTACAAAGGACGACAAACTGCTTGGAATCATTGCGGTTGCGGACGTTATCAAGGAAGACAGCCCGGAAGCCGTCAGACAGTTACAGAACATGGGAATCCGTGTTGTCATGCTGACAGGCGACAATGAACGGACGGCGAAGGCAATCGGCGCACAGGCAGGCGTAGATGAGGTTATCGCAGATGTCCTGCCGGACGGAAAAGACAGCGTTATCAGCCGCTTAAAGCGCAACGGCAGGGTTGCAATGGTCGGTGACGGCATTAACGATGCACCGGCGCTTACGAGAGCCGATATCGGTATTGCAATCGGTGCGGGAACGGATATTGCAATTGACGCGGCAGATGTTGTACTGATGAAAAGCCGTTTAAGTGATGTTCCGGCGGCAATCCGTTTAAGCCGTGCAACGCTTAGAAACATTCATGAAAACCTGTTTTGGGCATTCTTTTATAATATCATCGGAATTCCGCTGGCGGCGGGCGTATGGATTCCGTTCTTTGGATGGAAGTTAAATCCGATGTTTGGTGCTGCGGCAATGAGCTTATCAAGCTTCTGCGTAGTAACCAATGCGTTACGCTTAAATCTTTTCTCTGTACACAATGCAGAAAAAGATAAAAAAATAAAATCAAAAAAGAAAGTAGAGGACAAGAAAATGGAAAAAACATTAACAATCGAAGGAATGATGTGCGGACACTGTGAGGCAAGAGTAAAGAAGGCACTCGAAGCCCTTCCGGGAGTCAAAGAAGCAGTTGTCAGCCATGAAGCGGGAACAGCTGTTGTTACCTTAGAAAGTGCCGTTTCGGATGAAGCATTAAAAGAAGCTGTGGAAGCACAGGATTACAAGGTGATTTCCGTACAGTAATATTGAATTATTTCCGGCACAGTGGTATGATAAGTGGATAATTGCAAATGTAAGGAGTAAGTATGTTTCGGAAAACAATGGAAGAATACGAAGCGGATACCAGAAAAAAACTGGTAATAGATATCCGGGAAAAAGAAGCGTTTGACAAGGAAACGATGCCCGGAGCCCTTCATATGGACAGTGAAACGCTCAAACAGCAGATAAAAGAACTCACAAAGGATCAGACACCTGTTTACCTGCTGTGCCATACAGGACAGCAAAGTGATGCACTGGCAGAGGATTTTGAAAAAGAAGGCTATGAAGTATACAGTATACAGGACGGATTCCGTGCATATCTGCGGTTAAAGCTTCGCACAGTTATGCGTCAGGAGGATTTAAAGGAACAGTGCTGTGCCGATGTGGAACGCAGTATTGTAAAGAAGTTCCGAAAGGAAATCTGGCGGCCGTTTACAAAGGCGATTAATGAGTATGAACTGATTAAAGACGGCGACAAGATTGCAGTCTGCATTTCAGGCGGAAAAGATTCTATGCTGATGGCAAAGCTTTTTCAGGAATTAAAGCGCCACGGACAGCAGAATTTTGAAGTTGTATATCTGGTAATGAATCCGGGCTACAATCCGTTTAATTATCAGGTTATTTTAGACAATGCACAGTTTTTAAATGTGCCGATTACGGTATTTGAATCGGAAATCTTTGATATCGTTGCATCAGAGGAACAGTCACCGTGCTATCTGTGTGCGCGTATGCGCCGCGGCTACCTGTACAGCAAGGCAAAAGAGCTTGGCTGTAACAAGATTGCGCTGGGACACCACTTTGATGATGTTATCGAAACCATTTTAATGGGTATGCTCTACGGGGCACAGATTCAGACCATGATGCCAAAGCTGCACAGTACGAATTTTGAAGGCATGGAGTTAATCCGTCCGTTATATCTGGTGCGCGAAGAAGATATTATCCGCTGGAGAGATTACAATCATTTACAGTTTATCCAGTGTGCATGCCGCTTTACGGAAAGCTGTGCTTCCTGCGGCGGAACGGAGAAAGGTTCAAAGCGTGCGGAAATTAAGGCGCTGATTAAAGAATTAAGCGCGAAAAGTCCGTACATTGAAAAGAACATTTTCCGAAGCGTGGAAAATGTCAATCTGAATACTATTGTTGCTTATAAACAAAACGGTCAGAAACATTCATTTTTGGAGGATTATGATTCTAAATATTAAGCAGACACAGTTTGGTGCCGAGCCGGAATTTGAAATCGAAGATACTGCCACAGGGGAAACGCTGGCAAAATGCACATCGCTGAATCACATTTCCACGGAAATCGTATTTGCGGGACAAAATGCGTATACGCTGTCCTTTGAGCCGGTCTTACAGGAAAGAGAAGGCGAAAAGAATGAACTGATGTATAGCATTTTAGAGCATAACCGGCCGGTGGGCGGTCTTTATACGGCGGAAGTCTGTCAGAAAAAGATATTGTTTGTATCCGTGGGATATGACTATTATAAAATACAGTTTTACGATAGAGAGTATCAGCTGTATGAAATCGGATTGGGAACGGACCGGCATTATCTTTGTTTATATCAGGACGGACAGACGGTGGCGATTGTGCATAAGCCGACAGAAGTAAAAAGCCACTTGGATACCTATACGGTGTATCTGGAGAATGCGCAGTACCGGGGTATCGCCTGTATTGCAGCACTGTTTATAGATGGTCTGGAATACAGCAGCAATGATGAAATAGCGGACAGCGCCATTAAGGAAGAATATCTTTCCTTTAATAAAGAGCTGAATTCAAAATTTGATGCCGCATTTTTAGAACGCGTCAGAACAAACAATATGTAAAAAATGCCTTGCCACAAGCCGCAAGGCATTTTTTGTTATCCGTGTACGGTCGGAAGGTGGCTTAAATTGTTGTCTTGTGTGCCGTCAGGGATAGATTTTAAATATTCCGTATCTTTGTTGTGGGCAACGCCGACACCCTGAATTTGGTTTTCTTTTGCAAGTTCAACACCAGATTCCCTTGATACGATCCGTCCGTCAGAAAGCTGATAGCCGGTCACGGTGCCGCCGGATTTTACAAGTCCGGTAATTTTTAAAGCGTCCGGTCCGGCATCGGAAATGCTGTCCATTGCCATTATCGGGAGGATACTGCCGGTTTCTTCTTTATTCATTTTCATACCAATCTCCATTCCGCAGGCATTTTAATGCCGGAGGAATCGCGAATCAAATGTCAGATTCGGCTCTGCGATAAGGGCAGCTTTGTGATGCCTGCGGCACAAAGTGCCGTGTAAAAAATCAGCACAGCAGTGTGATTTTTTACACTAATCTCCATTTTTATAAAACAAGTGATGAGGTTACAAAAATAGTGTATGAAACTTCTGCACGATTATAAGTAGAAAAAAATGTATCGGAAAATCAAGGAAAGTGGTATAATCATTGCATGAGCAGGACAAAGCTGCGTATACTATTTTTAGAATTTGAATATGAAGTTTTATGCAGATTGCAGGCAGAAAGTGAGGCAGTTATGGGACTGATTAATAAAGAAAAAGTACTGCGCGGTGTGGGAAAAGCCGTAGATGCAGCCAATAATGCAGCAGATAAAGTGCATGATTATGCAAAGGAAAAAGAACTGGATAAAAAAGCGGAAGAAGCGGTTCACAAAACAGAGAATTTTATCAGGGAAAATGAAATTGATAAAAAGGTTATCAATGCCGGAAAAACGCTGGAAAACGGTGTAATCAGCGTAGGAGAGAAACTGGAAGAAACATTTAATAAACTGTTTTAAAAATAAAAATCAGGGGAACTTTAAGAGATTCCCCTGAAATTTTTTACAGACGTATATTTATGCGCAAAATGGTCTCAGTAATGTTTCAAGCTCATCGGTGCTGTGGTCATTTCTTACGACGCGAAGTGTCATGACACGACGCGGATCCATACTTAAAATGCCAAGCATTGATTTTGCATCGAAAAAATAACTTCCCATACAAATGTCAAAATAACCGTCAAGCGTGTTAATTGTGTTTACGAATTTTACCGCATTGTCTGTTGTTTTTAAAAGAATATGGTACGTTAAAGTGTTCTTGTCTGAGTTCATTTCCTTACCTCCTTCAATGTTGAGAAGCGAACTGATTTCGTAAAGTTCTAAGTAACAGAACTTTTTATTTATATACTTATCATGCCCAAATGTCAAATAAAATCTACAAAGTATTAAAAAAAGTACATTGCAGATTTTTAAAAAGCAGGCTAGTGTGAAAAATAACGCTGATGCGCTTATTTTTCACACAGCACTTTGTGCCGCAAGCATCACAAAGTTGCTTTTTATCGCAGAGCCAAATAAGATTTGGCTCGCGATTCCGCAGGCATTAAAATGCCTGTGGAATGGAGATTATTAAAAAAAATGTAAAAAAGAATACATCGGAATGGAGTACAAAATGATTAAAAAAGAGATTAATGAAATTAAATCACAATATACATTGGAAGAGTGTGGTATTTTAAGACTGTGTGGCTGTTATGTCAACGGTGACAAGGAAAAAGTGGCACGGTTTAACCAGACGTTTTTAAATCTGCCGGAGGAAGAAAAACATAAATACTTCGATATTTTTAGAAAGACATTGTCGGGAACACCGGGCAAGAATCTTTTGGATATGCGTTTTACCATGGATTCCTATGCAGACGGCGGCGCGAGAACCTTTTTATATCAGCTGCGCGACAGCGAATTAAAAGATGATGCCCTGCTTGAAAAATTTTATGATAAAGTCATTGAATCATACAGTCATCCGGGAAATTATCTGATTCTGCTGATTAATCAGGTGTATGACGTGCCGGGACGGACCAGTGACGGCATTGACATGGAAGATGCATCAGATGAGGTGTACAGCTATCTGCTGTGCAGTATCTGTCATGTATCGCTTTCAAAACCGGGACTGGGATATTTTGAAGAAGATCATGCCTTTCATGACCAGCAGCAAAATCATATGGTGGATTTGCCGGATATCGGATTTTTATTTCCGGCATTTAATAACAGGAGTGAAGACGGGGAAGGCGTGTTATATTATTCAAAGGATGCCAATGCGTTTGAACAGCTGTTTCTGGCACAGGTTTTAAACTGTGAAGTGCCGCTTTCTGCAGGCAGCCAGAAGGAGAATTTTCAGGTGCTGGTAGAAGAAACACTGGGCGAAGAATGTAATTATGAAACAATTAAAAATATTCATGAGAATCTTAATGAAATGATTCAGGAACAGAAAGGAAATCCTGAACCGGTGACAATTGATAAGACCGAGATGCGGGATTTGCTGGAAAAAAGCGGTGTAAAAGAAGAACGTTTACAGGATTTTGAGGAACATTTTGAGCAGGCGATAGGAGAAAATACACGGCTGATGGCAGCAAACATTGCGGAAACACGCAAGTTTGAGGTAAAGACACCCGATGTTGTGGTAAAGGTCAATCCTGAAAGAACCGACCTGGTTGAAACCATGGAAATCGAAGGAAAGCAGTACCTGGTCATTCAGATTGACGAGCATCTGGAAGTCAATGGGATTTCAGTCAATCCCGAAACAGGAGAGGTGCAGTATAACGAATAATATAAAAGACAGAAAGGGGCAGATACAGCAATGAAAGAGCGGGTTACGCAGCGTTTTTTAAAATATGTGACAGTAGATACGCAGTCCGATGAGGCTTCAGACACGTTTCCGAGTACAGAAAAGCAGAAGGTACTTGCAAAAATGCTAGTGGAGGAATTACGCCGGATGGGCGTGCCGCAGGTAGAAATTGACGAACAGTACGGTTATGTCTATGCAAAGATTTTATCCAACAGGCCAGATGGAGAAAAAGTGCCGGTGCTTGGATTTATTGCACATATGGATACTTCTCCCGAAGTATCGGGAGCGGATGTAAAACCGCAGATTATCCGTCAGTATGACGGCAAAGACATCGTGTTAAATAAAGACAAAAATATTGTCTTATCGGTGGAAGAATTTCCGGAGCTTGTGCAGTATACCGGACAAACGCTGATTACGACAGACGGTACAACACTGCTTGGCGCAGACGATAAAGCCGGTGTGGCAGAGATTATGACGATGGCAGAACAGCTGTGCAGCCATCCGGAGATCGTACACGGGGATATTGCCATTGCATTTACCCCCGATGAAGAAGTGGGCGGCGGCATGGACCATTTTGATGTGGGACGGTTCGGTGCAGACTATGCCTATACTGTTGACGGCGGGGCGCTCGGAGAGCTGGAATATGAGAACTTCAATGCGGCGAAGGCAGTGATTCATGTAACCGGAAGAAGCGTTCATCCGGGAGATGCCAAGGATAAGATGAAAAATGCCGCAGTTATGGCAATGGAATTTCACAGTGAACTGCCAAAGCAGGCATGTCCTGAACGTACAAGCGGCTATGAGGGCTTTTTCCATCTGACCGACATGCACGGCAGTGTGGAAGCGGCACAGTTATCGTATATTATCCGTGACCATGACCGTGAAAAGTTTGAAAAGAAAAAGCAGCTGGTGGAAAGCATTTGCAGTAAACTGAATGAAAGACATGGTGGAGCGTTTTTTGCGGCAGAAATCACGGACCAGTATTACAATATGAAAGAAAAAATTGAGCCATATCTGTTTTTAATAGAAAATGTAAAGACATGTATGAA
>ERZ1673751.1175-NODE-1175-length-18762-cov-10.855134_pt1 | contig 18762 bp, 16 predicted proteins | sample MGYA00580202_ERZ1673751 | MGnify/ENA primary metagenome ERZ1673751 (study PRJEB41218, sample SAMN15661780) | gut metagenome | host: Homo sapiens | place: Canada: London | collected 2015-08-20/2019-03-30 | study: EMG produced TPA metagenomics assembly of... | reverse complement strand
CGTCTTGCTATTGACGTATTTGCCAAAGAACCTCTACGGGCGCACCCTTGAACTCCACGGGCTTTCCGATACCCCTGTTTACCGGATATTCAGACATAGCCGCCGTTTTAGAGGAAGAACGAGCGCAGGATAGTGGCGGCTACAATCAGGAAGATGCACGCCCCGAACCAACTGGCGGCGGTCTTTGAGGTGTCGGGGTCGCCGCTTGAAAACTTGTTATATACTTTTACCCCGCCAATCAAGCCGCAGACCGCCCCGATTGCGTACACCAGTTTTGTTCCGGGGTCGAAATACCCGGTGATTAGGTTCGTGGCTTCGGTGATGCCCGCCTGCCCGTTGCCTTGTGCGTAGGCACTTACCGCAGCGGCAAGGATAGCCGCCGACAAGAAGATTTTCTTTCTCATTGTGATTTGTTTTTTAATGCCGGGGCAGCGGGTGGATAGTCCGCTGCCACCCGGCGGGTGAATAACTTGAAATTTTAGTGGTCGGGAACACTCCCGTTTGTCTGTTTGGTTTTCAGGTTGCCAATCAACCGTAGTCACGCTGTTTCATGCTGTCAGGCTTATACATTATTATATTATAGGAAATCGTTCATGTCGAACGCTTCGTGTTCCTTGCTTTTATCGCCAGTTTCGGCAGGGACAGCAGCCGCAGCCAGTTCCGCTTCGTTGCGTCCCAGCAGTTCCGCCACCTTTGCCAGCCCGCCGTTGATGTTCTCCACCACCGCATCGTAGAGGTTCGTCCCCTCAATCCTTGCCAGTGTCCCGGCGGCTTGCCGCTGTTCCGCTTTGGTGGGGGTGTCGGCGTTCGCCGTGCGTACCGCTTCGCCCAGTTCGTCAAAGCTCACGCCCGTAGCCCGCCCGGTATCATCGTCACCGTCCATGTACCCGGCTATTTCCTCGTCCTCGTAGTCGGGTTCGTCATTCTCGTAACCGGGCGTTTCATCCGCTCCGGGTGTTGCTTCCGAAATGTTTTCTTCCGGCTGTCCGTCAGCCTGCGGCGCAAAAATAGTATCATTTTCAGCCGCTTGCGGGAGGTGTCCCGATTTGTCCTGCGCTGTCTGAAATTGTCCGCCCTTGTATCGGCTTTCACCTATCAGCGTGTAGCCTGAAACCCCGTTTCGTGGAAGCGGCGCATCATCCGTTTTGCCCGGTGATGTCCGGCTGTCCGTGTAGCGATACCACAGCCACAGGGCGATGTAGTACACCAAAAGCCCGGTAAGTATGCAATAGACTGCCATAGCTAAAAGGGTTTTTGGAAGTTGCTTTCATACAGGGCGTTTATCTCGTCTTGGTACTGCTCGAAGTGGCGCAGCAGAATGTTTTCCACGTAGCTGCTTACCGTCACCTTTCGCCCGCCTATCACCGTCACGATACGCATCAGCTTCTCGTGCGTGGTTCGGCTCACGTACAAGGGCTGTCGGTCTGCCAGTTCCACTTTCTGAAAGTAGGTTTCCCGGTAGTCACCCGAACCGCCCTTGCGCTTGCGGGGTGTCGGTTTCTCTACTTGCACCGTTTCTGTTTGTGTTTCTTGCGGTACATCATTCGTCTTATCATTATCTTGTTTACTGGGAACACCTTGCGAGATAAGTTCTTTCATGAAATCCTCGTCTATCTTCGGCATCCCGCCGCTTTGCTTTGCCATATCATTGTAATTTGATGTAGTACACTATTTCGGTTATCAGTTCTTCCAAGTTGCTTCCCCTCACCAACGGGCGGCTGGCGGGAAAAAGCGTGGAGCGGAACACCGCTTTTTTATCCGCCACCAGTTCCTTTTTGTAGCGTTTGGTATCGGGGATAAAGGTTTTCATCAGCGGCAGTTCCAGTTCCTTAATGGTCTTGTCATAGGCGGTGTAAAGGTCTGTTTTCTCCCGCCCGTCCACCATGTTCCAAAAGAGGTACAGTCCGGCAAGTCGGCAGGCTTCATTCTTCACCAATAGCTTTTGGATAGCCATTGCGAACGACAGGCTGCTTTCCAGCACCACCTTGTCGGCGGAAATGGGGGTGAAGATGTAGTCCATGCCCGCAAGGGAGTTTATCACGCCCTCGCTGTTCACCGTGCCGGGCAGGTCGAAAAACACAATATCCGGCACGTGTCCGGCGGCTATATATTCGTCAGCCGTTGCAATCGCCTTTTCAGGTGAACTACACAATACCGGGTAGGCTTTCTTCCCCAGCCGGGTAAACTGTTCATACGCCATGCGCTTGTAATCTTCATCCGCTCCGACCTGCTCGGCATCCCGCTTGCGCATCCCGGCAATGGAGTGTTGGGGGTAGTCGCAATCGACCACCGCCACATCGTAGCCTTTGAGGTAATAGAGGTAACTTGCCGCCAGCACGGTAAAGGTGGTTTTGCCGACCCCGCCCTTTTGGGTGGAAAAGGCGACATAAAGGGGTGTTTTCTCGTTTTCCATATTGTTTTCGTTCATTATTGGTTGATAGATAGATTTATTTATTGCTTTCATTCATTCTTTCCATATTGCAATCTTGAAATATTGAAAGACTGTTTTATTTCAATCTTGTTTTCCTGCTTTGATGCTTCCTTGAAATACTGAAATCCTGCAATCACGTTTTCTTGAAATCCTGCTTTCAATCATTCTTGCCTGATTGAAATATGTCTTTCAATCTTGAAATCTTCTGCAAATAAAAGGAGAAAAAACGCTCGTTTTTAGATGTGTCCCAATTTGTCCTTTACTGTCCCGATTTGTCCACCAACCACCTATTTTACAGCATTATAAATCACCGTTACTTTGCAGCGGAGTAACGAACCGCCGGGGGCGCAGGTGTAAAACCGGGCTGGTGAACGGCAGGGCTTATCGTTCCACGCTAACCCCAATCCGTCCGTGACGGATTTCGATTTTCGTCAGAAAATAGCAAGGTGTGTTCTATGGCACATAGAACCGTTTTCCGTGCCTGAAAACGCCTTGCCCCTTGCGGGGGTAAAAATCACTCCGAAGTCGTAATTTTTTAATTGAAAGAAGCATGGAAACAAGAAGAACCAACAAGGGCGGTCGCCCCGCCCTCGCAGACCCGGCGAAGCATCGCCATGTCCTTTACCTGAACGACCGGGAGAATGCCCGCTTCCTCTCGCAATGGGAGCAGTCGGGCGTTACGAGCAAGTCCCGGTTCATCGCCGCACGGTTGTTCGGCGAGCCGTTCCGGGTGGTGAAAGTGGACAAATCGGCAGTAGAATATTGCGCCCGGCTGACCGAATTTTATGCACAATTCAGAGCGGTAGCGGTCAATTACAACCAAGTGGTAAAGGCATTACACAGCAATTTTTCGGAGAAAAAGGCACTGGCTTTTCTCTACAAACTGGAGAAAGCGACCACCGAACTGGCTGTGTTGAACCGTCAGGTTATCGACCTGACAAACGAGTGCAAGGAACTATGGTTGCCAAAATAAGCACGGGCGGCAATATGTTCGGCGCACTGGCTTACAACCAAAACAAGGTGGACAGCGGGGAAGCAAAGGTGCTTTTTTCCAACCGGATGCTGTTGGGCGAGGACGGAAATTTCTCTATCGGCGAGTGTATGCGCAGCTTTGAAATGCAGATGCCCGTCCAGCTATCCACCAAGAAGCCGATACTTCATATTTCCCTAAACCCGCACCCGGAAGACGTGCTGACCGACCAGCAGCTTTCCGACATCGCCAAAGAGTATATGCGGAAGTTGGGCTATGGCGACCAGCCTTATTTGGTGTACAAGCATACCGACATCGACCGCCACCATATCCACATCGTGGGGTTGCGGGTGGACGAGAACGGCAAGCCGCTGAATGACAGGTTCGAGCATCGGCGCAGCAAGCAAATCACCCGTGAACTGGAAAAGAAATACAACCTGCACCCGGCAGAGCGAAAGGAACGTGCCGAACGTCCGGAACTTAAAAAGGTGGACTATGCCGCCGGGGACGTGAAGCACCAAATCGGTAATACCGTGAAAGCGGCTTGTTACGGCTACCGCTTCCAGTCGTTCGGGGAGTACAAGGCGTTGCTTGCCGCTTACAACGTGTGCGCCGAGGAAGTCAAAGGGGAGATAAACGGTAAACCCTATCAGGGCATTGTCTATTCCGCCATGAACGACAAGGGCGAAAAGACAGGCAACCCGGTAAAGGCTTCCCGCATCGGCAAGTCGGTAGGTTATGAAGCGGTGCAGCGCAGAATGGAGAAATCGGGCGAAGCAATCAAGAACGGGAAACTGAAAGAGCGCACCCGGAAGATTGTCGCCACTGCCATGCAGACCGCCCGCAGCCGCAAGGAACTGGAACAACAGCTAAAACGGCAAGGCATTGACGTGGTGTTCCGTCAGAACGACAACGGGCGCATCTATGGCGTTACGTTCATCGACCACGACAGCCGGGTGGTGTTGAATGGCTCCCGCTTGGGCAAGGAGTATTCGGCGAACGTGTTCAACGAACGCTTTTCGGGCGAAACCGGAAAGATGCACCAGCCCGAAGTGGAAATACCGCAGCAAGACCAATCCACGCATCAGGAACAGCCGGAGTTCACGCCGAAAGCCGACATCGTTTCGGGCGTGGCTTCCGTGCTGGGTGCTTTCGGCGGATTGTTGGGCGGCGGTGCATCAGGCGGTGACGAGCCGCAAGACACCGCCCGCCAAAAGAGAAAGAAGAAAAAGAAGCGCACAAGGCGCATTGACTAACTTAAAAACATTACAATCATGCAACAGGAAGATGATTTGAGAGGGCTTGCAAGGGTCATGGACTTTATGCGGGCTGTCAGTATTCTATTCGTGGGAATAAACGTGTACTGGTTCTGTTACTCCGCCCTGAAAGAGTGGGGCGTGACGTTTGAAGTGATAGACAAGATACTGTGGAACTTCCAGCGCACTACCGGGCTGTTCTCGTCCGTCCTTTGGACGAAACTTTTTGCGGTGGTGTTCCTCGCCCTGTCGTGCATCGGCACTAAGGGCGTGAAAGAGGAAAAGATAACGTGGACGAAGATACATTGCAGCCTTGCGGCGGGTGTCGTGTTGTTTTTCCTGAACTGGTGGTTGCTGGAACTTCCGCTGCCACACACGGTGAATGCCGTGTTTTATATAGCCACGCTGTCGGCGGGCTATATCTGTATGCTCATGGCAGGTACATGGATGTCCCGGTTGTTGAAGAATAACCTAATGGATGATGTCTTTAACACGGAAAACGAAAGTTTCCAGCAGGAAACAAGACTTATCGAGAACGTGTATTCGGTAAATCTGCCTACCCGGTTCTACTATAAGAAGAAATGGAATAACGGCTGGATAAATGTCGTGAACCCGTTCCGTGCCAGCCTTGTGTTGGGGACACCGGGCAGCGGCAAGTCGTATGCGGTGGTAAACGGTTACATAAAACAGCAAATCGAGAAAGGTTTTGCGCTCTACTGCTATGATTATAAGTTTCCCGATTTATCGGAAATCGCTTACAATCATTTACTTAACCACTTGGACAGCTACAAGGTAAAGCCCAAGTTTTACATTATCAATTTTGACGACCCACGCAAGAGCCACCGATGCAACCCGATAAACGCCAGCTTCATGTCGGACATTGCGGATGCCTACGAAGCAAGCTACACGATAATGCTTAACCTCAATCGAAGTTGGATAAGCAAGCAGGGCGACTTCTTCGTGGAAAGCCCGATTATTCTTTTGGCGGCTATAATTTGGTATCTCCGTATCTATCAAGGCGGTAAGTATTGCACGTTCCCTCATGCCATTGAACTGCTGAACAAGAAATACGCCGATGTATTCACGATTTTGCGCAGCTATCCCGAACTGGAAAATTACCTTTCCCCATTCGTAGATGCTTGGGAATCAGATGCCCAAGAGCAGTTGCAGGGGCAGATTGCCAGTGCGAAAATCCCGCTTTCAAGAATGATTTCACCCGCCCTTTATTGGGTAATGACGGGCGATGATTTTTCACTGGATATAAATAATCCCCAAGAGCCTAAAATACTGGTTGTCGGCAACAATCCCGACCGCCAAAATATCTACTCGGCAGCACTGGGCTTATATAATTCCCGTATCGTGAAGCTGATAAACAAGAAAGGTCAGCTTAAAAGTTCGGTGATAATAGATGAATTACCGACTATATATTTTCGTGGGCTTGATAATTTGATTGCCACCGCCCGAAGCAACAAGGTTGCGGTTCTGCTGGGCTTTCAGGATTACAGCCAGCTTACCCGTGATTACGGGGACAAGGAAAGCCGTGTAATCCAAAATACGGTGGGCAACGTGTTTAGCGGTCAGGTAGTCGGTGAAACGGCAAAAATTCTATCGGAGCGTTTCGGAAAGGTGTTGCAGAAACGGCAGAGCATGACGATTAACCAGCGGGAGAAATCTACCTCGATAAGCACCCAAATGGACAGCCTGATACCCGCCAGCAAAATATCTAACCTCACGCAAGGTATGTTCGTGGGTTCTGTGGCGGACAATTTCGATGAACGGATAGAGCAGAAGATTTTCCACTGTGAAATCGTGGTGGACAATGAAAAGGTGAAGCGGGAAACCGCCCGTTACGTGAAGTTGCCGCAGATTATCGACTTCACCGACAAGGACGGCAACGACCGGATGCAGGAGGAGATACAAGCCAACTATGACCGCATCCGGCAGGAAGTCCGGCAGATTGTCGAGGACGAGATAACACGGATTAAGAACGACCCGGAGCTATGCCATTTGATAAAAGAGGAAGAATAACCGATATTCTTTCCTGACAGACAGTATTTTTACTAATTTTGCAGACAAAGAAATGATTATGAATGAAAACCAAAATACGGAATGGAAAGAAAGCTGGCGTGACGAGTATCTGAAATGGATATGCGGCTTTGCCAACGCCACAGGCGGCAAGATATATATAGGTATGAATGACAACGGTAAGGTAGTCGGCGTTGCCGATGCCGACAAACTGCTGGAGGACATACCGAACAAAGTGCGTGACGTGCTGGGTATCATCGTGGACGTGAACCTGCTGGAAGAAAACGGGCTGAAATATATCGAGATTGACGTGCCGCCTTATTCCAATCCTATCAATTACAAAGGTCAGTACCACTATCGCAGCGGCAGCACGAAACAGGAGTTGAAAGGTGCGGCGTTGAACCGTTTTATCCTGCAACGTACTGGCAGGCATTGGGACGAGTTTCCCATAGAGTGGGCAGGCATAGAGGAACTTTCCACCAGCGCATTGAGCCGTTTCCGCAAGGAAGCGGCGAGAAGCGGGCGTGTGGACGAAGATGTGTTGAAAGATACTACCGAAAACCTGTTGCACGATTTGCGGCTGATTGATACCCAAACCAACCGCCCGACCCGTGCCGCCTTGCTGTTGTTCCACCCCGACCCGGAACGCTTTGTAACCGGGGCGTATATCAAGATAGGTTTCTTCCGGGATGATAAGGGTAACTTGGAGTTTCAAGACGAGGTTCACGGCTCTTTAATGGAGCAGGTGGATAAGGCAATAGACCTGATAAAGACCAAATACCTGATTTATCACATATCATACGAGGGAATTTCCCGGCGTGAAACACCGCAGTTCCCGGTGGAAGCTATCAGGGAGTCACTGATGAATTGTGTGGCACATAAAGACTATGCCAGTGCCGTACCCATTCAGATTAGCGTGTTCCCCGACCATATCACCTTTTGGAACGCCGGACAGTTACCGGAAAGCTGGACTACCGAAAAACTTTTTGAAAGCCACCCGTCCTCTCCCTATAATCCGCTAATCGCCAACGCCTTTTTCAGAAGCGGGGACATTGAAAGCTGGGGACGTGGCTACAAGCGTATCTTGGAAGCTGTCAGCGCATACAAGTTGTTGCCGCCCAAACTTGAAATGTTAAGCGGTCTGATGATTACCTATTATACCGATATACGTTCGCAGCTATTGGCGCAGCGGGTGGATGAAAGGTATATTTCAGTTGTCGAGTATGCAGCCAATAACGGACGTGTCACGAACTCGGACGTACAGAACATTTTGGGGGTAAGCAAGCCGACAGCATCCCGCATACTCCAACAAATGAATGGTTGGCTGGAAATGCAGGGTAAAGTGGGAAAAGGAACTTATTATGTTCCTAAATGGCTCACTAACGTATCGCAGGCATAATGCAAATTTTAATAAGTCGTTGATTATAAGGCATAAGGTCTATAATTAAATGGCTCATAAATGGCTCACCCAAAGAGAGTGATTAACTTCGCTCTCTTTTTTTATGCCCTTTTCAATTCTGCAACCAATGGTTGCGGAATTTCATCCCACCCGGACAATTTCAGACAGCGCAGGACAAATTCGGACAGTCCTTGCCGTCCGTCCCAATATAGCATATTTAGTCGCTACCTTTGGACGGGACTATTCCCGTAACCACTAAAATTCCAATTATTTATGGCAAACAGAATGACCCCGCCCGCAGAGGGGCAGGAAAAAGACGTGCTGCTGGTCTTGGATAAACAGCAGGGAAAGGTGAGTGCCGTTAAGGGTATCGACAAGGAGGGCAATTTGCAGACCGTGCCACCCACTACCGGACACGGCGGCGAGTTCATGCAGGTGGACAAGAACAGCGATGTGTTCAGCAACTTCATTTCCAACTTCTACCGCAAGTATCAGGACACTTCCGGGCTGGAACTGTTCAGCGTCAAGGCTTCCGAAGCGGAGCAGGACGCAAAGGCAATCGAGGACAACCACCGCAACCCTACACCGGAGGGCGGCAAGCGGGCTGAAATGCTTCGAGTTCCGAAGCCCGACTTCCACGAGTTCAAGCAGGGCTACCGCTTCGACCCTGCGAAAATCGACTGGGAGAACCTGAAAAAAGTCGGCATCACCGCCGACACCCTGAAAAACACGAAGGACTTCGACCGGGTGATGCGTGGCTACAAGTCCCGCAACACCTACACCGTTTCTGGGACGGTGGGCGGCTTCTACCTCAAACCTACCGATGTCAAGCTCTCTTTCTATCAGGCAAAGGACGGCACGGTAGTACCCAAACTGCACGGCGTGCAGCAGGACGAAAAGCTGTTGCAACGCCCGTTCCATGAACACGACTTCACCAAGCAGGAACAGGGCAACTTGCAAGGCACTGGCAACTTGGGCGGCATCGCTGAAATCAAAGACCCGAAAAGCGGCGAGCAAATCCCCGTGTTCGTCAGCCGGGACAGGTACACGCACGAACTGGAGTATATGCGGGCTGACAAGTGGAAATGCCCCGATACAATCTGTAACGTGCAAGTCAGCCCGGAACAGAAAGCCGCCTTTGAAGCCGGGCAAGCGGTGAAAATGGAAAACCTGCAATTCAGGGACGGCACGAAGCGCAGTGCCTATTTGCAGGTCAGTGCGGTGGAGCATGGCTTGGAGTTCCTGCCGAGGTCTGCCGTCCAGTTCTTGCAGCAGGGACAACAGCCCGCAGAGCAGCAGGTCGCCGGGCTAAAGGACGGCAAGGGCGTTGAGTTCAACGGTCATGTGCAGCCCGGCGCACAGGGCAAATCCCCCGACAAGGTGCAGCCGAAAGATGTTACTCCCGCCGCCGAGAGCCGGACGCAGGTAGCGGTCAATTCGGGGGGCAAGACCAACGAAGCCACCAAGCAGGGCAAAGAGCCGCTGAAACAGGGTCAGGACAAGCCCACCGCCAAGCAGAAAGAGAAGCAGGAGAAAGCGCAGGACAAGAGCCTGAAAGCTGACAAGCCCAAGAAGTCCAGAGGAATGAAAATGTAATATCCACCATTAAAAAGTAAAGAATTATGATTGCATTGATAGCAGAAAAGCCCAGCGTGGCAAAGGACATCGCCCGCATCATCGGTGCGACCGGGCGTAATGACGGTTATCTTTCCGGCAACGGGTATATGGTGACATGGGCGTTCGGCCACTTAATCCAGCTTGCCATGCCGGAAGCCTACGGCGTGGCGAACTTCCGCAGGGAGAGCCTGCCCATACTGCCGCCCGATTTCCAGCTAATCCCCCGTCAGGTGAAAGCGGAGAAAGGCTACAAGGCAGACCCCGGCGTGCTGAAACAGTTGAAAGTGATAAAGGAAGTGTTCGACCAGTGCGACCGGATTATTGTCGCCACCGATGCCGGACGTGAGGGTGAGTTAATCTTCCGCTATATCTTCCATTACCTGAACTGTCGGAAACCATTTGTGCGCCTGTGGATAAGCAGCCTTACCGACAAGGCAATCCGTGAGGGGCTGGAAAACCTGCAACCGGGCGGGCGTTACGATAACCTCTACCTCTCTGCCAAGTCCCGTAGTGAAGCGGACTGGCTGATAGGGATAAACGCCACCCAAGCGTTGAGCGTGGCAGCCGGGCAGGGGGTGTTCTCGTTGGGCAGGGTGCAGACCCCCACGCTCGTGATGATATGCAGCCGCTATTTGGAGAACAAGAATTTCGTACCCGCCAAGTTTTGGCAACTCAAAGTCCATACCACCAACGGGGAAACAAGTTTCACCACCCAATCGACCGCCAAGTGGGAGCAGCAGCCCGAAGCCATAGCCGCCCTGCAACGGGTAAAGGATGCCGGGGGGCTTACCGTTAAATCCGTTGAGAGGAAAGAAGCCAGCCAAGAACCGCCGCTTTTGTACGACCTTACCATGCTGCAAAAGGAAGCGAACACGAAGCTGGACTTTTCGGCAGACAAGACGCTTTCCATAGCGCAAAGCCTGTATGAAAAGAAAGTGATGTCCTATCCGAGAACCGGAAGCCGCTATATATCGGAGGACGTTTTCGATGAAATGCCGGAGCGTGTCGCCCTGCTGGGGCAATACCCCCGCTTTGCCGGGTATGCCGCCGGGCTGGACGGCACACCCCTGAACCGCCGCAGCGTGAATGACGGCAAAGTGACCGACCACCACGCCTTAATCATTACCGAGAACCTGCCCGGCGAACTCTCCAAAGACGAACGGGCGGTTTACGAACTGGTAGCCGGGCGTATGCTGGAAGCCTTTTCAGGCAAGTGCGTGAAAGACGTTACCACCGCCGTGCTGTCAGGGGGAGATACCGACTTCATGGTGAAAGGGTCTGTGATGAAAGAAGCCGGGTGGCGTGCCGTGTTCGGCGAGCAGGAAACGGGCGGTGATGAAGAAGCCGCCAGCCTGCCGCCACTCCAAGAGGGAGAATATTTGCCACTCTCCGGCGTGGATCTGCTTGAAAAGCAGACCAAGCCGAAACCGCTGCACACGGAAAGCAGCCTGCTTGCCGCAATGGAGAACGCAGGCAGGGAACTGGAAGATGCCGAACTGAAAGCCAGCATGAAAGATGCCGGGATAGGCACGCCCGCCACCCGTGCGGCGATTATTGAAACGCTGTTCGCCCGCCAGTACATCGTGCGTGAGAAGAAGAACCTTGTGCCTACCGACAAGGGGCTTGCCGTTTATGGGATTGTCAAGGACAAGAAGATTGCCGATGTCGAAATGACGGGCATGTGGGAAACCGCCCTTGCTAAGATAGAAGCGGGGAGCATGGATGCCGACACGTTCCGAAAGGGCATCGAGGTGTACGCCGCCCAAATCACGGCGGAACTGCTTTCGGTGCAGCTATCTGTCACTACTGGTGAAACCTGCCCCTGCCCGAAATGCGGCAGCGGGCGCATCCTGTTCTACCCGAAAGTGGCGAAGTGTTCCAACGTGGACTGCACGCTTACCATATTCCGCAACAAGTGCGACAAGCAGCTTTCCGACAAGCAGATTGTCGAGCTGGTGACAAAACGCAAGACCGGGCTAATCAAGGGCTTCAAGGGCAAGAACGGAAAGGCTTTCGATGCCTTGCTGGTGCTGGACGAACAGTTCAATGTCGGTTTTTCATTCCCCGAAAAGAAAGCGAAACCGAAGAAATAGCCTATCTTTGCCGCTGGAATTTCATTGTGATAGGTTTTACAGCTTATAATAATTGAAATTTTAGTGGTTGCGCCCGGAGGGAAACCGGGCGCATTTTTTATATGTTCCCGCCAAACAGGTAGGTCGAACAGACCACCCCGTTATCCAGCACCCTGCTTTCCGAGAGCTTCCACCGTGAACCGAATGTTTCCCCGATAAAGCCGATGCCTTTGCCCGCCATGACCGGGACGGTGTATATTGTCAGGCTGTCCAGCAGTCCGGCTTTAATCAATGAAGTAAGCAGCTTGCCGCCGCCTACCACCAAGATGTCGGTTTCCTGTTTCAGTTCATAGACCCTTTGCAGCGGTTCTTCGGTCAGGAACTCCACGCCGCAGTCCGGTGTCACGTTGGTGTCGTAGTGTGACACCACAAAAGACCGTTTGCTTTTGTGCGGCCACCCGCCCCAGTGTTCAAAGATGTAGTTGTAGGTGTTTGCCCCCATTAGTAAGCTATCAACAACCATATAATGCTTGCCGATGATAGTTTTTACTTTATAGGGTAACCAATCCAGTTCTTGGTCTAAGGTGGCGGTATGCCCGTCCAGCGATACGGCGATGTGCGCTTTGATTTGTTTCATACCAGTAGGTGTTAAACAGTTGATAATCTTGTTCAAACTGTTCGCCAACTACCCCAAAAAAGAAGCGTGAACTTACACTGCTCCAAAGTAGAGGTACTGGCATACCTTTGAAACGGGACAGGCAAGCCCACGCTATGACAAAGCATAGCATAGACATTGCGCTGAAATCTCGTTTCATTTTGAAAAGTGCCAGTTTTCTACTTTGAGATATTCGGCGAACGAATATGTTATATATAAAGACGAAATCGCAGCCGAAACTGTTCAATCGCCGTTATTCTCTTATGTTACTTTTGCAAAAGTAGTAAAAATCACCGGAATAACCTTGTAAACAGTAAAAATCCTGCCGTGTTATCACAACAGGGCAGGACAAGCACATGAATTACACAAGTTCAGCCCATACGCCTACGGGCAGCTTGTGTTCCTTTGAAGATTATATGAACCGATGACAAAACAGCTTTGGTTCGCCGTGTCTTTGGTGATGATGTCCTTTTCCCGCATGAAGCGGATATAGCTCTTTGCGGTGCGCTCCTTGATGTCCAAGACCTGCTGCAACTGCTCGCAAAGGTCTATATAGGTGATGCGTGTCTGCCGCCCGAAGATGTCACGTGTGACATTCACCAGTTCCCTTTCCTTGCGCTTCTCCTTTTCCTCACGGGGTTTCTCACCCTTGTACACGTGCATCCCGGCTTCCTTGTTCCATGCAAAAAGCATCAGCGGTACGTCCAGCGGGCTTCCGTCCCTTACTTTCAGGGCTTTCACGACCGATTGCGTGGGTTCTTCGTCTTTCTCTATCGAAAGGATAGTAGCCGCCTTGCGCTGCAACTCGCTGCCCAAATGTCCCCGCAGTTTCAAACCGTTGGGGACGAAGTGCAGCACGCACAGAATACAGGTATTGTAGATGCCCGCCAGCCGATAAAGTTCATCTATCACCGCCACGCTTTCCGCTTCATCGTTGGCACTCTTAACAAGGTCGGCGATGCCGTCAATGACGACCAACTGGATGCCGCCGTACTGGTAGTAGAACTTGTCCATGCTCTGCACAATGGCGTTCAGGCGTTCCTTGCGTGACATACCGGTAAGACAAAACGCTTTCAGTTCATCGGGCTTGTCCGGCTGTCTGGCACGTGCCAGCAGGTTGCTTACATTCTTGAACAGTTGCACTTCCGACTGTTCGGTGTCATAGAGCAAGACCGCCTTGTGCCTGCCGTTGGCGGTTATCTGTATGCCCAGCGTATCTATTTCCGCACCAGCCGGGCAGATGCAGCCCGCCACGATTGCAGCTACATAATTGCTCTTTCCCGTTCCCTCGCCCCCGGTGATGCCGAACAGGTTGCCTTGTGTCCCCAGCGGAACGTCACCCGCCGAAATAATCTCTTGCGCTTTGGCGGGTGGGTTGTTGAAATCTATCTCGCATGATTTAAGCATAATCAATGTGTCGCTATACAGGTTGTCTAAAAATTCGATAAACAGTTTCAGAAAATCTTCACGGGTGTTCCCGGCTTTGAAGTAGTCGGATATGTCCTTTTCCTCTTTCGTTCCCGGAAGCGGTAGCAGCAGGCGTTTCACGCCAAATTCATCCAACAGTTTTTCCTGCTTGCATGAACTTTCCCTGCCCGTCTTGTCCATGTCAAAGAGCAGGACGATGTGTTTGAAGCGGAACGTCAGCCGATAGACCAGCGTGGGCGGTATAGTCACCGTTTCGCTGTTGAAGCAGATAGCGTGAAAACCGTGTGCCGCCAGCGAAAGCACGTCTTTCTCGCCGCCCGTGATGAATAGCGTGTCGCCTTTGGCTGGCAGTTGTTCCAGCCCGAAACAGTAGTTCTCGCCGAAGCTGCCGCCGTAGAGGAAGCGGGGCGTGGAGAACGGGCGGTACAGCTTGATGTGCTGTTTGCCCTTGTAGCCGTACATGGGTTCTGCCACCGATGAAGTGTAGGTGTACGGTTTGCCCTCTGCCGTTTCGCTGTTGTATTCCCGGAGCGAGCAGACTTTGTAACGTTCCAGCAGTTCGGGCGTGATGCCGTATTGTTGCCAGTACACCAGTTCGGCAAGCGGGAACTTCTGTTCCCGGAACTGGTAGGGTTTGACGGGCTTTTCGGTTGTTTCTTCGGGTTTGTCCGGCACTGCCCGGCGGACGGTCGCCGGGGGAACGGAAACCGGAGTGCCGGAAGCCAGCCCCAAGCCCAAGTCCCGGTCGATGATTTCCAGTATCTCCACGAAGTCAGCCGCCCGGTTGCAGTCCAGCCCCTTTAACTGTGCCACGAGGAAGAAACAGTCGCCGCTGTAACTGTCGTTGCCGAAGTCTTTCATCTTGTAGATACCGCCCCGGCGGTCGAAGTAGATGTTGCAGGAAGCCTTGCTGTCCTCGTACAGCGGGTTAAGGAAGTTGCGACCTATGCGCCAGTTTCCGGGCAGGTAGTGTTTGAACACCGCCAGCCCGTTACTTGTTTTTTCTAAGATTTCCTCTTTCCTTAGCATACAACTGGTGGTTGGTTATCAGGTTGTCGATGTTCTCCTTGTTGCTCCTTATCAGGCGTTCTTCCAGCATCCGGCGTATCTCGCTGACCTTGTAGAAGTAGCGTCCCCTGATGTTGGAATAAGCGATAGTCCCCGATACCCGCAGGCGTTGCAGGGTCTTTTCGCTTATTTTCAGGAACGTGCAGACCTCGTAGCTGTCCACCCACATATCTTCTTCACTTTGCCTTGCCGTTTCCGCATGGTTGAAGATGTAATCGGCAATGGCGGTAATCTTGTTGTCCAGTTCCTTGTAGGCTTTGGACTCGAATGTTATTATTTCCATAACGATAACTAATTGATTTGCCGCAAAATTGCATCTTTCTGTAAGATAAAAAATACAAGGTTCTACCAACTTGGTTGAAATTTTTTTCAGGGTTTTTCAGGGTGATTTTAGGGGTGAAAAATAGTTTTTATTCCTATTCATGTGCTCCATTTGTATAAAAAGAAAAACTACCAAGTTGGTAGTAACTTGGTAGTTTTTCAATCAGCTAAAATACTTATTTACAAATCATCATCCATGCGCTTTTGCAGTTGCTCCATTATGAATGTGAAAAAAGCCGTTCGGTCTTTCTTCCGGTTTTTAAGGCTAAGATATGTTCGGTAATAGTCGCCCAGCTCTATGTCAAAGGCAGTTTCGACAAATGCCATAACCTCTTTTATTGTAGCGTTGCCATAATTCAGCGTTTTAGCGGCAAACAATCCATATCCCCATTCTATCGCTTCCGATTTTGTGCCAGTCCATTTCAGTTTGAAGTCCGACAATGATATTTTTATATCGTTTGTCAGTTGCTTTTTCTCTAATAACTGTAATCGCTGATTTAGGTAAATACGCAACATTTCATTGGCTAATATCTTGGCTACCGTATAGTCGTACCCTGTTGAAAAATTCGGGTCTTTATCGAATTGTGCGCTATCAGCGCATAGCCGAATATCTGCCTTCCCTCGTACAAAGTAGTATTTATCATACATGGTAGAGTGTGAACGATAATACTGGTAAAAGTCCAAATTCCGATTGAAGAAATAGGTCAGATTATCCAGTTCTGCGATAAGATGCTTTCTGATAACTTCGTTACTCCCATTAGGACATTGCATTTCTATACGACATATTTTGTGGAAATAGAGAAGCCGCCCCAATAGTTCCGGTTTTTGAACTTTGAAAAAGCGTATTTCATCCTCTTGTGTGGGGAAAGTGTAGGTTTGCAATTCATTTCTTAACCCAGTGATGATACCTTGTAAGTGACGTACTATTGAAAGAGAGGTTTCGATAATATCATTGCCGTAGAGGTCGATTTTAGCAATCTCTACATCTATTTCCGATAGGAGTTTATCAAAATCTTCTTTCATTTTATTGAATAATCTTATTCTATTTCTTCTCTTTTTGTAACTCCTTAAAGATACGCTCCAAATCATATCCATGCGGATTGGAAATTTGGAAACATCCGCTTTCTATGGGGTTATTAACCTGAGGGGCAGTTATCACCGTATCATTGAAAACGAAAGCGATGCTCTTTCCTACACTCTTTGTTGTGGCTTCTCTCCATATCGGCAATTTATCTTGGAGGAAGACACCGATAATGACCGAGTGTCCGAAAGTATCAGTTTCCAAACGTAAAGTATCAAAATCCTTAACAGTAAGGAAAGGTGTTTGTGAAAGGCTGTCTGTAGTCTGTGATGTTACATAGTACCAGCCGTTTACCCGGTGAGAGGATTTTGTCTGCATACAAGCCGTCATTAGCAGGCATAAAAAGAGAATTGCTGAAATCTTCATATCCGCTATTTTTAGATTAATACATCTTCTCCAACGTCCAAACCATCCTGTCAGGATTATAGGCTTCCATTACGAGGTGTGTTCCGGTGTATTCCAATACCGTCCACGTGCTCTCTTTTTTGCCGAACGTGATGATTTTCCTATCTACTTGATAGGTGAAATCCCTGTTCCAAGTTCGTTCATCTTCTTCATTGAAGACAGTTTCAATACCTTCCGAATCGGTAATAAATTGCAGAATAGACTTTCCTGTGTATACAATATCACCTTTGATATTATATTCAGTTTTTTGCACTTGCCAAGTGGTTTGCTCCAGTGCCTCAGGAGTAAGGACAGGAGTAGGGGCATCGTTGTTACTGCAATTTGTCAGACATAACATGGCGCAAATAATGAATGTGGAAAGCACCGTACATAAAGTAATTTTCTTTTTCATCTTATCTCTTTTAAATGGTTGGCAATAATTATATGTTTCTCTCCATAGGGATACTAACAATACCTTTATTAATCTCTTTTTCACCCACTTTTTTGAAGCCTAAAGATGTATAAAAAGTTTCTGCATAGGTTGAAGAATTAACTGTTATATAAGTAAAATTACAATTGCTCATCATATAGTCAAATAACAATGTTCCTATTCCTCGCCGATGATAGTGCGGCAAGACAAAGAAGAGGGATATATGTTGCCTTTCCCGATGTACACCGATTATTCCTATCAATAGATGATTGTCAAAAGCACCATATATGTCAAGCGTATTCATCAACGATGTGTCATACACGAAGCTTTTAAAGGTTTCAATACCTTCTTGGGTGAAATCATTCCTTTCCATGCATACTTGATAAGATAAATCGGCAGCATTGTTATATTCTTCCTGTGTTAATTTACGTATCATATCAATATTATTAAATAGTGAATGCAAAATACGGAAGAATAAATAAAAAAGGTCTTGACAATTGTCAAGACCCTAATATAAAGGATGTTAAAGGACAAGTTGTTTCTTCAGTTTGCGACGTATACGACTAACAGTTTCCGGTGTGACTTGCAAGAAAGAGGCTATCTCTTTTAACGTAATATATTCTTGAATGTCGGGACATCTGTTCAATAAATCAAGATAAAGTTCTTCCGTAGTTTTACAGTACATATCCAATAATCTATGATACATTAACGAGTAGGATTGTTCGACAAGAGCGCACTTTATTTGTACAGTCTCGGCATTTGTAGCAAAAAAATCTTCTAACTTTGAATACGGTAGATAGTAAATCTTTGAATCGCAAACAGCTTCAATTGTTACTAATGACGGTTGATTAGGTTCTATAAGTGTACATAAACTTCCTGCAAATTCTTCGGAGAAAGTATATCCTACTATATGTATATTTCCTCTTTCATCCACACGGGTATATCTCAATAAACCGTTTTCAATATAAGCCCCCCGGCAGTTCATTTTACCTTGAATAGAGAACTGTTCGCCCTTTTTGAGTTCGATATAAGTGCCATGTTCCAAAATGAACAGCTTTAGCTGTTCTAATTTCGAATGGTTGGCAAATTGCAAATTAAATTGTTCCATGTTAAATCATTCATTTATTGAAATCATTAGTTCACACAAAATTATAGCAAATTCGCTAAATGACAAAACATCCCTTCTTGCTATATAGAAAATATAATGATTATACGTTCCTTTGTTGTGTTTAGGACAAGATACATTTTAGTGCAAGGTGCAAGTATATATCTATATATATAGCTTGCACCTTGCACTAATCGCAGAAGATTTATTATCAATGATTTGCGTATTTCAAAAGAAAGACTTATCTTTGAACCCGAAAGTTAGGCAGACAAACAGCGGTCAAAGTTGGACAAGCCCAACGTCTGAAAATCGTTACTGTTTCGTTACCTATTTGAAATTTTGGAATATAAGACATTGTAGCATAAGCGGTTAGAGTTATAGGTTCAAAACCCTGTCTCTCCGCTAGAAAGCAGCTTTTTGCTGCTTTCTGTTTTTATGGAGAGTTTTTTCTCTAGTTGGTAATTGTAAGGAGAGGTGCTCGAGTGGTTGAAGAGGCACGCCTGGAAAGCGTGTATACCCC